>Ga0080006_1149367_pt1 | contig 108439 bp, 101 predicted proteins | sample RS3BMetagenome_FD_69209 | JGI IMG/M metagenome (GOLD analysis project Ga0080006, IMG submission 69209) | Ferric oxide microbial mat and aquatic microbial communities from Rainbow Spring, Yellowstone National Park, USA - RS3B (SPADES... ...
AAAAAAACCCCCCCCAACAAACCCCCCCCCGCCAAAAGCAACAGTTCCCCGACAGAACCGCCGCCCGCCTGAGCGGGTGAAGTCCGCTCAGGCCCGCGCCTCTTTATCGTGATGAGGGCCCGCACGGACCGCCAATTTCACAATGGGGCGGTTCGCAAATGAATGGGTTAAGGCAGCACGACGAGCGTTCCAATCATTGGGCCATGTTGCTGGAGCGTCCGGTGAAGCTCGCAGACGATTGGAAAATACCCCGCATGGGTCGCGTGAAAACGCACTGTTTTGATTTCGCCTCTGGCAACAGACGTCTTGACACCGTAAGCGGCAATCGTGATGGGATGCACAGGTCCTTTCACGCCATAAAAATGCAGCACAACGTCATCGCCGCGATTGACCACAATCAGACCGGGATCAAAGCGATAGACTGCAATCTCGGGGTGTCCTTTTGGAGCAGATTTGATTTCATTCGTTACGATCGTATATTCCACAGTCGGCGCCACGGCAGCCGCCTGATGCGGCCGGGGCAACGCCTCCGCCTGTTTCATGCGCGGCGTTGCGGCAGCAGTCGCAGTTGCCGCAGACGCCGCAGCCTGCAGCGACAGTCCGAGGAAGACTGCAATACCTGTAAGCGCCGACAGACGCAGCATTTTTTTCTCGAATTCAGACCATTTTTTCTTTTGATCAAACCATTTTTCCTTCTGCCCAAACCATTTCTTCGTATTGACCACGTCTTTGCCCACTGTCATGACCCCGCTCTCTACGGTCTACGCGTATATCCAGGCGTACACTGGCAATATGACCCTCATTCCGAATAAGTATGCACAGGACTCTCGTCAAACACACGCACTGTTGGCGCACTATGGATACTACGGCATTGCAATCGCCGTCGTCTGCCTCTGTTCCTCCTCCGCACCGTCGCCAGAATATGTTGTACAATTAGGTTTGGCACAGGTTTGGCAAATGGACTGAGGTGATGGAATGAACCGCCTGTTTCTGTACATCCGGACAAAACAGCGCATTGGTTGGCCCGATGTACTGGTCACGATCATCATCGTAGGAGCACTCTACGCCATTCTCGACATGGGCAGGGGCATGGTGTTGCCGCTATCCCCCAAAAACCAGCCAGTCATTAACCTGAATCCCATCTACCTGCCCTACTATGCCGGACAGTCGCTCATGCGCATGTTCATTGCCTATGCGCTGTCTCTTGCGTTCGCTCTCCTGTACGGCCGCATCGCCGCTTATCACAAATTTGCGGAGCGCATCATGATTCCTGCGCTCGACATCCTGCAATCCGTTCCTGTCCTGGGCTTTCTGTCGATTACCGTGACCGGTTTTCTCGCGCTGTTCCCCGGCAACCTTTTTGGCGCAGAATGCGCCTGTATCTTTGCCATCTTCACAAGTCAGGCATGGAACATGACTTTCAGCTTCTACCACTCGCTGACCACAATGCCAAACGATCTCAAAGAAGCCGCAGCCATCTATCGATTGCGGCCCTGGGCGCGTTTCATCACACTGGAGGTTCCCTTCAGCATGATCGGTCTTGTATGGAACAGCATGATGTCATTCGGCGGCGCCTGGTTCTTCCTCGCCGCCTCAGAATCCATCACCGTGCTCCACAAAAACATACAGTTGCCGGGCATCGGATCCTATATGTCCAGAGCGTATATTGAGGGCAATGTGCCAGCGATGCTGTACAGCATCGCGACCATGATTGTTGTGATCGTGACTGTCGATCAATTTGTATGGCGTCCGATCGTCGCATGGTCGCAAAAATACAAACTGGACGTCAGCAACTCGGAAAACGAACCAACATCCTGGTTTTTGCAATTACTGCGCCGTTCCGAATGGGTACAATCTACATTGAGGGCCGTTTTCCGTCCACTCGGCCAGGTCGCAGCGCATGTGGGGGCATCGCCTGCCGGAAGCTTCCTGCAGCGCCCAAAGCGGACTCTGCGACTCCCCAAACGGACTTACTGGATCATTCTTGCGGTTGTTGCGCTCTTTAGCATCCATTTCACGGCGGGGGCTGTTTCGCGAGTTGCGCAACTGGGCTGGCCACAGATTCTGAACGCGTTCCAACTGGGTTTTTACACCTTCTTGCGCGTCATTTCCGCCACTGCCCTGGGCGCTCTCTGGGCCATCCCCGTTGGCGTGGCCATCGGGTTGAACAGCCGCCTGTCCCGCATCGCCCAACCGCTCGTGCAGATCGCCGCTTCCTTCCCCGCCAATATGATATTTCCGTTTGCGACCATGCTCTATGTCGCCTGGCACTTCAACATGAACATAGGTTCCGTTCCACTCATGATGCTTGGCACACAGTGGTACATCCTGTTCAACGTGATCGCGGGCGCCATGGCGATTCCGGGCGGATTGCGCGAAGCGTCGTCCATTTTGCGCCTGCGCAGCCTGACCTGGTGGAAGACGCTTGTGCTGCCGGCGATTTTCCCCAATCTGATCACGGGAATGATCACCGCAAGCGGCGGCGCATGGAACGCAAGCATCGTGGCGGAGGTAACCACATGGAAATCGCATACACTGTCTGCTTCGGGGCTTGGCGCGTATATCGTACACGCTACGACAGACGGCAACTGGTCGCAGATCATTCTAGGCATCGCCGTGATGTCGATCTTTGTCGTAATCCTTAACCGCCTCCTGTGGCGACCGCTGTACAGACTGGCCGAGACCAAATATCATCTGGATTGACCGCACTGCCGCATAAAGAAAGGAGGCGTTCGTCCTGACTGCCAGCACATTGATCGAGGTCAAGAACCTTTCCAAGTTTTTCCCCGGAGCAAACGGCGCCCAGTTTCACGTTCTGAGCGACATTGATCTGCGCGTTGCGGAAGGCGATTTCATCGCCCTGCTTGGTCCATCCGGATCCGGCAAAAGCACACTGCTGCGGATTATTGCAGGACTGATTCAACCGACCACTGGTCAGGTTTTATATAGAGGGCAGCCGTTTAGCGGCACCAATCCCGGCGTCAGCATGGTGTTTCAGTCATTCGCGCTCTTCCCCTGGCTAACCGTTCTGGAAAATGTCGAACTCGGATTGCGGTACGCATCCATCAGCCGTACGGAGAAACGGGATAAGGCGATCGCAGCCATTGACATGATCGGATTGGACGGGTTTGAAGGAGCGTATCCCAAAGAACTGTCAGGCGGTATGCGCCAACGCGTGGGAATCGGCAGAGCGCTCGTCATGGAGCCGGATATCCTGCTCATGGACGAACCGTTTTCAGCGCTCGATGTCCTGACAGCGGAAAACCTGAAACGCGACATTCTGGAACTGTGGCAAATGGGGAAATTTCCGACCAAAGCAATCGTCCTGGTCACGCATGGCATCGAAGAGGCCGTTTATATGGCCGACCGCGCACTGGTGCTGTCTAGGGACCCGGCGCGGATCGTGAACAACATGCCGATCCCCCTGCCGCACTGGCGCGATCGGAAGTCCGATCCCTTCACCCGCCTTGTGGACGAATTGTATTCGATACTCACGCAAATAAAGGACGCCAAGTCGACCGTGGCGGAAACAAGTGCGCCAACGAACCGCAAGATGACGATCATTCCCGATGTCGCACCGGGCGCCGTGACCGGTTTCATTGAACTGGTGGACGATTTGGGAGGGCGGGTGGATCTGTACAAGATTGGCGAATCGCTGGCCTTTGACCTGGAAGACCTGCTGCCGATCGTGGAGACCTGCCGAATCTTTGAATTTGCAGCCGTGTCATCCGGCGACTTTGACCTGACGACGATCGGCCGGGAACTCGCCGACGCGACTGTACTGGAGCGAAAAACCATCTTCCGCGAACAGTCGCTGCGCTATGTGCCGTTCATGGAACGCATCCTTTGGGTATTGCAATCGAAGCGCAACAGCCAGATGCCCCGCGAGTTTTTTCTCGAAATTCTGCAAAAAAACCTGGGCCGGGAAGAAGCGGACGCGCAGCTTGACACGCTGATCAGTTGGGGACGCTATGCAGAACTGTTCGCGTACGACGAGGACTCCAAACTGCTCTACCTCGAAGAAACAGAAATGAGCGACGCTATTCCGGAATGATCTCCTATCCGCCGTTCCTGCAGGGAAGGCATGGCGCCGCTTCGACATGGCGCACATTTCCTGTGCTATAATCAATATAAAACTCTGCAAGGGAGACGCTATACACATGGCATACGATTCGCCGATTTTTTTAGAGATCATCCAGCCTATGCGCGAAGAACTCACACAGATTGGCTTCCAGGAATTGCGTACGCCCGAGGCGGTTGAGCAGGCGTTTGAGATGAAACCTGGCACAACTCTGATTGTCGTCAATTCAATTTGCGGGTGCGCGGCGGGCATTGCGCGGCCTGCCGTGGCCGAGGCGCTTGCGCAGGGCCCCAGGCCCGATCATCTCGTGACTGTATTTGCCGGCCAGGATGTCGAAGCGACGAAAAAAGCGCGCACCTATTTTACGAACTATCCGCCTTCGTCTCCCTCAATCGGGCTCATGAAAGACGGACAGTGTCTGCACCTGATCGAACGGAGTCAAATTGAAGGACACAGCACCGCCGACGTAACTGCACAACTGGTCGCCGTCATGCAGAAACATTTCCAGTAATAAACCTGGTCACAGGAGGAATCAGCATATGGATTCGCAAGAAATCATCAAGATGACGGAAACGTTCGGCGCGCACAACTACCATCCCCTGCCCATCGTGATCGCAAGGGCAGAACGCATCTGGGTGTACGACCCCGCGGGCCGCAAGTATCTGGATATGCTCAGCGCCTACTCGGCAGTGAACCAGGGACATCGCCATCCGCGTATCATCCAGGCCCTGAAGGATCAGGCCGATCGCGTGACACTCACGTCCAGAGCATTTCACAGCGACAATCTGGGCGCCTTTTATAAGCGGGTCTCGGATGTCACCGGCAAAGAGATGGTACTGCCGATGAATACCGGCGCTGAAGCGATTGAAACCGCAGTGAAGGCGGTGCGGCGCTACGCCTATGAGGTGCGCGGCGTGGCTCCTGGGCAGGCCGAGATCATCGTCTGCGAAGGCAACTTTCACGGCCGGACGCTGGCCGCCATTTCCATGTCGTCAAATCCGGAGTATCAACGCGGTTTTGGCCCGCTTGCGCCAGGGTTTCGACTGATCCCCTACGGCGACATCGCCGCCCTGAAGGCGGCCATCACCGACAACACAGCCGCTTTTCTTGTTGAACCGATCCAGGGTGAAGCAGGGATCATCGTTCCGCCGGAAGGGTACCTCAGACAGGCCTATGAACTCTGCAAAGAACGCGGCGTGCTTTTCGTGGCCGACGAAATCCAGAGTGGATTCGGACGCACGGGCCGGATGTTTGCGTGTGACTGGGAAGATGTGCAACCGGATGTCTATGTGCTTGGAAAAGCGCTCGGAGGTGGGGTGATGCCCATCTCGGCCATTGCTGCAAACCGCGATGTGCTTGGCGTTTTCGACCCTGGTTCGCACGGGTCCACCTTCGGCGGCAATCCGCTCGCCTGCGCCTGCGCCATTGCCGCCCTTGATGTCATCGAGGAAGAGGAACTGCCGAAGCGATCGCTGGAACTCGGCCAATATTTTATGGAAAAACTCCGTCAGATCCGCAACCCCGACATCCTTTCCGTCCGGGGCAAGGGGCTGTTTGTCGGCGTGGAGCTGACTCACCCTGCCCGCCCCTATTGTGAAGCGCTGATGGAACGCGGTCTCCTGTGCAAGGAGACGCATGAAAACGTGATCCGCTTTGCGCCTCCACTCATCATAACCAGGGACGAACTTGATTTTGCGCTTGGCGAAATCACCCAGGTTCTTGGCGCTCCCGTACGCGCATAAGCGTACGCCGTCCTGCCGCCCTGAGAATGCAGGCGGCCTCAGAATAGGCCAGGCCGGATGTTGCGATGCGCCCGAGTCAAGCCACAGTTGCGCCGAACTCGCCCAGGCACACCGTACCATATCCGGCCCCTTCCGGCAGTAAGACGCCCCTTACAAATCCGCGCTGGATCCGGCAAACGTTTGCGGTCCAAACTGAAACATCACACATTTCCAGCCAATCGAGGCTGTCGCCAAAACGACACAAAACACCATGACATTTGTCGTAAACTATGATACGATGACGACTGGTTCTGAAACAGATCGAATACACACTATTATAGAGAAACCAGGTGTTTAAAAGGTGCCGGATCGCAGGGACAGTTCACCCTCTGACAGTGATTCTCCGCCTGCAGACGCATCACAAAGCGTTCAGCAAATGGCTGTATTGCGTCGTCTCATGGAAGGCCTTTTCAAACAAAATTGCAGTCTCCACGATCCTTTGATGATCAGTCTGTCAGCACAACTGGATGAACTGGTCGTCCGCGAGATGCGCAAGCACTCCCAAGCAACCAGGTCACACCGCTGACCGCGCGCCGTCCAACCGGGAGGAATTTGACATGAAAAAAGCGCTCTCCATGCTCATTGCGCTTGTTCTCCTAGTCGTGGTGTCCAGTGCCCTCTATGTTCAGTCCATATGGAATCCTCATATACCAGCGCTGCTCGTGGCGCGGGTAAAGCACATAGCCGCCGCGCACGGCGGCTATGTGCCGCTTAACCGCATTCCAAGTTTTCTCCAGCTGGCGCTGATCGCGACCGAGGACCGCAGCTTCTATCACAATAACGGAATCGACTTCGAAGGAATCGCACGCGCCTTTCTAGTCGATGTTACGCATGGCAAACCACTTCAGGGCGGCAGCACAATTACGGAACAATTGGTAAAGGACATATTTCTGTCGAGTGAGAAAACCATACCGCGCAAACTTAAACAGGTTGCACTCGCAATCATGCTCAGTCGGTCCATGTCCAAAAACGAAGTGCTGTCTTTATATCTGAACGAAGTCTACCTCGGACAGGGAGTCTATGGTGTCGGGCAGGCCGCAAAAACGTACTTTGGCCGTCCAGTCTGGAAACTTTCGCCTGCGCAGTGCGCAATCCTGGCAGGATTGCCGCAAGCGCCCAGTCTCTACGACCCAATGACCGATCCTCATCTGGCGCACATTCGTCAGGCAGAAGTGCTTCAGGGAATGGTCTCCGTCGGTTACATAACGCAGCAGCAGGCACAGGCAATCAGCCGGCAACCGCTTGGGGTGGTGTGACCGTTACATCCGCCGCCGACTGCGCGTTCCGAGTTGAACGTACCACTGCCCTTCGTCCGCAACATAAAAACGTATGCCAATCCACTTGAGCGGCGACCAGACTTCCATAATCCGTGTGCGCATCGCAGAAACCCCTCCCGCCTCGACGATAGCATCCGGGTCCGCAAATCGCTGTCGAACGCTGCGTGAAGTCTGCCTTTTGTTTTCGACCAGTCCAGACGTTTTCGCAACTTGTACGACACACTTCCCCTCGCTGTAGCCCCAATCGCCTGCGCATGCCGTCAATTTATCTGTATTTATGCAGTTAATATTTCCGCAACTAGCACAAATTTCAGCTAGCCCATGTAAACCGCACATGCTATGGTGAGAGAAACCGTTCCCCCTGATTCTGTTTCAAAGGAGCGGACAGCACCGAGGAGGTACTATGGCAAAAAAACGCACTGCAATCATGACAGGCCTTGCCGCCATGTTTCTCAGTTCATTGTTGCTTGGCAAACCGGCCTTTGCCGCGCAACTGTATACAGTGCAGCAGGGCGACACACTCTGGCTCATCAGCCAGAGGGAGCATGTGACTCTGACCGGGCTTGAAGCCGCAAATCCTGGTTTGCAGGCGAATAATCTGCCAATCGGCAAGCAACTGCAGATTCCGCAACCCGTGGCTGCCGCGTCCAGTACGGTGTCACACCGAACGTATACGGTGCAGCAGGGCGACACCGAATGGCTGATTGCGAAACGTCTGGGAGTGTCTTGGTCCGCCTTGCAAACCGCCAACCCTCAGGTACTCCCGACAAACCTGCAAGCTGGTCAATTACTTCAGATTCCGGAAACCAGTTCATCGCCAACCACAGCTGCCGCCGTTCCGGCAAGTGGAGCCAACAATCTGTATTGGCTGACTCGCGTCATCGCGGCCGAAGCTGGCCAGCAGCCAATGAATGCAAAAATCGCCGTCGGCGATGTGATTGTCAATCGTATGCACAATCCCTACTACGCACATACGATCCAGGGTGTAATCTTCCAAACCATCAATGGGCACGCGCAATTCACATGCGTCGCCAACGGCTGGATCTGGAAGGTGCAGCCGACAGCGCGCGATACAACTGCGGCCAGCGCTGTTCTAAACGGACAAAATGTGGTTCCAGGCGCCTATGTATTCTACAATCCAGCACAAACGCCAGCCGGCAGTTGGGTGTACACTCAACCCGTGATTGCAACTTACGGCAATCTGACATTCGCACATTAGAACTCCTGCTGTTGTAAAGCGCCATCAGCAGGATGAAAGTAACCTTATAAATTTCACGCAACCGGCAGCGGTTGCTCTTTTTATTTATGCGATTTTTGGTATAGTTTTCTATAGTATCACTTACATATGGATCATGAACTCGACACAGGCGCAGCCCAGTGCGGCATGCAACACTCGACACCGCAGACTCGCAGACTCTGGGGGAGATGACAGACCATGAACTACAGGCGACTGCTCATGCTGTTCGTGCTGTGCCTGTTCGTTAGCGGCTGTGGCGCAAGCACGTCCTCTGCCGCCGCGAACGCAACAAAAACACCACCTGCAGACCATGCCCATCTGCATGCAAAACGCGAGCCGCGACCCGGAAAGACACTGACTGCGCGACCGCGCGTTCCCCAGTTCACGACGCTGAAAATAAACTCACAGTCACCTTCTGTCGCCACGCTGCAGCGAGAACTCGATCAATTGGGCTACTATTCCTATGCTGGCGTGACCGGTTACTATGGGATGTTCACCGCGGGTGCAGTCATGACGTTTCAGGCGCAGCACGGATTTCCGACAAACGGTATAGCAACGCCTGCGCTGCAGCGACTGCTTGCTACAGATGTGAGACTGCATAAGCGCAATGCGCTTGGCGAACCGTACCGAATCATCGTCAGAGAGAGTATTCCAGAACGGCTGTCACTGTACCGTGGAACCCGACTCGTGCTGAGCAGTCTCTGCAACACTGGCATTGCCGGCGCGCGCACACCGCTGGGGTCATTTCCGGTATATCAGAAGTTTGTCTCGCAGACCATGACTGGCGTCAATCCGAATGGCACGCACTATACCGATCCCGGGATCCCATGGATCATGTACTTTTACCAGGGTGGATTTGCCGTGCACGGATTCATTCGGACACAGTATGGATTTCCGCAAAGCGTAGGATGCGTAGAGTTGCCGCCGCCTGTCGCCAAACAGATCTTCTCGCGTATACCGATTGGCACGATCGTCACAGTCGAATCAGGACCTGCAGTGTGACAAATCACCCAAGTTTATGCTAAGATCACTGTGGTTGTTTAGCGTTGCATGAAAATCCGGATCAATCGAGACGCCGATCATGCGTCAGGCAAAACAACCCCGGATTTGCATGGCAGGGAGTGACGGTGTTTGCCAAAAGAATATCTGTCGATGTTTATCGATGAAACGCGCGAGCACCTCCAGGTATGGTCGGATGGTCTCATGGAAATGGAGAGAACAGGAGACCGTTCTACCATTGCCAATGTATTCAGGGCAGCCCATACCATCAAAGGCATGGCCATGACCATGGGGTTTTCCCGGATGAGCGATATCACCAGCCACGCAGAGCATTTGTTGGAGGACTTGCGAAAACAGCGCATTGCAGTGTCTCCTGAAGTGATTGGCGCGCTTTTGCACGCCTTGGATACACTTGATACTCTTATGGACGCAATTGCGGACACCGGGGAAGAACTCGCCCTGCCGCTTGATCAGATACTGCGGGAACTTGCGGGCGCTCTCGCTCCCGAGTCGGCGGCTTCCGCTCCGGGTCAGTCCGCAGCCCCCGCTTCCGCCGAGCCCGAACTCCCTGGTCCTGAGACGATTGCCGTGCTCAAAGCGGTCATTGCCAGTGGTCAAACCATATATCAGATTCATTTGGGCTTTATAGAAGACTGCCTCATGCCGATGGCCAGATTTGCCCAGTGGCTGCAGCGCATCGACCAAAACGATATTTTATATATGAGTCCTGACCCGAGCATCCTTGAAACCGGGCAATACTCAGGAAACATCATGATCCTGCTCGCATCGACAGAAGATCAGGCGACCGTTTACAGCGTTCTGACGGAAATCTCGGAAATCGTTGTCCATTCGATCACAGAATGGACGGACACGAAACAACCTGACGCACTTCTGCCAATCGCTTTCGCTGAAGGAGAAGCGGCGCAAACAGACCACGTCCACACCCGCAACGACAGCCGTACGCCGGCTGACAGCATCGGCGGACAATTCCAGCGAAAGCAGAGTTCAACTGTGCGGGTTGACACCCGCAAGCTGGATCAGTTGATGAGCCTTGTTTCTGAACTTGTCATCGCCAAAACCCGTCTGGAGCGCATTCAGTCGGATATTGGCCACACGGTCCTCAGTGAAACTGTCGACCACCTGAGCACACTGTCAAGTCAGTTGCAGGAATTGATCATGTCGACGCGCCTGGTTCCGTTGCAGACAGTGTTCAGCCGCTTTCCCCGCATGATGAGAGACACTGCGCAGAAGTTGGGTAAACAGCTTGATTTCATCATTGAAGGCGAAGCAACGGAACTTGATCGCGCAGTTGTCGAAGAAATCGGCGACCCCATTATGCACATGTTGCGCAATGCTCTGGATCATGGACTGGAACTTCCGGATGAACGGGTTGCACACGGCAAACCTGCGCTCGGACGCATTGTGCTGCGCGCATACGCCTCAGGCAATTATGTGTTCGTCGAGGTGGAGGACGACGGAAGCGGCATCGACCTGCAACGGGTTGTCGCCAAAGCTCTGGAATATGGACTGGTGGATCGACACGATACGCTGTCTGAGCAGCAGATGCACCAGCTCCTGTTTGCTCCCGGATTCACGACGACGGAAACGGTGAACGATCTGTCAGGTCGCGGGGTTGGTCTGGACGCGGTCAGGGCAAAGATCGAATCATTGTCCGGAAAAGTCGATATCCATAGCGAAGTAGGCAAAGGTACACTCTTTACCATTCGCTTGCCCATGACGCTCGCCATCATGACCGGCTTGCTGGTGCGCATCGGCGACAATCCTTACCTCATCCCGGTCAACAGCATCGCGGAGACTGCCATTTTGACCACAACGCAAACCGTAAGAGGTCATGAGACTGTCGTCTGGCGCGGACGCATCGTAAACGTGATCCGCTCGCGCCAGGTCTTTGCGGAGAGCGGCCAGGGCCAGGAACGTCATATTGTCTACATGAATCGGGCTGAGCGCGTAACAGGTCTCGTTGTCGACGAACTGCTCAATCAGTCAGAGGTCGTTGTCAAGGCTCTGGACACCAGGCTCAGATCGATCCCCTATTTTTCTGGAGCGACCATACTTGGCGATGGAGAAGTGGCGTTAATCATCGATCCAAACGCTTTTATAGAATGACCGCAGACGATCGTTTCTCCTGACAGGGATGGGCACAATCAAAAAAGGTGGTATTCTTCTCATGGCAAGCATTCGTACGAAACTGCTTATCTCGGCGCTCGCGACAAGCGTTATATTTGTCGCCACGATCGGTCTTGTCGCCCTGGAATACGGCCGTTCGCAAGCACAGGCGCAAGACATCCTGACAAACGACGATCAGATGCTGACCACCATCGAAACGCTGGGCACTCTCGTGCGCTCTGCCGACGGCCAGGGGGCCCGTTTTCTGATGGCGACGGGAACGTCGCAGGAGCAGACCTACACGAACGGGTATCAGTCCGATGTGACGGCGATTGCCGCCCAAGTTGAAAGCCTGCTGAAGCAGATCAAACAGAGTACTCCCCAGGAGCGCGTACTCTACAAACATGACTTGACAAGTTTTGAACAAAACTGGTCGTCGTATCTGCTGAACAATTACCAGTGGATGACCATGATCGACACCAGCCAAAAACGCTTACAGGCGCAGGCCGACTTTGTAAAGATTCCGCTGAGCCCGATCACGCGCTCGCTCAACAACTTCACCGCCAATGTCCGCGTCAACCGAACCCGTTCCCAACTGGCGTTCGAAGCCCATGTCAGGAGCGCTCGCCTGATTGCGCTCCTCGGCACCATCATCGCGCTGCTGGTGGCGCTTGCTCTCCAGTTGACGCTCTCGGCGCAAATCACGAAAGGCATCCGCCGCGTCGTCGCGCTCGCAAAGGAAATGGCCGGAGGCACGTTCAGCCACTCCTACCAGGATTCTCAGTACAGAGACGAGACAGGGGAACTGCTCACTGCATTTGAACAGATGGAGTTGGCCATGGCGCAGTTGATCAGCGAGATGCAGCATACTGCCAGTGAACTCGCGGGCACGAGTGAAGAAATGAATGCGACCACGGAGGAAGTCGCCTCTGCGGCCAGTCATCTGGCGGAATCAGCTATGCATGTCAGCGAAGCCGCCGACCTGCAAAATTCGCATATCAGCGCCATGGAGGTGATTCTGCAGCAGGTTCTCGCGGCCATCTCCACCGTCGAGACGAGCGCGCACGCCACGGCGCAAGTGGTAACTGAACTCGTCGGCAGGACAACGCAGGGCGACACAGTTGTAAAACACGCCCTGTCGCAGATGAATCTGATCGCAGGCAGCGTGGACAGCAACCAGGTGCGCATCGCGCGACTGGGCACGCGTTCGACCGAGATCGGCGAAATCATCCAGGTGATCGACGATCTCGCGGAACAGACAAACCTGCTGGCCTTGAACGCAGCCATTGAGGCGGCGCGCGCTGGTGAACAGGGGCGCGGATTCGCCGTCGTCGCCGATGAGGTCCGCAAACTCGCAGAAAAGTCGCGCGCCGCATCCTCCGACATCGCGCGGTTGATCGTGCTCATTCAGCAGGAGACGGCGGCCTCTGTCAAGGCCGCAAACGAAGAGAAAAAGCAGGTCGACGGCGGCGCCGCGGCCATGACAGAGGTGGGCGGAATCTTTGCCGTGATCAACTCTTCCGTCAAGGATGTATCGGAACACACAGGCGACGTCTCGCTCTCTGCGACCAACATGGTCCGGCAAGCGACGGCGTTGCGCGAAGCTACGCACGACCTGAACAAGCTGTCCGCTCAGGTAGCGCAGGAGATCATGACCGTTTCCGCCACGGCGCAGGAGCAGACCGCCGCCACTGAAGAAATCGCCGCCGCCGCCGCGACAGTTTCGGAAAATGCGCAGACGCTAAACCAGCAGTCGCAACGATTTCAAATCTAGCCGGTCGCATGATTGGAGGAGGCTCCCCCATGAAACTTGTCAAGTTTCGCATCGCACAAGAGTACTTTGCGCTCCCGATCGAAGCAATCCAGTCCATTGAGCGCGTGCCCGCCATCCGACGCGTGCCGACAGCCCCCGCCCACATCGTCGGCATAGCAAATCTCCGTGGTTCTGTGGTGGCGGTGATCGACATACGGCGACAGCTGGGGGCGCTTCCCGCGCCGCTGGAAGACGACAGCCGGCTGCTGATTGCAAAGGACGCCGCCTACCTCGTCGATGAAGCACTCGATATCATTGAGATCGCCGAAGCGGATATCGAGTGGCGAAACGTGGAAGGAGAATCCGTCCATGGCGCATTGCAGGAAAACGGTCACGTTGTAGGCATACTGCGGATGGACGCGCTTGTATAATGACGGCGCAAGGGCTGCGCAATCAAGCCAGTTCTTCTTCGACGGCGTTGGCAAGGGCTGCGATCAGTCTCTGGTCCGTATTGAGCGACGACGTTCGTTCAAAATGAATGCCCATTCTCTGCGCCCGCTCCGCAGCCTCGATATCCAGATCGTACAGCACCTCCAGGTGATCGGATACAAACCCGACAGGACAGCTGAGCACAGCCTTGTACCCATGCGCCGCAAGATCGTCCAGCACCTGCAGGATATCCGGCCCCAGCCACGGTTCAGCAGTGCGGCCCGCGCTCTGCCAGCCAAACTGCCAGTCTGTCCAGCCGAGACGGTTGGCCAGTTCTCTGCTTGTCTCCAGAAGTTGCGCAGGATACGGATCTCCCTGTTCTACAATCCGTTCCGGAAGGCTGTGCGCCGAAAAAACGATCCTGAGGCGTTCCTTTTGCGCAACTGAAAAACGGCCCAGACTCACTTGCAGACGTTCTTCCAGCGCATCCAGGAAGGGCGCCTGAAGATGCCACTGCCGCACGAACGACAACTCAGCAATGCCATGCTTTGCGGCAGCTTCCATGGCCTCCTGGATGTACACGGCAACGCTCATGGATGAATAGTGCGGCGCCAGCACAACGCCCACACAGCGCGTGACGCCGTCGTTCGCCATCGCTTCGACGACGTCTGCGATAAAGGGCGAGCAGTGCTTCATGCCCACGTACACCCTGCACCAGGCTTTGTCTGAGGCAGCGCCTGCCCGTTCTTCACGGTGGCGCCGATTCAACTCCTGTTCAAGGAGACGCGCCTCTGCCTGCGTGATCTCGCTGAGCGGCGAGCACCCGCCAATCGCATCATAGCGACCCTGCAACTGCGCCAGCAACTCTTTGGTGGGTGGATGTCCGCGCCGTATGTGCGTGTAATACGGTTCGATGCCACTGCGATCAGTCGGCGTTCCATACGCCATCAAGAGGACGCCCAGCGTATCGCTCATGAACTCTTGCCCTCGTTTCGTTCTTGCAGTTTTTGTTCACTGTATTCGTGTACAAATTGGGTCAGTCGCTGCAACTGGTCAACCGCAACCATCTTCAGCACCCCATGGCCCAGATTGAAGATGAATCCAGGGTGCTGGATCCCCGCATCGATAATGGCGCGGGCGCGCCGCTCCACTTCTGGCCACGGTCCGAGCAGGACAGCCGGATCCAGATTGCCCTGCAGCGCAATGCCGTTCCCGATTCGCGCGCGCGCGGCGTGTACAGAGGTGCGCCAGTCGACGCCGATGACACTGGCGCCGGTTTCCCGCATGAGCGGCAGCAGGTCTGCCGTCGTGACGCCGAAGTAAACCAGGGGGGCGTCCAGATCCTTTAGACCGGCGAAGATTTTTTGCATGGTCGGCAGTACATATTCCTGAAAATCGCCTGGGGAGAGACTCCCCACCCAACTGTCGAAGATCTGGATGGCCGAAGCTCCAGCGCGAATCTGGGCGCGCATGTACACGATAATCATGTTCGCCAGCCGGTCCATGAACTGTCGCCAGGTCTGTGGATCTCGATACATCATGCTTTTGGTCAGAAGATATTCGCGCGACGGGGCGCCCTCTATCAAGTAACTGGCAAGCGTAAACGGACCGCCTGCGAACCCGATCAGGGGAACGGTGAGCTGACTGTGCAACAACCGTATGGTTTCCAAAACATAGGGCAAGTCATGCTCCGGGTCCACTTCGGAAAGCCGCTCCACATCATCCCGCGTACGGACAGGGCGGTGAATCAGCGGTCCACGGTCCGCCTCAATTGTAAAGGGAACCCCCATGGCGCCAACGGGAATCATAATATCGGAAAACAGGATGGCGGCGTCAACCTGCAACTGCTGCACCGGCAGCATGGTCACCTGCGCGCACAGTTCTGGCTGTTCGCAAATCTCGACAAGGCTATAGCGTTCCTTGAGCTTGCGGTACTCAGGCTGATAACGGCCTGCCTGTCGCATGTACCACACCGGCAAACGATCTACCGGCTGTCTTTTACAGGCGCGCAGGAAAAGATCATTCTCGATCATCAGACAGTGTCCTCTCTTTGCTGGCGAAATAAGCGGCGAAATCAATCATAGCACAAACAGGCCGAGACTCTGTTCCAGACCTCACAATAATGAGGCAACTGTTGATACCACTACTGCATCTGCGCGAAAACCTCAATTTTCGTCCCCAATCCGCCGCATCTGCCCCGTCTGCCGCCTGCGATATGCCCGCATCCGCTGCCTGCCCGGCAGGGAACGTGTGCTGCGCCCCTGCTCAGACACGGCTGCGCCGAACTCGCGACGGGCGCAGCACACGTTCCCTGCCGGGCGAGTTTTCCGGTTGGTTGGCGCAGGCGCGTCCGCGCAGGGGGGGTTGCCATTGAACGGGCTTCGGCAATGCAGTATGATTGCGGGGTGGGTGTTTGTTGTACAGACTCGTTCGATTTTCACGGTTGGGAGGTATGTTTTGTGCCAGCTCTGTCAAACCAGACACTGCAAATTGTAAGCACTGTGATCATTGTTGTCGGCGCCATCGCAGTCATTTTTATTCGACTGCACGCCGCCCGGAAACCGACGTCGGCGCGCAAGATTCTCATCCCTCCACTGGGCATGGCTACCGGATTTCTCATGTTTATCGTACCGCTGATGCGAATTCCACTGACCTATGCGATCATTGCCTTCCTGTTCGGAAGCCTGTTCTCCATTCCGCTCATCACGACCTCAAAGATGCAACGGCAGGACGGCGAGGTATACCTGAAGCGCTCTCCCGCCTTCATCATCGTACTGCTCGCCTTGCTGGTCATTCGCCTTGCCCTGCACACGTTTATTGAACAGTACATCACTGTGCCGCAGACAGGGGCCATCTTCTTTATCCTCGCTTTTGGCATGCTGTTGCCATGGCGTCTGGTGATGTATAGACGATATAGAAAATTTGTGGCGCAAAGCGTCGGCGACCCCGCTCTGCGTCACGCTACAGAATCATAAAACGATTTTCACAGGAACTGAAATGAACGCGTAGTCGTTGCATAGGACACCCCTTCGCTTGTAACCCTAAGGTCACAAAGAAGTTGAGGGGGTGTTTTTGATGAACGCAACACGTTACCTGACTGCGGCCGCAAGCGCTCTGGTCCTGATTGCCCTGACAGGATGTGCAGGCCAGATTGCGGCCGCTCCCAGCGTCATTGGGAACAGAACAGGCCCTGCGCCCATGTCAGCCTATGCAGGACAGGCATTGCCCAGGTTTTACAAAGTGCTTGGCAGTGAGTTCGACCGTCACACTGGAACGGTCACCATACACGCCCACAGCATTGCTCACGGGCCGCTGAATGCAGCCGCGTTCCAGCGCATCGGCAGCGAAACGACACTGGACGCAGCAAGCCTGGCCGGAATTGTTAATTTCGGCACAGCAGAGTATCCAACCCACACTGTACAGCATATCCGTTTGCTGGACCATCGTTCCGGCTGGAACTACCATGCCTATCACAGTTACCGCGGCGCGGTGCGGTCCGGGTCCACGGCTGCCGGCAATCACTCCAGCACAGCCGCCGCCAGCACAGGCGTCGCTGACAGCGGCGGGGCAACCACAGTCGCCAATCTTCCGGTTCCAGCGTCGCTGGGAGGAAGCAACGTCAGCCAGGGGCCAAACGGAAGTTACATCAACAAGTCGGCAGGAGCCGCCGCCTTGGCGTCAGCGGTGAGCGGAAGCATACCCATCCCGCCGCCGGGCGTGCACATCGACCCGGCCATCACACCGGTGGCAGGCGTTCACGCCAGTCGGACCGCGAAAGTGGCGGCAGTAGAGCAGATCGCCCAGAGCAAACTCGGAACACCCTACATCTGGGGTCACAATGAGGACCGTGGGCAATACGGCTTCGACTGCAGCAACTACACGGAGTACGTGTATCATCATTCGCTAGGCTACCTGTTTACAACGTCAAGCAAGGGCCAGTATCTGAACGTTGGCGTTCCCACCCAAACCTCCAACATGCTCCCAGGGGATCTTGTCGCCTTTGATCAGGGAGGACACGTCGGAATATTTGTGGGCAACGGACAGATGATTCAGGAAGGCGGCGGTCTCCACAAAGCGGGGTATCTGCCACTGCGGCCGGGCTCCTATTGGTACGGCCATATTTCCGCAGTCAAGCGGATGTTTTAAGGAACCTGTTGCAGAGGATGCGAACCTGCCGGAAACACGACGGATGTTTCCGGCAGGAGTTCCGTCTTTCATCTGCGCCTGTCGCAGCTACATCATAAACCCGACCACAGCGAATCCCACAGTCGCCGCACCGCCCGCGATGAGTGTTGTCTTTAACAGCGAGTTCGCAAAGTCAACGAGAGGCAATTTCATCACGGTCGCCATGGCGACTGTGTTGTCGCTGAGCGGCGAGGCGAAGCCCCCGAGTGTGCCGCTTGCAAACACGGCGGCGGCAATCAGCGGCAGAGAAGCATGGGTGGTCATGGCAAGCGAGAAACCAAGCGGCATCAGAATCCCCCACGTTCCAAACGACGATCCGATAAAATAGGAAATGACCGAGCCAAACACAAACAGCGCCGGCGCAATGAACATCCGGGGAATGACAGCACCCATCGTACTCCCGACATATTGAGAAAATCCCAGATCGGCAGACACTCCGGAGACGGCCCACACCAGAACCAGCAACATAATGACCGCGATCATTTCGTTGCCGCCCGCAATAATCCCATACATCAGACGACCCACTCTCTGCCGCCGAAACAGATAGAACACAGAAGACGCGATCAGCGTAATCAGGATGGACTGGAGCATGGCCCTGACCGCGTCGGCATTCATCAATATCCCAAAAAAGGTTGTTGCCTTGCCGACGCCGCTCCACCAGGTGAGAAAAAAGGTCAACACCAGCAGCAAAGCGATGGGCAGAAGCAGATTTGCCGTTGCAGGAACTGCCTCGTCGCTGTAGATGTCGAGCGGCTCTTCAGGCGGCTTGCGCTGCATGGGGTGAGCCACTCTACCCACTTCGGACTGAAATCTTGCCCGTTGCCGCAGTGCGCCGGCAACCACCGTGTGTACAGGCTGTCGTACGCCCCCATGCGGTCGCCTTTCCCTTGCGTCGCCAAGCGCCCCCGCCCTTGCCGCCGTCGCATCACCTCTGTGCGCTGTCTTTGTGTCTGAACTAAAGAAACTCAGGTAGGCGCCAATGGCAAGGATCGCGATCGCGAAGAAATTGAGCGGGATGGTGGACAGAAAAAGTGGATAGGGTGCCTGGGTGCTGTGTATATGTTTGAGCGCTACAGCCAGGAGTCCGACCATGTACCCGACAAATGCCGTTCCGACAGGAATCAGGCTGATAAGCGGGGTCGAGGTGACATCGATGGCGTACGCCATTTTTTGTGGGCTGATGTGAAAGCGATCCATCATCCCTCTCATGATGGGAGTAACCGTTATGATACGAAAATCCGGCGCCATGAACGTACCAATGGAGGAGAGCCAGGTTACGGCGTACGCGCCGCGCACGGATTTGACACGTGGGCCCAGCCACTGTGCAAATCCGCTGACGCCGCCCGTGATTCGCACCAGGCCTACCAGCGACCCGAACGTGTACAGGAAGACGATCAGGTGCAGATTACCGGTTACCGACAGTTCCGTGAACAGATAGTACAGCGCCTTGTTGATACCGCCGAGCGGACTTGGCGCCATCATGTAGGCGCCGGCCAGCAATCCGACCACGAGCCCCGGAATCACCTGGCGCGTTATGATGGAGATGGGGATAACCAGCGCGAACGGCAGAAGCGACCAGATTGTGGCATGCATGCGCAAAACCTCCTCCGCACTATTGTCGGCGACGAAGGTGGAATTTTATGCGGCGTCAGTATGGGAAATCCACACCCACGCATACTATTCAATGCGCAAGATGGACAATCCCGGCGGCGTGAGGTGATGGCATGATCAAGCATACCCCTGATAAGAAAAAATCTGCGGGCGGACGGATCTGGTGGACACTCGGAGCCATTTTGCTTGGCGTAATCGCAGTCTGGGTGTATTTTCGCTATGAACAGTACGCAACACTGTTCATTCACCGTCTGGGACCGTTCGGCGTGCTCGGCGCCGTCGCCCTGATGGCGATTCTGTGCATCATCCCATTTCCCGCGGAATTCCTGATGGTTATCGATATGCAGATTTTCGGCGTATGGAAAGGCATCTTCTATGTATGGGCGGGCGCCATGCTGGGCTCCTACGTGACGTTTCTATTGGCGAAGCGCTTTGGTGAAAACCTGATCCGCAAATTTGTGTCAGACAGCCATCTGCAAAAACTGAACGAACTCATGGGGAAACATGGAGCGCTCGGGTTGTTGATGGCCAGGCTGATTCCCTTTATTCCATTTGTCGTCCTCAATTACGCCTGCGCCATGATTCCCGAAGTGGGAACGTGGACGTACCTGTGGACGACCGGACTGGGGATCATCCCGTATGATGTCGGAGCCGCCCTGATCTTTCTCGGCTTCTCAAAACGCACCATGGTATGGCTGATCGCGGGCGGCGTCGCAGTCGTCCTCATCTGGCTGACGGCGTTATGGATCAGGCGCGGTCACGCAAAACAGGAGAAAAGCGACGGCCTGCGCGCCTAATAGCCGCGGGTGCGATCCACAACCCCGATCAGGGTTTGCCCTGCCATGTAGCGTTTAAGATTGGCGAAAAAAAATCGGCTCACGTCCGGAACTGAACTGGGGCCGGACACATGCGGCGTGATATAGACATTGGGCAGACGCCACAATGGACTGTCCGCCGGCAGCGGCTCGACCTGAAATACGTCGAGGATCGCCGCCCGCAGCCGTCTGTTGCGCATGTGTTCGATCAAATCGTCCTCCCGAATCAGTGCGCCGCGCCCAATATTGACCAAAATAGCGCTCGTTTTCAGCGCAGACAGAATGCGCGCGTCAATGATTTCTCTTGTGGATTCCGTAAGCGGCAGCGACAGCACAAGCACGTCAGCCTGGGCGGCGAATTCTTCCCACTGCTCTGCCGTATAGTGACGATCGACGATGTGCGCCTGCCTGCCGCTCTCGCTCAGTCCGATCACACGCATCTGAAACGCCCTGCCAAAGTTAACGATCGTTTCCCCGATGGAGCCGATTCCTGCCACGGCGAGAGTCTGCGCGGCCAGCGTTTCTGTCGCAAATGGGCTCCAGGAATTCTCTGCCTGCTGATAGCGAAAGCGGTCCACCTGCTTGACGACATGCAGGACAAAAGCCAGTATGTATTCGGCAATCGGCTGCCCAAATTGCCCTGTGATCCGGGTGATTGCAATGTGCGCCGGAATCAGGGGGCTGGCGGCGATATCCTCCACGCCGGCGCCCATCATCTGGATCCACTTGACATGCTGTTCCTGATTGAACAGAGCGGGAGAAAAGCGCCATCCAAACAGCACCTCAGCTCCGGCGATCAGCCTCTCCGCTTCCGCGCGCGTTGAGGCCACCGCGACATTGGTATAGCCCATCTGCAACAACTCCCGCGCGTACTCCATCGCCCTTTTCTCGTGATAAATAAGCACCTGCGGCATCTGGACTGAGTTGCCGTCTTCCACGTCCATCCCCCCGATCGTTTGCTATTCAAAACAGAACTTGTTTACAATGATGACAGGACTGACTGCCTGATCATACACAGTGGGGAGAGTACACCTGATGCCTGAAGATACGCAAAAAACACCCTGGCGTAAGCTGACCGTATATGCCCTGCTGCTTGTCATCCTGGCCGTGATTTTTAACAGCGCGCAAAGCTCGGCAGTTATGACAGCCGCCGCTCCGCATATTCGGCCGTGGACCAACTGGGTTTTAGCCGCCTGCTGGCTGGTCGTGGGATTTTGGCTGGTCAGTCGCGCCACGCACCTGTTTTCGCGGTTTGCGAGCGGACAAAAAACTGCCGATTCACGCGCCTGGACCACTCTGCGCAGAACACTGGCCGCTGTGGGCTATCTGTTCGTGGCGCTCGTCACGCTCCACCTCCTGCATGTGCAGATCAGCAGCATCCTTGTTGGCGGCGCGCTTACCGGTGTGATCCTTGGAATCGCCGCCCAGTCCACGCTCTCCAATCTGTTTGGCGGTCTGATCCTGCTCACCGTTAAACCCTTTTCTCTGGGCCAGACGATCAGCATCCGTTCCTCCTACTTCAGTTCCATCGACTATACTGGTCAAGTGGTCGACATCAACTGGTATTACACCACAATTGCGGATGGAGACCGGCGCAGGATCGTTCCCAATTCGGCCATCATCACGGCTGTCATCACCATCCACGCCCCCAAAGAGACTCAGTTCTGGACCGTTTCTCTTCCGTACCGCGTTGTGGCCGCTGATTTGCGCAGGGCTGTTTCTGAGCAGTATTCCGGCACAGTAAACGGCGTCATCACCGATTTTGGCGCGGACACATACACCTTGCAACTGGAAGTGCCCACCGCCTTCGATCCTGACATCATTCGACGCGTCATCGCCAGTCAACTGTCGGCGCCATCCTGACAGCCTTCTCTCCAGTGTATAAGTTTGATTGCAATTTCTAAAAATTCACATTGTTCCTCTGGAATATCAAACGGGGCATGCGCCGGATCAACCCACTGCAAGCCGTCGATTTCCGCATTGGGCAAGAAAGAACCAGCCTTCACCAACTGACATAAAACGGCCACGTCAAGTGTGATCTCGGACGGCGAAACCGCGATAACCTGAAGCGGCCTGACTGTCATATTGGCCTCTTCCCGCATCTCGCGAACGACTGTGTCAAAGGGACGTTCATCGCGCTCCTTGAGTCCGCCAGGCAATCGCCACGGACGTTTGCGCCTGTACGTGTGATGCAAAAACAGAAATTCGCCGCGCTCATTTGGCAAAACAGCAACGACGCCGACCACGTATTTCCGTTTCAGCCAAAATACGATCCACTTCGACAACCACCCAGGCAGTAACCCAAAGATCCAGATGGCTACCCTGTTCAGCCATGTCACAGCGACACCTCCAGACCTGCTGTTACGCTGTTCAGATCCGCTCATCAGGGTACCTGCAGCGGTGCGACGAGTATAATATCATCCTACACCATGTTCAGGCAATGCGCGATTGGGACGCTTGCGCACTGGCCATACTGGCGTAGAGACAGGTGTTTACGTATACTATGAGTGCATGCAAGTGCAAAGAACCGCCACAAGAAGGTGAACATCCATGTCCAAGCAGTACTATACCATTGCAGACGCCAACCGCCTCCTGCCGCAGATCCGAACGCAGATCGCTGAATTGAGAAACTCCCGCGAAGAGATTGCCATCAAGCGTCTGAAGATGGAACGATTGCGTCACGATCTCGGTGAAGCAGAACATTCCGATCAATTTTTCGTAGAAGAGGCGCAGATTGAGTTCTCTTTGCTCACGGCCCGCCAGCAGATCGATCATCTGCTGAGTCAGTCGATTGAAGTGAAGGACATCGACTCAGGACTTGTCGATTTTCTGACGCTTATTGATGGGCAGGAAGCCTATCTGTGCTGGCGCGTCGGGGAACCTGAGATCCGCTACTGGCATGGCGTCAGCGAGGGCTTTGCCGGCAGAAGACGCTTCGGCGAAGAATCATGACTTATGTGACAGACCCTCAGGATTTGCAAAACCCTCACACCGCTTTGCGGCGCCGCCAGCGGTATTGAAAATGACTCGCCCAGCCGGTTCATGCGTTGTTCCGCAGCGAGTTTTGCGGCCATCAGGCCGCACCTGTCTGAGCGGCGGTGCACAATGCATGGTCCGACCGGGCGCAGCAGGGCTGGCGGCGCCTAAGGAATCATCTGGACGGCGCTGGCCGCCGCCAACTCCAGACGATGCACATGCACCTGCCGATAGTGCAGTTCTCTGATCCGCGATGCAGCAGACTGTAAATGGTACACCCGCACATTTTGCAGCATCGCCTCTGGCACAAGCACAGTGGCTGCACTGCCTGAGGCCAGTTCCAGCAATTTCTGCCTCATCTCGTCTGTCATGACCAATTCCACCCGCAGATGGCCAATTCGGCTCTTTTGCACGCGCTGATCCTCCCCATAACAACCTTTCAGGAGTACGGTACGCTGACGCCCGCCAACATGTGCCCACAAAGCGCGCCCAATTTGCATGGACAGCACCCTGTTATTCCGGGTTGGCGTGTATCCGCGCACGATCAGAAATGGAAAAAGGGGTTGTGCATACGCTCTTGCGCAATGGTCGAATCGTCTGCGTGTCCGGGAAAGATGCGCGTTTCGTCTGGTAGCGGCCACAGTTTTTTCTCCAGTGACTGCATGAGTTGCCCGCTGTTGCTTCCGGGAAGATCGGTGCGCCCCACGGTTCCTGCAAACAGGGTATCGCCGGAAATGAGCACGCCCTGGTCTGGCTCGTACAGACACACGCCGCCTGGGCTATGCCCCGGCGTCTCGATCACGCGAAAATGAAATACGCCGACAATGATGACATCCCCCTCTGCCAGATATCCGTCAGGCTCACGCGTCTGCTGCACCCGATAGCCAAAAAATTGCTCCACCTGATCGGGCGCTGCGAGCAGAAGCGGCAACTCGAGGCGATGGATGAGCAGGGGCGTACGATACATGTCGCGCACCGTCTCATTGCCGAGTACATGGTCGAAATGACAGTGCGTATTGACGATCCTTGTCACCGTCAGCCCCTGATCGCGAATGAAACTGCTCACCGGGGTCATGTCAGGGGCGCTGGGATCAATGATCATCACCTGGCCGCCCGGTTCGCCGACAACATAGGTGTTGGTGCCTATTTCATTGAGTGTAAAGCGCTCAATCAGCATGGCTTTTGCCTCCACTTTCATAAATCGTCAGTGTCCAACCACAGCGTGACGGGTCCGTCGTTAATCAATGCGACGTCCATCATCGCTCCGAATCGTCCGGTTCTCACAATCATGCCGGTTTCCCGCAGCAGTACGTTAAAGCGTTCATACAGCGGCTGCGCAATCTCCGGCCGTGCAGCCGCCATGTAGTTCGGACGCCGGCCGCGCCGGGAATCCCCATAAAGGGTGAACTGCGATACAGAGAGAATTGCACCCCCAACATCGAGCAGGGAGTCGTTCATCTTGCCTTCCGGATCCTCAAAAATGCGCAGATTCACAATCTTGTCTGCCATGAAGGTCAGATCAGGCTCTGCGTCATCATGTGTAAAGCCTGCCAAAACCAGCAATCCGCGGCCAATTTCCCCGACAATATCGTTCGCGACGCTCACTCTGGCCGATCGTACGCGCTGCACAACGACTCTCATCGCCCGTTCACCTCATATGACTACTGGATAACCCTGCGAACAGCATAAATGTCCTTGACGCGCTTGATTCTGTCCACAACCGTTCGCAGGTGATCGACACTGCGGATCGTAATACTGAGATTGATCGTGGCCATCTTGCGGCGATCTGCGCGACCCGTCACCGCAGTGATGTCCGTTTTCGTTTCCACAACCGCATTCATCACCTCATTGATCAGACCGCGCCGATCAAGCGCGGTCACTTCAATGTCCACGTTATACGATTGACCAGCGCTGTGTTCCCACTCCACTTCGAGCATGCGGCTGCCCTCGTCGATCATGGACATGACATTGGGGCAGTCTCTCCGATGAACGGAAACGCCTCGGCCACGGGTGACAAAACCGACGATATCATCCCCTGGAACCGGACTGCAACAGCGGGAGATCCTGATCAGCAGATTGTCGACGCCCTTGACGTGAATCCCGGCATGGCCTTTCGTCGCGCCTGTTTTGCGCTTTTGCTGGCGTTCCCGATCAGGCAGCGGCGTCAAGGGCATGGCGCCAAGCGAGTCAACCACCGGATCGTCTTTCTTCATGCGTTCCGCCAGTCGGGTCATGACCTGCACGGGCGACAGAGCGCCGTAACCGACCGCTGCAAAGAGATCATCCGGTTTGGCAAAATTGAATTTTCCCAGTACATCGGGCAGATAGTTCGCCAGAACCGCATGCGGATCAAGTTTGTGCTTGGCAATCTCCCGTTCGAGCAGTTCGCTTCCCTTTTCCACGTTTTCATCGCGGCGCTCGCGTTTGAACCACATGCGAATTTTGGAACGCGCCTGCGATGTCTGTGCAATTTTCAGCCAATCCTGACTCGGACCATAGGACATCTTGGAAGTCAGGATCTCCACGATATCACCCGTGCGCAGCCGTGTGTCCAGTGTGACAATGCGGCCGTTCAGCTTCGCGCCCACACAGCGGTTTCCCACGTCGGTGTGAATCCTGTAGGCAAAATCGATGGGGCAGGAACCGGCCGGAAGTTCTATGACCGCCCCTTTCGGAGTAAATACAAATACTTCGTCAGTGAACAGATCCATTTTCAGGGTGTCCATGAACTCCTGCGCATCGCGAAAGTCCTGTTGCCACTCCAGCACTTCGCGAAACCAGCCGAGTTTCTTTTCAAATGAGGTTTGCGCAGCCTGGACGCTGGTGTTTGCTCCGGACAGCGCAACACCGCCCTGCGCCGCCTGCGAAGTCTCTCTCCGGTCTGCCGCTTCCTTGGACTGATATCCAGCCTCTTTGTAGATCCAGTGCGCCGCAATTCCGTATTCCGCTGTTCTGTGCATCTCCCATGTCCGAATCTGAATTTCGAGTGGTTCGCCGCTGATCCCGATCACGGTCGTATGCAGGCTTTGGTACAAATTCGCCTTTGGCATGGCGATATAGTCCTTGAATCGTCCGGGAACCGGCTTCCACATCGTATGAACAATGCCAAGCACGGCGTAGCAGTCTTTCACCGAGTCAACGATCACCCGGACGGCAAACAGATCATAGATTTCGCCGAATTCTTTGTGCAGTTCGGTCATCTTGCGGTAAATGCTATAGATATGCTTGGCCCGGCCTGAGAGGTCGGCATGCACAGCCAATTCCGCCAGCTTCACGCGCAATTGCTCAATGACCTGCTGCACATACCGCTCCCGTTCGCCCCGTTTTTTTGCCATGAGATTGACAATGCGATAGTACTGTCCCGAATCAATAAAACGCAGTGAGATATCTTCCAGTTCCCATTTTATCGCGGACATTCCTAACCGATGTGCAAGCGGAGCAAAAATCTCCAGCGTCTCTTCGGCAGTCTTGCGCTGCTTGTCCGGTGGACGATATTTCAGCGTACGCATATTATGCAACCTGTCTGCCAGACGAATCAGCGCAACGCGCACATCCTTCGCCATGGCAAGAAACATTTTGCGCAAATTTTCGGCCTGCTGTTCTTCGCGCGATTCAAAACGGAGCCGCTTCAGCTTCGTCACACCATCGACGAGACTCGCGATCTCCTCGCCGAATTGGCGGGCGATCTCCTCATCTGTAACCTTGGTGTCTTCCACCACGTCGTGCAGGAGTGCAGCTGCGAGTGTTCCCCCGTCGAGCTTCAGTTCCGCGAGTATCTGGGCCACTGCCAGGGGATGCATGATGTAGTCGTCGCCGGAACTGCGTTTTTGACCCCGATGATGCAGTTCAGCATAAGCGTACGCATGGCGCAACAATTCCTGTTCTGCCGCAGTGAGATAGGGCGCCTTCCCAAACAGCCGCGCCAACCGCCTTTCGGAATCCGCCGCTGCGGTGGATTCCGGAACCTCCGGGGCGTTCCCAGGGGCGTCCGCTGACGCGTTCCCAGGCGCGTCCAGTGCGTCCGGAGCGTTCCCTGGGGCGTCCAACTCGTTCCCTGGAGCGTCCGAGGCGTTCTTCGTGGCGTCCGTCGCGTTCCTCGGGTCGTCCGCTGACGCGCCCTGCGTAGCTGGAGTCTTGTCCGGGGGCGTAACGTCGATGTCCGTGTGGTTCGCTTCCACGTTTTCTCACCTTCTTTCATTCATCGTATGCCTGTTCCAATCATGCGCGTCTCGCGTCTGTCCAGTGTTTATTTGGTTATTGGTATTCAATCAATGAAAATATCTCATACGGGCTCAGTTTGGCTCTCCCGTTGAGATATCTCAGTTCAATGAGAAAACACAAACCTGCGACAACGCCTCCCAAGCGTTCCACAAGTTCGATTGAGGAACGAATCGTACCGCCTGTGGCCAACAGATCATCCACAACGAGAACGCGTTGCCCCTGCTTGATCGCGTCGGCGTGGATCTCCAGCCCATCCGTTCCGTATTCGAGTTGATACTCTTTGCGGATGGTTTGCCACGGCAACTTTCCCGGCTTGCGAATCGGCACAAAGCCAGCGCCCAGCGCGTACGCCGCAGGGGCCCCTATGACAAAACCGCGCGCTTCCGGACCCACCACGACATCGATCCCCTTTCCCGCCGCAAACTGCGCGATCTGGTCGATCGCATAGCGAAAACTGGCCGCATCGCAAAGCAGAGTGGTGATATCCTTGAAACTGATGCCCGGTTCCGGAAAATCTTCAATCACACGAATCTTCTCTCGCAGGTTCACGCCAGAACTCCTCTGTCGGTAGAATGCAATGCCAGTGTCGATAGAATGCAATGCTGGGTCGCCCCTCAATTATACGCAACGTGGCCCGAAGGCCGCAACGCGGACGTCCATTCGTCAGGACTCGTCGCCATGATTCCCATAATTCGTACTGCGCTCACCAGCCAGAAAAGGATTGACATGCACCAAAACGTCAGACACTTCATCAAAATGTTCCATGATCTGCGTCTTCACGCCCTTGGCGATCTGGTGCCCCGCGAATACAGTCGCCTCAGCGTCGACGCTCACCTTGATGTCGACCACAACGTAAGGGCCATGCGAGCGGGCGCGCAAAACGTCAACGCGCAGGACTCCAGGCACCTGCTCCACCACCTGCAGCATGCCGCCGGTGGCCTTCGCGTCAAGGACCTTGTCCATCAGCGATGTAAATGAATCAGTCGCCAGTCTGTACCCAATCCATACGACGACCAGGGCGACGATGAGACCCGCGATTGGATCGGCGTACAGCAACGCGCGAACGTGAATCCGGTTGCCGATCACCGCCAGCAGAATCCCTGCTGCGGCGGCGAGAGACGAGTAGACATCGGAGCGATGATCCTTCGCGCCGGCAAGCAGCGCGGGAGAAGCCAGCCTCCGCGCGAGACTCACCTGATAACGATACATGACCTCCTTGGCCACAATCGCAAACACCGCCGTGAAAAACGCGACCGACTCCGGGGCGACAGGGGGCATATAGAATTGCCGAATCGACGCATAGACGACATCAAGACCGGCAAGAAGCAGGAGCACCGCAACGAGACTGGCGGCGATCCATTCAGCTTTTCCATGTCCATAGGGGTGATCGGCGTCGGCGGGGCGGCGCGCCACACGCAAACCAACCCAGACAGCGAGGGACCCCGCGACATCCGCCCCACTGTGGGCGGCGTCAGCGAGCAGTGCGTCGCTGTGCGCAAGCACGCCCACCACACCTTTCAGCGCTGTGAGCACGATATTAAGCGCAATGCTGTAGAGCGCCTGTCGGTCTTGTTCCCGCGCCGTCGTCCGGTGGTCGATTGTCGATTCCCCCTCGCAACTTCAACTCTGCCGCCTGGCCTGGACGTGTGACTGCCGACTGCCTTCCCTGAGCCGACTGCCCTGCCGGGATCGTTATGCTGTGCCGCTGCTCAGACACGGCTGCGCCGAACTCGCCTCGGCACAGCATAACGATCCCGGCAGGGCGAGTCTTTTTCCAGGCTGGCGGCGTTGCACCAGCGACAGCGACAGCGACAGGGGAGCATATTATATATTCCCCACAAATTGCGAACACCCCGGCAACCCACGGAACCGGGGTGTTCGCGGCCTTGCACGGCCATTTTCGTTTTTTCCGTCTTCTTTACGGCAGCCATGCAGCAAAACGCAGTACACTGAACCTACTCCCCATAGCTAAAGCCATGGGCTTGCGGCGGGGTTTTGGTCATGCTTGGGCCGGAGGCAGTTTCTGCTGTCTCGCAAGGGAGCGGCCGCGCCAGGCCACCCATATTGGACTGGCGATAAAGATGGATGAATATGCGCCGCTCACCAGACCCACGAGGAGCGCAAAGCAGAAATTGTGGATGGGGTCGCCCCCGAACAGGAAAAGTGTTGTGGCCGCAAACAGAACTGTCAGCACGGTGTTGATAGATCGGGCCATCGTTTGCCACAGCGAATTGTCCACCAACATCTCCAGATCGTGAAACGTCTTGAACTTCGCGTTCTTCAGATTCTCCCGGATGCGGTCGAATATGACGATCGTATCGTTGATCGAATAACCGACAATAGTCAGCACGGCCGCGACAAACGGCAGATCGACGACAATGCGCAGCAACGCAAACACAGAAATGACGATGAAGGCGTCGTGCAGAAGCGCCACGATTCCCGCAACCGCAAACCGAAACTCAAAACGAATCGCCACATAGACGACGATGAAAAGCGAGGCTACGAGCACGGCCCAAACGGCCGTCTGCGACTGTTCCTGGGCGATGATCGGATCCACCGTCGAATAGCCGGGCGGCACGAGCGATTTCGGAAAAGCCGCCTTGATCGCCGTATTCAGCTTTCCTTCCTGCAGATTGGTGATCGTATACGACAGGCGGACGACAGCCATGGTGTTGTTCGTGCCAGCGGCGGTAATCCCAGTCGGTCCGATCGGCAATCCCACTTTGGTAAAGACGTTTCTCACCGCAGTCGAACTGTACGGTTGGTTCAGTACAATCTCGATCTGCGAGCCGGATTTGAAATCGGTGCCCAGATTGAGACCAAACAGGAGAATGACGATCAGCCCCGCAAGAGTAATCGATCCCGAGAGCAGAAAAAACCATTTGCGTTTCTTGACGATGGCAAACCTCATCGCACATCCACCGCCTTTCTTTTAGCGCCAAAGTACCAGGTGTTTTTCACGAGGTTCGATTTCGTGAACAGCAGCAGGATGGTGCGGCTGAGAAACACGGCGGTCATCAGACTGACGATGATGCTCGCGATCAGCGCCACGGCAAACCCCTGCACGTCGCCAGTTCCGTATCCGTACATCACAATCCCCGCGATGAGAGTCGTCATGTTGGAGTCAAGAATCGTGCGGATCGCCTTGCGTTGCCCGGCAATCACGGAGGACTGCAGCGACCTGCCGTTGCGCAGTTCATCCTTGATCCGTTCATACGTGATGATGTTGGCGTCGACCGCCATCCCGATGCCGAGGACCAGGGCGGCGAGCCCGGTCAGGGTGAGTGTAACCTGCAACCCCGCGAATACAGCGATCAGGACATAACTGTACGCGATCAGGGCGATATCCGCGATCAGTCCCGGCAGTCGGTACATGACGATCATAAAGATGAAGATGACGGCGACCGCAATCTCCCCCGCGAACAGGGTGGTGTGCAGGGCAGCCTGTCCGAGCGTCGGGCCAACGCTCGTGGAGGACAGTTGATGAATCGGAAACGGCAGGGCGCCTGCGTTGATCAGGTTTGCCAACTGCATGGCCGACTGGACCGATGACATTGGACTGATCGTCGCGTTGCCCCCGGTAATTGTATTCTTGATATTTGGATCGCTGATCATCTTGTTGTTGAACCAGATCGATATGCGCTGATTCAGATACTTTGTTGTAATCGAGCCGAACAGGGCGGGGTTTTTAAAGCTGATCGCCACTTCCGGCTGACCGGTCGTGGAGGACGCCTGGTAATGTGCGTTGCTGTTCACATCCTTGCCCGTCATGAGCACCTGGCCCGTGGGCGATTTGAATTCCAGATTGGCTTGCGAAGACAGAAACTGCCGTGCGGAAACCTGATTGAACTTCCCTGCGAGCGAGATGCTGATGCGGCCGCCATTTTGAACGGTGATTGATGGCTCAGACACACCAAGAGTGTTGATGCGGCTCTGCAGCGCCGCGACTGTTGCTGACATATCGCTGGCCGTCAGTGTCTGTTTTCCATTGCCCACCTGATACAGCACCGAAAAACCGCCCTGCAGGTCGAGTCCTAACGGAATCTTCGTATAAAGCATCCGGCTTGTCGACAAGAAAACGGCAAAAATCATCACGACAATAATGAGGAAGGTCGTGAGGCGCCCCCATTTAACCATGGTTTACCTCCTAGGAAGTCAATGGCAACAGTATAAACGATTTGTCCACACTAGATCAATGCAGGCGGTCGACGCGTCGGGGTGCAGACGGCAGACGCGCCACCCGGCTGGCGTGCAGAAAAGCCAGCACACAACCCTCTACCTCTACCGGTCACAGCAGTTCGCGAATGTCGGTCGGCATGTTTCGGTACGCCTGTGTCAATGAATAATTCATAAACTCCTGCGGCTGGAGACACAACACCGCGTTTACAAGCTCATGGAGCGATTTGGGTCTGCGCTTGACGCGCCCCTGGAAATACATCCAGAGATCATCAACTGTAACCTGGTTGTAGCCAAGCCAGTGGAACTCCTCCACCTTATCTTCCAACAGGTGCAAAAGCTCATCTGACAGTGCTTGTTCCAGCGGATTCTCATCAGGAACGTCCTCAAAATCAGGAATGGGCGCAAGCATGGCCACTTTTTGCGCGAGCTGTTTTACTTCCAGGGCAAAGGGATGCTCTCTGGCCAGAACAATCAACTTTTGCTCTCTCGCGGCGCGTTCTGCTTCGACTGCTTCGACTGCTTCGACTGCTTCGACTGCTTCGACTGCTTCGACTGCTTCGACTGCTTCGACCGCTTCGACCGCTTCGACCGCTTCGACCGCTTCGACCGCTTCGACCGCAGACTGTTGCTGCTCCTGGTCAGTGTTTTCTTTATCCACTACAGTCATGCGCCAATCCCTGCTGGGTTCTGATCCTTCTGCGGAATGCAGAACTACCGGAGCAAAATGCTGAACTGCCGGAACAGGATCGGCAGTATCGTTCCCGAGTCCGGGTAACTGAGAGCCCACTTCATCGCTGTAACCAGGCTGACCTGCCTGGGAATCGACAACCTCGACTTCCTGCCCCGCCGTTGGTTCTGCTTTTGGCCCTGTTTGGCCCTTGTCTGCGTTCCCATCGACAGTGACAGCGACATCGGCAGTCCGCAGAGCGGAATGGCCAAACACTACTCTGCGTTTGCCGCCAGCCTCCGTTATGGCAAGAGTCTCGCTCGCTTCGACGGCAGCGGCAGACGAGTCGCTTGCAGGCGGTTGTTTCACACGACCGAACACCTTGATGACACCTTGTCTTGTGCGCTCCGCATCCGGCTGTTCCGGCAACTCAGTCCGCCCCCTTCTTTGCAGATATTGTCTCACCTGCGACGGTTTAGCGCAAGCAGATCTGGACTAACCCGCCGGCAGCGCGCATACGTTCAATTGATGAAGTACAAGCCGCACGCCACAGTGATCGTCACCCCTGTTTGCAAACTCCCCACGCACTTACAGCGCACCGACACATGCAAAGGAGGTGGCACGGGGTGTACCGTCAGTCATTCATAAAAGGCACGTCTGTACTGATCGCCGCGAGTCTGGTGACCCGTGTTCTTGGCTTTGTCTATCGGATTGCACTCACCAGACTCATCGGAGCGGAAGGCATCGGCCTCTTTCAAATGGTGTTTCCCCTGCTCACCCTCATCCTGACGATCGTTTCAGCAGGAATGGGCGTCGCCGTTTCAAAACTGGTCGCCGAATCGCTTGTCACGGGCGACCGTCGCCGCATCCGTCGCATCCTCTATCTGGCAAGCGTAACAACACTTGTCCTCGCCATCACGCTCACTGGCGCAATGGTGCTCTTTGGCCGCCAATTGTCCCAGCATGTATTTACGGATCCGCGCGCGTTTTACCCATTTATCACACTCACTCCGATCATCGGCGTCATTGCGGTGTCATCGGTGCTGCGTGGATATTTTCAGGGACTGCAAATCATGACGACGCCCTCTGTGGCGTCGATTATCGAAACACTGATCCGGATCATTGGCGTATGGATCATTGCCGCCATGTCACTCGCCAAAGGTCTGGAATTCGCCGCCGCAGGTGTTTCCGGCGGCATGATCCTGGGAGAACTCGCGGGGTGTATGTATATGTACATCGTGTACAGGCGCAACTATCAGGTCAATCGCATAACACTCCCCGCCCAGCAGGGAAATCCAGAACCGTGGCGAAAAACCATTCACGCGATTCTCGAAATCTCCCTTCCCGTTACCTTCAGCCGATTTATCGGTTCCATCGCGTTTGCCATTGAACCCATCCTCGTCACGCGGTCTCTGCTGACCGCAGGAGTCACAGCGGCTATCGCCACCAGACTGTATGGCGAATACAGTGGAATGGCGATTCCGCTTCTCGTCTTTCCCACTGTATTTACGTACTCGCTTTCCGTGCAGCTCGTTCCCTCGATTTCAGAGGCTGTCGCCGCAGGCAAAGAAGCAGTGATCGCCAGACGGCTCTACCAGTCTTTTCGCGCCACCGCCCTGATCGGATTCCCGACTTCACTGATTCTGCTGCAATTCGCCACGCCGCTGTGCGCCGCCATTTTTCACCATGCGCATGTGGGGCCAATCTTGGCCATCATGGCCCCTGCTGGCTTTCTCCTCTATCTGCAGGGTCCGCTTTCGGGCATCCTGCAGGGGATCAATAGAGCCGGTCTCGCAATGCGCAATTCCCTGATCGGCGCCGCCGTCAAACTGGCGATCATCTATCTGCTGGTCCGCCAACCGTCCATCGGTGTGGCTGGCGTCGCGTTTGCCGTGGCGATTTCGGTCACACTGACGACGCTCCTGCACATCGCTTCCATCCATCGCCTCGTCGGCTTTTACGCAGATGTCAAGGACACCGCCAAAATGCTCGCTGCGACGGCGATTGCCGGCGCCGCGATGCACTGGTCCTGGCTGTCGCTCGGAACGCGGATGTCGCTGGCGCTCCAGTTGACGCTGGTCATCAGCGCCGGGTTGATCGTGTATGTGGTCCTGTTGCTTGCCACACGCGCCATAACCTCCCATACATTGGCGCGTATTCCTGCGGTCGGAAAACAACTGTCCGCGCTGGCCCGATTCGTTCCGTTCGCGCGCTGACACGCGCCAATCAGAGCGCCGGATTCTGCTTTTGCACGCCGCTCCTCTTGTCCAGCCGGTCCACATGCAGGGTTTGACCGTCCCAGGCCGCGTAGAAGGCATCCTTAGGCGAATCGTATCCAAGCGCTGTCAACTGCTCCTGGAGCCATTGCGGCGACTTGTCTACAGACGCCAGCTTGTCAATCTGCACTTCTCCATCTAGAATGAGCGAAGTCGACACCACAGTCGGTTTCACCGCGATCCCCAAGTCCTCGGCTGTCACTGGACGCTTGTTCGCTTTCGGAAACACCGACAGTTTTCCCGAGGTTTCAAGAATCGCAAATTCAACATCCGCGACGCTGACGACATCCTTTTCCCGCAGTTGCACAAGGAGATCGCTCATGCTGTAACGGGTTCGCTTCATCTCACTGTCGTTGATCTCGCCATTCGCAACAAGAACCGAGGGCTTGCCTTCGACCAGTTCGTAGACGTGACGACTCTGCAGGGAGAGAAACGAAACCCCGATCTGCATCAAAACAAGCATTCCAATGATAAACGCGCCGTGCCAGATGGGAATCCGCAGATCCTGTAGAGCCATGGCGGAAATTTCGGCGATCATGATCGATACGACGAGATCAAACACAGAGAGTTTGCCAATTTCCCGCTTGCCCATAATGCGCAAGGCTAAAAATACGAACGCATAGGTGAACAGCGTGCGGATAAACAGGTTACCGATCATTTGTCAACCACATTCCTTTTCGCGACATTGCCAGCTCACCTTATCCAGCTCACCTTATTATGAGGAGGAACACGCTTGAGAATTCGCGGCAGAGACAAAGTTCCGGCGCTGCTCGAAATGGCGGCGCCGATTCTGGTTGACGCCGAACAGGACAGAGCCCTGCCCGACGGCTGGCTGGACGGGTACGATCGCCGCTGTCTGGAGGTTGGCTGTGGACGCGGATCATTTATCTGCCAAATGGCGGACAGCGCGCCAAACACCCTGTTTGTCGCCTTTGAAAAGTTTCTTGAAATCATCGCCAGGGCAGCCGCACTCGCCACTCAGCAGAATCTGCACAATGCCCGCTTCATCCGTACGGATGTGGCAAAAGCGGAACAGCTATTGCCGCTGCACGCGTTCGATGTGATCTATCTCAATTTTTCCGATCCGTGGCCGCGCAGACGCAACGACATCAAACGACTCACACACCAGCGCTACCTGCAGATCTACAGGAATCTGCTGAAAACTGCCGGCTGGCTGGAGTTCAAGACGGACAACGCCGCATTTTTCGAATGGTCAGTAAAGTCTTTCCAGAAAGCGGGGTGGAGTGTTCAGGCCATCGACCGGAGCGTACCAGCCGCCGCCCCGCCGGGAGAAGAAAAGTCAGCCAAATATATTCAGACGGAGTATGAGCAGCGTTTTCGCGCCCAGGGAATTCCGATTCAACACCTGCGCGCCTCGCCGTAAGCAAGCGCTCCCCTGCACAGCCCCTGCCTCCCGGTTCACTGACATAAGTGGGACTGGCCCCACATATACACTTAGGGAACAAGCCTTTTCCCTGGGAGGGTCGCCGGTTGAAAAACAGGATATGGAGTGATCTGCGAACAGACTTTAACGGTTCTCCATTGATTTTGGGCGTGATTGGCGCCTTTGTGGCATCGCTGTTATGCACACTGGTCATGGCAGGCATTTATACGTGGACCACCATTTCCGAATCGACGCTTCCCTACACCGCCTATACGATCAACGCCATTTCCGTGCTGTTTGGCGCCGTCCTGTCGGCCCGCAGCGCCGGGGTTAAAGGTTGGTACTACGGTGGTGTCACCGCGCTCCTGTTCAGCGCCATGCTGGCGATCGTGGGAAGCCTGGTGGATCTCAGCGCCGCCTTTCAGTTGGAGACTGTAGTCCGCATTGCCATTTTGGGGTTGATAGGATCGTTTGGCGGGATGATTGGAGTCAATCTCAAACGGTGACAGCCAAATGCATGCAGGCTCAAGGAGACGGCCAGCGTTTTGCGCGCTAGCCGCCTGCTTGAGCCCGCCAGCTACAGAGTGGTCAAGATCAGCGGCCCCTCCGAGGTGATCGCGAGTGTATGCTCGTACTGCGCGGACAGAGAACCGTCCGCAGTGCGCGCGGTCCATCCGTCTGAATCGACCTGCGCTTTGTAGGTACCCAGATTCAACATCGGTTCAATGGTGAGACACAGCCCCTCACGAAGCTCCATTCCTCTTCCCGCGCTGCCGTAGTGCGGAACCACGGGATCCTCATGCATCTCCTGACCGATGCCGTGTCCCGCAAATTGCTTGACAACACCCAATCCGCGCTCGACTGCAAACGCCTCAATCGCGTGCGCAATGTCGCCAATCCGATTCCCTGGAACCGCCTGTTCTATTCCGAGAAAGAGGGCCGTTTCTGTCGCGCGCAAAAGTCTCTCCGCGTCCTCAGACACGTTGCCCACCGGATATGTCCAGGCAGAGTCGGCGAGCCATCCCCGCCGATTGACAACCATGTCAATCGTCACGATATCCCCTTCGGCCAGCGGTTCACGCGAGGGAAAGCCGTGGCAGATCACATCGTTGACCGACGCACAGGTGGCGTACGGATACCCATGATAGCCCTTTTGTTCCGGAATGGCTCCGTTCTCACGCAGGTACTGCTCAACAAATTCGTCAATCTCCCAGGTCGACACTCCAGGGCGGATGCGCCTGCCAATCTCCTGGTGGCAAAGTGCAAGCAGTTTGCCTGCATCCCGCATCAGGGCAATCTGCTCCGGAGTCTTGATCGTCACCATCGGCTAATCCTTGCGAACGGCATTGACCGCACTGCGTTCCATCGTGACTTCCGTGTCGCTCGCGATGCGCAATTTCACAGTAGTGTTGTCTATGGCCGTAATATCGCCGTGCAATCCGCCGATTGTTACGACATGATCCCCTATTTGCAGCGACTGCAACAGTGAGTTGCGTTCGCGTTGACGCTTTTGTTGCGGACGAATAAGCAGAAAATAGAATACAACAAAAATCAGGACAAGCGGCAGATACTGAACCAGGGTGCTGCTATTCATCGTATCATCTTCCTTTTGATTGCAGAATAGTAACCGTGCTTCTCGCCGTCGACGCCAGCGTATGGAACCACTATGCTAACTTGGGTATTCAGGGTGTGACACCGCCTCATCATTATAACCGTATGCATCGTAAAATGCCTTGCGCAAGGCGAGAAAAGTTCCATTTTCGATGGCTCGGCGGATATCCTCCATGAGCTTCACCAGAAAGGCCACATTGTGATACGAAGTGAGCCGGATTCCAAACGTCTCGTCAGCTTTGATCAGGTGCCGTATATACGCCCGTGAGTAGTTCTTACACACGTAACAGCCGCAGTTTTCGTCGAGTGGACTGTAATCCCTCGCATAGGCGGCGTTGCGGACGACAAGTTTACCGTGCGCGGTGAACACCGTGCCATTGCGCGCGATCCTTGTGGGCAACACGCAATCGAACATGTCGATCCCGCGCATGACGCCCTCAAACAGATCGTTCGGCGCACCCACACCCATCAGATAGCGGGGGCGATCCCGCGGCATCCACTGTGTCGTGGCTGACAACACCTCAAGCATCAGCGATTTCGGTTCCCCGACGCTGAGGCCCCCGATCGCATAGCCGGGGAAATCCATTTCCGCCAGTTCCAGGGCGGCCTGCTTACGCAGATCCAGGTCCATGCCCCCCTGGATAATGCCAAACAGCGCCTGCTCCTCTGGGCGCTTGTGAGCGGCTTGCGAACGCCTGGCCCAGCGCGCTGTCCGTTCCAGGGACAGCCGCACATATTCGCGGTCAGCCGGATACGGAGGGCATTCGTCAAACGCCATGATGATGTCGGCGCCAAGGGCATTCTGCACCTGCGTGGATCTCTCAGGGCTCAGGAAACGCTTTTCTCCCGAGATGTGCGAACGAAATTCCACACCTTCTTCAGAAATCTTGCGCAGCGGCGATAAGCTGAATACCTGAAACCCCCCGCTGTCCGTCAGAACGGCCCGCGGCCAATTCATAAACTTGTGCAGCCCGCCCGCTTCCTGCACAATGTCCTCCCCCGGACGAAGATGCAGATGGTATGTATTGGATAATATAATGTGGGCTCCAATTTGTATCAGTTCCTCGGGGCTGAGCGTCTTCACGGTCGCCTGAGTTCCCACGGGCATGAAGACTGGTGTTTCAATCACGGCGTGGGGAGTGCGAATTCTTCCCCGCCGGGCTTCTGTATCTGGGCAGGCGGCAAGCAGAGTGAATGACAGCGCGCTCATTGTAAAAACCTTCTCCGTCTGAAGAATTTGCGAAAAACCCAAGTTCCTTATACGATCAACATGGCGTCGCCGAAACTGTAGAACCGATACCCCTCTGCCACCGCAGTTTCATACGCCTGCAGCAGGCGTTCTCGCCCAATGAGCGCGGATACGAGCAGCAGCAGCGTGGAGCGCGGCAAATGAAAATTGGTGATGAGCGCGTCTGTCACGTGAAATGAAAAGCCGGGAACGATAAAGATATCCGTGTATCCAGAGTATTGCCCAGCCGCGCCTTGTACGGGTAAAGCACCGCGCATCGTCTCGTTGCGGGCAATCCATGCTGATTCAAGCGCGCGCACGGTGGTCGTGCCGACGCAGACCACGCGCCTGCCGCGCGCCTTCGTCTCGTCCGCCGCGCTGAGAATGTCCTCGGACACGGTGTACCATTCTTCATGCATCCGGTGTTCTTCCACACGCTCACTCTGCATGGGACGGAAGGTGCCAATCCCGACGTGCAGTGTGATATAGCGAATTTCCACGCCTTTTGCGCGCAGTCTGTCCAATAATTCGGGCGTGAAATGAAGACCGGCCGTCGGCGCCGCCACGGAACCGCGTTCTCTGGCATAGACCGTCTGATACCGTTCGGGATCATCCAGGTAGCCCCTGATGTAAGGCGGCAGCGGCAAGCGCCCCAATGTCTCAAGCAAGGCGTCAAACACCTCGCCGCTCGCTGAAAACTCCACCACTCGCGCCCCATCTGCGCGCACATCCAGCACCGTGGCCGACAACTCGCCAGCGCCAAACACGATGCGCTGACCTGGTTTGACCCGTTTTGCAGGGCGCACCAGCACCTCCCATGCTCCCGCAGTCGCAAGCGGACGCAGCAGCAACAATTCAATGACAGCGCCTGTTGCTTCCTTGACTCCAATCAGGCGTGCAGGAATCACGCGCGAATTGTTCGCAATAAGCAGATCACCGGCCTCCAACAGGTCGGGCAGATCAAAAAAACGGTTGTGCTCAATGACGCCTGTTGTTCTCTCCAGCACCATGAGGCGTGAATCGCTGCGAACGGGCGCTGGACTTTGTGCAATTAAATGCTCCGGCAGGATAAACTGATAGTCATCTGTATTCATGGAAAGCAGCCACCGCCTGACGTTAGCACTATATCACAGGTGCGAGCGCGCGCAAAACCGATTGACAGGAAAGACTGTCTGCCTGTCTGCCGGCCAGCATGCGGTCAGCCCTCAATAAGCGCGAAGAACATGGAGCAAGTATTCGTGTCGAATAAGTGGATTGTGATCCGTTCGTGTCCGTGTCGGTGCATCGCCATGCATTTTGGCGAATCCACTGGGCTCGACCACCATCACGCCTTCACCCTGAGTAAAAGAATGCAAATTTGCCCTGAATCGTTCTGCGGCTGCCACGGGAAGCGTGCCTTTAATGAAACAGATGTCTTTGCGCAAAACCGATTCATTGACAATCGCGCTGATTCCGGACAAATTGAACATGGTTTTGCTCATCGCGTCGGCAGGCACAGTTAATTCGAACTTATGAATGGGCTCATAAACATCGACGCCCGCTTGAACCAGTGCGTCCATTAGCACAAGGGGAACGAGCTTTCGGAAATCGCCTGCCGTCGTCACCGGGCTCGAGTAGCCAGTGTGGGTAAGCGTCACGACAATATCTGTGACCTCCCATCCATATAAACCTTGTTGCAAGGTGTCATGGACAGTTTCCTTAATTGCTTTATGAAAGGACAAAGGCAGCGACCCAAGCTCAACTGCCAATCGATACTGAACTCCGCTTCCTGACAGTCCGGACTCAACAGCAAATCCAACGGTCGCATAAAATGGATTGTCCGCTGCTCCCATGACGTCCAGTGCGCGTCCGATACCTCGCGGTTTTTCTATGCAGATGATTCTCGACTCGGAAAACTGGACATCAACACCGAAACGTTCCTTCAGAGTGAACTCAATGACTTCTCTTTGCACTTCACCGAAAATGCGCAAATAGATCTCTTGGTGCACATCGTCCTTCACCACTTCGATTAACGGATCCTCATCAGCCAAGTTGAGAAGCGCTTGATACAATTGATGCGTCTTGCTTTTATCCACTGCTTCAACTCGGGTTTCCATTTGAGGCGCCGCAATGTGGACATGCTTCATCTGGTGAGATCGCTCACCGACGATGTCCCCAATCTGAACATCCTTCAATCCCCATACCTTCCCGAAATCACCTGGATGTATCTCGCTTGCAATCATGGACTTGCCACTTATAAACGCATGCAGTTTCTTCACCTTGTAAGTGAATGATTCGAACTGATCCTTTTTGTTGTCGCGCTGTACATCAACTTGCTCTCGCACACGCAAGACGCCTGAAAAAAGTCTGACATAGGTGATTTTTTCGCCCGAAGGTTCTTTTTCAATCTTGAACACGACGCCGGATAAAGCGGTCCGTTCTGAAGGTGGATTCACCGGAAACCATTCCGTTACACCTGAAAGCAATTCTAATACACCCATTCCGGTTACTGCCGACCCAAAATATATCGGATGCAAATTGGCTTTCCATACCTGATTTTTCAACGCCGTTTTAACTTGATCTTCGGTTACATCTTCCCCGCTCGCATAGGACTCCAATAATTGCTCGTGGCCCGTTACCGCAGCAAGTTCGATACATTGCTCCAAAAAAGAGGCGTCCGCAGTCCAATCAAACCGATTTTCAACTACAAATGCCTGCTGCGAGCCCACCTGTTCAACTTGAGATAGAGGAATTACGTTCGGAGTAAGTTTTTCCTTGATGCTTTTAATGATGGAATCGGACTGAGCGCCAGTTCGATCGATCTTGTTCACAAACAATATCGTTGGAATAGCCAACTTCTTCAACACTGACATCAGAACTTTGGTTTGCGCCTGAACGCCTTCCACTGCGGAAATAACCAAAATCACACCATCCAGCACAGACAGTGAACGCTCAACTTCGGCGATAAAATCTGCATGCCCAGGCGTGTCAATCAAATTGATTTTTATCCCATTTACGCAAAAGGAAACAACTGACGCCTTAATCGTGATGCCTCTCTGTTTCTCCAACTCCATCGAATCTGTCTGAGTATTTCCCTGATCAACGCGTCCAACCTTATCAATGACGTGAGCATCAAATAAAATACGTTCAGTCAGACTTGTCTTTCCAGCGTCCACGTGCGCGACAATCCCTATATTGATAATTTTCATTCCATAAAGTCCTCATTTCCCTGATCATATGATTCTCCTCTCGAATGTAGGTAAATTGCCGCATTCTGATCACGCTCCTGTACTGTTTTATATACCCATTATACCGCAAATCCATTTCGACCCAAAAATCGAGTATATCCCGTTGTCACATTCGCATAATTACTTCCCGTGAATGCTGTGCTTGCTGTGCCTCCGGTTCACTTCGAATGCAACGACCAGCAGCGCCGTGCTCAAGAGAATGAGTCCGCCAAGAACAAATCTGTAAATAGATATCCATATCGACAGCAACTCCACACAGGATAGCAACATTAACCCAGCCACTGACCATACCTTTACGCTGGAGTGCAGCCGTTTATTCAATCTAATTCTGTCCGCCATCCTGCTTATGATGATGCTTCCGTTCGTGATGGCGGCTGTGGTGATGATGATGGTGACTGTGATGACCGCTGGAGCCGCCCTGCCCAGAGCTGCTGCCTATGCCCACCGACACACCGATCCCTCAGACCCGCCGCCGCTGCTGCCGTTGCCGCTGTTTCCCGCGCCGTCCTGCGATGCGCCATCACTTTGGCTTCCTGTTCCCAGGCCCACAGACACGCCAATTCCGCCCACAATACCTTGTTGTCCTTTGTGTTGCCGCCCATGCTTCTGGTTATTCGTGGACGAGTGCTGATGATGTCCATCTCTCTGTGAATGACTGTTCGACGTTCCATCTTTTGACGACTTCGCATCTTTTGATGACTTCGTCGATTTCGATGACTTCGCAGAACCGTTGCCCCGATCTGTGGATGAACGATTGCCGCCCTGCGCCCCCACGTCTGTTCCTGCCCGTGGAGGCGTCTGAGTTGGCGTTGACGGCGTTGCTTTCCCTATCCCCGTTGTAATGCTAATGCCTGAGCCTTCGTTCTGATGTTGCTGCGATTTGTGTGTTGCGCTGCCGCCCTGATCTTTGGATTGGCTACTGTGATCACTATGGCCGTGGCCCCGGCTTTTATGATCATGCCCCTTCCGAACATGGGCAGCATGCGCAACGGTGCTCCCATCAGCGATGCTGGCTGTGCTTCTTGAATGATCCCTGGCGTGAATTATTTTTGCAGACGGTCCATTACCATTTTGGCCTGTGCGATGCTGCTGTTCCGATTCTCCCGCACCGCCGCTCACGCTGACTGGCCCAACAGATACTCCGTCGGATGGAGTGCTGTTCAAAAGTGGAGGCAGCGGCGGCAGATTGGCCGGCAGTGTTGGCGTCTGCGGAGTTGTGGTCTGCGAAGCTGTTGTCTGCGAAGTTGTGGCTATGGTTTTGGCCGTCTTCGTTTTGGACTCCGACTTAGACTCCGTTTTGGACTCTTCCTCCGCCACAGCCTGGAGCGCAGCATCCAAGCTGGTGTCATGCTGCAACTGATCCAGCATATCGGTCAGCTGTTTCTGGCCACCCAGCGCCTTTGCCAGGTGTCCGTCCACAATATCAGCCCATGACACCGGCCGCCCTGCTCGCTTTGCTTCGATATAAAGCGCCAGTCTCCCAGGCGTCACATGATAATCCAGGGCCGTTTTGTATACCCGCTTCTGCACGGAGAAAGAAACCAGATGGTAATCCGCGCGCCCGAGCGTCGCCCGGACTTCCTTGTCAACCCGCTGAATGACGCCTGTCAGCGTACTCTGGGGAGCGCTGTTTTGCGCGGCGCTCGTGACAATGACAGAAGCGTGTGACTTTACCATGCCCAGATACAGAAGCTCATGCAGGTAGATCTGGATTGCATTTCCGAGGGGTTCGCCGACCATATGCACGCGCCCTACGGCCTGCGCGCCGGCAACGTCAAGGGAAGTGACGGCCACAACCTGCTGCGCTTTATCCACTGTGAATTCGACGCTCGGATTGATGTCGACAGACACATAGACATAAGGCGCCGCCGCAGCGGGAACAGCTCTTGACAAAGAGATCACGGTTGCCGCGACGAGCGTTGCGACAAGAGCGCCTGCTGTCATATAGAACGGCCTGCGCCTCGTGACGAATGACCGTCTGTTCAATGCGCCTGGCTGCAAAAGACTGGGAGACAGTTCAATCTCCTCGCCGACCGCCATTCCTTCCCGCCGTCTCACCTTGACGAATCCGACTTCCGAGGTGAGGACGACCGCCGTGCGTTCATCCGCGAATTCCATGACTATGCCCCGACTCATCGCTCGGTCCCTCCTTCAATAAACGAATGCAGCAGGGCATAGTCCCCCAGCAATAGGACAATGACAGCAACAATGTAACTACGCTGGCGTTCAAGTGTCTTGCGGCTGACTTGCACACGCGCTTCCAACTGCTTGAGCGGCAGTGAACGCGATTTTAAAAACAAGGTACGCAGTTCGGGGTCGTTGGCCACTGTTCTGGCAGCCTCAATCGCATTCCGGCGAGCGTCCACGTGTTTCGGACTCACTTCGACGAGATCCTGGAACCGCAATCCATAACCGCCGAGTTCCACCGCGTAACGCGCGATTTCCTCCGCCCGGGCGGACGCTTCCTGATCACGCGCAAATGCTTCAAGCGCGCTGTTCGCCTCAACCGTATTTTGCAAATTGCCTTCATCGTCTTCTTCCTCAAACGAGGTGAATGGCAATTCACGCAGGCGGCTGTTCACTCGAAAGGAATCGATCAGACGCCGCCGCATCACCGTTTCAGCAAAGCTGATAAAAGCGCCGCGGTCCGTCCTGTAAGCATCGATGGCCTCATTGAGGGCAACAAAAGCGATCTGAAACTCGTCGTCCGTCCGCGCCACGGCCCGCCCACAGGTGCTCGAGGCCACGCGTTCGACAAACGGCAGATAGCTTTTCAGCAATTGCTCCCGCGCTTCGGCGTCTCCTGTGGCAGCTTCCGTAAGCAACGCTTCCAGCGTATCGGACCCAGCTGCCTGCTTTCGCCGGAAGGATAGACGACCCACCCGTTCTGCCACCCTTCTCTATTCATCAATTCGTATCGTCGTCAGCGATTATGACCGTATATGTAAAATTGTTAATATATTAATCGTCTGGTCATCATCCTGTCACACAGAATGTTACGTTTTTTCTGGGTATGGTCTGCCAAAATGAGCGTACGCCCATTCAGTTGCCTCGCGACCCCGCGCTGTGCGGCGGAGCAACCCCGTCTGCAACAGATACGGCTCATACACATCCTCAATCGTGCCTGCGTCCTCACCGACTGTGGCGGACAACGTGTCCAGCCCCACTGGCCCGCCGCCAAATTTATCGATAATGCCCAGGAGAAGCCTGTGGTCCAGTTCGTCAAGCCCGTACTCATCCACCTTCATACGCGAGAGCGCCTCAGCCGCCAGACTGGAATCAATCCGTCCGTCGCCCATCACCTGCGCAAAATCGCGCACTCTTCGCAACAGACGGTTGGCAATACGCGGCGTTCCTCTGGACCGTCGCGCGATTTCCTGCGCTCCCGGCCGTTCCAGCGACACACCCAGGATGCTTGCCGCGCGCACCACGATCAATTCCAGCTCATCCACCGGAAAATAGCTCAGGCGACACACGACGCCAAACCGGTCGCGCAAGGGCGCGGACAGCAGTCCCGCGCGAGTGGTCGCCCCAATGAGAGTAAACCGCGGCAGGTCGAGCCGCAATGAACGTGCGCTGGGACCTTTGCCAAGCATGATGTCGACGGCAAAATCCTCCATGGCCGGATAGAGCACTTCTTCCACCGTCTTTGGCAAGCGGTGGATCTCATCGATGAACAGCACGTCATCGGCGCCCAGATTCGTCACGATCGCCGCAAGATCGCCGGCTCGCTCGATGGCAGGTCCCGAAGTCACGCGAATGTTCACACCCAGTTCATTCGCGATAATGTGTGCGAGCGAAGTCTTCCCCAAGCCGGGAGGACCATAGAACAATACGTGGTCAAGCGACTCACGGCGCAATTTTGCCGCGTCTATATATATGCGTAAATTTTCCTTAATGCCTTCCTGTCCAATATATTCATGCAGATAGCGCGGCCGCAGGGTTTCCTCCCTAGCGTCTTCCTCAAGTTGCACCGCATTCACGATACGCTCGTGCATTGACGTCCGTTCCCCTCCCTACCGGGCCAGCGCCCGCAGTGCGAGCTTGACACCTTGCGCCAGGTCCGCCGCCAGGATGTCAGCGGAAAGTTCCCTCAACACCGGAACCGTTTCCCGATCCCCAAAACCGAGTGCTTCGAGAGCTGTCTGCACCTCCGACAATCGTCCAGAAAACAGGGATCCACTCTGTTCAACCCGCTTTGTCAAAACTGACGAACCCGTCGTTCCGGGGAGCCCAGCCAGGTCGTCCAGACGGTCCTTCAGTTCCAGGAGCAGTCTTTGCGCAGTCTTGCCGCCGATTCCCGGCACCCGCGTGAGCGCTTTGGCGTCCTCGCCGCGCACTGCGGCGACGATCCCCGGCGCGCCCATGAAGCTGATCATTTGCAAGGCGAGCTTCGGGCCCACCCCGCCAGCGTTTTGCAAGCGTATGAATAGCCGCCGTTCTTCGTCCTGCGCAAACCCGTAGAGCAACAGCGCATCTTCCCGCACATGCTGATACGTGAATATCCGGAGTTTTTCACCAACCACTGCGGCGCTGGCGAGCGGACCGGGAACATAGACGCGGTACCCCACACTCCCCGTGTCCAGGACCAGCGCATCGTCTTCCCTCCATGCCACCGTTCCATCCAAAAAGGCGATCACACCGAATCCCTCCCCGCCCCTTCGCGACTTTGCCTGACGCGCGTCAGAAAGGAACTGCTATGAGCGTGCGCAATGGCGATCGCCAAAGCGTCGGCGGCGTCATCCGGCTTTGGCGTCGCCTGCAGTCCAAGCAGGATCCGAACCATCTCCTGGACCTGCCGTTTCTCGGCTCGACCATACCCGACCACCGCCTGTTTCACCTGCATCGGTGTGTAGGAGACCTGCGGCACTGCGGCCATTTCCGCAGCCAGCACCACAACGCCGCGCGCTTCTGAAGTGGTGAACGCCGTCGTCACATTGCGATTGAAAAATAGTTGTTCGATCGCCGCCACATCGGGTTTCTGGCGGGCGATAATATCGGTCACCGCTTCGTAGATATCGCGCAGCCTCTCCCCCGTTGGCGTATGCGGCACCGTCTCGACGCAACCGTATTCGATCGCCACGAGGCCGCGCGTCGTGTCGATCACCCCGTATCCCGTCCGCCCAAATCCGGGGTCGATTCCCAATATGCGCACTCACAAAAGCCTCCCGTGTTTTTATTCGCCGTCTGACCTGTGACTCCCTGCTTTTCTGCGATGCGCCGCCGTCAAACGGAGCGCCCTTTACCAGAGAACGGTCATTGCGCCTCTGCAAACTCCGCATTCGTGTACACATTTTGCACATCGTCATGTTCTTCGAGTTCGCCGAGCAGCGCAGCCACACGCTCCGCCTCCTGATCAGGAACCGCCACTGTCGTGACGGGAAGGTAAGCGATCTGCACCTGGTCAGAATATACACCCGCTTCCTGCAGCGACTGATCGACACGGGTCAGATCCTCCGGCGCCGTGTACAGGAGAAATCCGTTTTCCTGCTCCTCCAGATCATCCGCACCGGCTTCCAGCGCGAGCAGCGTTGCCTCATCCGTTGTGAATAGGGCGCTGTCTCCCAAATCGATGAGGCCCACCCGCTTAAACATCCACGCCACACACCCGGATTCGCCAAGACTGCCGCCAGCCTTCGAGAACAGATGGCGGATCTCCGCCGCAGTCCTGTTGCGGTTGCTCGTGGACAGTTCCAGCAAGATGGCCACTCCTGCTGGACCATACCCTTCATACACGAACTCCTCGATCTGCATTCCTTCGAGAGCGCCGGTGGCTTTCGCGACAGTCCGTGTTATGGTGTCGTTTGGCACACTTGCGGCGCGCGCTTTTTCAAGGGCGACCTTCAGGTGGTAATTTGTATCTGGATTACCGCCCCCGCGTCTGGCCGCCGCGTAGATATCGCTGCATAATTTCGTAAACAGTTGACCCTTTGAGGAATCCTGTTTGCCTTTGCGGTGCGCGATGTTTTTCCATTTTGAGTGTCCCGCCATACAGGCTCCGCACCTCCCACTCACATGCCCCAGTCGCGCGGATAGCGAAAATCAATGCCGATCGTCCGACTGGACACCTTCGCAATCACTGGCATGCGTCTTTTGTACTGATTTATCCGAATGCGGAGCGCCACCCGACCGATCAGTTCACCCCGAAACCCCTGAAGGACAACTTCGTCTTCCGTCAGTCGCTCATCCACCAGCAGGTGCAGGATCGCATCAGCATCCTCATAAGAGAATCCAAGCTCTTCTTCGTCGGTCTGGTTCTGCCACAGATCGGCGGATGGAGCTTTGTGCTGAATCGAATCTGGTACACCGAGCTGTTCCGCGATGGCGCGCACCTGTGTCTTGTACAGATCGCCAACAGGGTTCAAAGCGGAGGCCAAGTCGCCAAACTGTGTGCCGTATCCGAGCAACAGTTCCGTCTTGTTGCTCGTTCCAAGAGGCAGAGCCTGATACGCCGCCGACTGATCGTAAATGATGGACATGCGTTCGCGAGCCATCTTATTCCCTCTGCGCAAGGGAGTGGCAGACGCCTGAGAAGCAAAATACGCATCCACCTGGGGCGTGATGTCAATCACACGCTCTGGCAGATCAAGATCGGACAACACCTGACGCGCGTCATTGAGACTGGTCTGGCTGCTCTCTTTATAGGGCATGATCAGCGGAAAGACGTGGTCTTTACCAAGCGCCAGCACCGCAAGATACGCCACCACGGCGGAATCGATTCCCCCAGAGAGTCCAAAAATAGCGTTGCGATGACCAGTCTTCTGAATCTCGTCGCGCAGAAATTCCACAAGCACAGGCACTGCGCCGGCAACGCTGGTTTCCAGTTTGCGCCCGATGTCCAGAGCGCGCTCACGCTGCATCATGACTGCTCCTCCACAAGTCTTGCCAATGTCCGTTGGGTAAAGTGAACGTCTTCATCGCGAAGCAGTGGTGTACGGTAGCGTTCCTTGCGGACACTGGCCAAATCAAGAGAAAAGATCTCCAGACGCTCCTCATGTGACGCGATCTTGCCCACCATCTCCCCATCTGGCCCCGCGATGGCCGAATGGCCAAAGAAAAATACTCCATCTTCGAACCCGACCCGATTCGCAAACACCACATAACAGGTAAAAAGTTGCGCATATGTGCGGATAAGCCGCTCCCAAAACAGTTGCGATCCCGAATACGGATCTCCGCTGAGCGCCCGCCCCGGACCCGCCGCAGGCACATACAGCACGTCCATGCCCGCCACAGAAAGCAGATAGGGAACAGAGGGATGCCAGACATCTTCACAAATCGCGATGCCGGCGCGATAACCTGCCACCGCAAATGAATTGAGCGACTCGCCGCGGCTGAAATGTCTTCCTTCCTCAAACAGCCCGTATGTCGGGAGGTAAATTTTGCGGTGCGTATGAATAATCCGGCCGCCGCTCGCATAGACAGAACACGTGTAAAAACGATGGGCAGGGCTTTCCTCGACAAAACTGAACAGAACATCGATGCGCTGACTCGCGTGGATCAACTTCTCAATCTCGGGATCATCCATCCTGCGCGCAATCTGAAACGTAAGATCCCGAAGCAGGTATCCCGTCAGCCCGAGTTCAGGAAAGACAACCACGTGCGCGCCCTGTTCCACTGCTTGATCAATAAAGGCCAGATGCTTGTCCGCATTGGCATGGACATCTCCCAGAACAGGCCGCACCTGCCCCAAAGCGACGCGAATCGACTTCAATCCAGAATCCTCCCGCTACTACGATTCATTCGTAGTATATCACGCCAACGCCCTCATACGCTGCCATGACAACTTGCTGGCAAATCGCACGCGGACAGCCACACGCTGTTTCGCTTTGCCTGTTCGAGCGCCGCGAAGTTCACCGATCTCGCGCAACAGGACCGATGGATATTCTTCCAGCGCAGCCAGCGCCTCCACATGCTCGCGGCTCAGCGGATGGATGCGGCAATAGGCGTCCAGCGCATCCTCCTGCCAGGCGCCAGACGGATTGCGATACATCATGTGATCAAACAGTTGATGCAGATCGTAGATGGGTGAATCAGTTCCCGCCAGGTCAAAATCGATCAGTTGCGCAGGCGTGCCAGACGCCAGCAAAATGTTGTGCGGAGCCAAATCCCGGTGACAGAGCACGCCTGCCGCGCGATCGCGATTCGTCAGGGCTGTGATCTGGCGCTGAGGCAGCCTACGCAACACCTGCTCTGCCCGACTGCGCCACTCCTCCCATTCCTCCCGCGAAATGCCCAGCAGTTCCCCCCGTTCGACCACCTCGTCGGCTCTAGCCAGCCGGAAGGACAATTTTTGCAGAATCGTCGCACCATGACGCAGCGCAAAGGGAATGCGCAGCCGCGCCCTGTGGAGACGCGCAGCCGCCTGCACGGCGCGCATCCGCTCGGCGGCGCTGGAAAAATCCGCATGACGGCCTGCCAGCCACGGTTCTACCGTAATCGGTGCCTGCTCAAAACGAAAGAACGGTTCCCCTGCACAGGTGCTCAGATAGGAGCGACATAACCCCGCCTGTTCGAGTTGGGTCTTTACATCGATCATCGCGCGCAGGCGCTCTTCGGACACACCTTTGTCGCCGTCATAGCGTTTGCACATAAACCGTCCGCGATCTGTGACAAGTCCGACAACACTGCGCATGGGAACTGTCGCCCAGATACGCAACCCGAAGGCTGTCTGAATGCGGCGCACTGCGTCTCCGGTCAACCAAGTTTCCATCACAACCACCCCACCGATATGACGCGTGTGGACAGGACCGGTTGAAAATCTGCCGGTCCTGTTGGGTACGTTTCGTTGCATTCAGCGCCAGTCAGCTTGAGGCGGAAGAAGACTCTCTGAACCAGGACGATTCCATCTCCCAGAGCGACGAACTCTCGCGAATCTTGACCCCCTTATGAAAATGAGCCGCCGTTCCCTTCTGTACAGGCGCGAAAGGAGAAGTTGCGTAAGGATAGGCCGTTTTGTGCGCCTGCCCCATGGGACCTTTGATAATCACACCGGGCGGCAGCGTGGGATCCTCGCAAATAAGTACCTCGCCAACGGGAGTTTGCTCAATGATTTCCTCTGTAACGTACAGTTTCGCCACAGCTGGCGGAGTTTGTTTCAGCTTTGGCAGCTTGATCTTTGTTTCGTAGGTTTCTTCCGCATACTGAAAATCCGCCTTGACGTCCAGTGAAGGCGCAGGCGGTCCATAAGGGTGCGGCTGACTCGGCGCCATTTGCTGCGTGGTCGCAGGCGGTCCATACGGAGGCATTGGTTCACCGTAAGACAGCGGCGGCAGAGGCGCATAGTGACCCGCATCCATAGGCGCATGCCCCGGCACATGAATCACCTGCCCTGGCATGATCTGGTCTGGATTTACGAGTTGCGGATTCACCATCAGGAGTTCCTGAAAAGGAACTCCGAGCTGCTTGGCGATCTTCCACATGGTGTCGCCCGTCTTGACAACGTACGACCAGACGGGTCCCGGATAACTGTAGCCGTACGGCTCGGCCGCTTGCGGCGTCATTCCTGAAGCGACAGCGGGCACATTGAGACGATCCCCAATGCGCAATACATTTGGATTCGCAATGTGCGGATTTGCCGCGATGAGAGTTTGCAGCGGCAGACCGAACCGCTTCGCGATCTTCCACATCGTGTCCCCTTTTTGCACCACATACATATTCACTACATGTCAGCCTCCTAGTCGGATGTCTGTAGCAATATATGCGCGCATGGGGCAAATGACAGGGGAACAGGAAACATGGGCGTGGCGTCATACTGAGTGGCGTCATACTGAAAAGAACTGCGCACCATGGGGAATGTGCGTGGGGATGGCACAAATCCGTCTGTTGGCAGTTCTTTTCAGTTTAAAATGAGTTGTGAGTCCATTATAGATTCTTCGACTAAATCTGTCAAATTTCTTATTATTCGACCACTGTTGTCTCAGCAGTCGAATAACAGGGATAGGAACCGAGATCCTTGACCGAGAACCCCGCCAGGAGACCAAGTTCCACGATCGCTTCGCGTACGGTCTCGTCTGTGTCTCGCTGCAGCAGATCAATGTAGAAGTGATAGCTGCCGAGTCCCCTGCGTGTGGGCCGCGATTCGAGTCGCGACAGGTTGATTTCATGTTTCGCCAACACTTCGAGAACCTCAAACAGCGCGCCTGGATGGTCGTCTCCCAGAGCGAGCAGCAGCGATGTTTTGTACACATCAGGAGCCGTCCGCTCGCGAGCGGGCGCGCCCGCCGCGAGGCCCTGCCGCGGCAGTTCCTCGCCTGCCCTGACGAGGAGCGCGAAGCGAGTCTCATTGTACAATTCATCCTGAACATCCATCTGCAGCATCTGCAGACCCGCTTTAACCCCCGACGCGAAGTTGCCGACGCACGCAATGGACGGATCGTTCTGTTGCGCCACAAAACGAATGGCCGCGGCCGTGCTGTCCATGTCAACGTGATTTGCCCGCGGCATGAGCAGCCGCAGTGTTTGCCGGCACTGCGCCAGAGCCTGGGGATGTGAGCGCACCTCCAGAATCTGCTGCGGATCTGTTCCCGCTATGCCAAAAGCGGCGTGCCTGATCGGAAACGTGACTTCTCCGCAGATATGCAGCGACGCGACCGCCAGTCGATCCAGCGTCACAAGCACGGACCCTTCGAGCGAATTTTCCAGCGGCACCGCAGCCGCAACCACCTCCCCGCTCTCCAGGGCGTCAAGCGTCTGCAGCACGGAAGGATATGGGCGCGGCGCCATGTCGCCCTGATAGAGCATCTCTGCAAAGAAATGGGCAGCCTGTTCCGTGTAAGTGCCGGTGGGACCCAAATAGCCTATCACCATATTACCCCTCTTTCGTAAGTCTTCGTAAGTCAATGTCCATACACAGGCGGATACGCCGGCAGGCCAGCGCCCACGAGAGTGGTCTGCGGCACGCTTCCGATAAATACGACGTAGGCGATCGGAATCCTGGTGTCCACACGCACAGGGGCCGTGACAAACGGAACGACCACGCTGACCTGTGCAACAATGTGCAGATACAAAATATGCACGGTCTGGTTGATGCCGGCTGTCTTAACCACGGGTTCCACCTCACTCTGCGCAGATCCAAGAGGTATAATCCGTATCGGGATGGACGGTCCCAATGTCGCCAATATGGCGCTTCCCATCGCCTGCAGCGCCGGCACATAAATCGTGCGCTCTTCCAGTCGAGTCAGTACATGCTGGACCCGCAACGTGGTCAGACTTTCAATGCGGGCGACTTCTGTGAAATTGAAGTGGGCGCTCGTCACGCGACCGTTGCGATCCTTATCGATAACCACCAGTTTTGCATATTCCGCGTCTTCGGCAATCCGTTTCGTGATCGCGTCATTGATCGCCTGCGTGGCCATCTGTCGCGCAATGCCTGTCGCCATCGCCATAAAGGGCGGACGCAGGCTGCGGTCAAGCGCTTCTACGCTCTGAACGAGAGCAACCAGTGACAAAAACAGAAACAGCATACTGAACCAGGCGTACCGTTTAACCCGTGACGATTGGCGCCGCGCCCGAAAGCGAATGGGAAACGCCCCCTCGCATACTTGTCTGCTTTCATTGTATGCGGACAGGGCGAACTCATCTCATTCCTATATGCGCAGACGAACAAATTTCCGTTTGCCGACCTGCACCACCATGCCATCCGCTGGCGTCACAAGCGCCGCAGCATCCGTCAACTGGACGCCGTCAATCCGCACGCCGCCACCCGTGATGAGTCTGCGCGCCTCCGAATTGCTGGGCGCCAGTTGCGCCGCAGTCAACAGCGCATAGAGCGCGCATTCTCTGTCCACGATCCTGAAATCGGGGATTTCGTCCGGCAGGGCGCCTCTTTGAAATACATTCACAAACTCGTCCTGCGCGGAGCGGGCGGCGTCCTCCCCTTGAAAGCGGGCGGTCAGCAGATAGGCGAGTCGCATCTTGGCGTCGCGCGGATGAATGGAACCATCTTCGATCCCCCGCGAAAGGTGATCGAGTTCCTCCGCAGACAGTTCTGTCAGCAGTGTGTAGTAGCGCAGCATCAACGCGTCGGGAATGGACATCGATTTGCCGTAAATCGATGTGGCCGATTCGCTGACTCCAATGTAGTTGCCCAGGCTCTTGGACATTTTTTGCACGCCGTCGAGACCTTCGATCAGCGGCATCGTAAGTACAACCTGCTGGGATGCGCCATATTCCTTTTGCAGCGTCCTGCCCATGAGCAGGTTGAATGTCTGATCAGTTCCGCCGAGTTCGATATCCGTCTTTAGAGCCACCGAGTCGTACGCCTGCATGAGCGGATAGAAGAACTCGTGAATGCTGATCGGAGCGCCGGACGCATAGCGCTTTTTAAAGTCGTCCCGTTCCAGCATGCGGGCCACCGTAAGAGTCGACGCAAGCCGCACGACATCGGCAAAGGTGAGCGGCGCAAGCCACGTGGAGTTGAAATGGATCTCGGTGCGCGCGGGATCCAGCACTTTAAAGACCTGCTCTTCGTAGGACCTTGCATTGGCCTGCACCTGCTCTTCCGTCAGTTGCCTGCGCGTCTCCGATTTGCCTGTCGGGTCGCCGATACGGCCAGTGAAATCGCCGATCACGAGTTGCACAACGTGACCCAACTCCTGAAGCTGCCGCAGTTTGTACAGAACAACCGCATGCCCGATGTGGATGTCGGGCGCTGATGGATCCAACCCGAGCTTGACCCGTAAAGGTTCGCCGCTGGCGATGCTTGTGCGCAGTTTGTGTTCCAGTTCCTCCTCAGGCACGATGTCAACGGCGCCCCTGCGAATGACCGCCAGTTGTCTTGCAACCTCTGCTTCAAGAACCGGATCGCTGCTGTTCATCAGTCTCTCCCCCTGTTGACGATGTTTGATGCGCGCCAGCGTCACTGATGTGCGACAGCCTGCAACCAGGCGCGCGCCAGACACTGTCCAAAAACGCAAAAAAGCCCCGTCCATAAGGGACGAGATCACTCGCGGTACCACCCTCGTTGATGCCTGCTTCGCATCCACTCTGCAGTCGATAACGGCGCTATACACCGGTGTCTGAACACGTGACTCGGACTTCGTAATTCATCGCAGGCAGCGACTGGCTCACACCGACCGCCAGTTCTCTGGGAACGCTTCTCCTGCGACTGCGCAACACGAGAGTTGCAAAGCCGTCAACGCCAATCGCAATATACATGTTGGCTCATTTTATGCCATAGGCGCAGCCATTGTCAAATGACTGCGCCTATGGGGGTGCAGAACCTCCATCTTGCGGTCTGTGCGGCATTTACGAGACGAAAGGAACCATACCCGTTGTTTGTCTGACCATTTTCCTAATTCCTGCGAGTGGAGAACGCTTGAGAATGGGCGTTCTTATCGGCGTGTACTCTTCCCCCTGTTTCACCGTCGGCGCCTTCGCCGCGGCGGATACCACCAGTGTATCCCACATGCCGTCCGCGTCATGCCCTGACACTCCACACGCGATGGCATAGACTCCAGACTTCGACGCCCTAAATGAGAAATGCGCAACCGCGCCCATACTGATCCCCTGATCTGGCTGCGGCGTCTCTGCCCCTGTGAAGGCAGGAATCGAGACATTGTTCGATTGCTGCGCCTGCTGGCTGATGATGACGGCACTGTGCGGCATCAGTCCTGAATTTGATAATTGCGCCTGGACTGTCCATCCAACCGGTACAGTGAAGACGAGTTGACCATTTGCATAGGGCAGCGTGCAGATCGATGCTGTGCGCCATCAGCGGATCCAGATTGTGCAGAGTCAAGGCCACATGATCGCCCTGTTTGAGCAGAATGACAGGTCCCGGAACGACGCCGTCAAATGTCCAGGCGTGAAACGGCACACCCGGCGCCACATTCACGGTCGTCTCTTCGGTATACATTTGAATGGAGACATCACTGCCATGTCGAACGATTTGCATCGGATGCGGTTTCTGACTGATCATTCAGGCGGCGCCCGCTCCAGAAGCCATACCGTCTGAGTTGCCTGCGGCGTGAACTGTTCCGCCGTTTTGCGACGGCGTCGCCTGTCCTTCTTTGCCAGCGGCCGCAGAGTTTGTTCCACACCCGGAAAGCGCGACCGCGAACAAAACCAGAGCGCCGGGAAGCAGCCTCCAAAGAGCAAAGCGATGAGCCGAGCGCATAGAAAATCAATCCCCTCTCGTCTGTCTCAGAATCATTTTAGCTGACTCCCAGACAAACATTGTGACAACGATCACAATGTTATGAGTGGATTATGCGTACAAAATATGGATGATTTCAGCACTTCAACTGTTGGCGCTGAGTGAACAGGCACGAGTGAGCGTGGGGTATGTGTAATTGCATCTGATGTTACAGGAGTGACAGAAACTCTTCGACACTCATGCCGGAATCCCGGATGATGGCGCGTAAAGTTCCGCGACTGATTGGATTGTGATTAGAAGTGGCGGCATCCGCTACACCTCGATGAGGGTGATCAGTGGTATGCCAACTCCTTCTTCACCGTCTGCATCCATGTCTTCCAAATACAGTTCAATGGCTTCGCGTACATTCGTAAGCGCCCCCGGCGTCAGCACAACCATCACAGGTTTTGACACATTCATCGATCCCCTGCGATCAGTGTACCCGGTCACGATGTTGATCGACAGCTTTATTTTCGTGTCGCTGCCAACCCCTCGTCTGCGGGATGATAAACGCCGCTCCGGAACATAATACCTCGCGTGGGGTGATCATCCATGTCGCGCAAGCCTCCTGCAAAATTCGCATCGTTGCCACGGCGACGCAACCGTAGCTATGAGCGGCGCAGCCGAAACCGTCGCAGAGCGCTGGCCCTTGTGCTTTCCGCAGTCAGCGTCGCAACCGGATGCGCGCTTGGACTCAGCGCCTATCTGCTGCGAGACATTCCGCCGCTTCGCCTGTCTGACTTTGTCGATCTGTCGGCGGCGTCGCTTGTATACGCGAATGACGGCGCACTGATCGGCCGCTTTGCGGGCAATGGCGACAGACGGCCCCTACAGACGCTGCAAGGAGCGGGAAAGAACGTGCAGTTAGCGTTCATCGCTGCGGAAGACAAGGATTTCTATCGCCATGCGGGCGTCGACCCGTTTGCCATCGCCCGATCGGCGCTCGACGATATACGCCATCACGCCATCCGCAGCGGCGGCTCAACAATCACCCAGCAAACAGTCAAATTGGCCATGTTTCCACGACAAGAACGGACTCTGCGGCGAAAACTGCAGGAGATGGCGCTGGCGCTGGAACTCGAACAGCGACAAAGCAAAGCCCAGATCCTGCTGGAATACCTCAATGCGATCTACTTCGGTCGCATGGGCGGCGTTCCCGTGTACGGAATAGAGAGTGCGGCGTTGCATTTATTCGGCCGACGCGCCAGGGATTTGACCCCCGCGCAGGCCGCCCTGCTTGCCGCGATTCCGAACAATCCGTCCTATTTTTCAGTGCGCAGCCATCCTGATCGGGTGCTCAAAAGACAGACAAGAATTCTGGCAAGAATGCGGGAACTGCACTTCTTGTCTGAGCAGGCGTACACGACGGCCCTGAATGCGCGGGTGCTGTCAGGCGTGCGCCACGACGCCGTTTTGCTGGCGCCTTATGAGAGCAGGATGCCCTTCATACTCGCGCAGGTAAGTCGACTGGCTCCGCAAATGATCGCGGAGAGTGAGGGAATTGCACTCGACCAGGCGCGCGAACAACTGGAATCCGGCGGGTACCGCATTTATACGTCGATTGATCAGCAACTGCAATTGCGCATAGGCAGCATCCTGCACAGCAAGAATTTTCCGCCGCCGATCACTTACACAGTGCACGATCAATCAGGCGCCCATGTGATTCACCATGCCGAGGAAGAGGTCGGCCTGGTGTTGCTGCAGAACCGCTCCGCACGCATCCTTGCGCTGGCGGGCGGACGCAGTTACGCGACGAATCAGGTGGATCACTCCCTGGCGAGGCGCCAGGCCGGGTCCTCCCTCAAGCCACTTGTGGTTTATGGACCTGCGCTTGAGCAGGGAATCATCACGCCGGGATCCATTGTCGACGACATCCCCCGCGAGTACCCGGATCCGCATGCGCCAAACGGTGAGTGGACACCCCTGAACTGGGACCAGAAATACCATGGATTGATGACGGTTCGCGACGCCCTGATGCAGTCGTACAACCTGCCGGCCATTGAACTGCTGAACGAAATAGGACCGCAGACAGGTGCGCGGTTTGCCTGGCAACTCGGCCTTGCGGGGATCGAACGGGAAGACGCGAACAGTCTCGGTCTTGCCATCGGGGGCACACATGGCGGAGTCAGTCCGCTCGAACTTGCGTCAGCATACGCGTCTCTGCCTGCGGGAGGCGTCTATACCGAGTCGTCTTTGATCGACCGGATTGACGACGCGTTTGGCAACCCCATTTATGTACGTCGCGTGGAACCGCGGCGAGTTTTTTCGAGCAGTACGGCTTCCTTGCTGACCACAATGCTGAAGGAGGTCATCAGAAGTCCCTATGGCACTGCACACGGTCTGCATTCTCTGTTGAGTTACGGCGACGTCGCCGGCAAAACAGGTACAACGGATGACAACAGAGACGCCTGGTTTGTCGGCTACACCCCGCAGTACACGATGAGCGTATGGGTGGGCTATGATATCCCCCATGCGTTGCTGACAACGACAAAGTATCATGAAAGCATGCGAGCCACAAGACTGTTTGGTCAGATCCTGGAACCACTCATCGCCCGTCGACACGCCAGATTCACCCTGTCTGGCGTGATTCGGCCTTATCTGATCTGCGCCAAGTCCGGTCTGCTGGCCAGTCCTCTCTGCAAAGCCGCCCACGCGACAGAAACGGATTACTTCCCTGTTTTTGCGGCTCCTGCCGCTGTCTGTCGCGACCATCAACTGGTGCTGACTGTCAGAGTCGCAGGCAAACGCTATCTGGCAACTGAATTGACGCCTCCTGAAGAGATCCGGACGGAGATCCTGTTCAACCGTCCGCCTGTCACGCTGGATCCGTCGCACAGGAACGCCGCGCCGACAGACCTGCCCGAGTCGATTCCGGCGCAGGGCGACCCGCGCGGCGGTACGCCCCTGCTCGATACTCAACGCAGTTCTACGATGGTCACTCCGCCTCCGCCTTCTCCCTGACCGCCCACGCGAACCATCTGAACGCGCGGATGTGACCGCAGATAAGGCTGCAGGCCGCTGCGCAGGGCGCCCGTGCCTTTACCGTGAATCAGCGAGACCTGATGATACCCAGCCAGAATCGCGCGGTCCAGGTATTGATCGATTTCGCGCAGCGCCTCCTCAACCGTGGCGCCGCGAATATCCAGCGACGGCTTGACCCCCTCGGAACTCCGAACGACACGCGTTACCGGCCCCTCTACTTGATTGGCCCGCCGTAACAGTTCCACCTGAGCATGCTCCACTTTCAGTTTCATCATGCCGATGGCCACCAGAATTTCCCGGTTATCCGCCGAAATGGACAGCACCGTTCCTTTTTGGCCCCCAAGGGACAACACCCGTACTTCATCGCCCACACGAACCTGCTGCGGCCGTTTGGTATGCACGGCTATCGGCAACGCGGAAGCAGGAATCAACCCGTCCAGGCGCTTGCGCGCTTCACTGAGCTGGTGGTCCTTGACCACCGCTCCCGCAGTACGCAGTTCCCGCAGTTCGCGCAAAATCATCTCCGCTTCCGCCTTGGCCGTGCGGACCTGAACGCGCAGTTCCTCCTGCGCCTGGCGCTTGCCGCGCTCACGCTCCTCCTGTGCGCGCAGCCTTTCGTCCAGCAACTCCTGTTCGAGCGCCTGCGCCTGGAGACGGGTTGTGCGCAACAGTTCTTCTTCATTCGCGGCGGCGCCCACACTTGCCTGCAGCTTGGCGATCAGATCTTCCACCCTGACATCGTGTGTGGACAGTTTCGCGAACGCAGTCTCAATGATCGCAGTCGGCAGTCCGAGGCGCCGAGCAATCGCAAACGCGTTGGAACGTCCGGGAATCCCCATCAGCAGTCGATACGTGGGCGCCAGCGTTTCCACATCAAATTCCATACTGGCGTTCACAGTGCGGGGCGTGGTGTACGCGTACGCCTTCAACTCGCTGTAGTGCGTCGTCGCCGCGATGCAGACGCCTTTTGTATGCAGATGGTCAAGAATCGCCATCGCCAGGGCTGCTCCTTCTGTTGGATCCGTACCCGCCCCGAGTTCATCGAACAGGAGCAGTGAGCGTTCGTCAGCAACATCCAGGATATGGACGATATTTTTCATGTGCCCGGAAAACGTCGAAAGACTCTGCTCAATGCTCTGCTCATCGCCAATATCCGCAAAAACCTCTGTGAACAGCCCAATTTCTGTACCCTCAAGCGCCGGCAGATAAAGTCCCGACAATGCCATCAATACAAATACGCCGACTGTCTTTAACGCCACCGTTTTGCCGCCCGTGTTGGGTCCGGTGATGACCAGCGCCTGAAAGTCGTCGCCAAGGCGAATGTCGAGCGGCGTCACATGACGCTGGTCGAGCAGTGGATGACGTCCCGCCCGAATCCGCAACTGCGGCCTGTCTGTCATGATCGGTCGCACGGCCCGCAGCGCATGCGCGTAACGGGCGCGCGCAACTGCAAAATCAATCGCGGCCACCGCCCTTACAGCCGCTTCAAGCGCCTCTGCGTGGGCCGCCACAATACCTGACAGGCGAACGAGAATCCGTTCCACTTCTTTGCTTTCCTCAAGTTCCAGCCTGCGCAGTTCATTGCCCAGAACAAGAACCCGCTCGGGTTCAATAAACAGCGTTGAACCCGACGCCGACACATCGTGAACGACACCCCGGATCTGGTTCTGGCTGTCAGTGCGCACGGCCAGGCAGTAGCGCTCACCGCGCATGGTCACGATGGTGTCCTGAAGGTACTTCTGAACTGCCGGTGAGCGGACCATTTCATCGAGAGTTCTCTTCATGCGCGCCTGCACAGAACGGACATCCTGCCGCACCCGGCGCAATCCTTCGCTGGCGCGGTCGAGTACGACTGCGTCCTCGTCAATGCAGAACTGGATTTCGTCCTCGATTTCCTTCGCTACGGCAAGATCGAGCGCGGCCCGCGCAAAGTGGTCCATAGCTGCATTAGTCGCCAGATCCGCAATCATTTTGTGCACCCGGCGCGAGCGATTCGCGGTAATTCCAACGGCGACCAGATCAGCAGCGCCAGCCACACTGCCTAGTCGCGCTTTTGCGACAGTGGACCGGATGTCGGCAGTATCCGCAAAGGGAGGCGTCCCCTTACGACGGTACAGGGTCTCTCCTTCCCCTGTCATGGCAAGGGCCAGTTCCACCGCAGACAAATCCGAAAACGGTTCCATCCGTTCCGCCTTTTCCCTGCCATAGACCGTTACACATAAATCAACCACCTGAGTCCGGATGCCGCTATACTCAAGCAGTCGCAACACGCGTTCATTCATCGTTTACTCACTTCCTGGACCGACCTGGGCGCAATCGTCATCTGATTTCATGATTCCCCGTCATTCGGGAAACACTACAGCAAGCGGACATACATGGAGGTGGATCTTAGATGCTCGGTACAATCGTCCGATTCGTTGTTTCCGCTCTTGTCCTGATGTTCATTGACCTGATTGATCCTGGATTTCACATCTCGGGATTTTGGACCGCTCTGCTTGCAGCCGCAGTAATTGCAGCCATCGGCTGGGTCTTTGAACGTCTCTTCGGACGAAACATTTCACCATATGGCAGGGGATTGATCGGATTCCTTGTCGGCGCAGTCGTTATCTTCCTTGCCCAGGCAATTGTACCAGGCATGCACGTCACGGTGCTCGGCGCGCTGCTCGCATCGCTCATCATAGGCATCGTGGACCTGTTTGTTCCGACCGCCATGCGCAGCGCCAGAGATTAGACACGCACGGGGCAACAATCAGCAGGACCTGCAATGGCGCAGGCGGGAACGGACCAGGTCCGCATTCCTGCCTGCGCTGTCATTCTACAGGCCGCCTCCGATTTTGACGAGCTCCTTAACAGGCTGGCGAAACATCGGCGCCAGAACCGAATGGTGGATCTGCGTCTTGACCTGCGACATCGGCAGATAGGAGGCCACGCTGATCAGCACGGCAATTAACAGGAACGCAATCACCACGCCGGTGGCAAGTCCGGCTAGCCGATTGACAAAGGACAGCACCGGGAGGCTGAACAGCGCCCCCAGCAAATGCCCCGCAAAGCGAATGATGATGAGAGAAATGTAAAACACAATACCAAACGACAGGGCGCTCGCGATCGTATACGCAAGCGTGCCCATGGTATTCCCGGTGTTGAACAGATTGAGCGCCGGCGCCACCGACGGCGAGTGCATGTGTTTCAGGACGGTTGCCCGCAACCAGTGATCCAGAGTCGGCGTGAGCAGGCCGTGGAACTGCCAGGCGGATACGTAGGCGATCACAGTGCCAAGAAATCGCACTAACTGCGCGACAAACCCCGTTCGATAGCCATCCCAGGCGCTGAACAGCAGAATAGCAACAATAACCCAATCGGCAATATCCATATCACATACCCCCAGAACACAGGGTAATTTTCACGACCTCGCTTCCTCTTCCAACGCTTCAAGCAACGTCTCGTACTCTCTCGCGATCTCATCATATTCCTGGGCCAGGTTCAAAGCCGTCAGGACTGCCAGAGTCTGCAGATCCAGACGGGGATTCTGCGCGAACAGTGCATTCATCTTCTCATCGACAAGCGCGGCGAGGCGCGTCAGGCGTTCGGGCGATGTGGGTCCTCGCAACGTGTACGCCTGTCCGAATATATCGACTTTTACGCGATTCTGCCCCTCAGTCAAATAAGCCACCTCCGCACGCTTGTCTATTCGCGATTGGTATGCAAATTCCTGCTTTTACCCTGCCAATCTGTGAATGACGCGCGGTCTTCACTCACGAAGCGTGGCTCCATACGCACTTCTTACGGCGTTCAGAATCGCCGTGAGCGGCTGATGCAGATCTTCGTCTGCAAGCGTCCGTTCACGCGACCGAAAAGTAAGACGCAACGCGACACTCTTTTCCGCGTCGCCCACATGCTCACCCGTGTACACGTCGAACACCCGCACATCTTCAAGGAGCGCCCCGGCCGCAGAGCGAACGGAAGAAAGCAGTTCAGCGACGGGCAGGGTGCGGCTGACAACCAGCGCAAGATCGCGCAGAGTACCCGGAAAGCGCGGCAATTCCTCCACATAGAGCCGTTCGCGAAGCAGCGGCAGGAGCGCATCCACAGACAGTTCGAAATAGAAGACGTCCGTCAGATCCATGCCAAAATTCGCGCATACATCCTGATGTATTTTTCCGATCAGACCAATGTTTGACCCCGCCGCCAGGATGTCTGCCGCCTGCCCTCCGTGCAGAAAAGGCGCCTGCGAACGCGTGTATTGCGCCGCATCCTCCACGCCCATGCGCAGGAGCAGCGTCTCGACCATACCCTTTACATCAAAAAAATCGACCATCCGCGATTCGCCGTGGGGCGACGGAGCCTGAACCTGTCCTGTCAGCAGACCTGCAATCACTTTGCTCTCTGTGGGCTGTTTTTGCAACGGCAGCGATTCTGGAAGATACACTGTGCCGATTTCAAACAGGCGCAGATCAAGTTGCCGTCTGTTGACGTTGTATTCGGCCACTTCCAGCAAAGAGGGCAACATCGTCGTGCGCAGCGCGCTGCGCTCCTCCGACAGGGGATGCAGCAGGGGAATCATGCGACGCAATTCGTGATCCGGCTGCAGCCGGATGCGTTCCGCCATTGTCGAAGCCACAAAAGAGTAGGTGACCACCTGCTGCATGCCGAGCGCGATCAGATGATCTGTGACCATGCGCGTCAAATATTGCGTCTTCGTCAGTTCGCCGCCTGTGAGCGGGCCGATAATCATGGTGGCAGGGATATTGTCATATCCAATCAATCGCGCAATCTCCTCGATCAGGTCCTCTTCAATGCGGATATCCGGCCGCCGCCCCGGAACATCGACCAGGACAGTTCCACCCTCCAGGCGAGCCGCAAACTGGAGACGTTCGCAAATGGACAGGATCTGTTCTGCCTCGACCGTAAAACCAAGCACAGCGGTCGCCCGCTGCGCCTTCACGCTGACTTGCCGAACAGCCTCCTGGCTCTCACCCGCACCCGTCAGCGCCACTTCTGCAATCTGCGGTCCAACAGCGATCGCGCCGCCGCCGTACGCGCACAGGAGATCCACGGCGCGCGCCAGCGCCGGCAGCGTCACCGCGGGATCAATTCCTTTTTCAAACCTTGTTCCGGCCTCGGACCGCAGTTGCAGCCGTTTGCCTGTACGCCGCGTCTGCAGCGGATCAAACAGCGCCGACTCGATGACGACCGCGCGCGTGCTGGCGGTCACTTCACTGCTCTCCCCGCCCATCACCCCCGCCAGACCGAGCGCCTTTTCAGGATCGGCGATCACCGTCATCGCAGGTTCCAGTATGCGCGTCTGGCCATCCAGGGTGATGAGCGCTTCCTCGCTCTGGGCGCCGCGAACGATGATATGCCCTCCCGCTATCGCGTCGTAGTCAAATGCGTGCAGCGGTTGCCCCCATTCAAACATGACGTAATTTGTAATATCGACGATATTGTTGATGGGCCGCACGCCAACCGCGAGCAGTCGCATCTGCATCCAGAGAGGGGAGGGACGCAGAGACAGGCCAGAGACCACCTGCCCAGCGTAGGCCATACATTTGTCGGTCGCGATCTCAACTTGCAGAGGCTTCCCCACCTGCCCCACCTGCGACAGCGTCCGCAGTTCCGGCGCCCGCATGCTGACTGCGCGGCTGTACAGCGCCGCCACCTCGAAGGCCACTCCGCGCAGGGACAGACAATCGCTGCGGTTCGGAGTCAGTTCCAGTTCCATAACGATGTCGCTGAGTTGCAGATATTCGACGATGCTCTCGCCCACAGGAGCGTCGGCGGGCAGGACAAAGATACCCGTTGTCTGCTCCTTTGACAGCAGCCGCACATCAAGACCCAGTTCAGACGCAGAACAGATCATGCCTTCCGAGGTCACCCCGCGCAGCGTGGATTTTCCAATGGACCCCTGCGGCAGACGCGCCCCGATCAGGGCGACAGGCACCCGCTGTCCCGCGGCCACATTGGCCGCTCCACAGACAATGGTCAGATCCGCCGCCGCACCGACAGCAACCGTGCAAACGCGCAGTCGATCCGCGTTTGGGTGCGGATTCGCAGATTTGACATGCCCGACGACGACTTTCTCTACCCCCGTTGCCACAGGCGCCAGCGATTCGACTGGAATTCCCGCATTTGTCAAGTCCGTCGCAACTTTTTCCGGTGTCAATCCTTGCAAATCCACGTATTCCGAGAGCCAGTTCCAGGTAATTTTCATGTCGTCACCCCTAGCGCGCCAGTGTTGCAAACTGTTCCAGCAGTCGTACATCGTTCAGATAGAATTGCCGGATATCCTCCACTTGATAGGAGAGCATGGCGATTCGTTCAACCCCCATGCCGATGGCGAATCCCGTGAGCGAACCCGTGTCGTATCCAGCCGCTTTCAGTACATGTGGGTGAACCATTCCACAACCAAGTATTTCAATCCAGCCTGTCTGTTTGCACGTCGAACAGCCAGCGCCGTGACAGTAGATGCAGCGGATGTCCATCTCCGCGCTTGGTTCCGTGAAGGGAAAGAAACTGGGGCGCAAACGGATCTCCTGATCGGCGCCAAACAGTTCGCGGGCAAATTGCAACAATATTCCTTTCAGGTCACTCATCCGAATCCCGTGGTCCACGACCAGCGCCTCGATCTGCATGAAGGCGTGGGAATGCGTCGCGTCGTCGTCATCCCGTCTGTACACACGGCCTGGCACCACGATCCGAATCGGCACTTCCGGGCACCTGCGCTCCAGAGTACGGGCCTGCACAGGCGAGGTGTGCGTCCGCAGCAGAATCTCTTCCGTAAGATAAAACGTGTCCTGCATATCTCTTGCCGGGTGATCCTTGGGCAGATTGAGCGCTTCAAAGTTGTAGCGGTCAAGTTCCACCTCAGGACCGTCCTCCACCGTGAACCCGAAGCCGATGAAGATATCCTCGATCCGTCGGATGACCTTGCGCAGCGGGTGTTCCGCGCCCAGGTAAGGAGCGCGTCCCGGAAGAGTCACGTCGATGGTCTCCGCTTTCTCGCGCAGCACCGCCTGGTGACTGTCCAGTTCCGCCTTGCGTGCGGCGAACGCCTCTTCGAGGTTGGCCCGCACTTCATTGGCGACCAGTCCGATGACAGGGCGCTCCTCCGCAGACAATGCTGCCATCCCTCTCAAAACAATCGCCAATTCGCCTTTTTTACCCAAATATTCAACACGCCACACTTCGAGATCCAGCTGTTCAAGACGCGACAACGCTTCGTCGCGCAGTGCCAACAGTTTGTCCTTCAAGCCTTCTCCACCTCCGGCAACTAAAACATCCTATCGGAAAATAAAGCGTCTACCTGCGTCTGAAAGCACAAAAAAAGCCTTCGCCAAGGGACGAAAACTTCGTGGTACCACCCTTATTCGGAAGCTCCGCCATCAGCGCCCACGCCAAGCCCGCGTACGGCGGCATACGGCGCGATTGGCTTTCGCCGCGGCGCTTCCCTCATGCATCCCGGTAACGCGGGATCTGCGGATCTGCCTACTCCCAGTTCAGCACATCGCCTCGCGAGTGAACTTCCCCTGGCGCCGCATGCGGCGCGCTTTCAGTCACGGCGCGCCATCCCTTGTACAAGGGCAAGCCAAGGTACTCTCTCGGTCATCGGTTTCCACCATGATACAGCATGCGCGCCTCTCCCGCAACCATGCGCCATCTCACCTCCCGTGGGCAACTCCTAGCACTTTGCAATATCAACACATCTTTGATCTTAGTACGTTCCGAATTGCATCTATGATAATATCCGGTCTGTATTCATGTACGGAATGGCCGGAATGCTCAGCTATAATCAGCTCTCCCCGTGGACTGAGTTCTGCCTGTTCCACAAGGAGCTTGTTCCATGTGAGTTCGAACAATTCAGCTTCACTCACTGGGATTCCATCCTGCGCCATTAGTTTCATCGAATATTGCGGGTCCCTTGCAATAACCTTTAGCGGAACTTCAGGAAATGGTTCTGCCGTCTTGGTTTCTTGAGCGCATTGGCGCCATATTTCTACTTCCTTGACCATCGTACTGTACAACACGGGATTCGTCGAAAACTCTATAATGCGCTGCTGTACATTCGATGGAAGTGTCAACTGATGAGGAGTCAACCGTGTGTCGATTTCTTGTGATATTTCAGCTACAGTGTTCAAAACCGATGGACCATCAGGATTGGGCTCACTAGAACCACAACCCGCCCGATTAAATGCGATCACCCGACAATCCCTGGAGACAGCGCGGATTACTTCATTCCAATCATCTATTGGGCAGTTCATCCCAGGCAATATGACGACGGTTTTTTTACCTGTTCCAACAACCTCGGTTTCGATACACCGACTCCCGAAATTCACCAAGCGTCTCATTTCAAGTCTCCCCGGCTGGAGATCGTCAAACACCGATATTACATCAAAGCACTGAATTGGCATGGTGATATGGCGAATTCGTCCTCATTAACACAGTGACACACTCAGTACTCCTTTACCATCCGCTCTAAAATATCCGTTGCTTCCGTCGCTGTTGGAACCTGGAGCACGTTCTCCTCGGCGAATTTCTGCGCTTGCGGATCTCCGCTCGCTCTTATCACTTCTGCGGCGACCTCTCCATCGTACGTCGTCCTCCGAAATTCGCACCCCTCCGGGCTAAGCAGGAGCCAGTACGCGCCCGGCTCGTCAGCAAATGGCATCCCTACGCTCCCCGCATTGAGAATGCGCACCCCTCCTACTCCCCGCTCAAACTGCATATGCGTGTGTCCGCATACAACAATCGGTTGCTCAATGCCCGTAAAGATGGCGGCGAGTCGTTCCTGCGAGGTGATCGATGTAAAGATTTTCTCGTCACTGCTTGGTGTAGCATGACAAAATAATACATTGCCCAACCCTTCAACATGGAGCGTTATCTGTTCTGGCAATTGGGCCAGAAAATCTCGCTGAGAGTTCGTTAACTGCTCGGCGACCCAGTGGGTCCGCTGGCGGCCATTCTCTGACATGTCGGCACGCAGCGGTTCGCCGTCAAAAGCCATGACAACTTCGCGATCTCCATTGCCGCGAATGAAGTGGGCCTGATCGCCAAGCAGGGAGAGCCGTTCCAAGGTCTGCCCCGGCATAGGTCCGGAGACGATATCCCCTCCAACGACAATCACGTCTGGTTGCACCTCTTTGAGCTCATCTAGCAACGCGTTGAGCGCTGGCAGATTCCCATGGATATCGTAGAGCGCCGCAATTTTCATCACCCAAGCATACCATTCGCTCAGCGCCCCTTGCATCATTTACACACCCGGTACCGCAATAATTCTAAGTACGCCAACGGAATAGCGCCCCACTGTTTACCCATAAGATATAATGTATTTTAGTGATTAAACCACAGATACAGGAGGTAAATAATGCCATGGTCACCCGTCTGAAAGTGGGCGTCATTTTTGGTGGAAAATCAGGAGAACATGAAGTATCTATCCAGTCAGCCAAGTCGATAATCGGCGCCCTGGACCCTTCGAAATATGAAGTCGACCTTCTGGGCATCAGCAAATCAGGTAAATTTATAATTGGGGAAGAGGCTATGTTCGGATTGAATGCCGGGCATATAAAGGATAATTTATCAGTTGCCCCGCAAACTGTTCCACTAAAAAATCCCGAGAGATATGATGTAGTGATTCCGGTTCTTCATGGAACATTTGGAGAAGATGGAGCCGTCCAAGGCCTTCTCGAACTGCTTAATGTTCCTTACGTGGGGGCTGGTATAGCCTCTTCGGCTGTAGCACTCGATAAAATTATGATGAAGATGCAATTTTATTCTGCCGGTCTTCCCCAAGTGAAGTTCAAGGCGTATAGCAGAAGAGATTGTGAAAAAACCGCAGAGATAATTGAGTACATTGGGGAAAATTTAGGATATCCATGTTTCGTTAAGCCAGCCAATTCCGGGTCCAGTGTGGGCATTTCCAAGGTCAAATCCCCAGACCATTTGGTTACAGCGTTGAATTTGGCTCTCCAATACGACCGTAAAATCATTGTTGAGCAAGGTTTGGATGCACGGGAGATTGAAGTGGGCGTCCTTGGCAATGATGATCCTGAAGTCTCCGTTCTCGGTGAAGTTATTTCAGCAAACGAATTTTACGACTACAAGGCAAAATACATTAACGGGGATTCAACGCTGATTATTCCAGCCGATGTTGGACTCGAACAAGAACGGGAGATTCGTAACCTCGCCATACGCGCCTTTCAGGCGGTGGATTGTAGTGGCTTGGCTCGTGTCGATTTTTTTATTGAGAAGAATACCAACCGGGTATTTGTCAATGAGATCAATACTATGCCCGGTTTCACAAAGCGCAGTATGTTTCCTAAACTTTGGGAAGAGTCGGGGCTTTCGTATTCCCAACTGATCAATCGACTGATTGAATTGGCACTGGAACGCCATGGCGATCGCCAACAGATAGTAACAGAGTACCGCCCCGATTAATTTTTGCGCAATGCTTTTTGGTAGGACTCTGTCCGCTCATTAACACCTGCCCATAAGCGCAGAAAGGCGGTTGAGTCTTGCGTGTGCGCACCCGTTCAAGAAGTTAACAAGTTATACTCAATGATTGCGGCGTGAGCAATATCCTTAACATCCACTTGGCTACGAATAACCATTCCATGGCATACGACAATAACGCACGAATAGAACAGATATTTTTGCAGTACTGAAGAAACTCTCGCCCTCATTGATTGCTTGCTTTCCCAGAGACAAGTTTTACCCTCGGGGTAAATTCCATGACACTCATCATATTCCCTGTGCAACTGCCTTAATTGCTCCATGTCATACTGGAACGTGAGGTCGGGGATCCATTCATGCAAATCGTATTCGACATAAAGTGGCAAATGGAGTTCTCTCGCAATGATTGCGGCGGTATGCAGAGCCCTCGTGTAAGGTGACGAGATGATGATTTCACCTTTTTTCAAACATTTATCCTTTGCGGTTATTTCAGACTGGAGAACACCTTTCTCCGTCAAGGGAACAAAGTCCCTTCGAGCACCTCTTAATTTGCGTTCTTCGTTTAACTCCCACTCGGGCTCACCATGTCTGATAAAGTAGTAGATTGTCATGAATATGCTCCCCGTCGAACCATTTGCCAATTATGATACTCCTGGTGGACGCACCCAACAATAGATCGGGTGCAGGAATTCCACGACTCGGATTGCTTAGCGGAATCTTAACTGATCGGCAACATGATCTCCGCACGGCGCTTTCAGAAACCTGTTAGGCTGAGGTTGTTGTTGCGTCGATATTCCAACGGGGCTGAAGCTGGCGGCCGGCGGGATCGAAATGGATGAATGGGAGGGAATTTAGTGAAAAGCAAAATTTGGTTCAGGGCTCTTGCACTGGGCGTCATCCTGTCGTCGGGGGCGTTGGGGGTCTCCGCGGCCTCCACATATGCGAAGTCCGGGAATCGGGCGGACTCCCACAGTCACGCCCCATTTCAACATATCTTTGTCATCATGATGGAATAATTGGTATTCAAACAGCGATAATCCGACGCAAATGTTCGATCACCGGAATCTGGTCGATCAGTTGAATGCGCACCGCCTGACGTGGAAGGCGTACATGCAGAGCATTCCCTACCCTGGGTTCACTGGTTACTGGTATCCGAACAACCTTCCGGCCGGAACCTCCCCGTCTGTGACGCCGCCAAACGCGCTGTACGCGAAAAAACACGATCCATTCCTCCTGATGAGCGATGTCGCGAACTCTGCCCAGGCGAAACAGGTGGTGCCGTTGCGGCAACTCACCGCCGATCTGATGGACGGTCATGTGCCGGACTTCGTATGGATTACCCCAAATGTCATCAATGACATGCACGGACAGCCGCCCGGAACCGGGGCAACCCTGCCGTACACGAACGGACAGCAACTGATCAGTGCGGGGGATCAGTTTCTCAAGCAGTGGGTGACCACGATCATGGATTCCTCGACCTGGAAGCACAGTCGTTCACTGATGCTGATCACATGGGACGAGGCCGGGTATCCCGGAGCAAATCCGACGCCGCAGCAGTTGCAGTCGTTTACGGCCCCAGGACCTGATTCCCCCGTGGTGCCTGCGGGCCCGGTCGACGGTTTTTCGTGGCCGGGCGGCGCGTATGGCGGCGGACAGGTTCCCCTGCTCATCCTCGACAACCAGCGTCCGGGCCATTTTGTATTGAACACCTGGGCCGATCATTACACCCTGCTTCGCACTATTGAGAAGAACTGGGGCCTTGGAACCCTGGGCATGGCGAGCGACAATGCGCAGGTGAAGGCGCTCCCCCTGAAGTGACCGCGGCGTTCCGCAGCCTGGAGGAAAATTCGATTGCATGAGGGCACCCCCGTCCGACTCTCGGACGGGGGTGCCCTCATGCATAGAACGCCGCCTGTTCAAATATTGCGCTCCCGGTGTGCAATATGTTGATAGAATATGCGGTGCCAAAGCGTTACCGTGGTGTGAGGAGGTGCCATTGTGTATCGCACTGTGCTTCGGAATCGAAATTTTAACTTGTATTTCGCCAGCCGGGTTCTGTCCAATGCGGGAACCAGTATTTCAGGAATTGCTTTCTTGCTGCTCGTCTTCAGTTTCACACATTCCAGCGTGCAGACTACAGGTGTAGCATTGGCAGAAACCATTCCCTACGCCCTGTTCGGACTGATTGGCGGTGTAGCGGCTGACAAATTGCCCAAAAAATCCGCCCTTGTCTCTCTCGACTTGGCACAAGGCCTTATTCTTATTGCGGGCACCATCCTCTATTTCATAAATGAACTCACACCTGCGAATAGTCTAATCGGCATGAGTGACAGCGGAACACAACTTGTCGGTCCTGCGGCAGCGTATTTTTTTTACACTGGATAGGATATGGCGCCTTCTTCCTGGTTGACGGAATTTCCTATCTGCTGAGTGCTGTAATTATTCTGATCGTAATCGAGTTGGGCAGTGCCGCACCGGCCGTTGCCATCTGCTTATATCTCTTCACTCTCGCATTTCCCCCCTTAAGCTGCCCGTTAGCGGGAGCGTCCACGGGATGATTGGCGCCTATTTTGAAACAGTTCCATAGGAGATCATCATCGTGGGAGCCGTGAGCGTGTCGACTTCCAATCCCCGATCGCGGAAGTTATTTCCCGCCAGCACTTCAGACCTGAAGAGTTCTCGAGCCTCACTGTCACTCAACCCGCGCTCCGTTACGTTCCGGACATACGAATCTTCGTCCTGCGGAACGTTTGACAACCCTTCTTCGCACAACGAATCATACAGAGCTTGCCTTGAGGAAGTGCTCCCGCGCGGGTCCAGATGGTTAACCTTGTCGCTGACTCTGCAGTCCACATTGATTAAACCAATTTCACACATGTAAACAGGCAATTTAATTCCGACGTTTCCATCCCTACCATTGGCCTTCGCGTCAAACTCGTATAGCTTTTGAAGTATTCCGATCTTCACGATCTCCGATTGGGGCACATCGTGAACATATGTATGCGACATGGCAGATAACCAGAATGGCTCGAAGCAGATCACCAACCCATTGCGCTTGACACTACTCTTCATACGTTGAAGGGTTTTTTTCGGGTCGGACATGTGAAGAAGAAGTGCATGACAAACGGCGATATCGAACTTTGCGTCTTGTTGAAATTCATCGACATCGGAGATGTGAAACTCCGTCAAGTAAGGCGTATCCGAGAAGAGACTTTCGGCCATTGCAATCAAATCTCTGCCCTTGTCCACGCCCGTATATTTAGATCCTTCTGGGAGCAGCGGAAGCAACTTGAGGCCCAGAAACCCATAGCCGCATCCAAAGTCGACAACATTGACCGGTTCGCTTACTTTCCAAACACCTTTCACTAGGAACTCCAGGTAGTCATCGTTGTAGTAAAGTAGCCTCGTCTTCTGGAGGTACTCGATCTTATCATCCCAGTAGTATCGTTCCACGCTTGTCCCCCTTACGCGGCGGTCAGCACTTTTACGCCGCCTTTCTCTGTATTTTCAAGTATGGACAAAACACTCTTTTGCATATGCCTGCCGCTAGCGCAAGTGCGTGTACTCAGTACTTGACACCACCGCTGGGTCCGTCTGCTTTATTCTCTTGATGAAATAGTACCGATCATGTCCGCCGTGAATATCCTCCACTGCCCCAATGACCTGATAGCCGTACTTCTTATAAAACTCCGGAGCTTGAAAACTGAGAGTATCCACTTGTATGAAGCGACAATGTGTTTGCACGGCAATGTCCTCAATCTGAAGCAAAAGGAGACGTCCATAGCCGCTTCCCCGAAACTCGACGTCAACCCATAGAATGTCGATGCGCATACAATCCCAATACCGTACAGCCAACAACCCACCAACAATACCTCCGTCGTCATTCCTGACGATGATGTTTATCGGTTCGTATACGTTATTGATTGTCGCGTCGACGTGCGAAACATTGTACTCTAACAGTCGTTGGCGAACATAGGCGCTTTCTTCATCACTGTTTGAACGTGACATCTGGGGATTTCCGCCATTCGACCCCATTTGAACCCTCCTTCACCAGAGCAGTTCCCACATTCCGCATCGTTGTCTCAATGGCCGCACGATTGAACAGGTCTGTCCGTTAGCGTACCACGTGGCCGATGACAAAACCACGATTATGTTGGGTGCTTAATCCACCTCGCGTTCCTCCCCTTTTCAATGCATTCGATAATACCCTGCTTGCTCATATCATTTAATGTCCTTGTGATCAGAACTCGACTTATTCCAGGACACCGTTCTTCCACCTCCGAAACTGCAAAGTCAGCGATAAACGCCTGAATCACGTTGCGAACCCGTTTCTGCTTCCATCCGCGTTTTTGCGCATGTTCCACATCACCCACGCGTTCTTCGAATCGATAATACGCCTTCAAAATAACCGTCAAGAAATACTCTATCCAAGGTATCAGGTCCTGTTTCCCGTCGTGCCAACCCTGAGATGACTTATACAGCGTGTCGTAATACTGCTCTCTGGTTTCTTCGACGATTTTTTCAAGGCTGATATACCTGCCAACTGTGTATTCGCTCTGATAAAGCAGGAGCAAAGTCAACAGTCTTGCCATACGTCCATTGCCATCCGGGAAGGGATGAATACAGAGAAAGTCCAAAACAAATGTAGCAATCAAGATGACATCTGGAAGATTCCCGGAGTCACGTTGTACGTCGAACCCTAGACAGAGACTCTCCATCGCAGCCGGCGTTTGCCATGCAGGTGTTGGCTCAAATCGAATTCGTTTTCCTCCTGATGGAAGTATTTCCTGAATCACATTATCTGCCGCTTTCCACTTTCCACCGTGACCAGAGCCTACGTACGCCATAAGGTCGCGATGTAACTGCAGCATCGCGTTCGAGCGAATTGGAATATATGGATATGAATCGTGGATCCAACGCAATACATCCCGATACCCCGCAACTTCAGCTTCTGAGCGGTCCTTTGGCTGGGAATTGTCCTTCATGATTGAATCAAGACGTCGAGACGAGACAGTGATCCCTTCGATGCGATTTGATGACTCCGTACTTTGAATAATGGCGTGCTGCCGCAAGGTATCTAGTACTTGCGGAACTTGTCGTTCATAAAGCGCCTGTTTCCCGCGATACTCGGCAACCTTGTTTGTTAAATTAAGGATACTTATAGTGACATCGAGATTATTCAGTACATTGCGTTCAAAGGAATTCATGAAAGCATCCCCCAATAACCATAATAATTACGTCGTCAAATTACATCCTTATTCTGGCCAAAATCTCAGGAAATAAAGAGTCAGTTAGTATCGACGAACACTCATCATGCACATCATACCGCACAAAGAGTACCTCGATCTCAATGCGCTCCAATATCAGTCGGAATGTCTCTGGAAAACAGGAATGGCATCCCACATTTCGCACCGTGACGAAGAATCTCTCGTAGAGTTGCCTGGCTAAACCGTTGTTTCTCATATTTGGACTAACGCCAACGAAGTGTATGTATGCTTCATCGGAACACGTTTGAGAAACGAATCCAATGAGAAAAGCCGCCAAAGATCTATTTTCTTCCATTATAAAACTTGTTGCTTGGAAATGCTCAAAAAATAATCGTGGCAGGAGATGTGTCATCTGCCAACCACCCCACCAGTCATCCAACACATCGATCACGGTGAAATAATCTTCCTCCACGACCATTCGTGTTTCCATCCGCGAACCCCCTCGATGTCACTAGACAATGCGGGTGTAGACCTTATACTGCCGTGGAGCGCTGTCCAATGTGCAGCGGCGCCATTCCGCTTATCGACATTGCACGAGTTGTATGGGCATTGAGCGAGACGAGTACCTGGGAGTCTTCAGGAGGTACCGAACAGACCCATATTTCAGTCCAAAATTGAGCAAAATCGCCATCTCGGTACTCCTTCTTCGAGAAAGCCCAACCTCCTTGGGGAGATTGGCCGGTCTCATCTTACCAGTTCAAAGGAGGATCTTCTTGAACTTACGCACCCTTATGCGCAATAACTTCATTCCTTTAAATTGACTCAATCTTTATACGCCTCGTTGTTCCGCTAGCACGTATCTGATTCTGTACAGTGCTGACGCATGACGTCGAGAATCCTTGAAGGGCTTGGTGTGTGGGAGAGTTCCAAGAAAATTTTCTTGCAAATGCTACTGAACACGCGTAACTCAATCTGAGATGATAGCCTTGGAGATGAGATCGAAGAGGTGAAGTCGAAGATGAACGTGCCTTTTTGGATTGGAGACCGGGAATTCAGTCAAGCAGATTTGGACTTGATTCGTCTGACCGTGCGGCGATTTTCCCGCTTTAGTCGGCAAGAAATCACCGCGACCCTGTGCGAAAATTTGCCGTGGAAGGCCCCCAATGGTCGTTTAAAAATGGAAGCCTGCAGAAAGCTCTTGCTCCAGTTGGAGCAAGACGGGCTGGTCACATTGCCTCCTCTTTGGCGCCATAAAGTCCGGCAGGGCACTCACGAGGAACGCAAAGGAACCGCGATCCAACTGGAACTGCGCGCCTCGCTGCGTGATGTGTCACCCGTCGTCGTCGAGCCGGTCACCACCGCACAGGAGCGACAGGTCTGGAACGCCACCATGGCTACGTACCATCCCCTGGGCTATCGCCGACCAATCGGCGCCCATCAGCGCTACTTCATTCGCGTGCAGACGAACGGCGGGCCCCGGGTTGCCGGCCTGCTTCTGTTTGGCGCGGCGGCCAAGGTTTTGGCGGACCGGGAACGGTGGATTGACTGGAGTTCCGAGGAGCGAACGCGCTATCGCGCGCGGATTGTGAACAACAATCGGTTTCTGGTGCTGCCTCAGGTGCGCATTCCCCACTTGGCCAGCCATGTGCTGTCCCTGGCAGCGCGCCGAATTGGGGCGGATTGGTCGTCGCGGTACGGCTATGCGCCCGTCCTGCTGGAGACCTTCGTGGAGCCCGAGCATGCGGGCACGTGCTATCGAGCGGCCAATTGGATCCTGGTGGGGCAGACGGCCGGACGGGGCCGACAGGATCGGTACAGCCAGTACCGGGAGTCCGTGAAGTCCATCTGGATGTACCCGTTGCGGCGGGATTGGCGCCGACGGTTGGTGGAGCCGTTTCCCCAGGGAGTCGATCTTTCCGACGAGTGGGAGGGGTAGACGATGGCCCGACGCAATCCGGAATCCTGCCACCCGGTGACGTTGCCCAACCGCAAAAGCCCCTACGCGAATCGCGAGGAAGAGCAAGTGGACCGACAGGCGGCAATGGAACAACAGTTGTCCGCATGGCGATCGCTGCTGACCCCGCTCTTGGGGAAGTTCTCCCGCATTCCGGACCCAAGGCGACCCGGGAGCATCCGGCATAAGGCCACGGTGCTCCTGGTGTTCGCCTTGTTTCTGTTCGTGTTTGCGTACACGTCGCGCCGGGAAGGGAACCGGGAGCTGACGCGACCGACCTTTTGGGAACTGTTTCAGGAGGTTTTCCCGGAGGTGGACAGCATTCCCCATATGGACACGGTGAATCGCTTTCTGGAAAGCGTGGACCCGGCCGAACTGGAGCAGATCCTCCTGCAGACCGTCAAGCGCCTGTTGCGCAGCGGACGACTCGTGGCGCTGCTGGTGGAAAAACAGTATGTGATCGCCGTCGATGGCACGCAAAAGCTCAGCCGCAACTGGACATGGGCCGAACAAACCCTGCGTCGCCGTCATGGGGAGACCGTGTCCTACTCAGCCTATGCGCTCGAAGGCTGTCTGGTCGGACCCCAGGGGGTGAGCCTTCCGATGCTCACGGAGTTTTGCGAGAATGCACCGGGGGAGGAAGAGTTCGTCAAACAGGATAATGAGCTCAAAGCCTGCAAGCGACTCCTGCGGCGCCTGCGCAAAGCCTTTCCCAAGATGCGCATGATGGTGGTGGGTGACGGGCTGTATCCCAATGGGCCGTTCATGGCCCTGTGCCGCCAACTGCACCTGGACTTCATGCTGGTGTTGCCCCAAAACTGTCTGTCTACGGTGTGGGAGGAAGTCGAAGGCCTCCGGAAACTGGACAAAGACCAAACCCGCAGGCATGTTTGGGGGGATCGGCGGCAGGAGTTCTGGTGGGTCAACCAGATCGACTACGACTTCAAGGAGGGCGCAGGTTCCCGGCGACGCATCCAGCTTCACGTCGTGGGATGCACGGAGACTTGGCAGGAGGACGGAGAAGAGAAGGAAAGCCACTGGGCCTGGGTGTCCTCGCGAATGCTGACGGTGAACAATGTGGTGAATCGTTGCAACCGCGCCGCCCGACGACGGTGGAATATTGAAGAACATATCCTCATGGAAAAACACGGTGGCTACCAATACGAGCATGCGTTTTCGCTGAACTGGACGGCGATGAAGAATTGGCACACGATGATGCATCTGGGACATGTGCTCAACACGGTGACGCTGCATACGGAAGCATTGCTGGAGAAGGTGAACGTGCTGGGGATCCGCGGTACGCTCCACTTTCTGCGTGAAACGTGGATGAATCCATGGCTGGAACGACACCAGCTACGCGCCTTGTGTGCCAAGAAGCGCGCCCGGTTGCGCATGGCGCTATGATTCGTATGACTGGGATAATACAAGCGACTCATCCGCAGGATCTCGCCCGAGATGCTGCCATTGGTGTGCGCATCTTTTCTTCACGAACGGCCGTTCTGTCCTCCACACGGGATGTGCCTCGCTCCAAAAGCCACAAACTCCATTTCTTGTATCCTGTAGATGCTGATGACGATCCAAACGGTCTCTCTAACACAAACTCATGCGTCAGCACTGGATTCTGTATTCACCACTTGACAAAACAATCCAATGCTGTGTATAGTCATGAAAATCAACATATACGTGCGTTGAAAAGGCTAGTATGAATGGAATCGATGTACAGAGAGCCAACTACTTGGTGAAAAGTTGGATATTCAACCCATTCTGAACCCACCTTTGAGCTGATGATGATGAATCATCCGGAGCCCTCCGTTATCTTGGGAGCGCCAAATAGGCGATTTGAGTGGGTCACCAGGTGACCAACAAAGGTGGTAACACGAGGGTTCTTCCCCGTCCTTTCTGGACGGGGGTTATTTTATTTTAAGGGGTGACCAGCATGCGTTTATCACATTCCCTATTCAAAACTGAGCGAGATGCTCCAAGTGATGCTCAGTTAATAAGCCATCAGCTTCTAGTCCGCGCGGGGCTCATCCGGCAAATTTCGTCCGGTATTTACAGTCTAACCCCATTGGCATTCCGCGCGATAAGTAAGATAGCAGACCTTGCAAGAGAAGAGATGTCACGAGTAAGTGGGCAGGAAGTCCTCCTTCCAGTAACTCAACCATCCTCTTTATGGGAACAAAGCGGGCGCTACGAGAAAATTGATTCATCCTTGGCACGTTGGAAGGACCGTAATGGTCAAGACATGGTACTTGCGATGACGCATGAAGAGGCAGTAACAGATCTTATTCGCCATTTTGTGAGCTCGTATCGACAATTACCGATCATGGTATACCAAATCCAAACAAAATTTCGCGACGAACCCCGTCCTCGTGGCGGTCTCGTACGCCTTCGTGAATTCATGATGAAAGACGCGTACAGTTTTCATACTGATACAGCGGATTTGGACGTATTTTATAATCGGATGATCGAAGCCTACGAGAGGTTCTATGAGCGCTGTGGTGTCAATGTATTACGTGTTGAAGCCGATACAGGTATGATGGGTGGCGGAATCTCACATGAATTTATGATCCTATCGGATGGTGGCGAAGACACCCTTTTAACTTGCCGGAATTGTGGGTACGCCGCCAACCGCGAGGTAGCAGTTTCAGCAAAGACTATGAACGATTCCGGCGACGAACCATCTTGGAAATTTTATGTAAGTTCAGATGGCAAACATGTCGTTGTGGGAACGCCTAACGCTACCAATATCAGCGAGGTTAAGCTTGCACGTGCTCTTGGGATTGCAGATGTCCGTGAGGCAAATATAAGTGAAATTCAGCAATTTAATGTAGCTTTGCATGGCTGGCTGGATATCGAAACATTTAACGCACGAGGCGTATTTGTGGTGTTAGATGATTCGTTCGCATCACATACTGCGTGTCAATCAAGGGGTTATCACCTAGTCGATATTCTTGCCGTTGAAAGCGGTGAACATTGTCTTCATTGTGGAAATGTATTGGAAACAGTTCGAGGCATTGAGGTAGGGAATATCTTTCAGCTTGGAACTCAATACACTTTGCCTATGCACGCAGAATTCACCAAAAGAGACGGATCACTCCATCCTCTTGTCATGGGCTGTTATGGCATTGGTATAACTAGGATGCTTGCCTGTGTTATTGAAGACAACCATGATGAGCATGGGATTGTGTTTCCCGAGTCAATAGCGCCGTACCAATATCATCTGGTACAAATAGGCACAGATGTGGACGTTACTAGCGCTGCGGAGAAACTTTACAATAAACTTGGGGCAGAACAAGTATTGTACGATGACCGAGATGCTACGGCGGGTGTTAAGTTCACGGACTCTGACCTTCTTGGTCTTCCGCACCGCTTAACAGTGAGTAAGAAATCACTCGCAACTGGCTGCGTTGAATTAAAGCATCGAAAAACCGGTGTCACTAGCCTCATTCCAGTCAATGATTTTGAAAACGCTCTGTCCGTCAATAATTAGATAACTATGATAGCGGCGCCTGAATCGAACCACTTTTGGATTAGGCGCCGTCTATTTTCGTTGACCTCTTTTATTATAGAGGTTTAGCTCCTTAGCCAACTGGAAACATCCACCTCAACTATACATCGAGCCAAGACCCAGGTTCACGCTCCAGCCAGTTAAGAAACCAAGCTTCCGCAATGAGATGGATTTCTGCCAATCCGGTTGGAAGTGAACTTGACCGATAGACAGGGACGGCGCAGTTCGAGCTTCGACCTCGACCAGTTCAATCCCAGAGTGGCCGAAACGGGTCGGTGTCCCAAAGGAGACTGGGCGCCTTTTCCCACTTTACGGTGGGCACATTTGAACCAACGCAGCCCGTCTGTTCAAGTTGATTCTGCGATAGACTTACGACCAAACGTTCCTATTTTCTGCACGCCAATGTACTTGCCATTCTCGAATGTGAGTTTATAGATGGCGGGTTTGAACAAATTGTTGCCGCCCAGGTTCCGACAAGGAACCTGGGCGGCAACAACAGAGGTCAATATCGCTTCGTTCTGTGGCATTCCCTGTCGCTTGCGAACCGCACAAGATAACTGAGTCGATATTGCCGCGCTTAGAGAGATCCTCTTTGAGAAATTCATCGATCTCACGTTTGGTTGTCGATTGAATATTCAGCAAGATAACTCACCTCAACATCAAGTTGATCGCTGTCCTAAGAACTTTTCGTTATTTCGATTTGGTCAGATATAAGACCAGATCATCATCTACACAAACTTGACTTCCAGGTGCAACGGGAGCGTTATGGTAAATAACTCCTCTTCCGTCTGGAATATAACCGTGTTTAATATACAGCCTTTGAGCAGTTCCATAGTCAGCATAAAGCCCAAATCCAATGCCAATGACATCGTACCGATTGAAAGCGAACTGTTCTATAGCTTCAATCAACTGAGATCCGACGCCACGCCTTCTGTATGGTGGTATCACATCGAAGTTTTGAATTTCTGGTATTCCATTTTCTAAAAAGTAGTGATACTGTGGTTTGGATATGAGGTGCCCCCATCCAATGAATTTGCCATCCCACAGAGCCAAAAACGTCGTCCGTTCTCCACTCTTGTTTTCTCGCCAGCATCTCTCCACATAATCACGAGGTTTGCTGACGTCATGGCCAACTAGCCCACCGTATATCAGATCGACATCGTTGACCGCCATCTTGCGAATTTGGATGGATGAACTCATATCGCTTCCTCACATCCCCTCCCCTATTACCACGCGACAAAGAACGGATGCTGACTTTCATCCAGAGCAAATTCAATGCGCTGGCGGAAGGTAGGCCAAGTCACCATTTCCAAGGCTTGTTCAATCGTGAAATAGCCAACCTCCAAACTCTCTTCAGACGTTTGCGGCTCTCCACTTATCGGTCATCCCAACCAAATTGTGTTGACCACCCCAACGGTGACATTCTGAAATATGCCGCAGAATTTGTCAATCTCAATATCGATTCCTGTTTCTTCTTTGACTTCACGAATAGCGGCCAGTTCAATGGATTCACCCTGCTCCACGACGCCTCCAGGCGGTTCCCACCCTCTTCGTGGGCCTTTGATAAGCAAGATTTCCCTCTGGGAATTCAGGACCACCACGCCCGCAGAGACGAAGTGCTTGGGGAACTCAGACATTCCACTACCCCCTCTCCCCAGACTCACCCTTATGCGGTTTAATGCCATCCGTCCATACGTGCAGTTCCGCCGGGAGCGATGCGTTGACGTAAAGCTTCATACAAAACGACCGTGGCCGCGACCCCCGCATTCAGTGATTCGGCGTTCCCCGGCATCGGCACAGACAGACTATCGTCAGCGTGTGAGCGCAACTCTGGCGACAGTCCATCGACCTCACTGCCAAACGCAAGCGCAAGCGCGCCGCGCAGATCTGTCTCATAGAGTGATCGCTCTACATGCGCATCGGCGCATACAAGCCGATATCCGTGCTGGCGAAGCGCCTGCGTCAGACGGCTCGCTTCCACGCTCAGCACGGGAACGTACGCGAGAGCGCCCATCGCCGCGCGCACCACCTTGGGATTATAGAGATCGACCGCGTTTCCCGTTGTCACGAAAGCACGGGCGCCGATAGCCGCCGCAGACCTGATCATCGTTCCCAGATTGCCGGGATCCTTTACACCATCCGCTATGAGCACAACATTCGCACAGGCAGGCGGAGGCGTGTGGCCGCCGTTCCCATCGCAGCGAACGGGACGCTCGAAACCGTCGGCGGAATTCCCACGCGCAAAATCGCTGTCCGCGCCATGACGATCAAGGATGTCCATGATGTCCGGCGTGCCGATGCGCGCAATCGCGATAATACCCTGTGGGTGTTTCGTATCGGCAATCTGCGCAATCAGCGACGCAGTCAGTTCATAGACAGGCACACCGCGTTCCTGACAGATGTCAGCCAGTTCCGTGATGTCTTCGCCGCGTCCGGCCATTGAGTCAAAGAGCAAAGCCTGCAGAGGCGCTCCCCGTTCCACGTACACCGCGACACTGCGCAGCCCCTCAACCAGATAGGCGCCTGACTGTTCCCGGTATTTGCGTTCTTTGAGCGCCGCCCACGCCTTGACGCGCGGATTGCCGGACGATGTCAATAATTCCAAAGTGCACTCCGCCTTCCCCCGGCCTGCCCGACTGACTGCCATCGCGTCGACGACATTTGGCTCACGCGCTTCAAACCAGCCAATCCCGAAAATCGCCGCAGGCGCATTTTCTTCCCGGTTGTTGGTGCTGCGCAGCAGTGAGATTTTGCTCAATCCTGCAAAATGGCCCCCGTGTTGGCGGACGTGACCAGTTTTGTGTACCGTGCGAGCCAGCCCCGTTTTACTAAAGGTTCGGGAGCGCGCCAGGCCGCCATGCGCGCGGACAGTTCCTCTGCGGACAGACGCACCTCGATCAGCCGCAGGTCCGTGTCGATGACAACCACATCCCCTTCTTGCAGCGCTGCAATCGAACCGCCCGCCGCCGCTTCCGGAGAGATATGGCCGATGCTGATGCCGCGGGTAGCGCCCGAGAATCGCCCATCCGTAATCAGCGCCACGTCCGCATCGAGACCCATCCCCGCGATGGCCGATGTCGGCGCCAGCATCTCCGGCATGCCCGGTCCCCCTTTGGGGCCCTCATAGCGAATCACGACCACATCGCCTTTCTTGACCCGCCCCGCCCGAATGCCCTCCGATGCGGCTTCCTGCGACTCAAAGATCACGCATGGCCCTTCAAAATGCTTGACAGCCGTCGCCCCGCTCTTGATCACGGCGCCGTCTGGAGCCAGGTTGCCCGTCAGGATGCGCAGGCCGCCTTCCTGACTGTACGCCTCCTCAAGACTGCGGATTACCCTGGAGTCTGCGATGTCGGCCGCAGCGATGTTCTCTCCCAGGGTCTGTCCCGTGACGGTGATGCGACTCGTGTCAATCAGTCCGGGACGCCGCGACAATTCCTTTAAAATCGCCGAGATGCCGCCCGCGCGGTCCACATCTTCCATATGCCACTCCGAAGAGGGGCTGACTTTGCAGATTTGCGGAACCCGGCGCGAGATCTCGTCGATGCGCGCCAGCGGATAGTCCACCTCCGCCTCATGCGCCAGGGCCAGGGTGTGCAGCACGGTGTTGGTCGACCCGCCCATCGCCATATCGAGCGTGAATGCGTTGTCAAATGACGCCTGTGTCACAATATCCCGCGGTTTGATCTGCTCTGCGATGAGATGTTTGAGGTGCGCCGCCGACCGTTTGACGAATTCCTTGCGCAGGGGCGATACAGCGAGGATGGTCCCATTTCCGGGGAGCGCCAGACCGAGCGCCTCGGCGAGACAATTCATCGAATTGGCGGTGAACATGCCTGAGCATGAACCACAGGTAGGACAGCCATGCTCCTCAATGTCCTGCAACTCCTCCTCTGACATCCTGCCCGCCTGGTACGCGCCCACGCCTTCAAACACAGACACCAGATCCACCGTGACGCCCTTCGATGTCTTCCCGGCCTTCATGGGTCCTCCAGAAACAAACACGGTGGGAATGTTGACGCGCAGAGCGCCCATCATCATGCCCGGTGTAATCTTGTCGCAATTGGGAATGCAGATCAGTCCATCAAACCAGTGGGCCTGCGCCATCGTCTCCAGTGAGTCGGCAATCAGTTCGCGGCTCGGCAGAGAATAGCGCATGCCGATATGCCCCATGGCGATGCCGTCGTCGACGCCGATGGTGTTGAATTCAAACGGAATCATCCCGGCCTCAATCACCGCGTCACGCACCAGACGGCCAAACTCCTGAAGATGAATGTGCCCTGGAATGATCTCCACAAACGAATTGCAGATCCCGATGAATGGTTTGTCAAAGTCACTGTTTTTAAGCCCGGTCGCCCGCAAAAGACTGCGGTGCGGCGCCTTGTCGATGCCTTTTTTGATCATGTCGCTGCGCATGCCGCTCTCCCCGTTCTCTCCCGCGCCAAAACTTTCTCTGTGCGCTTTTTTTCGACTATTGTAGCCTTCTTTTCGTCATTACACAACAGGAGTCAGTGGACTCTCGCCCGTTAAGACGGCGCGCACGTTAGCCGCAGCAAGGCTTGTCATCGCTGTGCGCGTACGGATGCTCGCGCTGCCGATATGCGGCAATGCCACAACATTCGGTAAAGTCAGGAGTGGATGATCAGGACCGATCGGTTCCTTTTCGAAAACATCCAGGCCCGCAGCAAAGAGCCGTTCCGCCTTTAACGCCTCGTACAATGCAGTTTCATCGACCAGCGGCCCCCGTCCCACATTGATCAGGCAGGCCGTGCGCTTCATCAGGGAGAGTTCCCGCAAAGCGATCAGATGGCGCGTGTGTTCCGTGAGCGGCGCGAGCAACACAACGAAGTCCGACTCCCGCAACAGCTCGTCCAGAGTCCTGTATGCGACTTCGTGCTCTGCTTCCGCCTCTGGATTTCGGTTGCGATTGTGGTACAGCACGCGCATTCCAAAGCCCCTGGCGCGTTGCGCGACCCCTACCCCGATCCGCCCCAGCCCGACAATGCCCAGCGTCGCACCATGGACGTCCTGCCCTGCCATGAGCAGCGGCGACCATGTCTTCCATTTGCCTGCGCGCAAGTAGGAGGCGGCTTGCGGAATCTTGCGCGCCGTGGCCAGCAGCAGAGCAAACGCCAGATCAGCCGTGGTCTCCGTCAGAACATCCGGCGTATTGGTGACGATGACGCCGCGGTTGCGAGCTTCTGCCATGTCGATGTTGTCATGGCCGACCGCCACATTGGCCACGATTTTCAGGTTCTTCCCTGCCGAAAACACCTCAGCGTCGATCCGGTCCGTCAACATCGTGATCAGCGCGTCGGCCGAGCGAACCTGCGCAAGCAGCTCCTCCCGCGACACAGGCAGTTGTTCAAAGTTCCACACGGCAATCCTGGACACGTTCCGCAAGGTTTCCAGAGACTGCTCGGGAACAATCCTTGTCACATATGTATTCCATTGCATAGTCGCGCCACCTCGCAGAAAGTCTCAAAACAGAGGGTTTTTCCCCACTTTAATCAGCCCGCGCGTTGACCTGCCAAGAGAGTCAGCGGTAAGATGCCCTTACACACAGCAACGTCCATTAGGCGCCTGTCTGTGCCATTCGCGCCATTCGTATTTTTCCAGCGCGGAGACTGTTGATCGCGAAAAGGAGTCTTTCTGGTGAAAAAACGCTTGCTTAATTATACGCTCCTGTCGACATCCCTGCTGTTGACCGCCTGCGGAACACCCTCCGCAACGACCGCGCCGCACCCTGTTCCATCTGGTCCGCAGAGCGTCCACGAGGCGCCTGGCAGATCCGTCCACATCACGGGCGTTCCGTCTGGAGTCTCCTTTACAAGTGTCGATTTTCTCAATTCCCGGCTCGGATTCGTTGCCGGTTCATCTGCCTATGGAAACCCAGCGGCCGGGAACTGGCTATGGAAAACAACTGACGGCGGCGCAACGTGGAAGCAACTGCCCGTACACACCGCAACGGCTCTGCAATATATCCACTTCAGCAACCAGGAGGTCGGATGGGCCGTACGCGCTGCAGACTGCGCAACGCACGGCGAGTCCTGCCGTCAGCTTGACTTGCTGCGCACGACAGACGGCGGCCGGTCATGGACCGTCAGCGCGCACGTTGCGCAGCCAACCGCCGCAAAGCCGCCGTCATCGGTGGTCCAGTTCCCTTCCCGAAACAGAGGCTACGCACTCCTTGGCGGTCGTCTGTTCACCACCGCAACCGGAGGAAAACACTGGCAGACGATATCTTTCCCCAGCGCGCACTATATTCCGCAGGCTGCGTCGTTCGTCACAGCCAATCGCGGTTGGGTGATCGGTGACGTCGTCCGACCCGCCGAAAAGCAGACCCATACAACCGCCCCTGCCCCTGCGCTTGTCGTTTTCGCCACGACAAACGGAGGGCGGACGTGGCATGAACAGTATAGCGCATCCAGTCGCAGTCATTTTCCGATCTTCCAGCAACTCAGCCTTTCCTTCGTCAATTCGAACGACGGCTGGTTTTTCTACCAGCGCACTGACGTCTTCAAAAGCGCTCTGTTTCGCACCACGGACGGCGGACGACACTGGCTGCCCGTACAACAGCAGCTGTTTACATCCCGCTTTGAACCGCGTCCGATCCATTTTGTCACACCAGAAGTCGGATGGGTGCCAGTGGCCTCGGGAGCCGCCCCATTTCCAGGACTGATTGCCATCACCCACAACGCGGGCCGCACATTTCACACGGTATCCAATTCAAACATGAACATCTGGAACGTATCTCTCGTGTCACCGACAGATGGCTGGGCGATCGGCAATTCCCCTGGCGGCAACGGCTATCTGCTGCATACAACGAATGGAGGCCGCACATTTACGCAAGTCTTGCCGACGCCGTATCCTCTTTCAGAGATCACCTTCATCAACAGAAATAGCGGATTCGGGATCGGAACCCTGTCAAACCCGGACGCGATAGTCCGCACGCAGGACGGGGGAACCACATGGCAGACGGTGGGCAACCTGCCTCTGCCCGCCGCAAGAAATATCGTCAGCATGTCGTTTGTATCTGCAAGACAGGGTTACCTGCTGGTCATGCCGCCAGATTCGTATGTTCAGGGCGCGGCGCCCACTCTGTATGAAACGACAAACGGAGCGCGCTCTTTTGTGAAGGTCCCGACGCAGGTCCAGACCGGACACACTCAGGTCCTCTGGAACGGATCGTATCTGCGGGTGTTTCCGGATGGCAGGGCGATCGCGGAAATGGGTAGTTTCCCAGCACTGCACTTCATGACCTCAAAGAACTTTGGACGGACCTGGACGCCATTTGCAAGCATACCCCAGGGCCCTGGGGCGACCACCTATGTGGACTTCAGCAGTCCAACCAATGGCTATGCGCTGGTATTTCAGGGGCAGCACACGACGCTCTATCACATCGGCGAAAACGGAACGCCAAAACAGATCTACCGCGTCAGCGGTGCAACCTTCGCGCTGGCGGTAAGCGCCTTGCAGAGCGGTGTTGTGGTGGCGGTTAACAGAGCGACGCAGACTTCCAGCGGCGTGGTCGAATTTATCCACTCTACAAATGGCGGACGAACGTGGGCAACGGCCGCGCTCCCGACCGGCAGCGCGCTTGCCGCCGCTCTGTCAACATCTGGCGGCGTCACGATGACGGAGCACGCGGGGCAGCTGTGGTGGGCAACCCAGAGCGGTCTGCTGGAATCCAGAAACGCGGGGCAGACATGGACATGGCTGCCCTCAGGAACCATGACAGCGACGCGCTGATGCGTGGCTGTCGCCACAGTGTTTCCGCACACAGAAGACCGCGCCTCAGTCATGGGGCGCGGTCTTCTGTGTGCGGGCGTAGCCCATTTCGCAAGTGCAATTCAAATCTACAGTCTGGCTTTGGCTACAGAAGCGAGTTCCGTAAAGGCGCCCGAATCACTCACAGCCAGTTCTGCCAACATCTTGCGGTTAACTTCAACTCCAGCCTGCTTCAGACCGAACATCAACTTGCTATAGGACAGTCCATTCAATCTGGCCGCAGCATTGATGCGCTGAATCCACAGACGTCTGAAATTACGTTTGCGTACACGACGATCTCTGTACGCGTACATGAACGATTTCATAACCTGCTGATTGGCTGTGCGAAACAGTCGGTGCTTTGACCCGAAATAACCGCGGGCCAGCTTCAAAATCTTCTTGTGACGACGGCGGGTTATCGTACCGCCTTTGACTCTTGGCATGACAAATCCTCCCTAAAGCTGGAATGACTCTATAGATACGCGATCAACTGTTTTATGCGCTTGACATCGCCTGCGGCCATCGTCGTAGAATGCCTCAGCTGACGCTTGCGCTTAGGCGACTTTGACACAAACATATGACTCGTGAACGCATGATTGCGCTTAATCTTGCCAGTTCCGGTCTTGCTGAAGCGCTTCGCAGCGCCGCGGTGCGTTTTCATCTTAGGCATTGCATACCCTCCAAGCACTTACTACCGCATGAACAGCGGTGCAGTGAATTTTCCCCGCCTACAGCATCCTCGCCATTCACTTCGCACATCCAGGCGCCTGCGCCGCCCACTCACTACGACGACTTTTCGACATTGTGGCGAGGGTTCAAAATGATGATCATGCTGCGCCCTTCAAGCCGCGGCGCCCGCTCAAGCACGCCGAACGGTTCCAGTTCCCTGGCCATCTTTTCGAGTACGGCCTGACCGATGCCCGGATGAGTGATTTCACGTCCGCGAAAGCGCACCGCCGCCTTTACCTTGTCGCCTTCCTGCAAAAACTTTGTGGCAGCCTTGACCTTGGTTTCAAAATCATGATCCTCGATATTGGGGGTCATGCGAATTTCCTTGATCATCACCACTTTTTGATGCTTCCGGGCTTCCTTCTCTTTCTTGCTCTGCTCGTATTTGAATTTGCCGTAGTCCATAATCCGGCACACAGGCGGTTTCGCAGTAGGAGCCACATTGACAAGATCGAGAGTCTTTTCCCCGGCAATGCGCAGAGCATCTCGCAGGCTGACGATACCCAGCTGACCGCCAGCCTCGTCAATCAAACGCACTTCCCTCGCCCGGATCGCATCGTTAATTTGTACATCATCCTTGCTAATTGCACAACACCTCCTGATTGTTCGCTTCACATAAGACGTCAAAAACGCGGTGCCAGCCCGCGTTATCCCGTTCACTCTAAACATGGCATATCACACAATTCTGATGCTCCATGCGCAGGTGAACCCATGGACTCCGTTCAAATAACGGGTCGCGGGGTGAGAAGCAACGGCCTCTGCTTATCTGCAAATTCTAGACATAGTATACCTTGCTGGCTGGCAATTTGCAACCCGCCGCGCAACGGTTTTTCAGAAACAATGCTGCGCCTGCTCTGGCGGGATCGTATACTGTTCCGCTGCTCAGACACGGCTGCGCCGAACTCGCCTCGGAACAGTATACGATCCCGCCAGAGCGAGTTTTTCATCTGCTGACGGTGCAGCGATGAGATTTTGCTTCGCAAAACTCAGGCAGGACGGTCCATCCCGAAAAATCGCCGTAGGCGAATTTTCATCCCGGTTGTTGGTGGCGCACAGCAGCATGGAGGTCTATCCAAGTCGTTCGATTAAATCGGATAGTCTCGCAACAACGTTGTCTGTCGTGAACTCTAAGGGGGCTGAAAAATGCATTGGCTTGTCCTGCATCATTTTCTGTAAAACAGCGGCGATTCCCTGGATATCATCATGGCTGCAAATAGTGTGTCCGTATTGTCGGAGGATTTCCGATGTGGTTCCTTTTTGGTCAGTGATTGCAAATATCGGTTTTGCCGCTCCCAGGTAATCAATCAATTTTGACGGAAGAAAAATGTTAACGCCATTTGGCGAGGGGGCGTCAATCAGCAGCAGCACGTCCGTCTCCCTCATGGATCTAAGGCTCTCCAGGTATGACATCTTGTCAACACGAATGGGGATTGGAGAATTGCGCAACAGATCGTTAAACTTCGATTCCACGTTGCCGACAAATTCAATCCTGACACGGCGCGCCAGATCCGGGTGACTTTGCGCAAAATAGCTCAGCGCCCGAATGAGCGGTTCAGGACTTCGAATGCCGTAGAACTCGCCAAAGTAACGCAACACAGTGCTGCGGTCGTCCGAATTGCCAACGGAAAATCCATCTCCGTACAGTTCCGGTGTATAGTGATGCGGCAATATCATGCTCTTTGCATGGACGTTCAGCCACGGATATGTTTTTTCATAAATGGCGCCGAGTTCCGCTGTCGGAAAAATAAGCATATCAGCGTCTCTTACGACACACTCTTCCCAGCGCTGGTTGCTCTTCTGGCGCAGGCGCGTTTGTTTTGTATGATAAGGGCTGTTTGCCCAGGGATCGCTAAACTGCGCGATCCACGGCTTGTGGATCATCTTTTTAATCTTCCATGCCATGATATGACTGGCTCCAGGCTGCGAACGACTGTAGACAACGTCGAAATCGCGATGAATCCAGGGAGATTCTCTTGTAAAACTGCTCCACAGGATATTTTCATCGGCAATCATTCCAAGGGTTCGCTCAAATATCCGTCGGAGCGTTCTGTCTGTTGGTTTTGCGTCAGGTTTTCGGATTATGTGTAGCTGCGGCGGAAAAACCAATTCAGAATTTTCATTTGCGTATGACGGCGCAGTTACAAGCGACATGTGATGGTATTGAGACAAGACGCGAAGCGTTTTCCACACCAGAATCGATTCAGCGTTCTGTATGGGCGGCGCGTAATAAGACACTGCGAGAACCTGTTTCATAAAATAGTGAGAACCTTCTTCCCTGCTGCTCTCTTCCCGCTAAGAAATAAGGGCGGAGCCGACGTGGACCCAGTGGACCACGCTTGGCGACGTGCGCCCCGACATCGCCAAGCGTTCACGAACGGCGCTACGCATTTTCAGAAGCGCCGCGCGTCGCGATCTCACGCACGATCTGTTCGATGAACGACTCGATCGGCGCACGGCCAAGATCGCCCCGACTCCGTTCGCGCACCGCGACTTCCTGGGACTTTTCTTCTTGCGCTCCAACAATCAGCATGTACGGCACTTTGTCCAGTTGGGCGCTTCTGATCTTGTATCCGATTTTCTCCTGACGCACATCCGTTTCGACTCTCACACCCCGTTCGCGCAACCTATCCGCCACTTTCGCTGCATACGCGATCTGTCCGTCAGTCACGCTCAGTACGCGCGCCTGCGCCGGAGCTAACCAGAGCGGAAATGCTCCCTTGTAATTCTCGATCAAAAAAGCGACCATCCGCTCCATGGTGCTCACAATGCCGCGATGGATCACCACAGGACGGTGTGGTTTGCCGTCTTCCCCGATATATTCGAGTCCAAACCGCTCCGGAAGATGGAAATCCAGTTGCACGGTTGACAATGACTCTTCTTTGCCGAGCGCGGTCTTGACCTGAACATCGAGTTTGGGTCCATAGAAGGCGGCTTCCCCAGGAGCCTCCACATACGAAAGTCCAAGTTCGTCGAGCGCCTCGCGAAGCATGTTTTCAGCCTTGTTCCACATCTCATCGTTGGCCACATACTTGTCTGTATCATGCGGGTCTCGCAACGACAGTCGGTAGGAAAAATCGTTAATCGCAAAATCTTTGTACACGCGCTGGACCAGTCTGACGACACGGGAAAACTCACTCTGAATCTGTTCCGGGGTACAGAACAGGTGGGCGTCGTTGAGCGTCATGGCCCGCACGCGCTGAAGACCTGCCAGTGTGCCGGACATTTCATAGCGGTGCATGGTGCCAAGTTCTGCGATGCGCAGCGGCAGATCGCGGTAACTGCGCGGTTCGGACTTGTACACCATCATATGATGAGGACAGTTCATGGGCCGCAATACAAGATCTTCATTGTCCATTTTCATCGGCGGAAACATATCCTCCTGATAATGTTCCCAATGGCCGCTGATTTTGTACAGTTCCACGCTGCCGAGCATCGGCGTGTAAACATGCTGATAGCCCAGGCTCTCCTCAAGATCCACAATGTAACGCTCGATGACCCGTCTTACCTTGGCGCCGTTTGGCAACCACAAGGGCAATCCAGCCCCGACTTCCTTCGCGAGAGCGAACAGTTTCAATTCCTTGCCGATTTTTCGATGATCCCGTTCCTTCATCTCCTCCTGCAGTTTCAGATACGCTTCGAGTTCGCTCTGTTTCGCGAACGCGGTTGCGTAGATACGGGTCAACTGTTCCCTTTTCGCATCCCCGCGCCAGTACGCGCCTGCCAGGCTGAGCAACTTGAAGGCTTTGATGCGGCCCGTCGACGGCAGATGCGGTCCGCGACACAAATCGGTAAACTCCCCTTGCCGATACGCTGAAATCGTCTCCGACTCAGGCAGATCCTGAATAATCTCCACCTTAAAACGATCATTGCGTTCCCGAAAATACGCCAGTGCTTCGTCACGGCTGAGCTCATTCCGAACCACTGGATAGTCAGCCTTGATGATGACCCGCATTTCCTTCTCAATCGCAGAAAATTGCTCTGGAGTAAAGACATGGTCCGCAAAATCATAGTAAAACCCATTCTCGATCACAGGACCGATGGCAAACTTCGTCTCGGGATAGAGGCGGCTGACGGCTTGCGCCATCACATGCGCCGCCGTATGGCGATAGACGGCGAGGCCATCCGGATCATCCAGCGTAACGATCTCGACAAGCGCGTCCTGAACAATGGGCCAGGACAACTCCACAACGCGGCCGTCTATGCGGCCTGCGACTGCCTGTCTGGCCAAACCGGCGCTTATGTCCGCCGCCACTTCTCCCGCTGTCACACCCGTCACATACCGTCGTTCCGAGCCATCCTTCAGTTGTATCACGATGTCATTTTCCAATGCCTGTCGTCCCCTTTCTCCAAGTAAATTCAAAAAGCGAAAAAATAAAAAGCGCTCCCGCCCCTGCACTCATTGCAGGAACGAAAGCGCTAGCGCCACCGTGGTTCCACCCTCATTCACGCTGCATGACCTGCAGCGCCTCAGACCGCGTAACGTGCGGGGAACGGTGCGGTTTCCGGAGCAGCGTCCTGCGCCGCCCTTTCACCGTCAGCTCCAGAGTGGTCAGTGTCTGCCACCATCGTAAGCGCGCTCTCATCCACTGCTGCGCACTCTCTCTGAACGGGTTGACACACACTGTTGTCTCATTCATAGCTTTTGAATATTAAACCGTAGTATAGACACTCCCGGCGTCTCTGTCAACCTTCGACATCAAAACGTCACAGTTCGGGCAGGTCTGACAAAGTTCAGCTCTATCGACAAATACATCGGCCACCATTTTGGCAAACCCTTCGTCAGGGTGGTCACTGTGCAGAACTACCCGTTCCGGGGAACGCGAGATTAGAGCGCTGATCAAAACGTCCTGGGGTTGCAAATCATGATCGACCGCCAAGCCTGCGATCTGTTCAACATTTGTGAGATCCAGTGGTGTAAATTGATCGTCGAGTCCCCGCACCGCGGCGCCAACAATCAGAACGTGCACCGCGCCGGCGGTGACGGGAGATATTTCCAAAAAATAGCGCAATAGCCCGACAAATTCATCATACTCCTTGCCTGCCAGATACTCGTCAACGAGATTGTCAGTCCACTCATGAAGCTGGCGCAGATAATCTGTAAAACGAAAGCGCATTAGCCCATCCAGATTGATCTCCGCGTCAGGAGTGCAAAGGATGTTCCGCAATTCGCAAACCAGAGACTCGCCGGGAAATGTAATTTTCGGCTTCGCAGCGCCTGGAATCGACGCGGCAAAAGCAACTTTATACGCTTTGGCTGTGAGACTGTCAACCTCGTCCACATTCAGATACGAGTGCGCACAGGCAAGACGCGTCCTGATGTAGCGAAACTGCCAGCGGCCGCGCACATACCGCGCCACTGCCTCAGCCAGCAAGCGCTCAGGCTGATCATCTAAAGATCCAGTCTCATGCGACAAGCCATCGATGGCCACATCGATAAAGGAGGGCGCTTCTGGGTCGTCCACCTGCATAAAGAGGAGAAACCCCCGTCCTGCAAGCGGCGCCGCCAGTTGCTGAAACCACCGGAGCAAATCCCGCAAGTCATCCCGGGAGATCATCCGCAGTCGCTGCACACCGCCATCCCCTTCCTCACTATAATGACAGTATACGGAGGACGCCAGAGGCCTATACAGCGTACGGCTGGAACATACTCGCGAGCAGCTCAGGCACCATACCAGTCAGTGCATCATACGTCAGCGTGCGCTTAAACGCTCATTGAAGAACTGCAGTGTCCGAGCCAATGAATCCCGTGCTGCGCGAGCGTTGTATGAGCGTCTGGAGTCATTGAAAAAGGCATGCTCAGCCCCTTCGTAAATCTCGTAGGCAAAGTCTTTCCCCGCGTTCCTCATGCTTTGCGCAAAAGCAGGCGCCGCATCCGAGATGCGCCTGTCCAGACCTCCGTAAAAGCCGCGCACGCTCGCCTTGACGCCGTGGAGCAGCGAAACGTCAGGCGCACTGCCATAATAGACGACAGCCGCTTTCAGATCTGCATCGCGACAGGCGAGCTGCGCGGAAAGCGCGCCCCCCATACAGTATCCGACCGAGCCTGTCGGCTGTCCCTTGGAGGGACCATAGTCGGCGCGCAAAAATACAGCCGTCTCCATCAACTGTTGTATATAATTGTCCATCTGCAGCCCACCGAACAGAGTCGCCAGGGTTTCGCCCACCTTTTCGCGCTGGTTCGATTCAAGTTTAGCCAGCTCTGCGTCCCGCAACTCAGGGTTTCCCCAAGTTCCAGGCGCCAGTGTGTCCAGAAAGCGTTTTGCTTCCTCTACCCGTTCTGCCAGCAACATTTCCGGTCTACTGCCGTCCTGCGCATAAAGATCGGGCGCCATAGCCACATACCCTGCCTGCGCAAAACGCCGTGTCACATCCTGAATGTGGCGGTCAACTCCCCAGATCTCCTGGATGACAATAATGGCCGGCAAAGGCTCCGTCGCCCGTTCCGGCCTTACCACATACGCCGTGTACGTGTCATGGCGTCCGTAGCGAATCCACTCTTCTCTGAAACTCATCGTCGATCCCTCCGTTGGTTACTGTAAATTGGACGCGTGCTTCTGCACTTGTCCGTTGCTGTAAATTGCCGGCAAATAGTCGGCAATGGCCACCGACTGCTGATGCTCAATTGGCGGCGCGGTTGAATTTCCCTGCCACAATGCGGGACCCGCCACGAAGTGGGGCGCACCCTTGCCATCTGCGGAAATCCACATGACATTTCCGTTCTGTATGTAGACAATACGGCGCCCGGTGGCATCATAGACAGGCATCGAAACGTCCGCACCTGCAGCGCTGATGGTTTGGAAATTTGCGGAACCCAGATTATAGACAGCCAGTTGCAACTGCCCCTGCAGGCTGCGCACGCCATGCACCGGACGACTTCCTCCAGAACTGGCAGCGGTCGCACAGACAATCTGAGTAGCCTGTGGATTGATTGAGGGCCACTGTTCCACCATATTGCCATTGCCGGGCAGCATGCTGAGGCTCCCTTTCTGAAATATGGCCAATCTGAGGTTTGCGCGCGTCGCGGGAAGACTCCCCGCGACCAGAACGAGGGCGCGAGACTGTCCGAACGGCTGAATCGCCCTCTGCAAAACGGGCGTCTCAGCCACGGCGGCGCCCTGTCCGCCCAGTGTCACGACAGAGAGCATGGACCGGGAGACACTCGCTGCGCCGGGAGCGCGCGCGGGGGCAGGCCAGTAAAACAGCGACTGGCCGTCTGCCGAAAAGGGACCGAGCACCAGCCCATTCGGCGGGGCGACAACTACCAACGGCCGCATAGATTGTGCACCCTTGCTCCAGAGGCCGATTTCGTCATAGGACCCGCTGATCCCCTGCGTATGTTCTCTGATCAGGAACGCCGCGGTGTGACCTTGCGGTGTAAATTCGATCGCTTGAATGGTCGCTTTCCCGGTGAAACGCAGCGGTAGATTGTGGGGCGATTCAAGCGGACGCAAACTGTACAGGTGGTGAATTCCGTACAGGTACGTGCTGCCCCCCGGCATCCACGTTCCCGCAGGAATCCGCGCGCCCGCCGCAACCTCCCGCCGCTGTTCCCCATTCGCCGATATCAGCCAGAGCGTGCGCTGCAAACCCGTCGCGCCGGAAACGATCCGTTCGAGCGCAAGCCAACGTCCATCTGGAGAAAATTTCGCCCACACCACATGGTCGGCGATAAAATGAAAGGAGGCCAAATCCGATTTTCGGCCACGGTTCAAAATGGTGTACAGGTTTCCGCCGTCTGGACTGTGCGCATTGAACAAAAGCGCGATGTCCCCCATACCGACAAAATTGAAAACATTAAAGCCAGGCGATTGACGCACTCCCGCACGCTGCGCTGCGTCAATCACCTTGGCCTTTGGACTTACATTCTTGTGATTGCTATTCTCCGGAGGTACATATAGAAGGTAGATCGCCGCCAGGACGACAAAAATCCTGGCAAACGCGACGACGCGTTTCTTCCCCATCTAATCCCCACCATCTGGCAGCGTGAAGACGCCTGCCGTCCGTCTCGATCTCGACAACAGTCTACCATACCAAGTCAAAATGCGACACGAAACTGTTTCGCTTGCAGTCGCAGATCTGTCACTGCGAGAACGAAGTGTCATGAAGCTCTCTGCGCGCAACCCCGGAAGCGACAGCCGCATCGACCACCGCCTTGCTGACCGCCCTGCCTACACGTTTGTTGAATACGCTCGGCACAATATATTGCTCGTTCAATTCATCCTCCGTCACAATATCCGCGATCGCCCTGGCTGCCGCGAGCTTCATCTCTTCGTTGATGGTTGCGGCCCGACAATCGAGCGCGCCGCGAAAAATACCTGGGAAGCAGAGCACATTGTTGATCTGATTCGGATAGTCCGATCGCCCTGTGGCCATCACGCGGACATAGGGTTCCGCTTCTTCGGGATCGATTTCCGGCAACGGATTTGCCATGGCAAACACAATGGGATCGTGAGCCATGCTTTTGATATGGTCTATCGTGAGCACTCCCGGCCCCGACAGTCCGATAAACACGTCTGCGCCTGCAAGCGCGTCCTGCAAAGACCCCTGTACGTTCTCCGGATTGGTGTGATGGGCATACCACTGCCACATCGGATTGCTATAGTCAGTTCCGCGCGTCAGCACACCAGAGCGGTCAACCCCGATCACATTGCGCACGCCCGCCGCCAGCAACATCTTGGTGCACGCAACTCCCGCCGCCCCAATTCCCGTGACCACAACCCGCAGGCTGGGGAGCGTCTTTCCCACGAGTTTCGCAGCGTTCAGAAGCCCAGCCAAAAGTACCACCGCGGTGCCGTGCTGGTCATCGTGAAACACGGGAATATCCAGTTCTGCGCGGAGACGGTCCTCGATTTCAAAACAGCGCGGAGACGAGATGTCTTCGAGGTTGATGCCTCCGAACCCGGGCGCAATGGCCTTCACAATGCTCACAATTTCATCCGTGTTCTTTGTATCGAGGCAGATCGGAAACGCGTCAACATCGGCAAACTGCTTGAACAGCATAGACTTTCCTTCCATCACAGGCAGCGCAGCTTTGGGGCCGATATCTCCGAGTCCCAACACGGCGGTTCCGTCTGTCACGATGGCCACAGTGTTGCGCTTGATGGTTAGCTGAAACGCCTTAGAGGGATCCTCCTGGATGGCTGTACAGACACGGGCGACATCTGGTGTGTATACCCGTGAAAGGTCATCCCTGTTTTTCACTGGCGACTTGGGGTGGATCGAAATTTTGCCGCCCAAATGCAGCAGAAATGTGCGATCGGACACATTCGCCACATTGACGCCCGGGAGCGCCTGCAACGCCTGCACGATCGTCTGGCCGTGCGCGTGGTCGAACGCCTGCACTGTGACGTCCCGGACCGCCGTCGTTTTGGTGACGTGAATCACGTCGACTGCAACGATATCGCCGCCAGCCTCGCCGATTGTTTTGGTCAGTTTTCCAAACGTGGCAATCGAATTTTCCAGTTCCAAACGCAGAATCAGATTTGTGCCTGCATGATGCTGCACTGTCAACCAGAAGCCCTCCCCTACGACAAAAACCCGCATTAGCGTTTCCCGTTTCCCGTTTCCATTTCCCGCTCGACTTTCCGAGCGACTCGCATAGTTCCGTCTTTGCGACCGCTATTTTACAAGCACATGGACAGGCGTGCCCAGAGCCACTTCCGCTGCTTCCATGACCATCTCTCCCAGTGTGGGGTGGGCGTGAATCGTGAGCGCAATGTCTTCCAGCGTTGCGCTCATTTCAATGGCGAGCGCAAGTTCCGCAATCAGGTTGGACGCTTCCATGCCAACCACCTGCGCACCAACGAGCAATCCTGATTCTTTGGCAGCCAAAAGCCTTACAAAACCGGCGTCTGCGTTCAGTGCGACGGCGCGGCCATTCGCCGCATAGGGAAAGCGGCCAACCGCCACCTCACCGTATTCTTTACGGGCCTCGTCCTCCGTCAGTCCGACGACTGCGATCTCAGGATCCGAGAATACAACCGCCGGCACGCAGCGGTAGTCAACCACGCTGCTCTGTCCTGCGATTGCTTCCGCCGCAACCTTTCCTTCGTACGATGCCTTGTGCGCAAGAGCCGGGCCTGCCACGATGTCGCCGATTGCATAAATTCCCTGCACGTTCGTACGACACTGCTCATCAACCTCGATCAGACCCTTTTCTCCCATCTTCACACCGATGGTGTCCAGTCCCAACTCTTCTGTGTTGGGCAGTCTTCCGACCGTGACCAGGATATAATCGGCGCTCACCGATTGCTCCTCGCCATTCACTGTAAACGTCAGCGTGACGCCGTTTTTGCTCTCTTTTACGGCCTTCGCCAGCGCGCCCGTATGAACATCGACCTTGTGCTGCTTCAGCGCGCGACTGACCAGACGCGAGAGCTGCGCGTCAAACGTGGGAAGGATCGAATCGGTTCCCTCGACAATCGTCACTTTGGCGCCAAATCTGGCAAACGCCTGTCCGAGTTCCATTCCTATGTACCCGCCGCCGATTACGATCAGACTGGCCGGCACCTCGTCCAGGGCCAATGCTTCAGTAGACGACAGCACGCGCTTGCCAAATGGAATCGATTTCAGTTCAACTGGCCGCGAACCTGTCGCAATGATGCAGTGTTCAAATCGGTAGTTATGACCTTCCACCTCGGTCATAACCCGTACTTCATTCACCTTGTTAAAAAATACTTCGCCCCGGATCACGGTCACTTTGTTGCCCTTCAGCAGGGTTTTCACCCCGCCTGTCATCTTGTCAACGACACTCTGTTTCCAGGCCTGAACCTTTGGAAAGTCGAGCTTGGCGGTCGTTTCGACGCCGGGAAACGCCTGCTCCTTGGCCGCACCGTACTGATGGGCGGCTGAGATGAGCGCCTTGGAAGGAATACAGCCGCGATTCAGGCAGACTCCTCCCAGTTCATCCTTGTCAATCAGAGTAACCTGTTTACCCAGTTGCGCCGCGCGAATCGCCGCAACGTACCCACCTGGACCGCCGCCGATGACGATGACTTCCGCCTCTTCTGTAAGTTCTCCGACAACCACAGACTTACACCTCCATGAGCAGCAATTTGGGATCTGCAAGCAATCGTTTCATTTCGTTTATCGCATACTGCGCGGTCGCTCCATCGACAATTCGGTGGTCAAAGCTGAGCGACAGAGCCATCATATGCGCACCCGCCACCTGGCCATCCCGCATCACGGGCCGTTCAGTAATACGTCCAACGCCAAGAATCGCCACTTCCGGATAATTGATGATCGGCGTGAAAAACATGCCGCCCGCCGATCCGATGTTTGTGATCGACACCGTGCCGCCTTTCATTTCTGCCGGCATCAGTTTGCCAGTCCGCGCACGGACCGCCATATCCTCGATCTGCGAGGCAATCGCCCACATGTTTTTACGGTCTGCATCGTGCACGACGGGCACCATCAGTCCCCGTTCCGTGTCAGTGGCAATCCCAATATTGTACGACCGCTTAAGAATCAGTTCCTGACGCTCTTCGTCAAGAGACGCATTCAGTTGTGGATATCTCCGCACAGCAGCCACGAGCGCCTTGACCACAAACGGCAGGTAGGTGATTTTGACGCCGCGTTCTGCCGCCAGCGGTTTAATCTCCTGGCGCAGGCGAACAAGTTCTGACACGTCTGTCTCGTCCATGAGAGTCACGTGAGGAGCCGTATGTTTCGACCTGACCATGGACTGCGCGATGATCTTGCGAATCGAAGTCAGCGGCACGCGTTCTTCGCGTCCGTTCACCCCTGCGGCGGAACCCGGCTGCAAAGGAGTCGCGTCGGTTGCGGGCGCCGCAACTCCCGCATCCTGCGCTGCAACTGAACTCACCGTCGCTGCAATTCCCGCGTCCTGCGCCGCAACTGAAATCGCCGTCGCTGCAGCGTCACCCGCCAGATAGGCCGCCACGTCTTCCCTTATAATCTTACCATGCGGACCGGTGCCCGACACAAGCGATATATTGACTCCCTGTTCACGCGCAAATTTTCGGACGCCAGGAGTGGCCAGAATTTCTCGTGCAGCAACTGCAGCAACGGCCGATTCAGGCGTTTGCGGTTGCGCGTCTGCGTCTGCCGCTGTCGCCCGCGTTTTTTCCACAGGCGTCGCAGCCCCGTGTTCCTCTTTTGTTGCGCCGCCTTGCGCAGGTTCAGTCGCCGCCTTTTCAAGTTCCGGAGCGGCTGCGGGCACCGCCGCATCTTGATCTGCGTTTCCAGCGCCTGCGACTTCGAGAGTGAGGATCAGATCGCCGACTACGACGGTTGACCCATCCGCCACCTTGAGTTCGACGATCCGGCCGTCAACAGGACTCGGCAGTTCAACCGTCGCCTTGTCGTTCTCCACTTCCGCAAGCGCATCGTCTTCCTTGACTTCATCCCCCGGCTTCACAAGCCATTTTTCGATTCGACCCTCGTGCAGTCCCTCGCCAAGCTCGGGAAAACGCAGTACATACAGCCCCATCTCGTATCACCTCTCACAATTACAGACTAAGCACTTTGTCCAGATTCTCCAACACGCGTTTTTGGGACGGCAACCATTCCTCTTCAATCATGGCAAACGGAAACACCGTGTCTGGCGGCGTCACGCGGAGCACAGGCGCTTCCAGATAGAAAATGGCCTGTTCGTTGATTTGCGCCACCACTTCGGCGGCGACTCCTGCTGAACGCGGCGCCTCCTGAAGCACAATCGCCCGATGAGTCTTCTTCACTGATTTCACAATCGTCTCTATATCAATCGGGCTGACTGTCCGCAAGTCGATGACTTCAGCCTGCACGCCTTTCGTTTTCGCCCATTCATCTGCGGCCTTGACTGCCGTATGAACCATGGCTCCGTACGCGATCACCGTGACTGCCCCGCCCTCGCGGACAACATTCGCCTGACCGAGCGGGATCGTGTAGGCTTCGTCAGGCACTTCCTGACGCATCACGCGATACAGCTTCATGTGTTCAAGGAAGAACACCGGGTCATTGTCGCGAATCGCGGAAATCAACAATCCTTTGGCGTCGTATGGGGTGGAAGGAATGACCACTTTGACGCCCGGAGTTTGCGCGAGCAGCCCCTCCAGACTGTCGGCGTGCATTTCCGGCGTCTTGACGCCGCCGCCGTAAGGCGCCCGATAGACAATTGGGCAATTGTAGCGACCGCCAGAACGAAAACGCATCCGGGCCGCCTGCCCCGCGATCTCGTCCATCGCCTCAAACACAAAACCGAAAAACTGAATCTCCGCAATCGGCCGGAATCCCTGAATCGCAAGACCCGTCGCCAGACCGGCGATGCCCGATTCCGCAAGCGGCGTATCGAACACGCGGTGTTCCCCGAACTTCTTCTGCAGTCCGTCCGTAGCTCGAAATACGCCGCCGCTTTGGCCGACATCTTCGCCAAAGAGCAGCACCTTTTCGTCGCGCGCCAATTCCAGATCAAGCGCATTTGTGATCGCCTGAATCATCGTCAATTGTGCCATACCGCTTTCCCCCTGCCGTTTGCAATTTTGGCCTGACAGTCAGTCTAGTGGCGCCCTCCAGGCGGGATCGTATGCTGTGCCGCTGCTCAGACACAGCTACGCCGAACTCGCCTCGGCGCAGCATACGATCCCGCCTGGAGGGCAATGCGAGCATTCTGCCACAGTCATTCATGGAACTCGCCTCGGCACAGCATGCGACCCCGCCTGAGCGAGTTTTCATCCCTGAAAAACGCCGCAGGCGCTTTTTCACTCTTCTGATGATAGGCCGCGCGCTCGCCGCTGATGCGCACGCGCCATAGTTTAATCTGTCAGTTCTGCGCGCTGTGCCAATAGATCGTGCGGAAGCGTTTCAAACATCTGGTCGATCAGGCCGGGCACTGTCATGCCCTGATATTCGTCCGCCTTCTTGAGCGCTTCATTCACTGCCGTTTTCGCTTCCTCAATCACAGCTTCCTCGTCTTCTTCAGACCACAGATCGCGCTGCGCAAGATAGTTGCGAAAACGCACGAGAGGGTCTTTCTGCTGCCACTCTTCCTCAAGTTCTTTGCTGCGATACCGCGTCGGGTCATCGCCGCTCATCGTGTGGGGGCCATAGCGGAATGTGACTGTCTCAATCAAACTTGGCCCGCCGCCCTCGCGGGCGCGATCAACAGCCTGTTTCATCGCTCCATATACGGCCAGGACATCCATACCATCCACCTGCACTCCGGGAATGCCAGCGGCGGCGGCCTTTTTGGCCAAAGTCTCCGCAGCCGTCTGCAACCTCACAGGAACAGAGATTGCAAACTGATTGTTCTGGATAACAAAGACAGTCGGTGTCTGGAAGGCGCCAGCAAAATTGATGCCTTCGTAGAAATCGCCCTGGGATGTGCCACCGTCGCCGATGTAGGTGAAGGCCACGCGTTTCTCTCCTTTTAGCTTGAAAGCCATACCTACGCCAGTTGCCTGAACGATCTGTGCGCCAATGATGATTTGCGGAATAAGCACATTGACGCCCTCTGGAAACTGTCCGCCGTGCTGATGACCCCGTGAATACAGGAAAGCCTGGTAAAGCGGCCATCCATGCCAGACAGCCTGCGGTACATCGCGATAGCTCGGCAGCAGAAAATCAGTTTTCTCAGTCGCCGCTTCACTGCCAATCATGGAAGCCTCCTGACCCGCCACAGGGGCGTAAAATCCCAGTCGTCCCTGTCTGGTCAACTTGACGGCGCGTTGATCCCACACTCGCGTGAAGACCATTTTGCGCATCAGTTCGCGCAACGTTTCAGCAGTCAGTTTGGGCAGCAAATCAGGGTTGACAACTTTGCCTTTTGAGTCGAGAACCTGCAGATATGGCAACGGCTTCGCCGGTGCTATTACACTCATTGTCAGATCACCTCGGATAATCAGTTCTTGTGATTCCGAAAAATCGTCAATCGATATCCCGGATTAGATAATACAGACCTTCAATGTAGTATAATACAGATTGAAAAAAGTTGCGAACCTTCTTTTCTTTTGAACCTTTTTCTGTTGCATATCTGAAACAAAGAAAGGAAGTACACTATGGCCGAAACCAGGTACACGAAGCGCAGAATTGAAGGGCACACGCTATACAGTGCTCATTTATCCGAAGATCGAACCATCAAAGTGTATCTTCCCCCGGAATTTGACGGGAGGCGCCTGTATCCTGTCCTGTACTGTCACGATGGCAATGAATTTTTTACACTCGGTCGCATCGCTACCATTGCCAATGAACTGATCACGTCCGGTCTGCTGACCCCGCTGATCATCGTTGGCATTGCTGTAAACAGGGATCAGCGCTCCGAGGACTATGCACTGTCCGGCAACAGGCACGAAGCGTATGTGCGATTTGTGACAGAAGAATGCATCCCGTTTGTCGAGCGCCTTTACCCCATCTCCCAAGAGGCGTCGGCGCAGGCCATGGCAGGAATTTCCCTCGGCGCCGTGGCAACTCTTCACCTTGCGCAGCGCATGGGTGCGCGCCTGCCGAACGTGTTGCTGTTTTCAGGCGCCTATTACGATCCTTTTCTGCAGTTTATCACAGAGCAAAAAACAGCAGAAGGATTTTCCGCATACATGATCGTCGGTTTGGCGGAAACATCCGTGGAAACTCCCGCAGGCGCATACGATTTTTTGACGGCCAACCGGAACATGAAAACGATCCTGGAGGCGCAGGGTGTGGCAGTCGCATATCGGGAAGAGGAAGGCAAACACATTTGGGGATTCTGGCAGCGTCATCTGCCTGACGCATTGCAGTGGCTGAGCGGTCAATTGCCTGCTCTAAGCTGAAAGCATTAAAAATGCAACCCAGAGAGACCAGCGGCAATCCCTGCCGTGATCGCGCCGACCAGCATCGCCACGGGCAGGGTGAGGCCCCATGCGGTGAACAGCAGGGCGGCCTTGCCGCGATTCACCCGCTGATGGCGTAACGTATGGCCAACGCCAATCAGGGCGCTGCCGAGTGTCTGCGTCGTGCTGACAGGACCTCCGAGGGCCGCTGCAGCCACGACAACGACCGCGGCTCCCGCCTGGATCGATACGACATGTTTTGGTTTCAATTGGTAAAAAGCGCCGCCCACCGTCTTCGCGATTCTTTGCCCGCCAACTACACAGCCAATCATCCAGACTCCAAGCGAAGCGAGAACAATGGCAGGCGTGACCGCAAACGTCGCAGCGCGGTGACTGATCAGGAGCAGCAACGCCGCCAACCCCAACGCTTTTTCAGCGTCGTTGGCGCCATAGGCGACACCCTGTATGAAGGACAGCAGATAGGAGAGTCTGATCCACACAGGTCGCCATGCCCGTTCACTGGCATTGCGAACTCTGCGTTCTACTCGATACAGACCCGCGCCTGCGAAAAACCCGAGTGTGATGGACAGCCCCACTGACAGCACCGTCATAAAAAAACCGTGCCAGTGAATGGACGGGAGACCCAATGACACCCATGCCGTTCCCATCAACCCACCCACCAGCGCAAGCGATGTGCTGGTGGGCATCCCAATGAACCAACTGATCGTCAGGGTAATAAGCGTTGCGATCAGCGCTTCGTTCAGCACGTATAGATCGCCAGCCCTGAGTACAATGATATCCCGGCCGATCGTATGCGCCACGCCAGCACCCAAAATGAGCGGACCCAGCGCAATACCGACGACCAGCAGAGAAAAGGACAACCACGGTTTTGGAACCGCCTGCTGAAACAGACCAAGCAGGTTGCCGCCGTCGTTCCACCCGGAAATCGCCTGAAACATGGCGAGCAACAGAAACGCCAGAATCATGGTGTCACCTCACAGTTGCTAAAGCACTCCTGCCCGCCGGGATCGTATGCTGCGCCGCTTCTCAGACACGGCTACGCCGAACTCGCCTCGGCGCAGCATACGATCCCGGCCAAGCGGGTTTTCATCCCTGAAAAACGCCGCAGGCGCTTTTTCACTCTTCTGTTGGTGGCGCGAAGCGCCATGGGTTTCTATTCATAAACGCTAGGTATTTCCGGTTTGTAGAGGTCGCGGTCGCTCCAGTAGCTTTCGCGCCAGCAGTCGGCGATCTCAGTTTGCGTCTCCGCCGCACTCCAGCCGCATAGAGCCGCCATCTCGGCCGCGACCTCCTCGAGAGCCCGCACCGCCTCGTCGCCGCCAAACCAGCCCAGCCCCGTTCTCCTCACAATGACATCGGAGAGATGGACCGCCATTTCGCACTCCACCAGATACCGGAGTTCCCCACGCAGCAGCGGCACCTGGGGGGCGATGCGACAGGCCTCTGCCGCATCGCCGTACAGTGCGACGCGCCCCGCCTCATCCCCATACCGGCGCGCAAGCATCGCTCCATCCTCCGCGCTCACACCGGCCAAAGCGTACAGACGAGCGGATTCTTCCTTGATCCAGTCACTCATCCCTTTCGGCGGGATCGACAGGCCGCCGGGAAGCGGGGCAACCGACGACAGAGTCTTCGCCCGTTCCGTCAGCAAGGCGTTGACGCCGCCCAGTCGCTCCGCTAACTCCGCATGTTCATAGACCGTATCCATGACTTCTTCCGCCATTTTGCGCCAGGCGGTCAGTTTCCCGCCCGCGATGGTCACGAGCCCTGAAGGAGAGACCCCTATTTGATCCCGCCGCGATACGTCCTTCGAAGCTTTTCCGGGTTCATACACCAGCGGGCGAACGCCCGACCACTGGCCGATGATATCGGACGGTTCGGCCCGCAGTCCCGGAAACACACCGTTCACCAGGTCGAGCAAATACTCCACATCGCGCTCCAGAATGTCCGGATGGTACAGATCCCCCTGGTACAGTTCATCAGTCGTGCCGACGTAAGTACGGTCCTCACGCGGGATAATGAACAGCAGGCGCCCGTCTGGCGTCTGGACCGCGAGCGCATGGTCAATGGGGAAGCGCGTCCGCGAAAACACAATGTGTACGCCGCGACTGTGCAGGATTTTGGACTCTGGGACAGCTTCATGCTCCGGGCGCCCTGCGCCGTGCATCTGCTGGTTTCCCTTTGCGGGCGGCGCAACGCGGTCGAATTCTCTGACGTCTTCAATCCAGGGGCCCGTCGCGTTGATCACGATTTTTGCCCGCACTTCGACGTTGCGTCCGGTTTCAAGATCCTGCGCCCGCGCTCCACATACATCGCCATCCTCGTAGAGCAGCCCGGTGACAGGTGCGTAGTTGAGACTCACCGCTCCAAGTTCCTCCGCCGCGCGCAAAACGGTCACCACACACCGCGCGTCGTCCGTGAGGTACTCGTGATAGAGTACGCCGCCTGTCAGCCCGTCAGGATTGATCTGCGGCTCAAGCTGCAGCACCTCCTCCTCCGACAGCACCACACGCTGTTCGCCAGGATCGACCTGCGCAAGTTTGTCGTACAGCCAAACGGCCGTACCCATCGCAAACTTGCCGTATTTCATATTGCGATAGATCGGCAGCAGAAAGGGCAGCGGATGGACCAGGTGCGGCGCCAGTCGCTGCATGCCCTCCCGCTCTCGCCCGCCTTCGCGCACCAGCAGAAATTCCGCCCGCTCCAGATAACGCAGGCCGCCGTGAAAAAGCTTTGTCGACCGGCTGCTCGTACCTGCGGCGAAGTCTTTCGCCTCCAGGAGCGCCACCCGCAGTCCAGCCAGACTCGCTTCACGCGCAATGCCCGCGCCCGTAATTCCGCCGCCGACGATCAGCACGTCAAAGGCCACAGACTCCATGTACGCCATCCGGTTTTCGCGCGCATCGCGCGACAGCGCCAAACCGTGCATAATCGAACACCCGCCTCTCTGTTCGCGCGACTGTCGCCCCGCCCCCAACCCTTCCTCAGGATCGAATGCTCACGACAGCATCTTTTGACAGGATAATACGTCATCCGTAAACAATGCATCTACGCCACAATCCACCATGTATTCCAGATCAGCGGCGTGATTGACTGTAAATGGACGCACGAGAAACCCCCGCGCATGACATTCTCTCACCAGATCAGGCGTTACGGTGGGAAAATACGGATGCAACGCCCTTGCCCCCAGATGCGCGGCGTATAGCCAGGGGTCCACCATGTGTTCCATGTAGAGTACACCGGTGGCCACATGCGGCATGACAGTCCGCCAGTTGCGCAGACTGTGGTGATTAAATGAGGAAATCGTCACGTCGCTCGCATACCGGAACTGCTTGACCGCCTGCGCGATTTTGGCCTCTATGCCGACCACTGCGGAATCATCCGCCTTTACTTCGATATTGACCATAAATCCAGCTCGGCCTCGCTGCTCCAGAAGTTCGAGCACCTCATCCAAAAGAGGGATCTGCGCGTCTGGCACACCTGCGGTCAATTGCCTCAATTCCTGTACTGTATGGCGAATGAGCTGCGCGTTCCCGGGGAATACCCGACCCAGCCTGTCGTCATGATGCACAAGCAACTGACCGTCGCCAGAGAGCCGCACGTCGAACTCCACACCATCGGCGCCCACTTCGAGAGCATCCGCAAAAGCGGGAAGCGTGTTTTCTGGGTGGCGTCCTGTTACGCCGCGGTGAGCGATGATCTTCGGTCTATGCATGGCAACCGCTCCTCACGACATGAGAGAGGCCCCGCCCACGGAAACCAGTGGGCGAGGCCCCCGCACCGTCTGTCCGTTTAATTGCCGCTCAGTTGACTGTTCGCCTGTTTCTCAGCGTTTTGCATCGTGCTGGCCACTGGTTGCCGCAGATCGAAAACGCCCTGCAACG
>Ga0080006_1148180_pt1 | contig 108098 bp, 101 predicted proteins | sample RS3BMetagenome_FD_69209 | JGI IMG/M metagenome (GOLD analysis project Ga0080006, IMG submission 69209) | Ferric oxide microbial mat and aquatic microbial communities from Rainbow Spring, Yellowstone National Park, USA - RS3B (SPADES... ...
GGGTATCGGGAGGAGATGATGAAGGTGTACACCTCTATCGTGTCATGGTGTATACCTTTTTTATGCTGATGTACACCATGGGCTATATCTTTAGCAACAAAAAGATACACCGAAGGTGGATAGCGATAAGAAATTTTTTAGAGCAGAATTATAGATGTGAGATATCTCATGAAGGAAGGGAACAGCGTATAGTATAGCCCAAACCCCAGGTACGAAGTTCCCTTCAGATCTTCTGTTTTTCGTGGAAGCCATTAGTAATGCCCCAGGAGGTTTCAATGCAAACCAAAAAAACCAGGAAAATCCCTCTCCTTACCCTGTTAGCGATCATCTTCTCGTTCGCCTGCATACTCTTGCCGATCGAAGGTGCATTCGCTCAGACAGCCCACCCTGCGCTTACCTGTACGACTACCTGTTACTCGGAGTACTGGTGGAACGGGAATACTTATGGCGGTTCCGTAAATTTTACCATCAGCAACCCCGGTCTTAACCGCTCTCCGTCGTTTTTTTATAGAATGCTACGCCTGCAACCGAATGATCCTGCATATTCAAATGATCCCTACCCACGCCTCGATATAGGCATAGCAGAGTCTAAGGGAGGCGGATATGGCGGCTACTGTGGGACGTATCACGGCGGCGTTCTCTCCTTCTTTTACTATGCTTTGGATTTCACTGGCCAGGTCATTGACACTCTCTGCCAGGAAGTTCCATCTGCTGACTATAATAGTACTGTGACCGTATCAGCCGTTGCCAGTGATTGTGCAGGAGAACTGGATGGACTTGTTGACGAGATGTTCATATCTATCTCGTCGCCTCATTTCTTTCAATCATACTGCCTTGACACGGAAACAGCCTACTATACAAGAGAAACACTGTACGAACAAATATCCGATAACTTCACTGATCACCACGTATGGGGATCAGCGTGGACACTCGCATCGTATGTGAACTCCAATTACAATTTTGTGTATCAGTCACGCGGAGAGGATGGCTATATTCTAGGCGATCCCCCTCAGATGTATTGGTATACGACTCCAGCACCTGGGAATCACGGTGGCATTCTGTACAGTTGTGACTACGCATATGGAAATACCTGTACTTACGGAAGTTGATGCCCAGCAATCAGAGGCATACTACCATACAGGGAATAGCCTGTATGGTAGTATTTTTTGTCGTTGTTGCCAAATGTAGCAGAAATATTTACAATAAGAGAGAAAAGGAGGTGATCGCATGTTCTTAGAAAAATATCAGATACAGACCCCTATCGTTCGTTATCGTGGCACATGCATCGTCTATCGAGGACGAGATATGCAAGCGGGACGCGATGTGGCAATCAAAGTGCTACGGGACAGCTATCGTGATGACCCACACATTGTAGCCCGCTTTGAGCGAAAGGGGAGAGCGGTCCTTGCTCTACACAGCCCCTATGTTATAGAGGTATATGATTATGTGGCGACCGAAGGTACCCATGCTCTCATTATGGAACTGGTACAAGGCACCGCATTGCGCCGCTCTCCCCAGGTAGCGATTGAACAGGTTAGAGACATTGCCCGCCAGGTCGCTCTTGGGCTGCATGTCCTTCACGAACAGGCCATCATACATACAAGGATAAATCCAGACCATGTGCTGCTGGGGGATAACGGGCAAGTAAAAATAACCCCCATGAGTCTCACGTGGGGGCCGCCAGGGTACTATTATGCACCAGAACAATTGCGAAATGAGGCTATTACTCCTGCAACTGATATCTATGCACTTGGGATACTGATGTATAAGCTGTTGACAGGACGCACACCGTTTGAGGGTGATAATCCTGCAGCAGTGGCGATGCGCCACTTTCATGAAGCACCTGTCCCCCCTGGTCAACTCAATCCAGGTATTACGCCACCACTGGAAAAGATTATTTTGCGTTGTTTGGAGAAAGCACCAGAGATGCGCTACCAAGATGGCATGCAGCTAGCGCACGCACTAGAAACACTTAGAGAAGCATAAGCAGTAATAGTGACTAATCACTACTTACCTGTTCTTTAATCCCTCTTCGCCCGTTTCACCACCGGACTGGTGGGCATCAGTTCGGCGGGCACCAGGGTAGCATCCTGGCGGCGCAGGGCCGGGCGTTTGAAGGCCGGTGGGCGCTCGATGCGACCCTCGCGGCGCTCCCGGTCGAGCTTGTAGCGATAGGCGGCGTGCAGGATGTATTCGGCGACCGAGACGACCTTGCGCGGCACACCGTAGAAACTGGGGAAGTCATTGATGTCCACTACCATCAACCCCTGTGGCGTTTCCAGCACGTCTACCCCGTACAGGTCTAGCCCGAAGACACGCCCGACCCGTTGCGCCAGCCGCAGCATGGGACGACTGACAGGTATCTCCTCTTCCTGAATCTCTCCATGCAGAGGCGAGGACTTGATGATGGCGTGCACCTCCTGACCGGTGACGTAGAGCTTGATGTCGTAGCCGGTGTTCTCCACATAGCGCATGGCCAGAAAGTAGCTCTGCGGGTCAAGTGACGCAGAGAGGGCCTCCATCTCCTGCGGACTGTTTACCTTGTGAATGTCCTGCATGGCACTGCCGTTGCTGGGCTTGACCACGACGGGATAAATATCGTGTGGCACTTTGACCAGCGCGCGCGGATGACCCACAAAATAGGTGAGCGGAAAGGGGATGCCGTGCGCCTGCCCGTAGGCGACGGCCACCGCTTTGTCGCGGATGAGGCGGATGGCGCGCGAATTATTGATGGTCGGAATCCCCAGCGCCTCCGCCACTTCCAGAATAGTCAGTCCTGGCCCATCGGAGACGGTTTTCAGAATATAGGCATTGTAATGATTGAGCGTAAAGTGTGCCAGATTGGTGACGGCGGCATAGGGCTGGAGTACATCGACCTCGTGCCCCCACTGCCTGAGCTGCTCAATCACCGCCGTCGGCATCGGTTTGTGGACATATTTTTCTTCCAGAATAAAGCAGAAGCGCATCGATAGCTCCTCCACAGGTATCTGCGATCAAGATGGATGGTTTTCCCCGCGACCCGTGTTCTGTAAATAGAGATAATTTAGCCATAAGTATACGCCGAATTGAGCCGCTTGACTATGATATCGCTAACATTTATAGGGGGCATGGTATAATACATGGTATGAGGGATAACCACAAGTACAGAGTGGAAGGTAGAGCCTGCCTTCCACTTTTTCTAGACCCACACTTCGCGCCACACGTGAGTGCTACCTGCTGGCCGCCGGATAGCGTCCTATGGGTCAGGTAGCACTTCTGGTATAGCAGTTGCATCTGTGAAAAGGGAAGTGCTATAGTATGCGTGGGTCGCGCGCACCTGAATGCAGCGTCACGAGGTCTCTATCGCGCGGGGGATGCTCGTACATGCATTGACCCACATGCTGGTAAATGAAGCTTCTTTTATATAGTACTGCATCCATGGATGCAGTAACTTGTATAGTATAATAGTGATGTTTGTATCGTGTTACCCATATTTGGAGCTTCGCGTTATCATGGATCATAGATGAGGCATGACGCAACGCGAAGCGGATGTGTGATAAGGCGTAAATAGGAGTGTTCGACATGAAGATAAAAAACATTGTAACAACCGGGTTGGTTCTTGGCGGCGCGCTCGGCGCGATGGCTATTTATAATAAAATTACAGAGACGATGGCGGGCGAACTGGATACCGCTCTGACCGGTGAAGAGCGCCGCTATCCCTGGAAAGACGGCGATATGTTCTATCAGGTTAAGGGGGCACGTGATGCCAAACCCCTGCTGCTGGTGCATAGCTTCGGCCCCGGTGCCTCGTCCTACGAGTGGCGTAAGAACATCGATAGTCTGGCACAGGAGTTTCGTGTCTACGCCATCGACCTGCTCGGCTTCGGCCTCTCGGATCGTCCGGCTATCGATTATACGGCGGAAACCTATATTGACCTGATCAGTGACTTTATCCGCGAGGTTATCGGCAAGCCCACTACTGTCGTTGCGCACGGCCTGTCCTGCGCCTATGTTATCTCCGACGCCTTCCGTCATCCACAGCTCTTCGAGCGTCTGATCCTGCTGACGCCGCCACCAACGATCCTGCAAGAGTCCATGCCGGGACCGCTGAGCGCTGCCGCGCGCTTTGTGCTGCGCATGCCTGTCATCGGTGAGTTCATCTACAACATGCTTAGCTCGCGCAAGGCCATTCGTGGTTATTATGATGTGCAGGGCTACCACAATCCTGGCCTCATCACCGACGAACTGGTTGAGTACGTCTACACCAGTGCGCACCAGTCCAATGCGCGCTACGCTCAGGCTTCTCTGCTCACCGACTACCTGACCATGGATGTCCACGAGCCGTTCGCTCGCCTCCAGATGCCGGTCGTCATCGTGCTGGGCCGCGAGGGCGTGCTGACCCCCTCCGAGGCCAGCGAGGCATTCAAGCGCGTCAATCCACGCATCGAGGTACGCATTCTCGACAAGTGCAGCGGTCAGGCCCAGGATGAGCAGGCCACCGCCTTTAACAATCTCGTCAAGGAATTTGCAGGCGCTCACGTCTAATTTCATGCAGCGCAACAAGCTCATAAACAAATATACATCACTTTGCAGTAGTATATTTGTTTATGAGCTTGTTTGTGCTATATTAATTGTCGGAACTACTTTCGACCGCAATCTGCTCCTGACGCTGCTGACCACTCAAGGCAATCTTGCGTGGACGACTGCCTTGCGCAAAAGGAATGTTTAGCGTCAACATGCCATGCTCCAGTCTGGCTTCCACATGTTCCGCATCGACTGGACGCCCAAAGGTAATAGTGCGCTCGAACGTTCCAGCAGTAATCTCGCGCAAGAGCCAGTTTTTGCGGGGCCGTTGCTCTTCCTCACGTCGTTCCTCACCCTCTGGCTCCTCATCAGCAGGCGGGAACCTGCCTCTAATAGTCAGCGTGTTCTGCTCCAGTGTTATATCAACATTCTCAGGCCGCACACCGGGAAGACTGACACGCACGGTGTAACCTTGCTCGGTTTCGCACACATCCATGGGGACATAAACGGTGGTAGGGATGGTGGCCCAGCTTGGACTGACAAAACTTTGTGAGAGCAACTGATCCATCGCATTGCGCAGGCTCATGACTTCGCGTACAGGGTCAAAACGTGAAATGAGGCTCATACAAACCTACCTCTTCTAGCTATCTGCGTCATATTCATCTCTCTATTACTCTTCTTTAAGTGAAAGATAAGTTAATGTCTTTCATTCACTCTGATATTCAGAATAACTAACCAGAACCCCTTTGTCAAGCAAAGCAATAATATTTATATAAAATCATCAATAGTGAGCAAATATCTATCTAACGGAATAGATATTTGCTCACTATTGATGATTTTATATAAATATTAAATTTATTTTAACGCATATCACCTAGAATGGAGCGCGCAATCACAATGCGCTGAATCTGGTTGGTGCCCTCAAAGATTTGCGCCACCTTCACATCGCGCATATAGCGTTCCACCGGATAATCGCGCACATAGCCTGCGCCGCCGAGAATCTGCACCGCGTTCGTCGTGATCTCCATGGCGCTGTCGGTGGCAAAACATTTCGCCATCGAGGCATACATGCTGGCGTTCTGACCGCTATCGAGCCTGTACGCCGCCTCGTAGACGAGCAGGCGTGCGGCCTCAATCTTCATCGCCATGTCGGCCAGCATGAATTGAATGCCCTGGAAGGTGGCGATGGGTTGGCCAAATTGCACACGCTCACGGGCGTAGTCGCGCGCGGTTTCAAAGGCGGCCTGGGATACGCCGACGGCAATCGCGCCGATATTGATGCGCCCACCGGCCAGCGATGCCAGCGCGATCTTATAGCCCTGGCCCTCTTCGCCGAGACGCTGTGAAGCTGGAACGGCACATTGTTCGAAGATCAATTCGCGCGTAGGCGAGGAGTGCAGGCCCATCTTGCGCTCAAGCTTGCCGAAAGAGAAACCGGGCGTATCCTTTTCGATCACGAAGCAGGAGATGCCACCGGCGCGTTTGCCCGTCGCGGTACGCACCATTACCATATACACATCGGCTTCGCCACCATTTGTGACCCACATTTTGGTGCCATTGAGGAGATAATGGTCGCCCATGCGCTCGGCCCGGCATTGCAGGCTGGCGGCATCCGAACCGGCTTCGGCCTCGCTCAAAGAGAACGCGCCCAGCAGTTCACCGGCAGCCAGACGCGGCACCCAGCGTCTACGCTGTTCCTCCGTGCCAAAGTGGGCAATTGACCCTGTGACCATGTTATGCACGGAGAGTCCCACCGCCGTCGCCATATCACCTTTCGCCAGTTCCTCGTAGGCGATGGCCGCGCTCAGTCGGCTTACCTGTGCCCCCCCCAACTCCTCCGGTGTGGTCATGCCCATCAGGCCCAACCCGGCCATTTTATGAAACACTTCGCGTGGAAAATAGTTCTGTTCATCCCAATCTTCTGCATGGGGAGTCAGTTCTTGCGCCGTAAACTGGCGCACAGTATCACGGATAGCCAGTTGCTCCTCGTCGAGATCAAACTTCACGATGCCGCTCCTTTGCTACTATCTATCAAACCTTGCGTCCCCCCGTAGGGGCGTGATTCATCACGCCCTGGAAGCGCATCTACTGGCAAGCAGGCGTCTGGCAAACAGGGCGTGATCAATCACGCCCCTACGATGATATTGTACAAACACTGCACAACCTCTTTGACCGTCTGGCAAACAGGGCGTGATCAATCACGCCCCTACGACGATATTGTACAAACACTGCACAACCTCATTGACTGTCTGGCAAACAGGGCGTGATCAATCACGCCCCTACGATGATATTGCACACACACTGCACAACCTCTTTGACTGTCTGGCAAACAGGGCGTGATTCATCACGCCCTGGAAGCGCATCTACTGGCAAGCAGGCGTCTGGCAAATAGGGCGTGATCAATCACGCCCCTACGATGATATTGCACACACACTGCACAACCTCATTGACCGTCTGGCAAACAGGGCGTGATCAATCACGCCCCTACGACGATATTGCACACACACTGCACAACCTCATTGACCGTCTGGCAAACAGGGCGTGATCAATCACGCCCCTACGATGATATTGTACAAACACTGCACAACCTCTTTGACCGTCTGGCAAACAGGGCGTGATCAATCACGCCCCTACGATGATATTGTACAAACACTGCACAACCTCTTTGACCGTCTGGCAAACAGGGCGTGATTCATCACGCCCTGGAAGCGCATCTACTGGCAAGCAGGCGTCTGGCAAATAGGGCGTGATGAATCACGCCCCTACGATGATATTGCACACACACTGCACAACCTCTTTGACCGTCTGGCAAACAGGGCGTGATCAATCACGCCCCTACGACGATATTGCACACACACTGCACAACCTCTTTGACCGTCTGGCAAACAGGGCGTGATCAATCACGCCCCTACGGGGTTAGATCTATCTTGTAATAGAGGTAGCATAGAGCAGGTGTGAGATGCAAGGTCACGAGTTCGGTGTGGTCGGCCAGATAATAATCGTGCCATCTTCGCTACATGAAGCGAGACGCGAGATACTGGTGTTGGGAGTCCACACAACACCTGTGACCGGCGCAGTGTGCTGGCTATATATCCTGTGCAAGCCACCGTTCATAGCATCCCAGATCTGTATCGAAAAGTCTGGATCAGCGCCGCCACCAAAGCTTCCACCGCCGCCGGAGGCAATTGTGAGGCCGTCAAAGGTCCAGGCGAGACACCGTACCGGCCCTTTGTGACCGATATATGCAGCCTGAATTTGTTCACTTTTGCTATTCCAGACATAGACAATGCCACTTGCTCCGGCGAAGGCCAGCAGCGAATCATCACGAGGCGAAAAGGCCACCGTGTAGAGTTGATCGGCGTTAGCGTTATACTGCTGGAGCATCTTGCCGGTTCTGGCATCCCAGATATGCACAATACCATCCTGACCGACGGAGGCGACCCGTAATCCATCCGATGTCCAGGAAAGGGCATAGACTGGACCAATATGGCCGTGATAGGCGGTGACAGGAGCCAGTTGTCCATTCACGTTATAGCGCGAAACAACGACTACGCTATCTTCGCCTGCCGAGGCCAGGTGCGTGCCATCGGGCGACCAGCGCGTCGCATGAATTGTGCCCCGATGGATGCCAGTATTGGTATAATGCTGATCGGGCGTGAGGGTGATGATGTTTCCGTCGCTCGTGCCGACTGCGATGATTTCGCTCTGAGGCGACCAGGCAGCCGTTTGCGCGTTCGCATTTGCCAGCAATGTCGAGTTGCTGAAATCACTGCTGTTCTGACCACTATCGCCATTAAAAACTTTGACAACGTCAGGGGTCGCAAAGACCACTTCATCCTGATTCGCCAGCGAGCTTGACCAATCCATCGACCGGACTTTGCCGCCTGCTGGATAGGTATAGGGCTGCTTCAAACCGATGGTCTGGTCCGACAGAATTTCGGGACCAGTATTTGTAGATGGGCGATGCGGCCCGAAGACCAGCAGGTCACCACCGAAGAGGCCAAGCACCAGTGTGACCGAGGCGATACCGGCCACGACCGAGCGGCGCGAAACGCTTTTGCGTTTGGACTTAGACGGTGACGTTATGGGCGTAGGCATGGGTGTTGGCGGTAAGCCCAGTTGGATTTGCGCCTGCTGCAAGGTAGGAGCCTGCACGGCCCACTCGGCAGGCGGCGGTGGGGGTGATGGCATGCTATTCATCGGCGTGGATGTGCTGGTCGAGGCAGACAGCATATGGGGATGCACGTGCCGCTTATTGGCCAGCTTTTCTAGCTGCTCTTTGACGACCTCCATGCTGTGCGGGCGCTGCGTAGCATCCAGCCTCAACATGCTCATCAGCAGATTGCTCAACTCCGGCGCGATGCCAGGGTTGATGTTGCGCGGCGGGACGAAATGAAAAGGCGCATCGGAAGGGTCTCTGCCGGTCAAGAGGTGATATAGCGTGGCCCCCAGGCTGTAGATGTCCGAGCGCGGCGTGGTCTGCGCCTTGCCATACTGTTCCGGTGCCGCATAGCCGGGGGAGCCAAAGGCAATGGTATCGCGCGGGCGTCCGGGCTTGAACAGACGAGCCGCGCCGAAGTCGATGAGATAGACCTGCTTGCGCAGGCTCAACATGATGTTGGCGGGTTTGACATCGCGGAAGATAATCGGCGGATGGCGCGTGTGCAGGTAGTGCAGGACGGCACAGAGTTGAAGGCCGATCTCCAGCACCTCATTCACTGACAACGGGCCGCCGCGCTGGAGCAGCATCTGTTCCAGGGTCTGGCCCTCGATAAAGTCCATGATGAGATACCAGTGAGCAGGATCGGTAAAATGCTCATAGACGCGCGGCAGGTTAGAATGCGCCAGTTGTGTCAGCAGTTCGACCTCGCGGTTGAAGGTATCGGTGGCATCAATCATCTGCTGTGGACTCAGCCCCTTGAGGTTAATCTGTTTAATGGCTACAAAGCGCTCCTGTGTCCATGTGTCAAGCGCCTTGTAGACTGCGCCGAAGCCGCCCGTCCCTACGGGCAGTAGCAGGCGATAGCGCCCACGTAGCAATTTCTGCTCATCGGCATCCTCATCCTTCACTGTACTCAATGGCTGTCGGCAAGCGAAACAGAGTGTAGCACCGGAGGGATTTGCCGCTCCACAGACAGAGCAGTAGATCATGCGTCATGCCTCATATAAAAAATTTATCGCTTTTACCTTTTGCTTGTATTATAGCACGGATGAGAACAAGAGGACCGATAGCAATCTCGATAGGGAGACAAGACGAGCGAGCAAGAGCGGGGTGAGCAGCGAACAAAGATGGCAGCGAGCAGAGCGATTGTCAAGGAATGGGCAACCGCCAGGAGCGCCCATTCCTTGACAATCGCTCTGCTCGCGGTTGCCTGTTGTCAATCGCGGGCACGAAAGATTTTGACGCGGCGGTTGGGTTCCTTGCCACGACTGCGCGAAAGCAGGTTATAGCGACTGGCCATTTGATGCTGGAGGCGGCGAATGTAGGCATTGGCCGGTGCCAGTTCGGCGGTGGTCAAGCCCTTATTCAAGACCTGGTGAATAGCATCCTCGGTCTCAAGCATGGCTCTCCTGGTCAGATCATCCAGCGTGTGTTCGGCTCCACTGACCGGAGTTTCCAGACCATCGGCGCTGTCCATGCCCTCCTCTTCGTCGGCGCTGTCTAATGTGGGCAGGTTGAAGATGCGTGCCAGGGCATGCTGCATCTGTGCCACCGTATTGTTCTTCAGAATGATGATGAGTTTGCCGTTCTGCTCAGCCTCCTGAAGACGCTCCGGCTGACGACGATAGTAGTTCTTGATGGTCACGACGGCATCGGCCTCGCGCTGATTATTCGTCACAATCACGGGCACGTGCAGATTACGCGCCGCGTCAGACAGGCGATCCCGACTGACGCCGAAGGGGTAGATGCGTAGCGTTTTCATGATCGGCAGTTCGCTCGCCTCCGCCTCATCCGCATCTTCATCTACCGTCCGATAGATGCCCTCCTCAAGCATTGACGGTTCAGCCGTGATGAGAGTGCTGTAGGCGTTTCGGCTCACCTCGGCGGGCGCGGTACCTGTTGGAGCCAGCGTCATCAGAGGGCCGGATTGCTGAATCTGCGCATGTTTGTGACTACCGCCGCGCTGGCCTCCTTGCGTGTTCATTGGACGAAACTGGCTCAGTGCAACGTTGCCGTTGCGTTCCCCACGCTCACCCCGTTCACTGCGTTCAAAAGTGCGTGGGGTGAAGCCCTCGTAGCGTGCTACGCCGGGGCCACCGGCACCCCAGGAAGGCACATCCATGCCGCCGGTGGTGACGCGGCGCATCATGACACGCCCCGTTTCACTATCGCGCGTGCGCTCCTCGGCCACGATGGGCTGACCACGCAGCATATTATCGACCGTATCGGCCACGTCGCGGTGGACAATCAGCTCCTCCCAGCTCTGCTGCTCGACGACTACATCGAACGTTGGGGGAGCTTTGCGCTCCAGAATGCTCTTCTGGGTATGGCGACGACGCGCCTCCTCGTCACCGAGCGTGACAGTCTGAATGCCGCCCACCAGGTCTGACAGTGTTGGGTTGACCAGCAAGTTGCCCAGCGAGTTGCCGTGTGCGGTCGCAACCAGTTGCACGCCGCGCTCGGCAATGGTGCGGGCGGCAGCGGCTTCTAACTCGGTGCCGATTTCATCGATCACAATGACCTGGGGCATGTGGTTCTCGACAGCCTCGATCATGACCGCGTGCTGTTCCGCCGTGCGAGCCACCTGCATGCGGCGGGCACGCCCGATGCCAGGGTGTGGAATGTCGCCATCACCGGCGATCTCGTTCGATGTATCCACCACCACCACACGTTTATTGGCTTCATCGGCGAGGACACGCGCGATTTCACGCAACAGCGTGGTTTTTCCTACGCCAGGACGACCGAGGATCAAGATGGATTGTCCCTGCTCCACAATGTCGCGGATCAGGGCAATACTGCCGAGTACTGCTCGACCAATGCGGCAGGTCAAGCCAACAACTTTCCCCTTTCTGTTGCGAAGAGCGCTGATACGATGCAAGGTACGCTCAATACCAGCGCGGTTGTCGTCGCCAAATTCACCGATGCGCTCGACCACATATTGCAGGTCGGCCTCGGTGACAGGTTGGGTACTGAGGATCACCTCCCCATTTGGGAACCGGCCCTCGGCATAGCGTCCGAGGTCCATCACGATCTCCAGCAGTTCGCCTCGGTTCTCAAGCCGATTGACCGCGTCGTGGATGCCAGGTGGCAGAGCAGCTAGCAGAGCCTCAAGATCGTCAGTGATCACATGTTGCATAGGCAGTTTTATCACCTCATAATTTTTTGGCGAGAATTGACCGTCCCCAGGCCCTTCAAGCCATAGACCGCTCGCTGCTCCAGCAGGGGGACAGTGCTTTGCCTCATGGCGAGTAAGGCCATGTGTCGCACCAGCAGGTCTTTAATGCCGACCTGCTCAAAGCCGCTGTTACGGAGAGCGGTAATAACAGAAGAATCGTACTCCCGCACCAGGCAATAGATGCGGTGTACGCCGGCACCCTGAAGCCGACGAATGCCGAAGCGCACCAGCGGCTCGGCCAGCTCGGTATGTTCAGGATGCACCATCAGACAGAGGCGGTGCGGAGCAGAACCATGCCCACGGCGCAGCCGCAGCCATGCTCCGATCCTTACACCTACATCACAGATATAATTCTCATCGCCCCTGGACAGAATGGAAGGGAGTGGATGCAACGTCCCTGTATAGTAACGCGCCAGCGCCTCGCTATTCTCAAACAGTTCCGCCATCTGCACCTTATGGGGCGTCACCGCGTGGTACAGTTGGTAAAGTCCCCACACATAATGGCGACTCCAGCGCCGCAGTGACGGCAGGAGTGGCTCCTCCGGTGGAAGGGGTACTTGCCCTGGCTCATAGACGTAGGTCAATTCACGGGCATAACGTTGAAAGCCGGAGCGTTGAAACAGGCCGATTTCCGGCTTCTCCTCCTCGACTTTAGCGAAAATGCGCAGGACGCCATGCACCGTCGCCATCTCTAGCAGGTATTCGAGCAGTGCTGTTAAAATCTCATCGCCGGAAACATCCCTATGCACCATTGAAGCCAGAAATGTGATGTCCCACATGGTACGCGACGGGCGTTCGCGTACCTGGGCAAAGCCGAGAATACGCCAGTGATCTTCACAAATCCAGGTGCGCGTGTCAGGGCTAACGGGCAGGATATTCCTCAGAATAGGCGGTGGAGTTGTTGTGTTCTCGGCTGGTTCTTGCCAGCATATAAAATTCGCAAACTCGCGCTGCTTGCTCCGCGCGCGGCGGTCAATTGCGTAGATGATTCCCGGTAAATCCACATAGAGGACCGGTCGTATCATCCAATGCTCCCTCGCCCCATAGCAGGTCGCTGGCGCTTTCCCTGAACACTTGCCAGACTGGCCTCGCTATTTCGTGACGCTTTGTACTATGCGGAGAAAGTAGTGGTGGAAACGAGAATCTCCGGCAACCTCCGGGTGAAACGCCGTGCCTAACAGGGTTCCTTCACGGACAGCAACAATGGTACCATCGTCCAGCGTTGCCAGCACCTCCACGCCTGGGCCGACCGACTCAATAATCGGGCCACGAATAAAGACTGCGTGGAAAGGAGCTTCGCCCAGTACCGGCACATTCAGGTCTGTCTCAAAACTTTCCCGCTGACTCCCAAATGCGTTCCGACAAACACGAATATGCATCGCTGCCAGGAGCGGTTGCCCCGGCAATGCATTATCCGTTTCCATTGATAACAGGATCAAACCCGCGCATGTTCCCCATGTGGGGATACCGGCGGCAATTTTTTGTCGCAAAATCTCATGCAAGCCGTACTCAACCATCAGCTTGCCAATGGTGGTACTCTCGCCACCTGGTATTATTATACCATCAACGCCATCCAAATGCCGAGGGAGTCGAACAGGAATTCCTTCCGCACCCAACCCCTCCAGCATTCTGAGGTGCGCTGCAAAATCACCCTGTAATGCTAATACGCCAATACGTGGCTTCGGGTTAGACATTTTTGCCAATCTCTCTTCATCACATACTACCGTGTGATAAAAACATTATTATGGATTTTAGCAAACGGAATATCTGTAAGGAGAGGATTTATCACGTCCACCGCGCGATTAATCGCACATTGATATTAGCCGTTTATCACCGCAAAAACATACTAAGTCATTGCTCTATGAGGATAGATGGTTCCACATGTAAGGCGATTAATCGCGTGGTGGACGTGATAAATCCTGTCCCTACCACCCACGAGTTGCCATCAGTTCATTCTCCGGCAAGGTGGTGATGTTAATGCCGACCATTGGCTCGCCCAGGTTGCGCGAGACGCGGGCAATGATGTCGGGGTCTTGATAGTGGGTGGTAGCCTCGACGATGGCCTTCGCGCGCCTGTACCATTCCTTGTGACGCGCTTCCGTCGGCAGGTTCGCGCCCGACTTGAAGATACCGGAACCCACGAAGATACCTTCCGCCCCCAGACGCATCATTAGCGCAGCGTCAGCGGGTGTGGCGATACCACCAGCAGAGAAGTTTACTACGGGCAGCTTGCCGGTGCGCGCCACCTCGACAACCAGTTCATAGGGCGCGCCGAGATTCTTGGCCTCGGTCATCAACTCTTCTTCCGGCAGCAGTTGCAAGCGGCGAATACCATCCATAATCGTGCGCATGTGGCGCACAGCTTCAACGACATTGCCGGTGCCAGCCTCGCCCTTCGTGCGCAGCATGGCCGCACCCTCGCCCACACGCCGCAGTGCTTCGCCCAGGTCGCGCGCGCCGCACACAAACGGCACCTTGAACAGGTGCTTATTGACGTGATACTGCTCGTCGGCGGGTGTCAACACCTCGGACTCGTCAATGCAGTCCACCCCTATAGCCTGGAGAATTTCGGCCTCGACGAAATGGCCGATGCGGCACTTGGCCATCACCGGAATGGTCACGGCCTGCTTAATCTCGATAATTTTCTCAGGGTCGCTCATACGTGCCACACCGCCCTGAGCGCGAATATCGGCCGGCACGCGCTCCAGCGCCATCACCGCCGCCGCGCCCGCGTCTTCCGCGATACGCGCCTCGTCTGCGTTGGTCACGTCGCAGATCACGCCTCCCTTAAGCATTTCGGGGAAACTTCGCTTCACCGATACAGTACCTACCTGTTTTTCCATGACATCTATGCTCCTGACATTTATCTATGGTGTAAAGCTATCTCATCACTTACTCAGGATTCTAGCACAAGATTGGTGGGACTGCTAGAGCCAATTGGCGTGCTTCAGGCCAGCCAAAGGAGGCCATTGGCTTCCTGGTCAATCGATACGCAGCCGGGTGTGGATGAACATAAGCACACATGTTTCTGTTTGGTAGCCAGCAGGAGTGATAGAGCAGTGATAACAATAGACACCCAATCTCTTAGTATTAGCGCAGTGGCAGTTCTTCGCATCTGGTACATACTCAGCATATTGCAAATATACAGTACAATAGGGCTATCATTGTCGGATGTGGCAGTATGTCAAGTGTTGTGTAAATTCCCAGGTAGTGAGTGTGGCTCAAGGGAATTTCCACAGACATTGAGATACTGCCAAAAATTGACTATATGAGAGAAGCTGTTCTCCTATAGGGGCGTCATAATGCTCTCTAATAGCATAGATTGGATGCTCATCATGACACCCCTATGGAGCGGGGACTATTGTCTGCCGTTGCTATTCTTCTATTTACTCACCGGGTTTGTGTATCACCTCTTCTCCGGTGCGCTGAGAAGGCATTACCTTGATCTCAATTAACTGCCGAAGCCGCAGGGCAAACAGGGTGAATAGCACGCCGAGGGCAACTGCGAACGAGCCGAACAGCCAGAGTACTGCCAGGGGAGGAGCATTTGGGCGCAGGACGAGAACCAGGCCGAAGATGAGGGAGAGGATGCCGCCGACCATCAGCAGTGATTCATCACTGAATACATTACGTTGCCATAGGGCGGCCCCCAGTTCGAGCAGACCGTTGATGATAGCCCAGATAGCGATCACATACAGCAGTGTGCTAATGGGAATAGATGTCCAGGCGAAGGTGATGATACCTGCCGCGAGGCCAACGATCCCTTCCAGCGTAGGCAGCCACCAGTATTCCAGAACCCACCAGCGCCTATGCTGTCCGCGCTCCATAAGTGCGATTCCGAGAGCAAACAGGCCATGAATCAAGGTGAAGAAGCCGAAGACTGGCACAAGGACGGTCAGTGCTCCCGCATCGATGCCTCCGGGCCAGAAAAAAGCGGCCAGGCCCAGAAGAATTGCGACAACTCCGCGCGTGACCAACACCCACCAGTTGCGAACCAGGATAACGTTCATCCCTGTACTCCTTTCCGGGGATATCACTCCCCTTCACCTAGAGGGTATTACTTTGTCCACACCCCGTCGGGGTCACATTCCCGAATCAGGCGCAATTCTTCGGCGCTGGGGGGGACGGTTTCGGCACAGCCGGGGGCCAGGCGCAAGGGCCAGCCGGTCTGCTCCTGCACCTCTGCGATGCTGCTGCCTGGGTGATAGGATTGCAGCAACGCCTCGCCGGTCTCCGGCTCGAAGGTGAAGACGGCCAGCGTGGTGATGAGCGCAGCGGGGCCACCACGCGGTAAGCCAACGCGCCGCCGCCATGCGACTCCGGCGGGACCATGCTCATCGGGATAGCCGTAGCCGGGGCTGGTGACGTAATCGACGCGCTCACGCAAGCGATGCTTCTCGTGCGGCATGATAATCGCCAGCCGTTGTGAGAGCGAGGCGATATCTGCACCGCCGCCACTGCCAGGGAGACGCACTTTGGGCCGCCGCCAGTCGCCGATCAGCGATGTATTCAGGTTGCCATAGCGGTCGATCTCTGCGCCGCCGATGAAGCCCAGTTGAACCTCGCCCGCCGCCATCAGGCCCATCAGATTCGCTGTGCGCGTCGTCCACAACGCGCCGGTGATATTAGGCGCGTCACCCATCGTATACAAAAGCTCTTTAGAGGGCGCGTCACGCATGATGCCCGTCTCGAAGAGGCCGATGCTGTTGGGCGCATGTGTGCGCTTTGCCAGTGCAAAGGCGATAATGGGCAGGCGCATGCCCACAAAGACGCGCTCGCCATCACGTATCTGGCGCGCAGCACAGACCACCATCAATTCGCGCGCGGTATACTCCGGTGTTGCCATACTGATCTCCCTCCTCTAATAGCCGTAATCAACCGGCGCGGCATAGCGATGCTCGCGCAACGCCAATCCCTGCACACGTTGCCGACCCAGTTTTTCGAGATAGGTGGCGCGATCAGGTACTGCCAGTACCCACTCTTGCAGCCACTGCTCGAAGCCTTCAAGTGTGCGCGTCTGTACATGATACTCGTGGAAGAACTGATGGTCGCGGTTATAATAGCCCTGTACGGCAGAGGGATGCGCGCCGTATGGCTCATGCACCACCGCGCGCACCTTAAAGCAGGGGCCGAGTACACGGTTGGGGTCGCTGATAATCACGTCATGCGGCACAATCTCCTCGGCCACGATAATCACATCGCGCGCCGCCAGAAAAGCTTCTTCGCAGATGCCCAGGTTGCCCCAGGCGTGGGCGTTGCCCTCCCCGTCGCTGCGCTGCACATGGACGATAGCCACATCCGGGCGCACCGCCGGAACACGCAGTAGCAGTTGACCATTCTCTTCAATCACTTTGAAGGTCGGGTTCTGGCGGATGATGTCGCTGCCCAGCAGTGAGCGTGTGAGCATATAGGGGACACCATGCGCGGCGGCCAGCAGAGCCAGCGCAATGCTGTAATTACTGTGCTCTTCGACCGTGACAAAGTGCGGAATACCTTTCTCGACGGCGCGACGATAGCAGTGCGCCAGCCCTTCGCTGACGTTGCCCACCCAGGCGGCGGTGATCTTCTCGACGCAGCCCGCGCCAATCAACTGGTCAAAGAGGATATCTGAAATAGGGCCGATCAAGGTCAGGCCGCGCCGACGCTGGCGAATGATCTCGTGCGCGGCTGCATACGGGATCAGTGGTTCCAGCGCCAGGCTCATCGCCACTGATGCGCCATCAGGCACGTAGCGGGCAATCGCCTCAGTCATTGAGGTAAGCTTACTCATGCAGGTGTGTACTCCATGATAGTATTGGCATAGTCATCCGATACAAATATATTACCATGTGTATCGATAAGCAGTCCCTGTGGCTCAATAAAGCCCTGACTCGCCAGCACAGTATGTTGTCCTGTAGCAAGATTGAGGCGAATAAGTGCGTGGACATTAATGGCCAGGTCAATCACCAGCGCGTCGCCGCTTTGATCCAGCATAACATCGTCCGGCATACCGAAGCCGCCGTAGCGTACTTTAGAGCCGTCAGGCGTAATGCGCCAGAGAGCGCCGCCGCACTCGTCGGCCACATAGATATTGCCATGTGCGTCCACTGTTGCGCCGACCGGGCGCACGATGCCGGAAGCCAGCTCGGTCAGTGTTTTGCCGTCCAGGCTCATACGATAGACCACGCCGGTCGGGCTGTCGGGTACAATCAGCGTGTTGCTCGTCGGGTCGAGCGCGATGCCATCAACACCATCCTTGCAGGATGCCCCACTGGGAGTGCCGGGAAGTACACGCAAGACGGTCGGCGTGGTCGAGCCGGGTGCAAACGATAAAATGCGGTTATGTCCCTGTTCGGCCACGATCAGTGTGCCGTTTGGCAGAACCACCAGGCCCTCCGGCGCGTCCAGCCCGCTCAGCAGCGTAGTGAAGTTGCCATCGGCATTGACACGCGCCACGATATTGTTATGGGGGTCGCTAAAGAGGATGCGTCCCTGTGTATCGAAAGCCAGGTCGTCAGGCCGCGCCCCACTGCGCAAAATGACCTTCGCATGATAATGCTGCGGAGGTGGGGGAACAGGTGTGACAGTCGCTGTTGGTGCTAGTGGTGTAGGCGTAGCAACCTTGACTGTCGCCGTTGTCTTTGCGGTAAGGTTCTGTTGTGGGGGGGTGGAATTGCAGGCGGTCAGCAGAAGAAGGCAACAGCAGAGCAGTGTCCATGTGATACTCTGACGGGCGGTGCGCATTAAGTATGCCTTTCTAATCTTTCAAGGACGGCTGAAAGACTCCTCCCTCCAGACGTTCGCATGCTAATTCATAGTATTCAGGGAGTATCTCGGCGCTATAGCATTGGCGCTCAGTATGTAACGCAGCAACAGCAACAGAGCAGAGTCCTCCGAATGGTTCCCAGATTACATCGCCAGGATCACTGGGAGCTTGAATGATGCGTTCGATTAAGCGCAGAGGTTTTTGATTGGCATGAATACATTTCGCCTGCTCGTCTTTCAATCGCTCAACACCGCGAATGGGTGGTTCTGACCAGACGTTGGTTACACCATGAATATGATTCCACTTAGCTCTCATACGTGACCATTGTTCCGCATTGAGGGGCCGTATGCCGTCCAGAGAAAAATAAGGACGGTTTGTTGTGAGACCGTGCTGATTGGCATAGATCGCTAATCGTTCCATCATCTCAGGCGGTGGGAAATACCAGAGATGATCTTGCGTAAAATATTTGCGTGTAGCGGCGTTTTTAACCCCACAAGCTTCATTTGTCTTTGATAGAGGTAAACCAGCTCTTTGCCACTCGTGACGCAACCACTGTTGTAAAGGAAGCTGCTGCCCATCTTCTGTAGCAAGTCGCACTTCACGAACGTAACGGGCGCATACCTCTGTAACAATCGGAAAGCTACGAATGGTTTTACTATTCACATTCCCTGCGATATGGGCGATACTCTTGTCCCAAATATGCAGTCCTCTATATTCCCAACCATGCAATGCCAGTATAGGGTGCACGGTCGCCCAACCAATCTCAGTGCCCCAAAACCATAGAGTCGTCTCTGGTAATGCATGACGCGACCATTCAGCAACATGCGGCGCATACCAGTTAGCAAGGCCGTCTACGGTAGGTGGGTCGCCAGGAAAGCCACCAACGCCGTATGCCCCATCAGAAATAATGACTGTTGCTTTGGGCCAATGGGCATAGCGTTCCAGGACATCGCCCTGCTCAATGTGGGACATACCATATGTTGCACTGCGGAGAGGCACAGAAGGCAAGGTATCTCGACGCTGAACAATATCCGCTTTGCTTTTCATAACACAATATCCGCCAGCAAATAAGAATAAATTTAGAACAATTATACCAGAAAGGTTTATGTTCGGTAAAGCCTTATAGGGCTTTTAGCTCAGAATTCTCTGAGAACGTCCTCTGCAAAATAGGTCGGGTGGATATGAAAAAGCGGACTTCACAAAGGATGTAATGATGAATTTTCATTAGCGAAACCGGCAATGGCACCATACCGTAGGGGCGTGATGATAGGCTTTAACAAAATAGACTGGTAGGAGACCAGACTCAAGCTCTGCCGGGAGTGGTTGCGCTTTCATCCCTTTGCGGGGAACAAACGTACCTTTCTCCTGGCCTTGATGGCTGGCTCAAGTGTCACAGCGGCCCTTTGCCTCGGCTCTTGTATGAGCCTGGTCTTTTACCAGCTTAATTCGTTAAAGCTCATTATTACGCCCCTATATTATTTCTTTGTAAAGCGGATAAAGAGGATAGTCAGTTCGTAGAGACACGACATGGCGACGCCGAGAATGATAGGGCTGTAAAGGTCCGCTCCTGGCGTCAGAAAGTTGGCGGCGATCCACATGCCGATATGGGCACGCGCACGCATTCTGACCAGCGAGCGAGATGAAACCAGCCCAAGCTGCGCCATGAAGGTCAGCACCAGCGGTATCTCGAAGACCAGGCCGAAGGCCAGGACGAAGAAGGCTACAAAGGTAAAGTAGCTGCTGGCGGTGACCAGTTCGACGAAGCTACCGGCGGCAAAGGTCGTGAGCCACTCAATTGGGTAGCGCAGCACGACGTAACCCAGCGAGATGCCGATAAGAAAGAGTGCCAGGCCGATGAAGATAAACGGCAGCGCGGCTTTCTTCTCATGCGCATAGAGTCCGGGTGAGATAAAGGCCCACGCCTGGTAGAGCAGCACCGGTAGCGATAGCACAATGCCGCCTGCAAACGAGATAAGCAGCATCGTCGTGAAGCCCTCGGCCACACCTATGACGATCAACTGACCATTTTTACCCGGCAATTGATCAGCCTGGACCGGCAGCGGAAGTTCAAGAAAATGAACAATCTGATTCCTGAACACGAAGGCCACGATAGTGAAGACGACGACGGCGATCAACACTTTGAAGATACGCCAGCGCAGCTCCTCCAGGTGATCTATCAGCGACATTGTAGCCAGGCCATCATCTTCCCCGGCGCTCGCGTCTTGCGAACCTTTTCCACCAAAGATCAACAGGGGGTCTTCCTGCTGATTGATGTTACTTGTTGCCATAGAAGCTCCCTGAGTACTACAACTCCGTCACTTATCGACTACTCAGCTTTTTCGCCTGTGCTGCCGGTGGCGGTTGTATTCTCAGCGACCCCCTTGCGGCTGGCAATCTCACGCTCCAGCTCTTCGTAGCTGGGTACCTTCGGCTCCTCTTTTGGTTCGTCCTTAGGAGAGGTCAGTTCGTTCATGCCCTTACGGAACTCTTTGATACTCTTGCCGATGGCAGAACCCATTTCCGGCAAACGTTTGGGGCCGAAGATCAGCAGAGCGACGACGAGAATAACGATCAGGTCAAGGCCATGAAATCCTGGGATCATCGTGAAATTCCTTTCTGAACACATAAACAAAATGCTATATTACAAAAACTGCATCACTGTCTTATACGTTTATCAATGCTGAGCAGATCAAGGAAACGCCGTCTGACTGGCGTCCTGGCCGAGGGCGGAGGCTTCCAGCATTTGTAGGCCCTCTAAAGCTGCACTCAACAGGCCGAGGCCAAGCGTACCGGCAGCGACCAGGCGCACGGCGCGGCGACGATTGAACTGGAGCGAACTGAGGCGCTCTATTGTTTCCTGTTGCTGCTGCATGATCTTGGCTTCACTGCGAATTGCTGCCTGCAAACGCTGTTCCAGCCCTTGCGGGGCCGATGCAGTATGGCCATAGTGGCGTAGCAACAGGGTGTCGATAGAATCATTCTGCATATGTACTCCGTGATCTATCGAGAAACCTTCACGCGGCTACCGATTGCTCTGGAGCAGCGGGCGCGCATGGATAAGGGTGCGGCGCGAGATCGGTTTTTCAGGTGCATCGGTCTGTGATGTCTGTCCTGCCGGATCGGGTACTGACTCCTCGAAGACTGTTTCGCCGCTCTCCTGCGTATAAGCCTGTTGAAACTGCTTGCGCGCGCGGGCGATGCGCTGGCGGACGGCAGGCTCTTTCAGATCGAGCATCTGCGCGATCTCGGCGGAGGAGAGGCCACCGACGACCGAGAGGAGCAGGCAGATGCGCAATGGTTCTGGCAATGCTGCCAGCGCGCGTCGAACTGCGTCCCGTTCGGCAATCATCTCGGCGGGATCGCTCGTCTCGCTATTGCCATAGCCAACAGGCTGGACAGCGGCGGGGCGTTCCTGCCAACTGAGAGGTGTACCCTGTTTCTCCGGCTTCGTCTCGTCATCGCGCTCTGTGTGCAGGCGCGAGAAAGGGATGAAGCGGAACAGCATGCGTCGCCGTTGCTGCATATGGACTGTATTCAGAGCGATACGCAAGAGCCACGCTTTGGCATGAAACTGTGAACCACTCGCGGAGCGTGCGGCATCTATGCCTTTCAATGCATGCAGAAAGGTTTCTTGTGTTAGCTCCTGGCTCTCTTCCCAGTCACCGATCATGCCATAGATGGTGTGGAAAACCAGCTTACCATATTCTTGGGCGAGTGTTTCAACCGTTTGAGATGCTGGTGTTTGCTTCACCGGAACTCTCTTTGCCTTCACGTGATCTGGTATTGCGACTCTCAATACCAGACTATAGTAACAGAGATGCATGGGGATAGCAATTTGTGACAAGAATGGGAGGGAATTGCACGCTTCTGGAAAAACTTCTCCGACAAATCTGTGCGGTGAGCGCAAACTCGTCGGAGAAGCCAGCACGAGGGCTATTGCAGATGCTCTTCGATATAATCCTGGGCTTCCTGCACAGTTGTAATCTTCTCTGCATCCTCGTCAGAGATTTGCAGTTTAAATTCTTCTTCCAGCGACATGATTAGCTCTACCAGGTCGAGAGAGTCGGCGTTGAGGTCTTCGACGAAGGAAGCGCTGGGAACGACTTCGCTCTCATCGACACCGAGCTGATCGACAATGATCTTTTTAAGTCGCTCAAAAATGTCCTGATTAGCCATTAGGATTTCACCTCACTTTCCGCTTGAGAGATAGATTGCTGCTGCGCCCGATTAAATATGGTACCCAGAACGCCATTGACGAAACGGCTGGAGGTATCGCTGCCAAACATCTTTGCCAGTTCCACGGCCTCGTTGATGGCGGCCTTGGCCGGTACCGTATTATTGAACAGAATCTCGTAAATTGCAAGCCTCAGAATGTTTTTATCGATGCGCGCCATCTGTTGCAGCGGCCATTCACGGGCCGCGCTTTGGATGTGAGCGTCGATCTGTGTGAGATGCTCGCAAGTGCCGAGAACCAGCTCCTGAGCATATTCCACCACTTTTGGTTGCAGATGGCGTTCTTCGGCATGGCGCTGCAAGACCTCTAGGGGGGCATGGCGAGCGGTATCATATTCATAGAGTGTTTGCAGTGCGACCATTCGCGCCTGTCTGCGTATCCCTGGCATGGTATCCTCGAATAGTGTTTCTTTATCCTGTTCTTCTACATCGTGTACCAACGATCAGGGTCGGTTGCAACCCTTCTAGCTGTTACACGCTTTTTGCCCACGCGCGGATGCCACAGAACAGCGCGTGAGCGTGTAACTTATGCATATTATGCAACATCCTGAATATAGACGTTGACTTCATTGACCTGCATGCCGACGATCTCTTCAATCGCTGCCGCCACCTCTTCCTGCACGGCACTCCCAACGGCGACGATATCTGAACCGGCGGTGACGATAAGGTAAAGGTCTGCTGAGACAGTATTATCTTTGATAGTAAGGGCTACCCCCTGGCGCGGAAGTTCGCGTCCCAGTAGGCGCGACCACGAAGCATTGCCTTGTGCCACACGTGCGACACCGGGAACCTGCAAGGCAGTGCTAATCACTATCGTTGCCAATACCTGACGGGCGACGCGCACTACGCCCGGCACTTCTACGGCCATGTATACCCTCCTGTCACAGAAACGCTTCAACGCCATCTTTTTTCGCCGGTCAGAGGATGGCTTACCATGAAACCCACCAGGGGTCTCACTACATGTTACATGTACGGCTTGCGATCATCCTGCGCTCTTACCTTCATTATACGTTACGGATTAACCCCATTTCACCGATTAGCCCTTTCGCCTTCTCGATTTCGGCCAGACTACCGATATTCAATGTGGTGACTCCCTTCACGATGCGTTTGACCATACCGGTCAGCGCCTGCCCCGGCCCGATCTCGATAAAGACCGTCACGCCTGCCTGTGCCAGGTATTCAATCGTGCGCGTCCACTGGACGGAAGCGGCGACTTGTTGGGCCAGTTCACTGCGCAGTGCCTGCGCGGTAGTGAGGGGTGTGGCGTGAATATTGCTGATAATCGGAAAGGTGGCATCGGTGAGAGGAGCATTGGCGATAGCCTGGGGCATAGCGGCGGCTGCCGGTTCCATTACTGGTGAGTGGAAGGCGGCGCTGACAGCGAGTGGGATCACCCGTTTCGCGCCGCGCGCCTTCGCCAGTTCGCCCGCGCGACTGAGCGCGCGTTGCTCGCCGGAGATAACGATCTGCCCCGGTGCATTGTAGTTGGCAATGGCCACTTTGCCCAGCCCTGGATGGCTCGACTTGTTGATCTCCTCGGCAGCGCTCAACTCGGCCAGCGTTTGCTGCGTGGCTTCGATGCAAACGGCCTGGAGAGTTTCTGCATCCATGCCGATGATGGCGGCCATTCCACCAGGACAGACAATGCCCTCCTGATGCATCAGGCGACCACGCTCACGCACCAGGCGGGCCGCGTCGGGGAGATCAATGGCCCCGGCGACCACCAGCGCGGCATATTCGCCTACGCTATGACCTGCGGTATAGGTGGGGGTAAGCGGTGATGTCCAGGTGGCTTGTGCGGGCGTAGGCGCAAGCGCCTCTTGCAAAGCAGCGAGATAGGCCAGACTGACCGTCACGATGGCGGGCTGAGCATTGATTGTTTCGCGTAATGTATCTTCCGGGCCTTGAAAACAGAGCGTGCTTAAAGAAAAGCCCAGTGCATCATCAACCGTCTCAAAAACACGGCGGGCAGCCGCAGATGAGGCGAAAACGTCGGCACCCATGCCGACTGCCTGACTCCCCTGACCCGGAAAGAGAAAGGCGACCTGTGTTGTCATCCAGTTGCCGCGTGCATCTGATGCCTGTATGTCAGGAAGGAAAGCACGCGCCCCTTTCTTTGAGTTGCCCCTGGTGGGGGGGGCGTTTTTACCTGAGAACGCTCAAAACTCATTGCTGGAGACAGCGAATGCTATTCCCCTCAAGGCTTATTTCTGTGTTCTGGGGATGAAGACCTGGCGACCGCGATACATGCCACAGTGCGGGCAAGCATGATGCGAAAGCCGGGGCTTTTTGCAGTTTGGGCATGTGACCAGTTGTGGCAGGTCAAGGTGATGGTGCGCGCGTCGCTCACCCTGACGGGCGCGCGAGACACGCTGTTTTGGCAATGCTCCCATTGAGATCAACTCCTCCATATATGCCAGGGGACGCGCTTAAGGCGTCTCCCTATGTATATGAGCTATTCTGCAACAATGTGTGTAGGATGCTCAGACGCTCATCTTCTTCTTCCGGCTGGCAGTCGCAAGGCCCCTCATTCAGATCGTGACCACATTGCGGACAGAGACCGGCACAATCCTCTTTACAAAGTGTAACCATTGGTATCTCGACCAGCACATTCTGACGCATTGCCTCTGTGAGATCAAGCTGGTGATGAGCGTCAATGTAGAATACATCGTCCTCTTCACTCTTCGGTAGAGGCAAGCCGGTGATGACATCGATGGTCGGGTAGAACCGTTCCTCGAAGGTGACATGCATCGGCTGGTCGAATTCGGTCAGGCAACGAGTGCAGGTCTGCTTGAGTGCCAGGTCTATCCAACCATCGACCAGAATACACTGGTTGGTGCGCCTCATGCGTACATGACCGGTGAGCGGGCCAACGATTTCAAGGTCATCATCAAGCTGTACCTGCTCTTCATCTATCTCTTCTGACAGCGAAGTCCCGACCGGAGCCTTCATTAATTGCGCCACGTTAAAAATCATATACTGTTCCTTTCACAGAGCGACGTTCAAATCTCGTGGATAAAATACCAGATGAGCGCGTATGAAGCGTCCTCTCTGCATTGCTGGCGCTTGCTCATTATAGACAAGCTACGGTGACGTGTCAAGTGGGAAGCGGCGTTGAAATACAGGGCGAAGGGGGCAAGGCCCCGCGAGACAGGTCATGCCCCGGTAGTGTCGGTAGCCAGAGAGGAGCGACGCGGTGAAGGTTTACCCGGAGCGGGGTTGCTTGCTGCCTGCCCTCTCTCATGGGCCTCATCGGCGGTAGCCTCCGCATCATCCTCGCAGTATGCTTCATACTCCTCTTCGACTTCGACAACCTCGTCATCTTCAAATTGTTGCGATTGATATGCCTGATTTTGCAGGCTCTCCAGGCCCTTTTCGATGCTCAGGATGGTGCGGCTTACCTCCGCCTCTATGCTGCTGAGATGCTCTTTCAGGTTGCGCAGCGTCTCGGCTACGTAGTTATCGGCCTCAGCTTCCAGGCTCTCGGTCTTCTCTTCGGCCTGGTGGATCATCTGGCGGGCACGTGCGCTGGCCTGGCGCAGCATCTCCTGCGAGCGTTCCTCGGCGGCGCGCGCCAGGCCCTCGCGGCTCACGGCGCGCTCGGCCTCTTCGCGGGCATGTGCCAGGATGGCCGAGGCTTCTGTTTGCGCCTGCGCCAGCAGGCGTTCCTTTTCCTGCACAATGCGGCGTGCCTGCTTGATCTCTTCAGGGATGGAGATGCGCATCTGTTCAAGAAGCGCCAGCATCTCGCTCTCCTTAATAAGAAGCTGATTGGTAAACGGCATCTTTGAACTGCTGGAAACGAGGTTTTCCAGGCGGTCTATGAGGTAGAGTATGTCCATCGGGTACTCCTCCCCCTTTCAGCATGCACCTCATAACCCGTGCTTACGCTGTAACGCTTTCATTACGTTTGGTGGCAACATATCGGAGACATCCGCACCTAAAAGGGCCACCTCTTTGATGCGTGAGGAACTGATGAAAAGCTGCTCTGTGCTGGTGAGCAGACAAATCGTTTCGATCTCCGGGGCCAGCTTGCGATTCATCAACCCCTGCTGAAATTCAGCCTCAAAATCGTTGGGTGAGCGTAATCCTCTAACTATGGCCTGACCGCCTACGGCACGTACAAAATCAACCGTCAGCCCGGTGTATTGCTCGACGCGGATATTATGCAACTGCTCCGTCTCGATAACCTCTTGCCAGAGCGCCACCCGCTCTTCAACGGAGAAGAGCAGATTTTTGGCAGGCAAGGCGTAGACGGCGATAATCAACGTATCAAACAGGCGAGCAGACCGGCGCGCAATGTCCAGATGCCCATTGGTGAGTGGATCAAAACTCCCCGGATAGACGGCCAGACGGTGTCCATGTTCGTTGCTCACGCTCAACCCCTTTCACTGTACTTTGAAGCTCTTATACCAGGAATTGCTACGACTCTGTAGCGCTGGAAACTACCACTTTTCCCATTAAACCATATCAGTATCTATTAGGCAAGCATACATTCGCCCGGAGTCTTCATCCTTTAGGGGGATGCTGGTGGTCGGTGGCGTCATGAATGACGCCCCTCCACCCATTTCCCCCGCAAGGATAGAGAGCCTTCGCCCGGTTGATGAACATGAACATTAGTCTTGATCCACTTCGGCATCCAGAGGCACGGTTTCGTCACCAATTTGCACGACCATCGAGGGGATAGTGCGGCTCTGCACAATAATGCCATGTATCAACGACGAGGCGGCCTGGCCCAGCACGGGGCGCAGGCGCTCCAGGCGCTCGCGCTGGCTCTGCAACTCTTCCAATTGCCGCTTGACTGTTCTGGCGTTAGAGATGCCTTCGGTCATCACCGGCACGAACTGTTGCCAGATGTCGCGCGCGTCCAGCACCTGCCCTACGGCGGATTGCACCTGCTGCACCAGGTCGATGGTCTGGTTCAGCACCATCAGGATATCGCCCTCGGCCAGATCGATGCGCCGCAGCAGGCCGCCGAGCGACATGCCACGTGCCCACGCCAGGGCCACGCCATGAAATTCCGGCACGAAGCCAGGAGTCATACTGATCTCGGCGCGTTCCTCAATACCATGCACATGCTCTACAATACGCCACAACTCACGCCGCACCTGCGTCAATTTAGCGTGTAACACATTGCGATTGCTCAAACGCTTATCACTATTGAAGGCGAACCAGCTACAGACCTCTGCCAGTTCATGCGGTGAGAGTTCGTCCAGCGCCCCGCTCATCATCAGCTCGACGATGATAATACCGGAGGGATGGAAGATGCTGCGCAAGAGCCGCCCCTTGAGCGTCAACTGGTCATTCTGGCCAATATAGCCGAGGGCACGCAAGGCAAAGATCGTGCCGTCTAGTTCCGCCGCGCCTGCGCGGCTCAAGGGATACGCGCCAATCTCTGCACGCCGCTTCTCCAACGCCTTCCGGGCGCTATCTGAGCCAGCACCTTTCTTTTTGCCAGCTTTCTTCGCCTTTTTATAGCGCTTCTCCAGACGCTGCAACTCACTGAGTTCCCACGTCAGGTAGCGCTGGAATTCACGGAAGCTGGAGGCACAGATGCGGCGTAAATTCTGCATGTCGCCCGGACGCCACAGGTTCAACACCGAGTTATAGCGCACGACGAACGAGCTGCTCACAGGGAGCATCTCGCCGGTAATGCGCTCAAAGGATGCCTCAAACGGCTCCCAGGGCGAATAGGGGATGATGGCTGCGCCGCGCACATCCATGCCACGTCGGCCCGCACGCCCGGTCAACTGGCGATATTCGTTCGGCGTCAGCAAACGCATCTCCTGACCATCAAACTTGCTCAGGCTGCCGACAACCACGCTGCGTGCGGGCATGTTGACGCCCGTTGCCAGCGTATCGGTGGCGAAGACGGCACGCAGATGACCTCTGGCAAAGAGCGTCTCGACCAGTACCTTGAGGCCAGGCAGCAGGCCGGCATGGTGAAACGCGATACCACGTGGCAACAGATCGGTGAGCGCATGAACCTGTTGCAAGTTGCGATCCTCTTTAGGCAGATTCTCCAGCCAGACGCTCACCTCTTCACGAATCAGTGCCTCTTCCGCCGGTGAGGTAAAGCGATGCAAGGCCGCGCTCATCGCCGCCTCTTCGACTACACGCCGTCCCGGCAGGAAGTAGAGGCAAGGCAGCAGGTCGGCATTGCGTAACGCGGTTAATACTTCGCCGGGTTCGGGGGCACGACGTATGGGCGGACGTTTGGGTTTCTGCGCCTTCGTCTCGGCCTCTTCCTGCTGTACTGGCCTCTCCACTTCCGCGTTTTCCTGCTCAGGCAGCTTTACACGCGCAGAGCTATCGGGGCGTTCTTCTCGTTCGAGTTGCTCGGAACGCTCAAGGTCGCGTTCACGGCGGTGCTCCCGCTCGTTGCGTCTGCGCTGCCATGGCTCCTCAAACAGCCCCTCGTCCTCATCTTCGTCGGTGTCATAGACGCGCCTCCGCCCCATCTGGGCCAGGCGTGCCTCGCCGCCGACACCCGGAAAACGTTCAACGCGCCTGCCCTCGGCATCCTGTACCAGGTGCAGTTTGTTGTCCAGAAAGTAGTAATGCTCAAGCGGCACGGCGCGCTCATCGTGGAAGACCAGTTCAATCGGACGATGGACGCGGCTGATCCAGCGTGCGAGGTCTGCGGCGTTGCTAACGGTGGCCGAAAGGCCGATCAGTTGTACGTGCGGCGGCGAGCAGATGATGGCCTCTTCCCAGACCGGGCCGCGCTCGGCATCACTCAGATAGTGCAGTTCATCGAAGACCACAAAACCAACGTCCCGCACCGACGAGAGTGACAACACCTCGTCATTTGGTAATCGTTCGCCGCCCTGCTCCAATAGCATGTTCCGATAGACCTCGGTGGTCATCACGACGATGGAGGCGCGACTATGCTCTACAATATCGCCTGTCACCAGGCCAACGGTGTCATAGCCATATTGATCGCGCAGATCACGATATTTTTGATTTGATAGGGCCTTAATAGGGGTGGTATAAATGACGCGCTGACCGCGCTGTTGGGCTAACCAGATGGCATACTCAGCGACCAGTGTCTTGCCGGTGCCGGTGGGGGCAGCGACCAGTACTGACTGTCCTGCATCCAGGTGGGCCATCGCCTCTAATTGAAAGGCGTCCAGAGGGAACGGATAACGCGCGGCAAAAATGCGAATATTCTCAGAGAGCGACTCTCTCACTGCTACTTGCTCTTCCATACATGCCTTTTCCGCGTCTGCACGACGCTTGCACTGCGACCTCTCCAGTGGCGCGGAAGCAAAGGGCATCCGCCAGGGAATGCCCCTACACTACAAAGAACACCCACCAGGGAATGCCCCTACACTTATTACTCTTCCTTCCTGTTACTGGCATATCACAAAGCCACATCATCCCCATTGTAACACTGATAGAGTTTCTGGACAAGCAATGAACAGAGAGGACTCTCTATCCTTTAGGGGGTGTTGGTTGACCAATGTAGGGGCGTCATGAATGACGCCCTGGTAGCCCGCCGATGCGCTCACAAGGCCTCATTCATGACGCCCTGGTAGCCCGTCGATGCGCTCACAGGGCGTCATGAATGACGCCCCTACACCATTATAGAGAGCCATAGAGAGGCGATCCTGAGTCATTTTTCTTCGCATACTTCAGCCATAGGTCTACCACGAGACAGCTTCCCTTTTTATCTACTCCTTCTTAACCCGAATGGTATTGCCCCTCACCGGTACCTTGCTTTGCAGTTGCCTGTTACTCAATCGAGAGTGGCGTCATCGGTAATTTTTCGTCCAGTGCGCGAGCACGATAGGTGCTGTCGGCGTGTTCAAAACGCTCGGTCAACTCGATCAGTGCCTTGAGGCGCTGTTCCATATCCTGCACCTGTTGGTACAGAATGCGTATCTGGGCCGATAATTCGTAGAACTGTTCCTCCATCATGGGTGCTGTTCTTCTCGTGCCCGCCTCAGCAGATATATCGGGAGCACGTTCAACGGACGTTGCCGCTTGCTCGCTCACAGCCCGTCGAGATGTATCAGTCGGCTCAGATACCGTTTTTGCTTCTTGTGCAGTTGAGAAGGTGACTCGTTGTGCCTGGGACACACTGCGATCATTGGCAACCAGTACAACCACACCAATAATGGCGAGGAGCGCGATAGCAAAGAGTCCACCAATCGGTAGCATATTCATAAGTTTAGTACCTCCGGCTACAGGCCGTTTATAAGCATTAATGCAGGTGAATGGTGACCTCTGCGCTCATGCCGGGCACGATGTCATCGCCGTTTGTGCCGTCCAGCGTCACAATCACTGGAATACGCTGCCCGACTTTCGTGAAGTTGCCACTGGCATTATCCTCGGTCGGCAAGAGTGAGAACGTTGCGGCGGTGGCCTGTACAATCTGCTGGACATGGCCGGTAAAGGTAGTGCCGCTATAGGCATCAATATGGATATCGACCTGCTGACCCAGTTTGATGTTATTCATCTGGCTCTCGTCAACATAGGCCGTGATCGTTAGATTATTCAGGTTGGCGATCTCCAACAGCGACAGACCAGGGGCAACGGCCTGACCCTGCACTGCCGAGACCTGGATCACCTTGCCACTGATCGGGCTGATCACATTAACCGTGACCGGCGCACCGGTCGTGCTTACCGAGCTGGTGGTGATGGTGCCAATGACTTCCTTCGCCGTCACCGTGTCGCCCAGATTCACCTTAAGCGTTGAGAGCAGACCGGTGGCAGGTGCGCTCACATTGGCAATCGGGCTGCTGACCTGCGCATCGTCTGTACTATAGTACATATATGAGTTGTAGATGTAAAGTCCCACGCCGCCTGCAATCGCCAGAAAGGCGACGACAATCAGCAGCGTCACAAGCACTGTTCGACGCATAGAGTATTACTCCTTTTTTTTCTCTCTTTGGAAAGTTCAGACTTGAGCATAAAAATACTATGACTTACAGGTCATTATTTTACCTGAGCGTCATAGAAAAGTCAAGAGTATTGCTCACCTTGCCGCTTTTCAAACACCAGTACAGTAAAGCTCACATCGGTCTGGAGCGATGTGGTGCTTTCCAGCAGAGAACGGGCTTCAGAAGAGAGATGGCGGAAGGCGGGCATCATGGTCACGAGCAGAGCTATCTCCTCGCGTGTAAGGTCAAGCTGATAGGTCAGCCTGCACGTAGTTACGAGATGACAGTGAGGCACAGTGAGAAATTGCGTGATGACAAGTTGTTCTTTCTGTTCCTCTATGGAGAGCAGGTGAAAGAGAGAGCGCAACTGTTGCAGGTGAATCGGTTGGGGAATGGCGATGATGGCGATGCCGCCGGGCGTCAGCACGCGCATAAATTCGCTGACATTACGCGGCGCGAAGATATTGAGTAGCACGTGTACACAATCATCTGCAAAGACCAGGCCTGCCTTGAGGTCGGCGACCACGAAATCCGCCGTTTTATAGCGGCGCGCCGCCATGCGTATGGCGTCCTTCGCTACATCCACACCGAGCAGGCAAAACGAAGCCAGGGGCAGGGCACGCGTCAGTCGTTGTTGCACCTGGCCCAGATAATAGCCTTCACCGCAGCCGATATCCAGCACGACCGTGCATGGTAGCGCGAGGCGCGCACGTACATACGTAGCCACCAGGTCGCTGAGCAGGGCTGAGAGTGGCTGATAGTGGCCGCGTTCCAGAAAATTGCGTCGCGCTTGGAGCATCACTTTGGAATCGCCGACTGAGGAAGCCAGTTTGCGCGCCACCAGATTGACATAACCCTCTTTCGCTATATCGAAGCTATGGCCGCTGGCACAGGTGAACACGTTGCCTACCCTGCTGAAATGCTGCCGACATAGGGGACAGATAAACAGGTGCGTACCACAATGCTCTATTGTGCTCATGTCGCTCTCCATCCTGAACGATAGCTATCTCCCTGTCGTTCTATTCTACGATATGGTACAATTGGCAAAATTTCAAGAAGAGGATAACATCATGGAATATGCCATTCTGGGTGGCGGCGCATTGGGGTTGATGGCCGCCTATCGTCTGGCGCAAGCTGGCCAGGCGGTGATGGTGTTTGAGCGCGAGCCGCTGGCCGGTGGACTGGCCGCTGGTTTTCGCATCGATGACTTATGGCTGGAAAAATTTTATCATCACCTCTTTCGCACCGATAAAATAGCAATTCGTCTGATCGAAGAACTCGGCCTGGGCAAGCGCCTGGAGTGGATCCGCCCGCGCACGGTGAGCCTGATCGGCGGCGAGATTCACCAGCTCGACTCACCCTTAACGCTACTGCAATTCAAGCCCTGGCGACTCGATGAGCGGCTGCGCGTGGCGGCAGTAATGGCCTTTCTCAAGCTGGCGCATCCCTCCTGGCTAGAGGGTCGGACCGCTGACGCCTGGCTGCGACGCTGGATGGGCCGACGCCCCTACGAGATGCTCTTTGAGCCGCTCTTCATCGCCAAGTTCGGCGCGCTCTACGACCAGATCGCGCTACCCTGGTTCTGGGCCAGATTTCACGACCGCACGACGCGCCTGGGCTACCTCAAAGGCGGCTTCCAGCAACTCTACGAGCGTCTCGTTGAACGCATCAGCGCGCTGGGCGGCAAGGTGCTGCTCGGCACTGACGTCGAGCGTGTAGAGCTGCAAGAGGGGCGCTGGCAGGTGCGAACTGATCAGGGCACCTGGAGCTTTGATCGCGTCATCTCCACGCTGCCCACACGCCTGACCTGCCGTCTGGTACCTGCCCTGCCACCGGAGTATCGTCAGCGCTATGATTGGGGCCAGGCCTACGGGGCGCACTGTTTGATCCTGTCATTAGATCGGCCCCTGACCGATAGCTACTGGATCAATATCTGTGATCGCGGCTACCCCTTTACCGGCCTGTTCGAGCATACCAACTTCTGTTCGCCGCGCGAATATGGTGGACGGCACCTGGTCTACCTGGGCAACTACCGCCCGATGGATGACGCGCTGTTCAAGATGAGCAAAGAAGAGGTAATGGCGCTGTACTTCCCGCATCTTAAGCGCATTGTACTGAACTTCGACGCCGCCTGGGTGCAGGAAAGCTGGCTCTTCCAGGCCCCCTACGCCCAGCCCATCGTCACCACTGACTACCGCCAGCATATTCCGCCGCTGCAAACGCCGCTCCCTGGTCTGTGGGTGGCCAACATGTTCCAGGTCTACCCGCACGACAGAGGCCAGAACTACTCGTTCGCGCTGGGAGAGCAGGTAGCGCGTGCAGCCCTGCCGTAAGTGTTAGATGATGGCGGCAACAGAGGCTTGTCGTCGCAGCAGGGTGACAGCCAGCAGGAAGATTACCACGATGCATCCTAGCACTATGCCGCCGTCAAGCAACGTATTGCCCCACCCGGCCTGTCCGGCGAGCGCATTGGCGATACCGTCGGCGAGATAGTAGGTTGGCAGCACCTTGATGACATTTGTAAACGGGTTGTTGCCGATCAACTGGCTGAATACGCCTACCACGAAGACCGGCAGGATATAGATGAAGGTGGCAAGGCCGGAAAAGGCCCCGACTGCGCTTGAGGTCTGGAAGATGCTACCAGCCAGTAGTCCCACTGAGATGCTGAAAAGTGTGCCCAGCACGGTAAACAGCAGCACGATAGGAATCTGACCGCTAAAGCCACCCTTAATTGCCATCACAACGATTGAGAGGATAAGCTGATAGACCAGTCCGACCAGCAGTTTGCCGCCCACCACGTCGGCAAACGAAGCGGGTGTGACCATTAACATGCGCAGCGTTTTCTTCTCTTTCTCCTCAATCAGCATACCGGGTACAAGCGACATACCTACGAAGAAAGAGCATAACAGGACGGTGAGACTATAGGCCTGAGCCAGATTCTGCGTGTCAGCATTAGCAGCCGGAGGATTGATCGTGGCAACATCAATCGTCGCGGGCGGCTGCGGATTGGCAATCTGGCGTGTATAATCCGCAATAGCACCCTGCAACAGCGCGCTCTGCTGACGATTGACCTGATTTCCGTTGATATACACCTGGAGCTGTGGATGCTGATTGGCGACTAAACGCTGTTCAAAGTCGGCGGGAATGACCAGTCCCAGCGCGTAGAGAGAGTCCTTACGCGCATTGTTCGGCCCAAAAGCCGAGGCCACGTCCTGCGGAGTATTGACATAGATCATTTGTACGTTGCTAAACGATTGTTTGACCAGTTGCTCAATACCGGAGCGACCGGGGTTGTAGATCAACACCTTTGTTGGTGTGCTGCCCAGCAAGGCCTGAATGCCCACAAACAGAACGGCAAGAAAAATGGGCATAAGCAGAACAGTTAAAGATGCTTTGTTAAAAAGCATATCCAGTGTGTCTTTCCTGGCAATGGCAAGCAACGTGCGTAGATGCATGGTTCGACTCCTTTACACAAGCTGAACACCGGCAACGGCTACAAACACCTCTTCCAGCGAGGCTTCATGGGTATGCAGAGCGCGTATTCTGCCCTGCGCTATCAACCGGCAGAGCCGCTCCTGGTCATGTACATCGTCCATGTCGAGCAAAATATCCTCAAAGCATTCATTATGAGCAGGCAATTGTCCCGCTTGCAGCGTGACGGTTAGTCGGCGCTGCCCATGCGAGAGTTTCAGATTGCGTGGCGTATCGCAGGCGACGAGGCGACCATCAACGATAAAGCCTACCTGCTGGCAGAGTTGATCAGCCTCGTCCATCAGGTGCGTGGTCAACAATATTGTGATACCTTCTGCGCTCAGTTGTTTGATGGTCTGGCGAATAGCACGCGCCGAGAGAGGATCAAGGCCGCGTCCCGGCTCATCAAGAAACAGCATGGGGGGACGATGCAGCAGAGCGCGAGCGATCACCAGACGCTGGCGCATACCGTTGGAAAAGGTGCGTACCGGGTCTCTGGCACGCTCGCGCAGGTCTACCAGGGTCAGCACCTCATCCACGCGCTGCCTGGGCAGGCCGTAGAGCCAGCATGAGAACTCCAGGTTGAGCCGCGCGGAGAGCCGTTCATACAGATTTTGCTCCTCAAAGACCACACCGATGCGCTGTTTCAGTTGCTCGTGTTCCTTGACGACATCGCAGCCCGCCACACGCGCCGTACCGCCATCCGGCTCGATCTGGCCCGTCAGCATACGGATAGTCGTTGTCTTGCCCGCGCCATTGGGGCCGAGCAGGCCAAAGATTTCTCCCCTGCGCACGCTGAAGCTGATACTCTTAACTGCCTCTTTGCGGCCAAAGCTGCGGCGCAGCTCGTGCGCCTCAATCATAAAGTCTGAAGCTATCTTCCTCATTCTATTCACTCACTTTTCTTGCTTTCAGTAGGTGTTGATGATTGCGATTGAGAGTGCCATCCTATGCGCTCTGCTCGGACACGTGTCGTTGAGAAAACTGTACCATGAGGATCACGACAGCGCTACAAATTTTGGCCGAGTGGCGTATCTGCAAGGCTAAAAGGCGCAATTTTGTGGTCGAGTCATGCTATAATACGGGGCGAACGGTGCAATATGTGGGCTGAAACAGCATCCTCGGAAGATAGCAGGCAGGGCGTATGCTACAGATACAGCAACTCGAAAAGATTATCGATAGCCGCCGTGTGCTGGCCATCGAACACCTTGAGATACAGGCAGGCGAGATTGTGGCCCTCGTTGGCCCAGGCGGCAGTGGGAAAACGCTGCTCATCCAGCTACTCTGCGGGCAGATACAGCCCAGTCGAGGACAGATTTTTCTTGAAGGACAGGACATGGCTAAAGTGCCAATGGCACGCTGTCGGCTTGGCGTTCTCTTCGCGGATGATCTACTCTACGAAAGGCTCACTGTGCAGGGCAACCTGGAATTTTTCTGCCACTTGCATGGTCTTCCCAACAAGCGCGTGGGCGAGGTGCTGGCACTGGTTGGCATGAGCGACCAGGCGCAGAAGCGCGTCAACAAGCTTTCGTGGGCGGAGCAGCGCCGCCTCGCCTTCGCCCGCACACTGCTTAACCACCCTACGCTTTTATTGCTGGATGACCCGCTTCGCCATACCAATGTGGATACGCAACAGGTCATGCAGCGCATCATCTCCGACCAGGCCTCACAAGGCACCGGCATTCTGCTGGCCCTGGAAGACCTGGCCTGGGCCGGTAAGTTCTGCACCAGGATTGTGGAGATTGAGGCAGGACGCATTATAGGTATGCGTACACGCGAGATGACAATAAGTTCATCATCAGATTCACAGGAGAAAGAGGACATACCAGCGCTGCCGCAAGCCCCCCTTGCCTCATCCCGCTTCACTCCTTTCAAGATACCGGCGCGCAAAGAAGACCGTATCATGCTTTATGACCCCAATGAACTGCTGTATGCTACTAGCCGCGACGGCAAAACCTACTTGCGCACCACCAACGACGAGGCTGCGACCAACCTTACCTTGCAAGAACTTGAACAACGCCTGGTCGGGCGCGGTTTCTTCAAGGCGCACCGCGCCTACCTGGTCAACTTACAGCACATCAGGGCCGTCATTCAATTCACACGTAATAGCTATACGCTTCTGCTCAGCGATGACAAAGAGACGATGATTCCCCTCAGCAAACAATGCGAGAAAGAACTGCAAGAACTGTTGGGCTATTGATCCATACCAGCAACCGGTTTTTTGCTGCGTTGCCGCAGGGCTTCGTAGACGGCGATGCTGCCCGCGACGGCGGCATTAAGCGAGTTGATGTGCCCAAACATGGGCAGCTTGATGAGCAGGTCGCAATGCTCGCGTACCAGGCGCGAGAGACCTTTGTTCTCGTTGCCGACAACCAGCGCCAGTGGGCCGGTTAGATCGGCCTCAGTATAGAGCGTTTTGCCCTCACCCGCCAGTCCGACCACCCAGATATTCTGCTGTTTGAGTGCATCAATGGTGCGCGTAATATTGGTTTGCTGCGCGATCAGGATATGCTCGGTTGCGCCTGCCGAGGTCTTCACGACTGCGGCGGTGACATCGGCGGCCCGATGCTCCGGTATCACCACACCATGCATGCCTGCCGCTTCAGCCGTGCGAATCAGCGAGCCGAGATTATTGATATCCTGAATGGCATCCAGGATGAGTATGAAAGGGGCCTCTTCACGCTGCATTGCCAGTGTCAATATATCATCGATGTCGGCATAGCGCCGTTCGCCCACCATCAAAATACAGCCCTGATGCACGGCCCCGTTGCTAATCTTATCGAGCCGGGCACGTGGCACAAACTCCACCGGGATGTGCCGCCGCTCGGCAATCTGCAGAATGGGGGCGACTGCCACGTCGCGCTTCCCCTCTGCCAGCAACAAGCGTAATATCTTGCGCGGCGAGTGCAGCGTCTCCAGCACCGGATTACGCCCCCAGATATACTCCGCCATAAAGCAAACTCCTTTTTAAAAAATGCGTTCGTTTTGGACACGAGTATAGCACATGCTGGCATCTATGGGCAGTAGAGCAAGTCGGCAGGGGTGAACGTCAAATTTCTGCATGATGCGTGGCAATCTTGTCCCCCGACCCTGGGCGACGAGCACAAGAAGTACAATGATAGAGGAGAAGCTGGCCTTGCGCTCGCCCTGCAAAAAAGATGCACACCGCGTCAGCACGTGCCCCAGGTGAATGCCCTGGCTACAACCCCCTATCCACATCAATCGTATAGTGGGTAAGCAACTAAAACGGTTAGATGTTAGCGCATGGCAGGGGCTGCAAGACATCGTTCCTATAGAAGAGAGGCATAAAACAATGGGTGACGAGTGGGATCAGCGCCGCTATACCGGCGAACCGAGTCAGCAACCATCAAATCAACCCAATTTTCCCAGTCAAGAAGAGCTTGAGAAGCGCCTTGAAGAGATCAGGCAATTTGTGGTGCAAGGCGCAAGCGAGGCTCAGCAGCGCATTAAGCGTGTTGTCGATAAGGCCGGTGAGTACTGGAAACAGGTTCAGGTACCGCAAACGCCTCGCCAGGCCAGCAGCGTCGAGGAGCAGCGCATCCGGCAGCTTGCCAATATGTGGAGCAACGAGAACTGGCGCGTAGCCAAAGACCTCGGTACCTACATGGACATCGTTTCCTGGACAACCGACGAAGTGTGGGAGATCACAGTGCAGACGCGTTGGGAGACGCGCGGCATGGATACTGTCTCTGAACCATACACAGGACGTCCCGTCGGTAAACCACAGCCACTGTTGCCCGTCTGGGACTACGAGCTTCCCCCCATTACGGGCCTCAAAGCGCCGAGCAGCCGGACACGCCTGGAAGGACTGGACGAGATTATTGCCTGCACCACCTGTAACGGCACCGGACGCGCCCTCTGCTCTACCTGCACCGGGCGAGGCTGGATTGTCTGTCCCGACTGCAAAGGTCGCACCAAGAAACGCTGTTCGACCTGTCGTGGGCGCGGCTATGTCGCCGACTGGACGGAGAGCGAGAAAAAGCCGTTTTTCCAGCGCCAGGCCGATAATGTCGCCACGTCCTTTGGCGAACGTATTGCTGATGTCTTTGATAATATTCGTCAGCAAGGTATTCCGGTGCCCAATCCGGTGGATACCGACCCGGCCAATAAGGGCAAGACCGTTCCTTGCCCCGATTGCGTCAATGGCGAGGTGGATTGCTCGTGTGGCAACGGCAAACGAGTCTGCGCGACCTGCGAGGGGGGGAAAACCGTCTTCTGCGCTAACTGCAATGGCACGGGCAAACTGGTACGCCACCGCGAGATCGTGCGCCGCTTCGACCTGCGCACGCAGACACGCCTCGTCGGCGATAGCAGCATTCCGCATCAGCAGTTGATTCGCGCCAGCGGTGAACTGATCTTCAACGCTGAGGTGAACGAGTCGCTGCATCCCGATGCGCCGCCGGAGGCTGTACCTGGCGATGTCTGGCGCGCCGCTGTCACGCTGGTGCAGCAGGCCGCGCAAGAGCGCCCCATCCCCAACGCCAGCAGCGAGCAATCGCGCGCCACCTTGCAGGTCATTGAACTGGCGCGTATCCCGTACACGCGCGTGCAATATCGTTATTCTGATCGAGACTATGTGTTCTACATCTATGATAGCGAGGGGCGCGAGAAATTCTATGCCGAGAGCTATCCCGCCCGCTGGGATCGCGTTGAGCGCCTGGTCAAAGCCATTACCGCCGACCTGATGGAGGCGGCGGAGAACCCGCCGAATAGCGGACCTCGCTCCGGCCCGTACCGCGTACCTATCGAGTACCCGCCCTATAACATCACCGAAGAGGATGACGACAACAAGCCGGGCAAGCAGTAACCGGAGCCGAGACGAGCATGACTGAGAAACGGGGGTGCTTGTAAATCAATCATGGAGCAGCAGGGCGACTGCGAGGGTCGCCCTGCTGCTTGATGTTTACCTGGTTAGCGTGTCCGCACCACGACCGTCTTAGCGACTTTATCGCCGAGGCGCTGGCAATTTGGCGAATTCCAGATGATGATCGCTCCCACCAGATAAGGAATGAAGTAGGGAAATTCATCGACAACGCGCAGCAGGTTACGGATGAGCGACTCATTCCAACTGATCGGGCTACCATCCTCACGGACAACTTTCAGGCCCAGGGCCATCTTCCCAACCGTCCGGCCCAGCGTCGCCTCCATCACAACGAAGTAGCCCAGGGCGATAATGATGCCGAGTACATCAAGCAGCGCTGTGGATGGAGGTTGATTGGAAGCCGCTGCCATGACGCCAATAATAAGACCAATGATATAACCAACAATCCAGATGATGACCGTATCGATAAGAATCGCGCCGAAACGCGGCCATACGCTTACATACTGTGTTGCCGGAGCCAGGGCCTGGTAGCCATACTGACCAGATGGCCCATACATTCCTTGGGGTTGAGCATAGGGATTGGGTGAGGCATAAGGATTAGGAACTGCATAACCACCTTGCGGCTGAGGCGGCGCATAGGGGTCAGATTGTGCATAACTGCCCTGCGGTTGAGGCTGGGCATAAGGATTAGGCTGGGCATAAGGATTAGGCTGAGCATAAGGATTAGGCTGAGCATAAGGATCGGGTTGTGGGTACCCTTCTTGTGCCGGGGGCTGACTATAGGGGTTCCCCTGAGCATAGCCACCTTGCTGCGGATGCTGTGAATACGGGTCTTGATAAGACATGATAAAACTCTCCTTGCAAAATAGCGTGAATGCCGACTATCACTAACCTATCTGCACTAAGCTACAACCAGAACGATGATGACGAGGATTTTTGGTAGTTGGAATTGACAGATTGTGCGAACTTATACAAGGATTCAAATACATGTTAAGGAGGCATGACACCGCGCCATGCCTCTGGGTTATCGTTCCCTACCTGTGTCTATTGTCCTAGCGTGCGCGTACCACCACCGTCTTGGCAACCTTATCACCGAGGCGCTACTTGAGCGGCGAGTTCCAGATGATGATTGCCCCTACCAGGTAGTAGAAGAGGCCGTCAACAATGCGTAGCAGGTTGCGGATAATGGATTCGTTCCAGCCGATGGGGCTGCCATCCAGACGTACCACCTTTAACCCCATAATCTTCTTGCCAAGAGTTGCTCCTAGTGTTGCTTCCAGCCAGAAGAAGTAGAGAACGTCGATGACGAACATGATCAGGTAGAGAAGACTAGCAAGAATAGTCATACCTTGCGCAGCATTAATCGACGCAACAGCAATGCCGCCCAGGATACCATCGATGATAGATAGAATGACAGTGTCGATCAGAATTGCTACGAAACGCGGTCCGACGCCGACATAATTGAGAGCTGGAGCCTGGTAGCCGAACTGGCCGGGTTGGGCGTACATGCCTTGAGGCGGCCCATACGTGCCCTGCTGTTGTGCATAGGGATTCTGCTGCGAATACGGGTCTTGATAAGCCACAGAAAAACCTCCTGATGATATAAGGATGGCACTATTAAAGGTCAGATCGGCTGCCATCTAACCGTTCTACTGTTAGAACGAACGAGAGAGGACTTTTTCCAATGAGTTTATTTTCATTTTAGCGCCGCTACCAAATCGGGCAGCAGATTGGCGGCGTTGGGTGTGCCCAGTCCACTGGCAGCATCCCAGCCAGGGGCGGCGCTATAACCAGATACGCCATTATCGCTATTATTGCCGGTCGTGATGTCATAGAAGTCGCGTTGATAGGCGCTGGACATCGCCAGTTTATAGAGCGTCGGGTTGATGAAGCCGAGGGGGTGGCCCGCCATTTGATTGGCAATCGCCATCAGCGCGGCCCATAGTGGCGCGCTGGCGCTGGTGCCACCGGCCTGCGTCCACTGACCGGAGAGATAGACGGCCAGACCGGTATTCGGGTCAGCATCGGCGGAGACATCCGGCACGCCGCGATGGTTATTAAACTGGCTCTGTGTGGCAGCGGGCAGCAGTTTTTGATAGTCTGGCATGGCAAAGAAGCGGCTGAAGCCGCCGCCGCCCGCACCATCACCGCTGTTCCAGACCGTCTCGCTGTAGTTCTTGCCGTTCTCTTTCACTGCCGTGCCGCCCACCGCCGTCACCCAGGGATCGTCGGGCGCGAAACTGGTGGTGCGTACTTTGGCGAGATGTTTGGCTTGCAGGTCGGCATAGTCGGTTGCGCCGTTATCGCCGGACGAGGAGAAGAAGGTTATGCCATGCTGTGTCGTCTCCTGCTGGTAAAATCTATTCCACCTTTGCAGCTCCTGTTGCCCCTGCTGATCCTCTAACGTCAGTTCAGAGGCCCCCCAGCTCTGCGAGATGATGTTGCCCAGGTGATGGGCGATAGCATACTGTTCCAGTTGCAAAAACTCTGGCAAACCACTGGTGCCCTCTAGCTCATCAACGGGACTGGTCAGCACAACTATCTTCGCGCCGGGAGCGATGGCGTGGATGACCTCTACATCCAGTTCGGTCTCCTCGGCCCAGCCGGGGGCATCGTTGAGGCCCTGGGGAGCTTCGTGAATGGGCGAGATAACCTGCACGGTGAGCGGGGGCAGGTTGAACTGCTTATCGAAAACATCCAGGTCCTGCTGGAGCGTGGGCGCACCAAACGAGACAATATCAATCACCGTCTGGCCCTGGCCCGTGTAGCCCTGTTGCAGCAGTGGCTCGACATTGTAGACGGCGCGCAGTGCCTGCGGCGTGAGGCAGAAAGGATTGCCTTGCAGGTCGCCGGGACAGGTTGAGGGTACGACTGCGCGCGTGTTCGGGAACGTCGTAGGTGCAGGCCCAAACGTAGGTACGAGTGTCGGCGTCGGGGTAGTTGCCGGGTTGGGGCCGATGACGATAGGGCCGCAGGCTGTTAGTAGGCATGTGAGCAATATAAGCGGAAGAAAACGCGACAAACGCGGCGATGGCATAGATAACTCCTATTGTAGTGCTGCGATCAGATCGGGAATGAGACGGCTGGCAAGTGGCGCACCGCAACCGGTCACGGCATCCCAGCCCGGCTGCGCGTTAAATCCTTGCACGTGCAGGGTACCATTCGTGCCGTTGCTGGTATCGACAGTATTGTTGCCCTTGATAATATCACGAAAATCGCCTGGCGACGAGGCTTCCACTTTATACAGGCCGGGATTAATGAATCCGAGCGGATGGCCCGCCATCTGGTCGGCAATGGCGATCAAGGCAGCCCATAACGGCGTGCTGGCGCTGGTGCCACCGGTCGTCGTCCACTGGCCCGCGAAATCGAAGGCCATGCCCGTGTTGGGGTCTGCGTCGGCGGCCACATCGGGAATGCCACGTCGCCCCTTGAGCAACGTTTGTACGGAAGCCGGTAGGCTGCGTTGAAAATCCGGCTCGCTAAAGAAAGCGCTGAGGCCGCCGCCGCTACCACTCCAGGCTATCTCGTTATAGCCGCTGCCCTGCTGAAAAAGTGAGGTGCCCCCCACCGCCGTCACCCAGGGCACATCGGCAGGGAAATTGACGGTCGGTTTGTTCGCCAGCGTGGTCATATTCAGGTTGGCCCAATCGGTTGCGCCGTTATCGCCGGAGCCGTTAACAATCGTCCAGCCGTCCTTTGTCGTAATCTGCTGGTAAAACGCCGTGTACTGCTGAATGAACTTCTGGCTGGCACTATCGCTCAGCGTGGCTTCAGAAGCCACATAGCTCTGCGAAAAAATCTGCCCCAGGTGATGCGCCACCGCGTACTGTTCCAATTGCAAAAATTGCGGCAAACCAATCGTGCCCTCGGTTTCATCGACGGGGCTGGTCATCACAATAATATGTGCGCCAGGCGCGATAGCGTGCATAATCTGCACGTCGAGTTCCGTTTCTTCGGCCCAACCTATCATATCCTTATTGTGCGGGTCGAAAGGCACCGTGCCGAGTGGGGCCAGCACCTGAATGGTGATCGGTGGCAGGTCGAATTGTTTATCAAAGGCATCCATGTCCTGCTGCAAGGTTGGACTGCCATAGGAGACGATATCGACTATTGTCTGTCCCTTGCCGGTCAACCCTTGCCGGGTCAGTTGCTCCACGTCATAGGCAACGCGCAGGTCATACGGTGTATAACAGTTCGCCATGCCAGCCAGGTTGGCCGGACATTGCGTAATGGCATCTGCCGCCGGGTGTGGAGAGGGCGTCGGCGTGACCGTCGGCGTCGTCGGCCCGGTGAGCGGACTACAGGCAGCGAGCGTGTATATTAAGATCAGAAGCATCAACCTCATCAGTAGAGACGGCGAGGTATCACGTCCAAAAGCGGTGAGCATGTCTATCAACGTGGTCGATTTAGACCGCAGGTACATGGATGGAATCCCTTCTGGTGGAACAAAAATCTCTCTCTCGTTCGTAATTACTCTGTGTAATAACGACTCATCCATGCCTTTTTGTCAAGGTTAAACAATGGTAACTGGACTATTGCCCATAAACGGCGCTGAATTGGGATAGATAGAAAGCGAGGGTGCGATGCCTCCTCAAAGACCTCTGCCAGATAACGATAATAATGTCACACTCTCTTACGTCACACCGGTGCAGCAATTTGGCGACGCGGTGTTGCTCGGTCAATGGTTTGTCTTCATCAAGCCTGACTGGCTGCAACGCACCGGCTTTGAGCAGTTGCTGACCTACACGGCACGCTCTGAACCACAGCTTAAACCGACCATCCTCTATCGGGGTCAGGGCAAGATCAGCCTGCCCGGCGCAGAACTGATGCAGAAACTATTGCCACAACCTGCACTGGCGGCGCTGACGAGTGACAAGCAACTCTATCGCGCCAATCACGATACCGTGCGCCTGCTGATCGTGGCCCCGTTGCGGCCCAAAGCTCAGATACGGCTCAAATTGTTCTTGAACGGCAATCCCTACGCTGAGCATCCGCTGACGCTCGACGAGTACGGTCTCTGCCTGTGGTCGCTGCGTGACCTGCCCGAAGGCGAGTACAGGGCCATGCTGGACGGCATCATCGCCAATACCTGCCATTTCGAGGTCGCCGAGTATCGCCTGACCGCACTCAATGCCGAACTAAGCGAGCAGCAGTTGAGCGGCCAGACGCTCTCGTATACGCTGACCGTCACCGCCTTTGGGCAGCCCTATAGTGGCATGGTGGAGATCGAGTTGCAGGAGCGTGGACGGCGCGTGGGGCAACGCACAAAGGTTGTTTGCGACCGCAACGGCCTCTGTCGCGGTCGCGTCACGCTCACAGGTGCTGGCCCCTACACGCTCAACGTGATTGCGGGTGAGCGCACGGCGACGGTGGCGCTCAAGGGGTCAGAGCGGCAACGACGTGAAACATTGACCATCAGCGAACTGGGCCAGCTTCAGGAGATGAGCCTGCTACCGTTGCCCACTGCTGAGGTGTGTCGCGGCCTGTATGTCGCGGCTGCCGGAGCCAATACCGAACCGCTACTGGTGCAGCGCGTCATCGGCGAAGAGATCGAACTAACGGCGCGTGCTGATATCGAGGCGCTACGCATCGTCACCATCAATCCCTCTCACCGTACTAGCGTTGAGAAGTATTACGAGCAGGTTGTGAGCGGCCAGCAGTTTCGCTTGCCGGTGCCCCCGCCTTACGGGATTGTGCTGCTGGGCGCGTTCATCGGCGGTAAGGCGTGGGAGGGCTGGTGCGCTGCGCTGCGTCCTTCCTCATTACGCCTGCAATGCGAGGCTCCTCACGAGGCCAGACCGGGCAGTCGCGTCAATATCACACTGAAAACGAATATGCCGGAGCGCGTTGTACCGGTGCAATTGATCGTCAAGGATCAGCGCCTGATCACTCCCAGCGATCCGCAAGTGGAACTGGCGGCGGCGATCAAGCAGAACCTGAGTGAGTGGGCACATGTTTCATATACTGGCGTGGTCGAACGCCAGCTTAGTAACGTTAAAGCGCTCCGCTTTGCGCCATATGTCATGCCCGATGTCATGCCCATGCTTTTTGATATGCCGTCACCGCTACCGGCGGTTGGTAGCGCGCCGCCTCAGTCCGCTAGCGGGCGTTCCCGTTTTGCTCTGCACATGCCTTCGATGCCATTTAGCAGCGGCAATACTGACTCGTTTGCCACTGTCAGCGCCACTGCTGCCGTGCCCATTGCAGCCCCAGTGACCACCGATGCGACCGTTATCAATGAGCCGACAATGCCTGCGCAGAGCAGTGGCGCTCTATCGACAGCAACACAAACCGCGACAGCTATGCTGAGCAGAATGCGCCTGCAATTCCCGGAGATCATCTATAATGCGCTGATACCGGTAAAGGGAGAAGCCAGCGTCGAGGTCAGGTTGGGTGATGGCATGGCCCGCTATAGCGTCGAGGCTTTCGCAATCTCGCCGGAGACGCTGGACTGGCAACGCGCCGAGACAAGCATTCAGGCCAGCCAGCCAGTCTATGGTGAACTCACCGTCTCGCCCTTCGTTTTCCCAGGCGACCCCGTGCTGGGACGGCTCGATGTGGGCGCAGCTTCCGGCCAGGCCCTGGTTGAGGTGCGTCATGATGGCGAATTGCTACCCCTCTTGCATGAGGACGGCACATCGGTAGCGAAGGGTGAACGGGTTGTATCCGGCACAATACTACGCTTCCCCGTTAGCCCCGGCGCAATTACTGCTATCGTGCGCGATGCGGAGAGCGGTGAGACCGACGTGAGCGAGCGTTACGTTACCGAGCCGGGGAAATTACGCTATATCGTGCGTCGCTTGCGCCTGCTCACCCCTGGCGACGAGGTGACGCTGAGCGAGTTGCAAGCATTAGAACTGCGTCCGCTCCCCGGTCTGGAGCGGCCCTTCCAGTTCCTGGTCGAGGGCGCGGTCAAATATCCTTTTGGCTGCATTGAGCAGACCTCGACGAAGGTGCTGGCGATGTATACGGGCTATATCACGAACCAGGATAATGCCGAATTGGCGGCGGAGTATGAGGCGGCTATACCGGTCTGGTATCGGCGGCTCAAGAGTATGTATCTGCCAGGGCACGGCTTCAGCTTTTATCCACCTGAAGAGGGCGGCTCGCGCAGAACCGATACGCACTACGCGCCGCGCGGCGTCCGGCATCTGCTCAAGTTACCCACTGCCGAGCGTTCCGGCATCCGCTCCAGTGTGTTACGCGAGATGCTGGACGATATTCATAAGATGGCGCGCGAGGCTGCGAAGGTCTACGACATCGATTATCCACCCCAACAGGTCAAGAGTTGCCATGATGCCTACCGCGTCATTATCGCGCCGCAGTCCAGCGCGCAGCAGAAAGCGGAGGCGGCGGCCTATGTACGTTCGCGTCTGGTGACTCGCAATGAGCAGACCTTCGTCGAGGTCGCGCCCAGGCAACCATCATACCAGTGGCTGGGTGGGGCCGTCTCGACGCGCGAGGAGACGGCCTATGCGGCGGCGGCTCTGCTGGCAATGCGCGATACTACCGATCTTGCCCTGGCCATCGCTGCCACCAACTACCTGACCGCGCAACTCAATGAGGAGGGGCGGCTCTACAGCACAGTCGATACAGCGGCCTGCCTCTCGCTGCTGCTCGAACTGCGTCAGTCGGGAGTGATTGCGACCGGTGGCAACGGGCGTGTCATCCTCAACGGTCAGGAGATGGGCCTGCGTGAAGCGTTAAGCTACGAGGGCAAGGTAGAGTCGCTGCGTTGTAATGAAGGAATCATTGCAGTACAGGTCACGAGTGAATTTACAGAGAGCTGGAGCGCGTTCAAGAGCCAGGTGTCGGTGGAAGTGCGCCTGGAGAAGAACGGGCAGGCGCAGCAGCGTTTCAAGGTCGGTGACGCGCTCGATCTCGTGGTGCGTGTGCCGCGCTACGAGCCGGGGATGCTTGTGCATGTCTGCTTGCCTGATGCGCTGGCGCGCGTGGTGGGCGGCGGTCAGGTCAAACGCTTCAGCATGGACTTCTGCGAGAAGAACGAACTGCGCATCCCGCTCGCCGCCGTCGGCTCGACCACGCCGCCCGATGGGAAAGTCACGCGCAACAGTCCGTTAGATTGGTTCGGCCTGGGCCAGAGGAATACCCCCGCGCAGCACTGGGCCGTCATCGTGCGTAACATGTTCAAGGAGGAACAGATCGGCAATCCGGGATTGTTGCAAGTAGTGGTGGAATAGGAGCAGGTGTACCGCGTCCGCGTTGCGGGTATTGATCTGCCGGGGAAGCCACGCGGGCGGACGCGGTACACCTGTTTCTACCTCAACTTCTTATCGACTGACATTCCGTCATTCCCAACCGTTTTCACGGGCATAGCTCTAAATGTCGAGAAATTCGACACCACCTTCCTCACCACGTAACGCCTGTTTCGCCGCTTCAAACAGTTCTGGGGGGGACGTTGAACTCCAATTCGTCTACATTCTCGAAAGAAACAGGGAAGGGATTATGAAAACGCTGCACTGGACACTGCGCGACCTGGAACTGTTACCAGAGTATTAAAGAAACTGGTATTGGGGCGGGCTAGCCGCGCGCCGGAGCGGCAACGGCCTGACGTTTGCGTTCGTCACGCCAGCGTTTCACGTCCAGCAAGCGGCGATAGGCTTCGTAGATGAGCGGCTGGTAGACCAGGTCATGCGTCTCCAGGGAGCGCAAGGGGAAGCCGCCGAAGCCGCGCTTGAAGACATAGACGCCCCATAGCTCCTGCCCCTCTTCCAACACATCGGGAATGCCCCGGAAGTTGTAGTACCAGCAGCCATGTTCTCTGGCCCAGCGTATCCCCGTCCATTGTAAAAGATGGTTGGGCATGCGCTCGCGCTCTTCATTAGAGGACGCACCGTACATGTACCAGCTCCAATGTCCCAGGCGCAGCACGATGGTGCCGGCCACCGCCTTGCCCTGATATTCGGCCAGGAACAGCACCGCACGGTCGTCCTGGCCGTACAGGCGCAGTACGTCGGCATAGTGGGCTTTGTCGTGAATGAAGAACTGATCGCGCGCACTCGTGACCTCGTACAGGCTATAAAAGGTGTCGATATCGGAGAGGTCGCCGCGCCGTACCACGATGCCCTTGCGCGAGGCCAGTCGAATGTTATAGCGCCACTTCTCCTTCATGGCGGCCAGCAGGGCCTGCTCGTCCGGTCGGATGTCCAGCACCCACTCGTGACGGATGTGCATGGCGTAGGGGTTGCGGCGGAAGCCATGACGTGCCAGTGCCGTCAGCCACTGCATATCTCCGTCCGACACGCTCGGCTCAACCTTGAGCATGAAGGCGCGATGCCTGCGTGCCTCGGCCTTCACGAAGTTGAGTAGCACGGTCAGAGCGGGTGAATCGGGATCGTCGATAACGGGGCCACGCGGCGCGTAGAAATAGGTCTGCTGGATGACGGGTGCGCGCGAAATGAGGATTAGCATGGCGGCGCAAAGCCGACCCTCGTCGTCCAATACGCCCACGCGCAGCGGCTCGGCGTGCAGATGCACGGCCAGTTCGCCCCACTCGTAAGATTGTGTGATGTTGCAGCAGACAGAGGAGGCCACAAAATCGTTCCACTGCTGACGGTCGCTAATGATCTGTGCTTGCATAATTATCGCTCAACCTTCTCGGCCTGCTGCGCCGACTCACGGTTCTCACTTTTCGCACTCTTTGTCTCTGCCGACACGTTGCCGTTTTTGCCGCGCGCGGTGCGTTCCATCTCCACTTTCCTGCGTTCCTCGTGGCGTCTGGCCCGCCGCAGCTCGACCAGTTTACGCCACCCACTATAGATCAATGGACGATACACGTAATCCTGCGTGGGCATGTTCAAGCGCGAGAAGCCACCGAAACCTTTCTTGTATTCGTATACGCCCCACATCTCCTCGCCCGGCTCCAGTACTTCGGGGATAGTGCGAAAATCGAAGTAGCTACAACCGCGCTCTTTGGCCCATAGAATGCAGCGATATTGCAGCAGGTAGGTCGGCTTAAGGTTGCGCTTGTGGTTCGATGAGGCCCCGAACATATCCCAGCACCAGTCGCCGAAGCGAATCAGCATCTTGGCCGCGATAGCCTCGCCCTCGTGTTCGGCAAGGTAGAGAACGGCATCGCCCTTGCTGGCGAAGTGGCGCAGAATCTCTTGATGGTAATCCTTACCGTGAATAAAGAAATCGTCACGTTCGCTGGTGAGCTTGAGCAGGTCATAATAGGTATCGAAATCGGCCTTGCTGTCGGCCTCACGGATGACGACGCCCTTGCGCTCGGCCACGCGCACGTTCTGTCGCCACGTCATTTTAAAGTTCGCCAGCAATTGTTCGGCGCTGGGACGAATATCCAGCACCCAGCTACGGCGTCCATGCACGGCGATGGGATTGTTTTGAAAGCCCAATCCTCGATAGGCCGCCAGCCATTCGTCCAGACGCGGATCATCGTCCGCTATATTTGGCTCGACGCGCAGCACCACGCTATGTTCCTTGTGCGCGATCTGATGAGCATGATTGATCAGCGCGGGCAAAGCCGGTGAGTCGGGCGACACGACCGTCGGGCCGCGAGCGCTGTAGAGCCAGTTGAGATGCAGACCGGGGACAGCGGCGGGCAACGGCACGGGAGCAACTGCGAGCTGCATGCTGCCGATCAGTTGCCCCTGCTCCAGCGCGCCCAGGCGATAGATACGCCCGCCGAGGTATTTATTCAGTTCGCCCCACTCGTAGGATTGCAAGAGATGTCCGCGCGGCTGAGCAGTCAAAAAGGCATTCCACAGCCCGGCATCGGTAATCTCCTGAATGCTAATGGTCATAGGCCCCTACTTCTCTACATCTTCTCTTTTTCCAGAAATTCTCGCCGCAGAATGCTATAGACGCGCACGTCATGATAGGTGCCAAAGCGGGGGATGGCCTCGCGTAACGTGCCTTCGTATTTGAAGCCGACCTTCTCGTCGGAGCGCCAGCCGCCTACGTTCTCTTCCATGTCCTGCGTCTGAATGCGATTCAGGTTCAATTCCATAAAACCGTAGCGGATCATCAATTTCGTGGCCTCGGTCGAGTAGCCTTTGCCCCAGTACGCGCGGTCAATGATATTATAGAACTCGGCGCTCTGGTTAAGCAGGTTAATATCTTTCAGGCCCACCAGTCCGATCAAGGTGTTATCGCTCTTGAGCGCCACCCCGAAGATAATGTGGTTGAAGGTTTTATAGAGGTTCTCGATGCGTTCACGCCCACGTGCATCGCTGGTGGGGTAGACCGAGAAATAGCGTCGAATCTCTTCATCATTGAGCCAGCGTGCATAATCATGACTGTCCTGCGCCGGTTCCAGTGGGCGCAGATAGACGCGCTCACCGACAATAAACGCATTTTGAAATTTTGAAATATCTTCCATACGATCCCTGTGATCCTTCTAGGCTATCGTAGATAGGTGCCTGTCATTAATTCGAGGCCAAGTATAACATAGTACAGGAGGGGTGGCAAATTTTTCGTCTGGAATAGGTCAGCAAGGCGACCATTGGACGACAGCGGTTCAAACGGTATTTCCCTATGAGATAAACGAGCATAAGGGGCAGAGCATAATGATGAATTTTTTCCCCCGAAACCGGCAATGACATTATGCCGTAGGGGCGTGATTCATCACGCCCTGAGAGGGGAATGACGGACGAGCAGGGCGTGATTCATCATGCCTTGAGAGCGGCTCGACGGGAGGAGCAGGGCGTGATGAATCACGCCCCTACGGCATATCCCCATCGCTGGTTTTAGTTGGAAAACTAGATTTATACCATCGAACCGGAAGCGGTAACGTTACGTAGATGATACGATACCAATAGGTTTCTCCCGAACATATGCAAAAACCGCAGATGGAGGGACATGAGACGCGGCCTGATACCTGCAAGGGGTATCACTACATGTAGTGTATATAGTTTGATACTTACGCAAAGGAGAGTAAAGCAATGGCCCAGGAAGCACTGGCCTTTGACATGTACGGCACGCTGGTCAACCCCGTGCGCATCTGGCAGCAGCTTGATCGCTGGATTGTGCAGGACACAAAACGTATCGCGGAGCTGTGGCGGCAGAAGCAGCTCGAATATACCTTTCGGCTGGTTGCAATGGAGCAGTATAAGAATTTCGCTTATGTGACGCGGTGCGCGCTGGACTACGCGCTGGCCGCCACCGGCCACGAGCTAACGGACGAGCAGAAACAACAATTAATGGAAGAGTATAACCGGCTAGAGGTGTTCCCTGATGTACTGGAGGGCCTGCGAAGACTACAGCTAAAAAATCACACGATGGTCGTTTTCTCCAATGGCACACCCACAATGCTACGTGCGCTGATGGAGTTCGCCGGACTCAACACTTATCTGAGCGGCTTCATCAGCGTCGATGAAGTGCGCACCTACAAACCGGCACCACGCGCTTATCAGCTTGTCGGTCAGAAACTCGCGCGCCCGCTCAACGAGATTCGCCTGATCTCATCAAATCCCTTTGATGTGGTGGGAGCATTACATGCGGGCATGCAAGCCACCTGGCTCGACCGCTCCGGCGGTGTCTTCGATGGTCTTGGCACACGCCCCCCAATGGTGGTGAAGACACTGGTGGAGTTGGCCGATAGAGAATAACTTTCCAGTTGAACTTGAGACTGCGAATCACAGCGTACAAGAGCAGGACGCAGCTCCCCTCGTTGCGAAAGGCGGCAGCCATCGTGTGCGAACGGCGCTTGACTTCTCCGAAAAGCCGTTCGATCACATTGTTGGTGCGAATCGTCTTCCAACGCTCTTTATACTGCCCAATTTTTCCTTGCCCGCGCAGACAGGTGTCACGGAAACACCGCCTGATACATTATACTGATAAAGGTATATTGAGTATCTGTATCTGGAAGAGAAGGAACTGGAATGAATGCACCCAAACGATGGCGTAGATGGTTATTATGGGGAGGAACCAGTCTGCTGACGCTGCTTTGTATTACCGCTCTCTATTTACATTTTGTACCACAAAGCCCCGTTAAAGCCTTTATCAAGAAGCAAATCCCTGTTTTGACACAGGAGTCAGATAATTATCTTACGCGGACATATGTCTCGCCTGCCGGTTTCCAGATGACGTACTATCTCTATGTGCCCGCCAATTATAATCCGACTCAGGCTTATCCTGTCGTTCTGCTGCTGCACGGTGGCGGTGAGCGCGCGACCAAAGGCAAAACGGCGGCCCAGAACCGCGAGGTTCTTATGCGCCAGGCCTATGTGCAGGTCTGGGGACCAGGTTATCCCGCTAACGGCAAGTACAGCCCCAATGTACAGCAGCACTGGCCCAGTTTTATTGTTGTGCCGCAGGTCGTCAATCCGTCCCAATGGGTGGATATACCGGCCTGGCATGGTTCGTACACACTGGCTCCTCAGCCCACGCCACAACTTGAGGCGGCAATGGAGATTCTCAATCTCGTCCAGCAGCAGTATCACATCGATCCTCATCGCCGCTATATCACCGGCCTCTCGATGGGCGGCTACGGCGTCTGGGATGCGATTGAACGCTGGCCAAACTACTTCGCCGCCGCCGCTCCCCTGGCCGGAGCAGGCGACCCGGCACTGGCGGCGCGCCTCGTCAAGCTGCCCATCTGGGCCTTTCATGGTACAAAGGATAATGTTGTACCCGTTTCAGGCTCCCGTGACATGATTCAGGCCATTGAAGCCGCCGGGGGCCACCCGCGCTACACGGAATTTCCCCAATCCGGTCACGAAATCTGGGATAAGGTCTACGCGACGATGAATGGCCCCTCGCCCGTGCCAGATTTCTTCTCCTGGCTCTTCTCACAGCGCAACCCCTCACCGTCAATGTGATACATCATATCTTTATAGAGATGTCCGTCCCTTTTTTAATGCTGGAGAGGTCGTAAATGCCGCCTTTTTGCTCATAGCCACCGACAAAGGGGTCAGTGGCGAGCAGCATGGGAGTGTCCAGGTCGATGTAGCGAAAGCTGCCCAGACCAGCGACAAAGTGCGCGGCGAAGCTGATGGCCAGCCGCGATTCAATCATGGCCCCGATCATCAACCGGGTGTGTGTGGCACGGCACAGGGCGGCAATGTCCAGTGACTCCACGACACCAGTCTTCATTAGCTTAATGTTGATGCCACTCACGGCTCCCATAGCGATGAGACGCGCAGCAGCAGCGGCGCTAGATGCGCTCTCGTCGGCGAAGACCGGGACGCTACTATGTTGCGTAACGTAGCGCAGGCCCTCGAAATCGTCCTTGTGGACAGGTTGCTCGATCATGAGTGGGCGAATGTCACGGTCGTCCAGCGCTTCCAGGCAGAGCAGTGCCTCATCCGGCGTGTAGCCCTGATTGGCGTCGAGCGTGATGGGTAGACCGGGAGCGCCCTCGCGGATGGCCTCAACGCGCTCAACATCATCTTGCAGGTTGCCGCCAACCTTAACCTTAATGCTGGTAATGCCTTTGATCAGCGCGTCCTCAGCCAGTTGATAGGCGTGTTCAGGCGCGACGAGCGGAATACTGATATCTGTTTCGACCTGCGTGCTGGCCCCGCCGAAGAAGACGTAGAGCGGCATGCCATGTGAGCGAGTGAGGGCATCCAACAGAGCCATTTCCATGCCTGCACAGACAGTGGCCTGCGCGTAGAAAACGCTTTTGAGCAGCTTTGAGAGCGCGCGCCAGTGAGCGGCATCGCGCCCGCGCAGCAGTTCCGCGCACGCCTGTGCTGCTGCCAGCGCCGTCTCCTGCGACTCACCCGTGCTGGGCGGGAACGGCGCACACTCGCCATAACCCACGCTACCGTCTCTGAGCGTGACGGTGATTAAGACGTTACGCGCCTCGGTAACGCCTCCCGTGGCAATTGTGAATGGCTCCAGCAATGGAATCGTGAGCGGTTCCACCTGCACGGATTGGATGGTGGTCTGTGACATATGCTGCTCCTTGTCTTTTCTCTCTACCACCGGAAGGCATAGCCGACGCCGCGCACGGTTTGAATCAGTTTCGGGTTCGCCGGGTCCTCCTCAATCTTCTCGCGTAGCCAGCGAATATGCACATCGACGGTGCGCGTATCGCCCACGTAGTCGTAACCCCAGACGTTGTGCAGCAACTGGTCGCGCGTCAAGACGGTGCCGCGATTGCGCACGAGGTAGGTCAGCAGATCGAACTGCTTGGGTTGCAAGTCCAGTTCTTTGCCACGACAGTTGACGCGCCTTCCAGCCAGGTCAATGCGCAGTGGACCCGCCACCAGTTCACGATTGGGACGCGGCACTTCCTGCGTCCCTTCTTGTGGCGCATGTGATGCGGCTTCTTCCGGCGCAGGCGCATACTCAGAACGCCGTAGCAACGCGCGCACACGCGCCAGTAGCTCGCGCCGTCCAAAGGGTTTGGTCACATAATCGTCGGCCCCGACTTCGAGGCCAACGACCTTATCGATCTCGTCGCTTTTCGCGGTCAGCATCAGGATGGGGATAGTGGCCGTGCTGCTCTCACGCCGCAGTTGACGGCATACCTCCAGGCCATCGATTTCAGGCAGCATCAGGTCCAGTACGATCAGGTCTGGTTTTTCGCGCCGCGCCGCCTCTAACGCGCTCACCCCGTCGGCGGCGGTGGTGACGATATAGCCTGCCTGCTCTAAATTGTATGCCAGCGTCTCCACCAGCACCTCTTCATCATCTACCACCAGTATTTTGCGTGCCACGAGCTTCCCTCCCGTCTACCTGTCATACAGAACCGACCGGATTAACCGAAGCGACCGCTGATATAATCCTCAGTTTCTTTTTTCTGTGGTCGCTCGAACAGATTAACCGTTTTCGCATGTTCTATCAGTTTACCGCTCAGGAAAAACCCTGTAAATTGTGAGACGCGCGCTGCCTGCTGCATGTTATGCGTCACTATCACAATAGTGTAATCTTTCACCAGTTCGGTGATAAGTTCTTCGATTTTGAGCGTGGCGATGGGATCCAACGCCGAGCATGGCTCGTCCATCAGCAACACCTCCGGCCTGACAGCCAGGGCACGTGCAATGCACAGGCGCTGCTGCTGCCCGCCCGACAGGCCAAGCGCCGACGATTTGAGGCGGTCTTTGACTTCATCCCACAGAGCAGCAGCGCGCAGACTCTGTTCCACCGCCTCCTCAAGCTCTCTCTTTGACTTGCCCTGCACACGCAAGCCATAGGCAATATTCTCGAAAATCGATTTGGGGAAAGGATTGGGACGCTGAAAGACCATGCCCACCCGCTGACGCAGCAGCACCACATCGGTACCGCGTGCGTAGATATTCTGCCCATCCAGTAGCGCCTCGCCCTCGATGCGGGTGCCCGGAATAAGATCGTTCATACGATTGAGCGTGCGCAGAAAGGTCGATTTACCGCACCCCGACGGGCCAATGAGCGCCGTTACCTGTCGCTCGTAGATGGGTATAGAGACGTCATACAGTGCCTGCTTGGTTCCGTAGAAAAAGTTGGTATGCCTGACGTCGATTTTCACGAGCGCCCCCTCATCGGCCAGAACACTCTGCCGACTCACCTGCACCTTCGGCACACTGGCTGTCGCGGGAATCTGGCCAACGAGAGGCGTGACTTCGATCTGCTGCCCCGTTTTATTAACCTGTATATCCAATTGAGCCTCCCTGAGAGAGCGAACACGCCCTGTTGCTCTGCTTTCTTCTATTTTATACAAGTCGGTACTCTTTGTGCAACGGGATCGCCGTATCGACAATCAGCCGATCCTCCAGCACCACCAGCCGGATGTAGCGTCCGGCCAGGGCCTTGCTGATGAAGTACGGACGGCCCTCATACGAGATATGACCACTACGGGCGACCTTGCGTGAAAAGATGCTAGCACCTTCCGGTAATGCAGCATTTTCATGTTCTACCCGATAAAGGGTAGGATACTCATTGGCTCTGATCTGCGATTCTGATGTCATAGCTAGTGCTATCCTTACTATAGGTCTTAGCTAAAACGACCGGTGATATAGTCTTCTGTCTCGCGACGCTGGGGATGAGAAAAGATCTGCTTTGTTTCGCCCATTTCAATCAGTTTGCCATGAAGAAAAAAAGCGGTCGTATCAGCAATACGCCCTGCTTGTTGCATGTTATGTGTCACCACCACCACCGTATACTCGTGTTTCAATTTCATGATCAGCTCTTCAACTTGCATGGTTGAGATGGGATCAAGTGCCGAACATGGCTCATCCATCAACAGAACCTTTGGTGCAATGGCCAGCGCGCGTGCAATGCAGAGCCGTTGTTGCTGCCCGCCAGATAACGCCGCCGCCGAGAGCGTGAGCCGGTCTTTGACCTCGTTCCAGAGAGCGGCTTCGCGCAAGCTGCGTTCCACAATCTCATTAAGAGCCTTTCCGCTCGCCAGACCGTTCAGACGCGCTCCAATGGCAACGTTCTCCCAGATGCTATAGTGCGGAAGTGGATTCGGCTGCTGAAACACCATGCCAATATGGCGGCGAACTGCGATAGGGTTAATCGCAGATGCGTAGATATTGGTATTTTCAATGAGTACTTCTCCCTCAGCATGAGCGTTTGGCAATTCTTCATGCATACGATTTATACAACGCACGAAGGTTGATTTGCCGCAACCAGAGGGACCGATGAGAGCTGTGACACTCCTGAATGGTATCGTCATCTGAATATCGTATAATGCCTGTTTGCGGCCATACCAGGCATTGAGATGGTAAACTTGTATGGACATAGTTTCACTCTTTCAGCTAGAAACGTCGCTTAAAACCACCGGTTGCCCAGCGCACCGCAAAGGAGGTAAGCAGGATCAGCACGACCAGCACGACGGAGCCAGCATACGCCTGATTGATCTGTACAGGATAGGGGCTATCCGTAAAGACAAAAATGCGCAATGGAAGGGCATCGACAGGTTGCATCACACCAGTGAACCAGAACGTGCTGCCAAAAGCCGTCATGAGGAGAGGCGCAGTCTCTCCTGCGACACGTGCCATTGCCAGGACAATCCCTGTGACAATACCGCTCGTGGCAGCCGGGATAACGACCTGAAGGATGGTGCGCGATTGCGTCGCGCCTAGTGCGAGAGATGCTTCGCGGAGTTCCTGCGGTACCAGACGAAGTACATCCTCGGCGGTACGAGCAACGATAGGAATCATGATGATGCCTAACGCGACACCGCCAGAAAGGGCAGAAAAGCCGTGTGTGGGGATAACAATCAGCACCCAGGCGAACAGGCCAAAGATGATGGTGGGAATGCCATTTAGAACATCGACCATGAAACGCACCGCTTGCGAAAACCATCCTGTGCCAAATTCTGACAGATAAATGGCCGTGAAGAGTCCCAGAGGAATGCCGATGACGGACGCTAAACCAACCAGGATCAGGGTGCCTTGAATAGCTTCACCGATTCCACCGCCTGATGAGCCAAACGCGCCGGGCAATTCCGTGAAAAAGCTCAGGTTGAGAAACGGTAATCCCTGAAGCGTGATATAGATGATCAGGTACAGCAGCACGATAATAGCAAAAGCTGCCGTGAGCACCGCGAAGGCGATGCAGAGAGCATTGCTGAACTGTCTGATTACATGATGGGCCGTGGATGGCATCTGAAAGGGGTTGGTCGGCCTCTCTGATGCTTTGGGTGTGCTACTCATGCTGCCAGTCCTCCTATGCGTCCCCTACCGACGTGCGAAACGAGCAGACGCGCTAGAATATTAGCGATCAATGTGATAATAAACACGAGCAATCCGGTCTCGATCAGGGCTGAGAGGAACAGGCCCGGCGTGGCCTCGCCAAACTGGTTCGCAATCACACTGGCAAGCGTATAGCCTGTATTAAACAGGCTCCATGATGGCGCTGTCGCCTGATTACCGATCACCATGGTCACGGCCATCGTCTCGCCAAGCGCACGCCCCAGGGCGAGAATGATGCCACCTACGATGCCAATGCGCGCACCCGGCAGAATCGCATGGCGAATGACTTCCCAGCGTGTGGCCCCTAAAGCCAGTAGCGCCTCGCGTTGAGAGCGCGGCACCGTAAGCATCACCTCACGAGACACGCTGATAATCAACGGTAAAATCATAATGACCAGAATCATGCCGGCAGCCAGCAAGCCCAATCCATGGTATTGCCCATCGAAGAAGGGAAGGAAACCGAGATATCTATGCAGCCAGGGTTCTCCCGTGCTGATGAGCCAGGGGGCCATGACCAGGAAGCCCCAGAGGCCATAAACGACGCTTGGGACAGCGGCCAGCATATCCATAATGAAGGAAAGTGCCGGACGAAGCGGACGCGGGCAAAACTCAACAAGAAAGATGGCCGCCCCCAGGCCAATCGGCACCGCAAAGATGATAGCAAAAAACGATGTCACAAGCGTGCCGAAAATGGCGGGAGCGACCCCATAAATGTTATGCACCGGATCAAATGCCTGATTGGTCAGGAAGTGCCATCCAAAGGTCGCCAATGTGGGCAATGAGTAACTGACCAGAACCCAGGCAATACCAAAGACAGAGGCAAGAGTAAGAAGCACGAAAAGGGCAGTCACTCCTTGAAACAGGATATCGCTCAGTCGCCGATTGCCACCTGTCAGTGTCGAGAGCAAGGAGCGCAGTCCTTCTTCGCCTGTGGTTGCTATTTTTCCCTGCATCGCAGTCTCCTTCTGTTTGTTCTTGCTAGCAAACTACCGGTTATCATGGCCTTTACCCTCTGAGAGAACCATGCTTCTCTCACCTATAGAGAATATAGGTAAGAGAAGCGGTACTGATGGCTTGTCAGCGGCACCAACCATCGTCGGCGAAACGATGATGGTTGGTAGCGAAGGGCCACGTGATTCGTCGCAATGTAGCCTATTTGCCTGTATAGCAGGGCGCATTGTTGCTACCGCACGTCATCGATTTGATCTGTGCCTCGTCTCTGCTGACAATACCGCTCGGTAGAGGAACATAGGTCAGGGCCGATGAGTAGCTCTGCCCATCGTGGGTCATCCACCACAGCATATTAGCAAGAGCCTCTCCTTTATCAGCATTGCTCTGATGCTGATAGACAATCACCCACGAGAAGCCGGAGATGGGATAGGATTCTGCTCCAGGAGCGTTGACAACATAGAAACGCAAGTCGCTGGGAATGTTGGTCACGTTCGAGGCATCGATCTTGGCCCCATCCAGTGAAGGCGCGACATAATTGCCCGCCGCATTCTGGACGACTGCATACGGGAAGTTATTAGCTACTACATAGGCCAGTTCAACGTAGCCAAGTGCACCGGGCGTACTCTTCACGGCAGCGGCCACGCCAGGATTACCTTTTCCCCCAACGCCAACCGGCCAGTTCACTGTTGTGGATGCACCAACCTTCGAGGCCCATTCAGGGCTAACGGCAGATAGATAGTGTGTAAAGATACTGGTCGTCCCACTTCCATCCGAGCGGTGAACAACGGTAATCGCCTCGTTGGGAAGGTTGACACCGGGATTGAGTGCAGCAATTTCCGGGTCATTCCAGGTCTTGACTTTGCCTAGATAAATGTCTGCAATCAGTGTTCCCGTCATCTTGAGATGGCCGGTGATACCGGTGAGATTGTAGGACATCGCAACAGCGCCAAGCGTAATCGGAATGTGGATAATCGGCCCATTGGTGCTTTTGGCAAGTTGGGCATCGGTCATAGGCGCATCAGTTGCGCCGAAATCAACAACTTGATTGAGCAGGTCGGTGATACCTGCACCGCTCCCAACAAGCTGGTAGTTTACATCTGCCCCACATGGTACCGTTGGATAGACAGTAAACAGTTTGGAGAAGAGTGGTCCATCAAAAGTCGAACCGGCCCCATTCAACACTTTGGTCGAGGGGCAACTCGTGCCACCAGTGGAACTTGAACCGGTGGTCGTTGTACTACCGCAAGCAGCGATGAAGAGTGTGAGTGCGATAGCCACGAGCGAAATAAAGGTCAGGCGTCGTTGTTTGAGCATAAGTTCTCCCACTTTAGGAATACGCAAAAGTAACAGGAATAAGGTCTGAGAAAGTATCCTCGCTCAAATCTCTTTCTCTCCCTGTTGTACTAATACCGTACCATTGCAGCATTAACCTTGCTTTATGGATATGTTAAGCAAGCGTTAAATGTTCCTAAAGGATAAGCCGGCGATTGTTAAATGGATCGAGAGGAACTGTTCAGTAGACATGCTTCATGCGTGGTGAGTCTATGAGCGCGGAAAAACACAACAGATTACAAATCCTCTTGTTCCTCTTCCAAAATTTGTTCTTCCAAAGATGCTCCTTGCACATCGTCCACATTTCTTGCAGGCAGATTTCCAATAAAACTTTCCAGAGGAACATCATTCAACCTGGCTTTGAGATACTCCTCTATCTGGCTCTGCTTCATATCCACTAACTCATGTTCAAAGCCTAAAGATTTTTTTAACAAGCGCGCCACTTGCTGGGGCCAGAAAGTGGCACTCATCTGGACAATATCGCCATTCACTCTACGTGCGAGATTCACAATATTGCTTTTAGCTCCAATACGATCAACGATAATAATAGTGGCCATGTAATACAAGCTATTTCCTACTTGAGCTTCATGTTGGTATCGCGTTACTTTGTCCAGGGATATTTCAGGATTACCCCGACCAATAAATCCAATGTCAAACAAGCCAATCCTTTACTCGACTGCGTATCACCGCAACATACTCAGGATTTTGCTCAATTAGCACAAATCTTCGACCTAGCTTTACAGCCGCTTCTCCAACAGTGCCGATGCCCGCAAAGGGGTCTAAGACAAGGTCTCCCTTAAAGGAATAATAGGTAATGACCTTCTCGGCCAACTCTGGGGGAAAGATTGCAGGGTGACGCTTATCATACGTCGGGGTGATACGCCAGATATTAGTGCGCTCATACCCATCATCAATACGAGAGGCACGCACGAGTTCCTGGTTGGGGTGTGAACGTATATTCCAGTCAATCAGTTTTGTTGTATGTTTACGATACACCAGAATATATTCTGTCACAGGGACAGGCTTATATTGGAGCGGATTTCTATCAGCCGCGAATCTTCTCCCTCTTCCCGTTGCCCATCCGGCTCCCTCCGGCTTCTGCCAGATGATGTCATCTACAAAATCATAGCCCTCCTCGATAAAAAGCCGATGGACATCGAAAGGAACGGCTATTCGCTTCGAGGCCTCATTGCGGTTAGAGCGCCTGACCAAAACAGGTGCCACATTTATCACAAAAAAACGCCCTTCCGCTAAGACTCTGTGTACATTATGGATGATCTTGCGTAATTTTAGCAGATATTCTTCATAAGTAATATAATCGGCATACTCTGGACGGGCATTATAATAGGGCGGCGATGTAAAAACAAGTCCGACACTTTCAGCCGGTAAGTCCTGTAATATCTCTTCACTATCGCCCAAAGCCACTGTATCTCTCATCGTGGATATCTGATAGGGTTCATTAGCAGAGGCATCTTCATCAGTATCTTCCGCTCGCTCAACACGCCCAAGTAAACGTGTCTCCAGACTTTTTACAGAGGTCGTTTTATCACGCACAATTAACGAGGTTCGTGCATCGATCACTACCTCTCCGATGCGTTCTCTTGTCACTTTATTTACAAGTGGCACCCGCCAGACATGATAGCGATCATCAATTTCTGGTAAACCAAAATCTACCGCATTTTCCAGTTTCGCCGCTTGCAACCAGAGCAAAGCAATTTTTTTGGCTGCCGCAACATCTAACACCATATAATTTCTTTTCTCTGCTACAGTTGGAAACTCCGCGCCTTTTTTCATACACAACCATTCTCAATCTCAAATATCTGCTGATCCATATTGCCTCAGCCATAGAACAATTTTACCATACACCCCCTGGAAATTCCACCAGCGCCATCACGTAAAAAATCAGCAAGAAGCCTGACCCCGGTAAGCAGGGATCAGGCAGCGCTAATAATCAGGTAGGGAAGGTGGCCTATTTATGACTATAAGAAAATATCGTTGTACACGCCGGATACTCCTGGCGGTATTCAGACCGAAGCGGATTGAGGCTCCGATGATTGCGCCTGACACCACTGCTCGTAATCGACGAAGCAGCCATCCTCAACGATATACAGGCTGGGCAGTGTCACTGTGGGCAGGCCACCGCCTAGCTTGATCTTTAACCGATAGAGCGCCAGGGCATCATCGTCCTTGCCGGTGTAACCGATCCGACGTGCCTCCCCACAAAGCTGATCGGGCGTGGCTACAGTTGCCACACCCATGCGCCCCCATGAGTGCTTGTGGGTGGCACGGGTAATCCCAATAGCCGGTATATACGTATGCTGAGATGGTAGCAGCAAATCACGACTCATATCTCTTCTCACGCTTTCTTCTTTATGACTCAAATGACCCAACAATTGCAAAACTGCAAAGCAATCCCCATGAAGGGTCATTTACTACTGCATATACGGGTGGCAGAGACAACAAGAGACAGGTTTTGGCGTGAAAATGAGTAATAAAATAGAAAAAAGGAACATCCCGTTCCTCTCATCTCGCTAGTATTTATAAAGAAGCAGGAATCTCTCCCTCACTTCCCCTTCTCTTCCTCTCCGTCTAAAACATCAAAAACAGCCACCACTACTCAGGGTGTGGTGGCTGCTCCATGACGAATGCGCCCGGATAATCGTAGGCACCGTTGCGATGCAGGATATTGCTAGCCTCCTCATCTCGACCATCCGGTCTGATCGATATCACTGTATGGCCGCTCTTAAACTCATTATCGTAGAAGGCCGCCTGCTCTTTGGGTACGCCCAGATGCATGAGATCATCGCGTAGATTATTGACCGGCGCACCTCCATGTTGAGTTGCAACCCCTACCTGGTCGTAACCAAAGCCCGCATCCTTCAGCTCATCAATCGCACGCCTGGCCTTCTCATCGGCATCGAATACTCCCACTACCAGTGGCGTATGCTCCATCGCCATGTTCATCCTCCTGACCCGCTACACAACAAAGCATGTAGCTGTTCTAGTATACACGGCTCACGTATAAAAGCAATAAACCTGTATATGGACTCTGTGCGCCCATTTTTTCCTTGTTCTACACGCATAGGCGATATGAAAAGTGACATGCGACCGCTTCCCACGTGTTACAATAATGGCAGGGGTACCACTGCCAGGTACACCCGATAGCAAGTGAGACACAGCAACTAAGACAAAGGATAGATACCTGTATGACCAACCTCTATCTCATCCGTCATGGCCAGGCCACCACACAGGTCAGTAATATCTTGCGCGATGATGGACTCACACCACTGGGCATCACCCAGGCCGAACGCCTGCGCGACCGCCTGGCACATAGCGGTGAGATTGCCGCCGATGTCCTCATTGCCAGTACGCTGCCACGCGCCCGTCAGACCGCCGAGATCATTGCACCTGCGCTCAAACTACCGATCATTTTCGATGACGAGGTGCAGGAACTGCGGCTTGGCGAGGCCGAGGGCATGCACGTGGAGGAGTTCAGGCAAAAATTCGGTGGCTACAACATCGAAGAATACCCTTTCAGGCCGGTCGCACCCGGCGGCGAGAACTGGGGCATGTTCCTGCTGCGCGTCTGCACCGCCCTTGACCGTATCACACGCGAACACGAGGGTAAAAATATCGTCGTGGTCTGTCACGGGGGCGTGGTTGACGCCTCGTTCATCCACTTTTTTGCGCTGAATAGCCTGACGCTACCCCCTGTACGATTCGACACCCACAACACCTCTATCACGCACTGGCGCAAGAGCAGTCCCGCTGGACGGGCCACCAAATGGCGCATAATGCGCTATAATGATAATCTGCACGTGCGCGACATTGACGCGGAAGAGCGCATCCCCTGGCACGCGCTCACCATCCCGCCGCGCCGTGACCAGACCATGACTCCCAGTGAGCCAACCCTACCGGCAACTGAGGAATAATTTGTCCCATACAGTCAGGAGGAGCGCGCGCATTGCAATGACACGCACGTATCCTGGCAATTATCAGCAAAGGAGCGACATATGAACCTGATCGATTATCTGCGCGGCGAGCAGAAGTATCTTCACAGCATGATCCGCAATTCTGTCAGCACACTGACCCCCGAAGAGTGGCATTTTACGACGGGGGAGAGGGATAATAGCATCGCCTTCATCGTCTGGCACTGTGTACGCACGGAGGACAATATCATGCGCTTCATCCTTCAGGGCAAGAACACTATCTGGAATGAGGGGAACTGGCACGAACGGCTGGGCCTGCCCCCGCGCGTGCAGGGTACGGGCATGGCAACCGAGGAGGCAAAGGCACTACGCATCAACGATACTGCTCTCTTCATGCAGTATGCCGAGCAGGTATGGGCGGAATTCGAGGACTACATGGCAAACATTAGCGATGGTGGGACCGAACTCTCACAGCGCACTGTCACGGTGAAGCCGGTCGGACAGATGCCCGCCATTTTTGCTATCGGACGCATCTGCCTCACGCATCTATTTGTTCATCTCGGCGAGATCGAGCAGTTGCTTGGTGCGCAAGGCAAACAGGGTTCGCCGGTCTAGCTTGCTATTCTATTTCATGCACATACAACGTCTTGCCACTGCATGAAGCTAAACGTTGTCCATCGGGCGACCAGGCCACGGCGCGCACCCACGAGGTATGCTCTTTTAGCACGCTCAAGGTCTTGCCGTCGGCTACCTGCCAGAGCCGCACGGTCGCATCGTCGCTGCCAGAGGCAATTACCTTGCCATTCGGCGACCAGACGGCGGTTTTGATGGCGAGTGTGTGGCCGCGATACACAGAGATCGGTTGCCCGTTATGGGCGCGCCAGACCTGCACGGTGGCATCCTCGCCCGCCGAGAGCAGCGCGTTCCCATCGGGCGACCAGGCGGTGGCATACACGGGGCCGATATGCCCGCGATACGTGTACTCCACCTGACCCGTGCTTTCATGCCAGACCTGCACGCCGCCGTTGAAGCTGGCCGAGGCCAGCAGATCGCTGCCTTTCAGCCAGGAGATGGAGAAGATGCGGAATTGCCCGGTGTGAATATGTTGACATGCGCCAGTCTGCGCATCCCAGACCTGCACGGTGCTATCACCGTAATCGCCGCCAGAGGCAATCGAGCGGCCATCGCTTGACCAGGCCAGACAACGCGCAAAACGCTCGTGTCCGCGATAGATCACGCGCGTCTCACCACTGTGCGCATTCCAGATATGTACCGTGCCGTCGGTATCGCCCGACGCCACATACTCGCCGTCGGGCGACCAGGCTACGCACAGCACACAACTCTGATGGCCTTCGTAGGTCAGGTAGCGATACTGGAAAAATGGACTCCACAGGTGAACTGTTGCATCACGCGCGGCAGAGGCCAGCACACGGCCATCAGGCGACCAGGCCAGTGAGAAGATATTATCCCGATGACCGGTATAGGTAACCACCGCCATTTCTTTACCACCTACCATTATGCTCAATGCTCTTTCGGCCCTTCGATCAGCAGATTTATCGCGTGCGGAAGAACCGGGAGAATATACTCCATACACTCCTTGACCGCCTTCGGACTGCCGGGGAAATTGATAATCAACGTGCGCCCACGTACTCCGGCAACGCCGCGCGAGAGCATAGCCATGCGCGTGTATTGCAGGCTATTGGTACGCATGGCTTCCGCGATACCAGGGGCCTCTCGCTCTAACACGGAGCGTGTGGCTTCCGGCGTTACGTCGCGCGGGGCCAATCCGGTGCCGCCGGTTGTGAGAATCAGGTTGAGATGCTGCTGGTCGCTCCATTCACGCAAGACAGCCGCAATCTGTTCTGCCTCATCCGGCACAATCGCGCTCGCGCTCACCACCGCTGCGGGCATCTGCGTCACAAGCGAACGGATCATCTCTCCGCTCGCATCCTGCCGCTCACCCTTTGAGGCTCCGTCGCTAATCGTCAGCACACCCACAGTAATCATAATCCACACCTCTCATGTATCACGGTCGTTTCTGCGCTCTATCCGCGCGTCGTCAGTTCGCGCATCAAGGCCCCGATCCGGCGACGTGAGCCATAGAGCCAGACGGTATACTCGTCCTCAAGATCTTCTACATCATAGAGACAATCCATCTCAGTCGCCAGTTTACGCGCAATGTGTAGGAACTGTCCACGCTCGGCGCTGTTGCGGCTCTGTGTGCTGAGCGCCAGTTTACCCAGCCGCTCCTCTGGCTCCAACACGCCGTTAATCAGCGCGTACAACTGATCCAGTCCGAAGACGATTTGCAGAGGCGGCAAGTCGTTTAGAACACTTGCTACCTGTTGCTCACTGGCAGCATTTGTGCTATCCAGCAACCGCTCTAGCTCTTCATCCGTCAATTCGTCCTGCTCTTCCCCTTCACCCTCTTCCTCTCCGCCTTCAAACTCATCTAGCTCATCTGGCTCATCTAGCTCGCCCAACTCTTCCTCATCGCTCTGCTCGTCTCCTTCCGTCTCTTCCTGCTCGGTCGAGCGCTTTTGCAGGTTCACATACACGGAATGCAGTTGCTCAAGAATAAGCTGACGCGCCTCTTCAGGGGCATCGGAGCGGGGATGGACATAGACGAGCAGGTTATGGGCCGGGTCAGAATAGATGAACGGCGTCAGCACGGTGGCCTTTCTGCCACAATTGGGGCAGGTTGGCACGTTGAACAGCCCTGCCAGCACGGCATAGCGCAGCCGTGGCTCCTGCTCTACATTGACATATTCATAAATTTCGCTATCGAACACCTCTCCACATGGGCAGGTAAACGTTTGTTTGCTTGAACGAGACATAAGAAATCCGGTCTTTTCACCACGTATTTTCTAATCGCAACGAAACACATTGTCGTTTGGAACAACTGAATACGCTTATTATAACATATGCCGCCGCCAGGATATTGCAATTAGCGCCGTCGCCCCTTGCTACGGGATTTAGAGGAAAAGGTGAACTGGCCGCCCTGGCGTTCGATGAAGTGCTGGAAATGGGCATAGAACTCGACACGATCCTGCATAGTGATGACGGAGACGGCGTCAGCAGTTTCGATGGCATAGGGATAGCCGTTGCCTGCAATGACCTCGGCCCGCACCACATCCAGCACTGGCTCTAAAACGCCGTCATCGAGCAACCAGCGTGGGAATTCCAGGCGCGCGGGCGGACGATTAGAGGTGGTTTGCAGGTAGCAGAAGGCGATCTTATCGTGGTAGTCGCCGTAGGCCGCGAGAATGTCGCCGCGCGCGCATAGCATGGCCGGTGTGCGGTCGCCCCAGTGCAGGTGTCCCTGCCAGAGCAGTGCGTCATGCACACGCTTCGTCTCAGGCAAGAGTACGTCATCCTGCAAGGCTACGACGTTGCGCAGCATGGTAATTATGTCGCGTGCGTAGCTGGTATCGATATAGCCGATTAACGGTACACGATGCTTCTCTGAAGCACGCAGTAGTGAAATGGCGGCATTGATATACTGATCGCGGTAGGGCGCGGGCATGGTCAGGGCAAAGGAGACGACCAGCGAGCCATCGAAGAAGACGACAGGGCTGTGGATCGGCTCATCCGGTCGGCGTGTCTGCTCCCATTGCTCGATCTGCTGACAGAGCATCTCAACTTCTAGTAGATGGCGACGCAGGGTAACTTGCATATCGGAATAGGGATAGCTGTCGGGGTCGCGTCCTTCACTCCTCGACTCTTCCATGATCTCGTCCGGCGACAGCACTTCCATATGCACATCTTTCGTGTAAGGTTGCCCCTGCATATGTGGATTGATGAAAAGACCGGCCTGGATGAGCGCGACGGGAATAGAAGCATCGCGCCAGGGCAACAACTGGCTGCCATCAACGGCGATAGTGGTCACGCCCTCAACGCATTCTGCCCACTGCCGCGCCTGCTCGTGGTTGGCAAAGCTGTAGCCAAAGGGCACCACCGGGCCGTGATACGGCAAAAAGGCGGCATCGACGAGCCAGCGATCAAATTCGCTGCTCGGCCTTGCCCCTGCCACCATGCCGAACTCATCAGAAGGGAGCGCCTCCTCTAGCGCGGCACTGGACGGAAAACGCTGGTACAGTGTCTCCAACACTTGCCGATAGACTTTCAACTGGTCGCTAAACGAGCTATCGTACAACGTAAAATGGCCGCGCTTGCGTTCCAACGCTGCCTGTAACTTCCCTTTATGGAGCATAACTTACCCTACTCTTATCTCTTCGCGCAACCGTATCTCCTCCTCACTCAAGAGGTGCGTTTCGCCGTTTTGTTTGTTGAGGCGCACGATGCTGTCAAGCCCTTGCTCGAAGGTGTCGTCGTGGCTGATGACGATGAGTTGCTCAAAGCCGCGCACACGGCGAATCTGCTCGGCCAGGTTGGTGCGCCGCAGTTCGTCCATATTTTGCGTCGGCTCATCGAAGAAGGCAATATTCAGGTTGGAGAGCTTCTTGAGTAGTGCCAGGCGAATCGCCAGCGCCGCGCTCATCTGCTCGCCACCGCTCAACTGCGCGAAAGTGCGATTGACACCCTGACGGCGCAATGTGATCTCGTAATCGTTTTGCCACGAGAGTTGCGCGCTGCGATCTCCCATGATCTCGCTAAAGATGCGGTTAGCCTCCGCCGAGATATCGTTCAGCATGGCCTTCAATACGTGCGGTGCAGCCTCTTTGATGAGGGAGCGGAACAGGTTGGTCATGGAATGCAGATCATCCAGCGCCTTGTATTCTCGTCGCGCGGCCTCAAGCTGCTCCCGTAGACCTTCTGCTACCTCAATTTTTTGCATCAGTTGCTCTATCTTCTCCTGGTGATGCTTAATATTGCTCTCCAGCGTGGTCAGATCCCTCTCAAGCTGACGCATTTCTTCGCCTACACGTAGCAACTCTTGCTCATCAAAAGCTGCTTTAGCTTGCTGATACGTTATTTCAGCATCACGCAGGCTCTCTGCGGCCTGGCGTGTCTCGGCTTCCTGCTCCTGATAAGCCCGTTCTCGCTCTGGTAATGCCTGCGCCTCTTGTTCATTTTGTAAGTATTGCCGATAGCCGTCCTCGCTTTGTCGCATGATGGCTTCTTGCAACGCAATATCGGCATCGAGCGATTGATAAGCAGCCAGCGCCTCCTGCAACTGCTGCAACTGCTGGTGAGTATCCGCAAGCCTCTGTTGCTCAACCAGAAGCTGTTGCTGATACTGGCCCTCTTTAGCAACCTTTTCTTGTAATCCCAGTGCCCGACCGCGTGGATTGTTCAGAGCCTGGAGTTTGCTTTCAACCTGTTTGAGTTGCTCCTCGCTACCCTTAAGCGCCTCGGCCTCGTGGCTGCGCGCGCGCCAATCCGCCTCATATTGCTGAATCAGCTCCAGATTCAATTGAAGCTGCTTGTATAGGCCACCAAGTTCGGCTATCTGCTCGTTGGCCTTCTGACTTTCGTCGTAGGCGTGCTGGGCCTCCCTGATCTGGCTTGTGAGCCGCTGTGAGGGGCCGATCTCGCTCGTGAGATCGGCTATCTCCTGTTCAGCGCGCGCTATTTCATCGCTGACTTTGCGCACCTGCTCCGCCAGTGTATCGCGCTGCTCAATATACTGCTCTAGCTTGCTGAGGGCATCGGCATATTTCTTGAATTGCCCGATGCGCGTGTTAATCGCGTCATATTCACGCCGTATCTTTGCCAGTTGGCTCTGCTCGGCGGTTAGCAACCCCTCAAAGTAGGATTCCAGGCTGGCAATACCCTTGCCACGAATATTCAAGCAAGCTTCATTGAGCAGGGGACAAAGGCCACCTGCCGCCTGCGCCCGCGACTTGCTATAGCCCTCAATATTGCCTTCCAGGCGGCTCATCTGCGCCATGACACGCTCACGGCGCTGCTGCAAATCGGGTACCTCCTCCGCCTCGCGTCGTCGCTCTTCGATGATTTGCAGGTTACGCTCCGCCTTGCGTAGCTTCTCGGCTACCATTTCGCGCTCAAGCTGTTTCTCTTTGAGGCGCTTCTGCGCCAGACCTAACGCTTTCTCTTTTTCTGTGCGCCTGCCCTCGTCAATGCGTAGTCGGGTCAAGGTCTCGCTGCGCTCGGCCAGCAAGGCCGCCACTTCCTGCAATGGCTCTATTTGCGCAATGCGCTGTTGTAAACTCACCTGCCTCTGTCGAAAGTCGGTCAGTTGTTTTTGCAGGCGTTGACACTCGGTAAGCAGCTTCTTGTAAGAAAGCACCCGTCCCTTCAGGTCGTCGCGTTGCTGCTCAAGCTGGCGCTGTTGCGCTACCAGTGGTTCCAGTTGGGCAAGGCGTTGGCGATCCTCTGCGACTTCCTTCAAGCGCTCACACCAGTTCTGAATCTGTGCCTGTGCGGCAATCTCAGCGCGCTCTACACTCGCACGCTGATTCAGTAACTGGTTGCGTGCCTTCTCATCTACGCGCAAACGCTGCATCGCCTGGCTCGCCTGCTGATAGCGTTGATAGTCGGCCAGGCTGGCGTCAAAGATCTGCCGCGCGGCGCGCGCCCGTTGCAGGCTCTGCTCACGCACATTTAACAAGCTGAGGTGATTCTGATAGGTGCTTCGCTGATAATTATAGCGTTCTTCCAGGTGGCGCAGCCTGCCTTGCTGCTCAGTTAGTTCAATAAAACGTTCTTTCGTAATTAAAAGCTGCTGCTGTTTTTGTTTCTGCTCTAACTCATACCATTCTTCCTGCTGGCGTGCCTCCTGCAACTGCTGTTTCCAGACATCCAGTTCGCGTGTCTCATGCTCCAACCGACTCATCTCCAATTGCTGGTCGCGCTTCTGCTCATCATAGATTTTTTGCACGCTGAGTAGATAATCAGCCGCCGTCCTGTAATCCTCTATCTGCAATAGCGCATCAAAGGTCTGCTTGCGCTTACTGCCCGACTCCAGGAAGATGGCGGTGAAGGTACCTTGCGGCACACCCAGCGCATCCTTGAACAGCGAATTTAACGGGCGGTCGCGTTCGATGCCAAAGAGGTCGTGCAGCTTATCCACCACATCGGCACGCTGATCGACCTGATCGCTGGCCTCGACGTCATAGATATACCAGCGCGAACCGGAGCCGCAACGGCGCTCGACAATATAGGGGCGTTCGTCACCACCGATCAGGTGTATTGTTACACGCCCATATTTCTCGCCCTCGCGCACGAACTGGCTATGATTGTAAGGAAGGTAGTCAAATAAAGCATAACCGATGGCCTCAACCAGCGTTGTTTTGCCCGCGCCATTTCCACCGCTAATGGCGGTGGTGCCGCGCCGCAAATCGACGGCAAAGTGACGATAACTCTTAATGTTCTCCAATTCGATGCGTGTAATCAGCATAAACCCGCGCTCCACTCTCCAGCAAAGGCAAAAAATACGTTCCCATTGCGCTATTCTTCCCACCCCACTCTAAACCGGCAATAGAATATGCAAGGCGATTATATCATGCCTGAGCAAGATACGCGACGGAGAACCGGGAGACGCAGGACACCACAAGAATACACCCCTACGATACACGTATTTCGCGCGTTTGGACGCAACTTTCGACCTCCCCTGGAGCGAGAGGCTCGAAGGAAGCATACCTCTCGCTCCTTCACACGAGCGCCATGCGTCGTGTCCACAGAGGTAGGCCATTTGCCTGAGAGCAAGGCAAACAGCCGTCGCCGTGCGGTGAAGGATGAGGAAACAAACGAGGGCACCGGTCACTTCTGCTTATAATAATACCGTCGCTATCACACCGCACTGACGTATTGTTATTTGGGTAATCATCTCTGTTACTACTATAGACGATGTGCGTTAAAGCGGCTTTATCGCTCTGTAATTTCTCAGCTAAATCTAATCGTTGTCATCTAATGTGCCCTGCTATACGTGTTTGGAGTATGGTTGACAGGCTTATGTGGCAATCTGGCACGGGGAAACAGGAGAATATATGCATCACGGAGCATTGATTTACTTCTTGTGGCTGCTCTTTATCATTTTTCTAGGCGTGTTGCTTCTGCTTACCGTCAACATCATCCGGCTCAATCGAGCGCGGCGGAGAGAGTTGAGCGAGCCGATGAAGACGCTGGGAACAGGGAACAGCCCCTTACTCGACGAACAAAACCCACGTGTACGGCAAGCAATAGCGCCGGACGATAGTGATGTGGGCGGCAATGTCGTGAGCAAACCGGTCGAAGAGAGAAAAAAGCTTAAGTAAGAAGCGGTGGAACATACCATGCGGGCATGTTCCACCGCTTCTTACTTGTCACTCCTCGACTGGCCTGTTGATGCGACGGCGGGTGCGGCGACTTGCCACCTCCGCGACACGCAAGCGGTTTATCGCACGGCGCAACGCGGCCTCAAACTCGGCGCGTTCGCGGTTCGATTGCGCTTGAGCCAGACGCTCCTGCGCACGGCGACGCGCCTCTTCGGCTCGCGCCTGATCGATCTCCTCGGCGTGTTCGGCGGCATCGGCCAGGATGGTCACGCGGTTATCGGACACTTCCAGGAAGCCGCCGGAGACGAAGATGGCCTCCTCCGCATCACCCAGGCGAATGGTCAATTCGCCGGGATTCAGCACCGTTAACAGGGCAGCGTGGTGGGGCAGAATGCCCAGGCGTCCCTCAATGCCGGGCGCGCTCACCAGATCGGCCTCGCCATCGTAGAGCGCGCGATCTGCCGTGACCACTTCTACGTGCAAGGGCACATTGCGTACTGCCATACGTCAGGCTCCCTGCTTATCTTTCTCGTAAGCCTGCACCACTTCGTCGATGCCACCGACCATGTAGAAGTAAGACTCTGGAATGTGATCGTACTTGCCTTCAAGAATTTCCTTGAAGCCGCGTACTGTCTCTTTCACAGGGACGTACTTCCCTTCGCGTCCGGTGAAGGCCTGCGCAACAGTCATGGGCTGCGAGAAGAAACGCTGAATCTTGCGCGCGCGCGCCACAGTTAGCTTGTCATCATCGGAGAGTTCGTCGATACCGAGGATGGCGATGATATCTTGCAGGTCCTTGTAACGCTGCAAGACGCGCTGCACGTTACGCGCGACATTGTAATGCTCCTCGCCCACCACTTGCGGGTCGAGAATGCGGCTGGTAGAGGCCAGCGGGTCTACCGCCGGGTAGATGCCCTGCTCGGCAATGGAGCGCTCCAGCACGATAGTTGAGTCCAGGTGCGCGAAAGTGGTAGCCGGGGCCGGATCGGTATAGTCGTCGGCTGGTACGTAGACAGCCTGCATCGAGGTGATCGAACCTTTCTTGGTCGAAGTGATGCGTTCCTGCAAGTCACCCATTTCCTCGGCCAGATTGGGTTGATAACCTACGGCGGACGGCATGCGACCGAGTAGCGCGGACACCTCGGAGCCGGCCTGCGTGAAGCGGAAGATGTTGTCGATGAAGAGCAACACGTCCTTGCCTTCTTCATCGCGGAAGTACTCCGCGATGGTCAGACCGGTCAGCGCCACACGCAGGCGTGAGCCGGGCGGTTCGTTCATCTGGCCGAAGACCATTGCTAGACGGTCGATCACGCCCGCTTCCTGCATTTCATGGTACAGGTCGTTGCCTTCGCGGGTGCGCTCACCAACACCAGAGAAAACGCTGAAGCCACCATGCTGCTTGGCAATATTGTTGATCAGTTCCTGAATGATGACGGTCTTACCGACACCTGCGCCACCGAAAGCGCCGATCTTGCCGCCTTTCATGAAGGGACAGATCAGGTCGATGACCTTCATGCCTGTTTCAAAGACCTCAATAGTCGCGGCCTGCTCCTCCAGGCCGGGGGCATGACGATGAATGGGCAGACGCGGCGCGTCAACGACCTCCGGCTTGTTGTCGATGGCCTGACCGAGAACGTTGAAGATGCGCCCCAGTGTTTTCTCGCCAACGGGCACGGTGATAGGCGAACCGGTGTCATAGGCGGGCAGGCCACGCTGCAACCCATCGGTTGGCCCCATCGCTACGCAGCGCACCCAGTTGTTACCCAGCAGTTGTTCGACCTCAAGCACGAGGTCCTGCGTGGCACCTTCGGTGCGCGTGGTCAAAGCGTTATAGATGGCGGGCAGCTTGTCGGGGGGAAACTCAACGTCTACCACGGCCCCCAACACCTGCACGATAGTCCCCTTCGTCAGTGTGCTTGTTGCCATGTATGTATTACCTCTTAATATTCTTCTATATTATTCCGATGCACCCGCAACAACTTCCAGAATCTGCGTGGTGATCGCCGCCTGGCGTGCCTTGTTATACGTCAGCGTCAGATCATCCACCAGTTCGTTGGCGTTATCGGTAGCATTCTTCATTGCGACCATCTGCGCGGAATAGAAGCTGGCGATAGTTTCGAGCAGTGCCTGATAGACCAGCACATCCACGTAGCGCGGGAGCAGCGCCGAGAAGATCGTGCGCGGGTCCGGTTCATAGATGTACTCGACCGTTTTCTGCTCCTTCTCCTCGCTAGCAGGTGGCTGCACTGGCAACAGTTGCACAGTAATCGGCTGCTGTGTAACCGTATTTACGTATTTTGCGTAGACCAGGTACACGGCGTCTACTTCCCCTTTGAGGAAGGCATCGACGGCGACCTGCGCAATAGCCGAGGCATCGTTAATGGATGGCCTATCGCCGTAGTTGGTGAACTCGGCGATGAGCGGCAACTGCGAACGCACCACAAAGTCGCGTCCTTTGCGTCCAACAGCGACAAACTGCACCTGTGGCGCTCCCTCATACTCTTCGCGCAACTCCTGAGCAGATTGGGCCGCCTTGCGGTTAATATTGCTGGGCAACGCGCCGCTCAGGCCACGATCCGGCGTCATCAAGACAAAGCCGATGTTTTGAACGGGCCGCTGCTTGAGCAGGGCCACGCCTTCGCCGATATCCACGCCGGAGGTGCGAGCGAGACGGGAAACGAGTTCACGCAACTGCTCGGCATAGGGGCGTGCCTGCTCGACACGCTCCTGTGCGCGACGCATCTTGCTACTCGCCACCATCTGCATGGCTTTGGTGATCTGCGCGGTATTCTTGACCGAGCGGATACGCCGCCGAATATCTCGGAGTGATGGCATAGCTCAACTCTCCTAGCGGGCCGCAGCAGTGGCCGGGGCCGTTCCTGCTTCAGGCGCAGCGGTCTTCTTATACTCGTCAATGGCGACATTCAAGCGATTGAGCAGGTCCTGCGACATCTTATTCTTCTGTTTGACCGACTTCTCCACAATCTCCTGCCCGATCTCTGGATGGTTAGCCTCCATGTAGCGGTGGAAACCGCTCTCCCAGGCCGCGATCTGATCGAGAGGCACATCATCCAGGAAGCCCTGCGTCGCAGCATAGATAATCATCACCTGCTTCTCTACCGGCAACGGCTGGTACTGGCCCTGTTTCAAGACTTCGGTCAGGCGCTGACCACGCTCAAGGCGACTCCTGGTAGCTTTATCCAGGTCGGAGGCGAACTGAGCGAAAGCGGCGAGTTCACGGAATTGTGCCAGGTCCAGGCGCAGCGTGCCGGCCACCTGCTTCATAGCCGCCGTCTGTGCGCTACCGCCCACACGTGAGACGGAGTTACCGACGTTAATGGCCGGGCGAATACCGGCATTAAAGAGGTCGGTTTCCAGGAAGATCTGCCCATCGGTAATCGAAATGACGTTTGTTGGAATGTAGGCCGAGATGTCATTGGCCTTCGTCTCGATGATCGGCAACGCCGTGAGCGAACCACCGCCGTAGTCTTCGTTGAGACGCGCAGCGCGTTCCAGCAGGCGTGAGTGCAGGTAGAACACATCGCCTGGGAAAGCCTCGCGGCCCGGCGGGCGGCGGATGATCAGCGAGATGTTACGATAGGCTTCGGCGTGCTTGGTCAGATCATCGTAGATAATCAGCGCGTCACGCCCGCTTTCCATGAACTCCTCACCCATCGCGCAGCCGGCGTAGGGGGCCAGGTACTTCAACGGCGCGGGATCAGAGGCACCCGCGACGACCATGATGGTGTACTCCATCGCCCCGAACTGCTCCAGAATAGCGCGTGTGCGCGCCACCGAAGAGTTCTTCTGCCCAATTGCGACATAGATACAGATGAGGTCTTTGCCCTTCTGGTTGATGATGGTATCAATGGCGATAGCCGTCTTGCCGGTCTGGCGGTCGCCGATGATCAGTTCGCGCTGACCGCGACCGATGGGGATCATGCTATCGATAGCTTTCAGACCCGTCTGCACAGGCGTATTTACGCTGCGACGGGTGATGACGCCGGGAGCCACACGCTCGACCGGGCGGAATTTGTTGGTATTGATGGGGCCGCGATCATCCAGCGGCTGACCGAGCGGATTGACCACACGACCCAGCAGCGCGTCGCCAACCGGCACCTGAATGATACGTCCGGTGGTGCGCACTTCGTCGTCTTCATGAATCAGAGTATAGTCACCCAGGATGGGGCAGCTCACCGTCTCTTCTTCCAGGTTAAAAGCCAGCCCATAGAGTCCTGTTCGTGTAAATTCTACCAGTTCGAGATACTTAACATCCTGCAGGCCATAGATGCGAGCGATACCATCCTGTACCGCGATGACGGTGCCAACACTTGCCGTCGAGGTTTCACTTGCACCAAAGCCAGCGATGTTTCTCTCTATGATGGCACTGATTTCATCAGCCCAAGATGCCATCGCTTTTCCTCCTGAAAACGAACACGTAATGAAGATATCCAGTAGGGACGTGATTTATTACATCCGAGCTACTGACTGACCGGTGTGATTTCACTGGGACAAACGCCATTTGGAAACGCATTAGCCCATACCCACCCTCGACACAAGCAACAGGTAGGACGTGATCAATCACGTCCCTACGTCGGCCTGCTTTGTTCATCTACATCACGTGTCTTATTCTACTCTATTTAATCTATCTTTTATACGCTACCCGTATTACTGCATTACACCTGGGCCTGCTCCTGCGACTCCTGCGGAAGCGGGCCGAATACCTCGGAGAAGAGATCGCTTTGCACTTCCGAGACACCATCCAGCAACCGACGCTGCAAGGCGCTTAAACGGTAGCGCACGCTGCCATCAATCACCTCGTCGCCCACGCGCGCAATCACACCGCCCAGGATACTCGGATCGACCCGCGTCTGCATGATAATCGACTTGCCGACCATACGCTCCAGGGCCTTCTGCACCAGCGTCCGCTGCTGCTCATCCATCGGAGCCGCCGTCGTCACCTGCGCAATCGCCTGGTTGTTATAATCCAGCACCAGTTGCTCCAACTCTTTCGCAATGGCCGGCATGTAATCGACCAGTTGACGCTGGACAACCAGCAAGGCCAGATTGAGCGATGTCGGTAGCACCTTATCGGCCAGCGCCTGGCGAATGGCCTTCTCTTTACGCTGCGTGGGAATCTTCGGCTCGCGTAGCAAGTATGCAAGTCTACGATTGGAGAAGAGCTGCGCAATCGCCTTCACATCTTCCAGCGTGCGCTCAATCGTAGAGTTCCTGCGCGCCAGGTCGAAGACCGCCATCGCGTAGCGGCGGGCAATCGCTCCTTTTAGCATTACTGCTCCCTCGCCTTACTACTGGCTTTGACAAACTCTTCAACGAGCCGACGATTGTCCTTGTTATCAATCGAGCGCCCGATCACTTTACCGGCTGCTTCAATCGAGAGACTGACTACCATGCGACTCAACTCATTGCGCGCGCGACTGACCTCCTGTTGCAGACGAGCCTCATACTGCTGACCAATCTGCTCGGCGCGCAGACGAGCCTCCTCCTCAATGCGGCGCGCTTCGTCCTGCGCGACTTTTGTGGCGCGCTCAATCGTCTGCTGCGCTTCGCGGCGCGCCTCGGCCAGCACCTGCTCGGCGCGCGCCGTCGCCTCCGCTAACTCCTGCTTGGCGCGTTCGGCATTCTCGACACCTTCGCGGATGACCGCCTCCCGCTTATCCAGCATGTTGGTAATCGCGGGAAAGCCCCAGCGCCAGAGAAGGACAAAGACGATACCAAAACTGACGAGTTGTGAGAAGAATGCCCAGGCATTAATGCCCAGTCCGCTAAATAGCGCTCCAAAGCCACCCGCGCTAGCCGCCGCCAACGTTGACAATACCATCGTTTGCGCCTCCTTTCATCGAGGGTCATACATACTACCCATCCCCGGTATGGAGTATGCAACGCACCAGAGCCGCCTCAGGCACCTCTCATACATATAGTGATATCCCTTGCAGGTATCAGGCTAAACAACGCCTGATGCACACTCATATCTACTCCATACCAGGCCGGGAAGTATATATTAACCGAGGAACTGAATCAGGAAGGCGATCAAAAGCGCGTAGATTGCAATAGCTTCGGCGAACGCAATACCAATGAACATGTTGGTACGGATCAATGGCTCGGCTTCAGGATTGCGACCAATCGCGCTCAGCGCCTGACCGGCAAGCAAACCAACACCAATACCAGGGCCGATAGCCCCCAGACCAATCGCTAAGCCTTCCGCAAGTGGGGTAATGTTCATAACAAAATATCCTCCTTCAAGGACAAAGAACTAGTTCAGGTTACGATGAATGTTTATGCAACCACAGAAAAAAATCTGTGGATGACAACCACACACACAGAGAACGCCCCTGTGGCGCTCTCTCAGGAACGTTGTACCTGCGTCGCAAGGAGTTCTTGCTCCTTGTTACGCTCGTACTCTTCGCGCGCCTTATGCTCACTTTCAGTCTCGGTATGCTCATGGCTCGTGGAGGCAATCTCCAGGAAGACCAGGGTGAGCAGCGAGAAGACCAGCGCCTGCACAAAAGCGACGAAGATTTCAAAAGGAATGAAGATGATGTCTGCTAGAAATGGCAGGATGAAGGCAAACACCGCTAATACCGTGCTACCTGCAAAGATGTTGCCAAAAAGTCGGAACGAGAACGAGATGATACGCGCAATCTCGCTCACTATTTCCAGAAAGCCAACCACAAAGTCAATCGGGCTTTTAAAGTTTATGTACTTACTCAGATGCTCCTTCGCACCCAGTTTGACGAATCCAAAGACCTGACAGGTGACGACGGAAACAATCGCCATCGCAAAGGTCAGGTTCAAGTCTGTGGTAGCAGGACGAATCCAGGGAATAATAGCGTTCGAGATATCACCAAAGAGCAGAAAGCCCAGTACTGGTCGGCTGGTCGTGTGCATGGCAGCGATAGCCTGGCCATCGATAGCACCCACCGTATCCACTCCAGGGAAAATATCAAGCAGGTTAGAGACGAAAATGAATATGAAAAACGTCGCTACCAGCGGAAAAAATTGCTTCCCCCGCTCTTTGCCTGCTACACTCTCTACCATCCCACGCAAGGACTCAACAATCCATTCGGTGAAGTTTTGCGCTCCTCGTGGAATGAGGTCGCGTCGGCGTGTGCCGAGATAGAACAACACGACTAACACCGCGATGGATAACCACGTGCAGAGTAGCGTGTTAGAAACGGGAAGGTTCGTAAATGGAATGTAGAATATTGTTCTTGGCGCAATATCTACATGAGGAAGTTTCCAAAGCACTCAACATCCTCCTTATGATACCTGCCCCATGACGCCCACGAGGGGTATCACTACATTTATCTATCGAGTGCCACCCTTATGCTTCTTTTCTTCGCTATGGTTCCCGTCCCCCGCTTTCTTATTTTGAAAACACGTTCGCAAGCAAACGGTACGCTCCATATATTCCCGAAATCAAGCCAAGCAGCAGCCCGATGAGTACAAAAACATGACCAGTATGCCACACACCATCAAGCCAGTTACCGGCAATGGCAAATGCAGCAATGGGTATAGCAATAGTGAAACCTAGATACCCCAGCAGGGCCAGGGATCTCCAAACGGAGGGCGGTTGATTCTTCATTTATGTCATCCCGCCAATCTTCTCTCCTTTATTATACCGATTGGATTATAGCACAGGGAACAAAACCATTGCAACAGGAGATACAATACCCCCCCGCCTGCCATTAACAAACACTCCCGCTACAGCTCTCTCACCTGAGCGCGCCCCACACGCCCCCTCGCATGACCTCAATTTATGCTGCGACTGTCCCTGCTCAGCTATCCAGGATGATACACTATAAAACACAGACTGTTACAATGATACACAAATTGCGGCTCGCTCCCCTACGCATAACCTCATGCGCCTTGTGGTACAATACAGCAGAGCATATCAGCGACTAGCTACAAGACAGGAGATTCCGCTATGCGTTGTCCATATTGTGGCGGCCTCAATAGAGAAGGAGTAACTTTCTGCTCGTCTTGCGGACGCGACCTGGTGCCATCTGGACAGAGCGGGCAGCCGCAGCCCCCGCAACGTCCACCGACAGTGCCACCGCGTTCGCCGTACCCACCTGTACAGCGACCAACCACGTCCTATCCTAATCCTCCACGCCCGCCGGTCGTGCCACAGCCTGTGCGTGCGCCTGGGCACAACCCACCGTCGTCCACGCCACAGTACACACAGCCACCACTACCGCTCAAGTCGAGCGCCACTGGCACCATGACGTCGCCTCCGCCGTTAATGACGAATATGCCGAAACCGTCCGCGCCTCCTGATCCCCCGGCACCTTTCCCACCGCGCACTATAGAACAGTTGCAGGCGCTGGAAGTCGGCGCACTGCCCTACACAGTCATCGAGGAGAGCATTGGCAACGGACGCAAGAAGATCGTGCGCATCAGCTACTCACGCGCCGCCGCGTGGCAACAGGTGGCAACATTGCTCAAAGCCTTCAAGGAGCAGCAGAGACAACCGACCGATAAGTTTGACAGTTTTATTATTCAGGGTATGCAGACCGATGATAGCAGACCCTATCCTTTTACCAACGGTCAGCTTTGTTTTGACCGCCGCGTGCGCCTGGGTGATCGCCTGCTAAACCGCTACCAGATCGATACCGGCAGCGGCTTTGAGGGCGATGCCTTGCGGATAGTGTTATCCGAAGAGTCACAGTAGATTGAGAGCAAAGACATGCAGATGGTGGAGATTATCAGCAAAAAACGCGATGGATACGTGCTGTCTACCGAAGAGATTGAGTGGGTGGTCGAGAACTACACGCGCGACCACATTCCTGACTATCAGATGGCGGCCCTGCTCATGGCTATTTGCTGGCGCGGCATGGATGCGCGCGAAACGCGCGACCTTACGCTGGCGATGGCCCGCTCCGGCGACCAGCTCGCTGTACGCGACATCGTTGCGCCGGTCGTCGATAAACATAGCACGGGCGGCGTGGGCGACAAGGTGACAATCGCCGTCGCGCCTCTGGTCGCGGCCTGCGGCGTGGCCGTCGGCAAGATGACCGGGCGCGGCCTGGGCTATACCGGCGGCACCGTAGACAAGCTGGAATCCATCGAAGGTCTGCGTGTCTCGCTCTCACGCGAAGAATTTCTCCACATTTTCAAAACCCACCATATCGTACTGGCGGGCCAGTCGAGCGAACTAGCTCCCGCCGACGGCAAGATGTATGCCCTGCGCGATGTGACCGGCACGGTCGAAAGCGTGCCTCTGATCGCCGCCAGCATCATGAGCAAAAAGCTGGCGATTGGGGCCTCGCACCTGTTACTGGATATCAAATATGGCTCGCGCGTCTCCATCAAGACGGTCGAGCAGGCTTATCCTCTGGCGCAGATGATGGTCGATATTGGCAAGCTGGCCGACATTCATACCGTTGCGGCCATCACCTCGATGGTGCAGCCGCTCGGTCGGGCCGTCGGTAACGCCCTCGAAGTGGCCGAGGCCATCGCCATCCTGCACGGCACAGGGCCGCAAGACGTGCAGGAGCTATGTTATCACGAGGCGGCGGAACTGCTGGTCATGACCGGCAGCGCATCCGATCACGCCGAGGCCGAACGGCGCGTCTTACAGGCCATTCGCTCAGGCCGTGCCATCGAGAAACTGCTCGAAGTCGTCGCGGCACAGGGCGGCAATACGCGCCAGATTGAGCAGCCTGCACTATTGCCACAGGCCCCTGCACGGGTCATGCTCAAGGCCCCGCGCAGTGGCTATATCGCCGCTATTCACAGCGAAACCATTGGCCTGGCCAGCATGCGCCTGGGCGCGGGTCGCTTCGAGAAAGGCGACCAGATCGACCACCGCACCGGTCTGGTGCTGCAAGCCAAAGTCGGCGACTACCGCTATGCCGGAGAGCCACTGATTGAGATTCACGCACGCAGCGAAAGTGAGGCCGCCAGCATCGAAGCGGAACTGCTCAGCGCCTATCGCTGGAGTGATGCTCCCGTATCACCCCCACCCCTCATCCACGACATTGTGCGCCCATAACTATATCGTGTGGTTTCCAACGTTTCTCTAAAATAGCGCAGTTCCTCAAGAACAAGAAGAAGGCAAAAGGCAACATACGGCCAGTGATTTTAGAGGAAGATCACCGTTAGCTCCCAGAAGTCGGCGGTGGGCGTAGAGGTATCGCGCGCGCCGCGTACCAGGTACACGTGGCCCTCGCCGTCGCTGGTCGCCGCGCCCAGCACTGAGCCGCCTGCCGGTAGGGACTTTAGGGGCTGCCAGCGCAGGGTGTGCAGATCGAGCAGCCAGACCTGGTTGCGGGCCGTTTGATGCACGGCATCGAAGCCACCGACGATGACCAGTTGACCCGGCGCTACCACACAACTGGCAGCACCGCTGATAGCATAGGGCGCACTACCCAACGCACGCCATTGATTGCTGGCAATGTCGTAACGATAAATGGTGCTGGATTGCATTTGCTGACCCGCATCGCGCGCGCCACCAAGCAAGATAATGCCACCTCTATTATCCTGCGCCAGCACAACGTAGCCCAATCCTTGCGGCAAGGGAGCCAGCGTCTGCCACTGACCGCTAGCAATATCATAGCGATACCAGCCGGTGCCCGCCTGCGCGTGGGCATCACCCGCGTGCATAAAGCCTTGCGTGAGATAGAGATGCCCCTGCTGATCGGCCAGTAGCGCGCCGCCAAAGCCAATTGCCACCGACGCCGGTGGGACGATCTTCTGTAGCGTGCCGTTCGCGGGCTGATAGGCATAGAGCAACGAAGGCACCGTATAACTATCGGTCGAGTAGCCCGCTGTAAAGAAGAGTTGGCCTTGCCCGGCCTGCACGCCTGCGTTATTGACCATGCCGGGGAATTTTTGTCCGACCTGCTGCTCCCAATGCGTGGCCACTATATCATAGCGGTAGAGCGTGTGATCGTAGTGAGGCGAGAGCTTTGCCCCGCGATAGCCGCCGTTCATATAGACGTAGCGGCGTCCCTGCACCTGGGTATAGACAACGGCGTTATCGGCCTCCGGCCCCGGCAATGAGGGCAGGGCCTTCCATGCACTCTGCACCGCAGCAACAGGGGATGTAGTCGGTGTCGTATATAGCACCTGTGGCGTCTGCGGGTGAAGGTAGCGTGTATAGACAAAGACGGAAGAATACAGCACAACTAGCAGCAACAGCAGGATAAAACCGGTTCGCAGAATACCATAAAGGCTGCGCGTCTTCGGCACAAACTCCGGTAGCGGCGAAAGCTCTTGCTCAAATGAGCGTGGCATAGAGGCAAACGAGGATGAGGCGCGCCGCCGCAACCCCTCGTCCACCGAGGCCAGTTCCTGCTCCAACTGCTCCTGGCGTAGACGCAACTGCCGCTCCTCTTGCAGCACTGCGCGTACCTGCTGACGCTGCTCTAGTGTCAACACGGACAAGGCGGGTAGCGGCTCCTCGAATACTTCTTCACGCTGAGTGCCGACGCGAGCGTCAGTGTTAAAAGGCACTGTCTCCTGCATAGCAGCCTCCAGCGCGCTTTCTGTATGTACGTTTGTGTCCGCACCAGCGCCCACCGGCTCCAGCAGGCGCTCATAGGCCCGCTGCTCCTCGACGATGGTGGCCCGTTCCAGCGCCAGGTAGAAGGTGCGCGCGGATTGAAAACGGTACTCCGGTTCGTGGCGCGTTGCCAGCGCGACGAGGCCGCTCAGCGTCGGCGAAACAGCCGGTGCCAGCGTGCGCACCGACTCCAACGTCGTGCGCACGCTGTTCAGCACCGTTGGGCGCTGACCTGTCAGCATTTCATGCAGAATAATGCCCAGACTGTACAGGTCTGAGCGTTCGTCGGTCTGGCCCTCCGTCTGATACTGTTCCGGCGAGGCGTAGCCGGGCGAGCCAAAGTCGGTGGTGTCGTTGATCTGTCCCTCTTTAAAGTAGCGCGCGATACCAAAATCGATCAGCACCAGCGTGTTGTCTTTTGTAAGGATGAGATTTGATGGCTTGAGATCACGGAAAATAATCGGCGGTCGCTGACTATGCAGATAATGCAGCACATCGCACAATTGCATCGCGTAGTTTAACGCCTCCAACGGCGGCAGCGGTGCATGCTTACGTAAATAATGCGACAGCGTCTGGCCAGGCACATAATCCATCACCAGATGCCAGTAGCCATCCTCGCAAAAATAGTCATAGAGGGCCGGAATGGCGCGATGGTGCAAACGCGCGAGAAAGAGGGCCTCGCGCAAAAAGCGGTCTGTATGCTCACCTCCACTGCTGGGAAAATCACCGATAGCAAGCTTATCCTGTTGAGTCGCGGGCTGCATGGCGAGACGAGCATCCAGTTCGCGCTCTACACTCTCCGGCAACGGCTTGTCGGCGCGAATACGTTTCATCGCCAGTGGCACATTCAGTGCGCGATGAGAAACCAGGTAGACGCTACCCATACCGCCACGCCCGATGACCTGCCTGAGCGTGTATTCGCCTCTACACAGCGCTAGCCCTACAAGTTGCTGCGGCGTCTGCTGCTTTTCAGACATGTGCTATACTCTCCCTTCCACAAACCCCAATAGTATCGTATCCTGTCCATATCCATAGTACTGATAGATGAGCTACTCGTCAACAAGCGGGCGCTGATAAATAAAAAAATGAGACATGACTCCAGAAAGTCAAGCTTAAAATAGCTTTGTCGGCGAAGAAAAGCTATTATGCAACACCAGACACTCTGCCCCTCATGCCGGTGTAACCAACAGGGAATTGTGGTAAAGTTCATATCGTAAAGTTTTTCACAACTGGCGAGATGGTTGACTGCGTTATCAACAAAACAGGTATGAGGAGGATTACTATTTTTCATGTCATTGGAACTATTTAAGTTAGATGGACGTGTGGCCCTGATCACCGGAGGCACACGCGGTCTGGGCTTTGTGATGGCGAACGCACTGGCCGAGGCTGGTGCCAGCGTCGTCGTCACGGGCCGCCAGCAGGAGAGCGTGCAGGCGGCGGCCACGAAGATTGCCGGGGCTACCGGTCAGCGCGCATTGGGGCTTGTTGCCGACGTGACCGAGGCACAACAGATTGAACAGATGGTGGCGACGACTATGCAGGAGTTTGGGCAGATTGATATTCTGATCAATAATGCCGGTATTAATATTCGCAAGCCTGTTGAGGTCTTCGACGAGGCCAGTTGGGACCTGGTGCAACATACGAATCTGAAGGCACCTTTTCTGTGTGCTAAAGCGGTTGTTCCACATATGAAACAGCGGCATTTCGGGCGCATCATTAACGTCGCCTCCATGCTGGGCCTCACGGCATTGCCTGAGCGGAGCGCGTACTGTTCTAGCAAGGGCGGCGTGATTCAGTTGACGAAGGTACTGGCACTGGAACTGGCGGCTGACAACATTACCGTCAACGCGCTCTGTCCTGGCCCTTTTGCGACCGAACTCAATACGCCGGTCATGAATAATCCAGAGGCCAATCAGTTCTTTCTAAACCATATTCCTCTAGGGCGCTGGGGTCAACCGCGCGAACTGGCGGGCGTGATCGTTTTCCTGGCCTCCGAGGCATCCAGTTTCATGACCGGCTCAGCGCTGGTGGTTGATGGCGGCTGGACGGCTGAGTGACATCTCTGAAAGGGTAGGAATATGCGCATCGGACTCTCTATGTATGGAACTATGTTTAGCATGGGCCTGTACCCACAGTCGGGCCGCGCGCCCCTCTCACCGCTACAATTGATGGAACGGGCGCTGGCGGTCGGTCTTAGTGGTGTAGAAATGCCCGCATCATTGATGCAAGGTCAGGATGTAGCGGCGGTGGCACACTATGCTCAAGAGCATGGACTGTTTATCACGCTCGCCACCAGCGGCTATCAACCAGAGGCACTCGCTCAGGCCATCGACCTGGGTGTGCAGCTAGGAGCGCTCACGGTGCGCACTGTCGTCGGTGGGGCGAAAATCGGCGGTGATCGGCGGCCCCTGGCCGGTCGCTGGCAAACGTTTTTGCAGGAGGTACTGGCGTCGTTGCGACAGGCTACTACCACAGCGGAGCAGCGCGGCATCAACCTGTCAGTAGAAAATCACCAGGACATGGCTTCGGAAGAGTTGCTCTGGCTATGCGAGTCCATCGGTTCACCCCACTTTGGCATTACGCTCGATACGGGCAATCCACTGGCGACGGCGGAGGAGCCACTGGATTTTGCCCGCAGAGTCGCACCCTATGTGAAAGATGTGCATCTAAAAGATTACATGATCTTTCTGAGCGAAGAGGGCTATCGGCTCGTGCGTTGCCCGCTGGGTCAAGGCGTCATTAACTTTCCCGCGCTGTTCACTCTATTCTCTGAAGTCTGTCCAGACGCGCCTCTCTCAATCGAGTTGGGAGCGCTGGAGGCACGCCACATTCGCGTACTGGCCGATGATTACTGGCCTGAGTATCCCACGCGCTCGGCGGCTCACTTTGCTCACGTCTGGCATTTCGTGCAGGCCAATGCCCGACCGATGGGTGACTGGCGCACACCATTTGAACGCGGCGAGTCGGCGCAGGCCATCATTACCTATGAAGAGCAACAGCTAGCCGCCAGCCTGGCCTATCTGACGGCTATGCGCTCCTATAGACATTCCGCAGGGGCGTGATGATGAATTGAGAGAGGAATTTCAGGTCTGAAAGATGAGGTAGAGGCCAGTCACCGTGCCCTTGTTGATCTGCCCCAGCTTGACATATAATGATATAGCATACAGCAGAGATTGTGTCGTATTGCACGGGAGGGAACGATGCTTCGCTTTATTTTTCGCCTGCTCGGCCTCGCTATCGTGGTCGTCCTCTTTATTTTCCTTTTTCTCCCCAGCTTTCTCATGAAGGCCGGAAACGGGCTGCTGAGTGGTATCGGTAGCGTGAATGCCAGTGGCTCGGCTCAGATCGTGCCCCAGACACAAGGCAACGGAGGCTACTTGCTGATCAACCTGCAAGGGCTGGCCGCCAAAGTACCTTACGTTATCACGCTGGACGCCGGACAGTGCGGCGGCCCCGTGCTAAAGACATTCAACAGCGTGACTGCTGATAGCAATGGTACTCTTTCTGGCACGCTCAGTTTCTCCAACCTGGCCCTCGCCGTGCAGAAAGGCGTCTGGGTCGATGTTCACGCGGGGAGAAGCGCCACCGGCCCGACAGTAGCCTGTGGCAAGGTAGACATCAACCAGTTCGTCACACAGAGTACCCCGGCACCGACACCGACTTTCGCGCCAATACCGACCACAGCCGCCATTACCATCAGCAACACGCCCGCCGCTTCCGGCAACGGCACCACCATCACCGGCTTTCCACAGACTGGCGTAGCGCCCGCTTCCAACAACTGGTACGACAACTATCAGTTCCCGCGCAAATACTAATTGATATAGAAAAATACCCTGAGCCATGACCCAGGGTATTTTTCTATGTTTTAGCTTATCTTATGCAACGTGTACCGGCTCCTGCTGGCGAACGACAATCTTGTCATCACTTACCGTTACCAGAGCAGTCTTGCCAGGAGCGATCTCACCGGCCAGGAGCGCGTCAGCCAGCGCGTCATCGACGTAGCTCTGGATGGCACGGCGCAGTGGACGCGCACCATACTCCTCGTCGAAACCTTCCTTCAGCAAGAAGTCACGCGCAGCATCATCGACGACCAGTTGAATGCCCTGTTCGCTCAGGCGCGCGCGCACCTGGTCGAGCAGCAGATCGACAATGCGATACAGTTCCGTCTTGCCCAGCGCATGGAAGACCACGATCTGGTCGATACGGTTGATGAATTCCGGTCGGAAGGTGCGCTTGAGCGCATCCATCGCCTTCGCCTGCAACTCCTTATGTTGATCGTCGCGATCCTCGTGATTGGCCGAGAAGCCGATGCGCGAGGCGCGTTTCAATTCGGCGCTCCCCACGTTACTGGTCATGATGAGAATGGTGTTCTTGAAGTCCACCGTGCGGCCCTGACCATCCGTCAGACGCCCATCATCCATGATCTGCAACAGCGCGTTGAAGACTTCTGGATGCGCCTTCTCAACCTCGTCCAGCAGGACGACGCTATACGGGCGACGACGCACTTGCTCCGTCAACTGACCACCCTCGTCATAGCCGACATAGCCGGGAGGGCTACCGAACAGACGCGACACAGTATGCGGCTCCATGTACTCCGACATGTCAAGGCGAATGATGTTATCCTCGCCACCGAACAGTTCGCGCGCTAACGCTTTCGCCAGTTCGGTCTTACCGACACCGGTCGGCCCCAGGAACAGGAAGGAACCGATGGGCCGTTTGGGGTCTTTCAGGCCGGCACGCGAGCGACGAATGGCACGAGCTACGGCGCTGATCGCCTCGTCCTGACCAATGACATGCTTGCGCAGATCATCCTCCAGGTGCCGCAGGTTCTGGCGCTCGTTTTCCAGCATCTGGCTCACCGGCACGCCCGTCCAGTTCTCCACCACATGCGCGATATGCTCCGGCGTGACCAGCAACGCAAGGCCCTGACCAACCTCAGTACGAGCCTTCTCTAGCTTCTCCAGCACAAGCAGTTCTTGCTGACGCAGACGCGCGGCACGCTCATAATCCTCAGCGTTAGCCGCCGCCTCTTTCTGAGCCTGGATATCGGCCAGTTCTTTCTCCAGGTCAGCAATCATCACCGGGCTAATAATACCCTTCTCGGTAGCCTCAAGACGCAGGGCCGAACCGGCTTCGTCCATCACGTCGATGGCCTTGTCCGGCAAGAAGCGATCATTGATATAGCGGTCAGAAAGCTTCACCGCCGCCTCAATGGCCTCGTCGGTGATGCCTACCCCGTGATGCGCCTCGTAGTTAGCACGTACAGCACGCAGCATCTCGATGGCTTCTTCGACCGAAGGCTCACTGACCATCACCGGCTGGAAGCGGCGCTCCAGCGCGGCATCCTTCTCTATATGCTTACGGTACTCGTCCAGCGTGGTCGCGCCGATACAGCGCAGTTCGCCACGCGCCAGCGCCGGTTTGAGCATATCACTCGCGCCAACCGCTCCCTCTGCCGCGCCCGCACCGACAACGGTATGCAGTTCATCGATGAAGACGATCACTTCAGGAGCGTTGCGCAACTCTTCCAGAATGGATTTGATGCGCTGCTCAAACTGACCACGGAACATCGCCCCGGCCACCATGCCACCGATGTTCAGGGTCACAATGCGCTTTCCACGCAGATTCGCGGGTACATTGCCCTCGTAAATGCGGCGCGCCAGACCCTCTACAATAGCAGTCTTACCGACGCCCGGCTCACCTATCAATACCGGATTGTTCTTCTGACGACGCCCCAATACAGTAATCACACGACGTAGTTCACGTTCACGCCCGGCAGCCGGGTCAAGTTTGCCTGCAGCCGCCTCGGCGGTGAGGTCACGCCCATACTGATCGAGGGTCGGGGTCTTACTATTTGATGTCTTCTGGGCGGTTGCCGTACTACGACCATTCACACCAGAAGCGGAATTATTCATATTAAAGTTAGGGCCAAAACCAAAGGGAGGACGTTGATTTTCGGGGTCATATCCCATGCCGCCCATCTGTTCCATGGCACTGTTCATCAACTCATCGACACATGACCGACAGAGATAATGTTGCTCCCGACGCCCATCGACGATCTGATCTACACGCACCTGGGCAGGATTGCGTTGACAACGTTCACATTTCATTAGTACTTATCCTCGCTCTCTCAAGATGCCGCACCGGGCATCTGTCTTTAGCAAACTCGCCGGGCGACTGCTAAGATTATACCACGCCTTTTCGGCGTTGTCTAGCACTCATGAAGCGGGATTGCTAATCACCCTTTATAACGTCCACACGATAGCCCTTATTCCCATTTTTCGGCTCGTTTGCCAGAATTGCTGAAGCGGGAAAAGCGAGCGGAATTGCTGAAGCGAGCAAGGCAACCGCGAGGGATACCCTGTGTACGATCACCATGCCTGCTTGCCTATCAGCATACAACCGCACAATAGAGGAAAACGTACATAGCATAGAAACAAGTTCTTATGTATTGTGCATTCTAAGATACCTGATAGAGAAGGAAAGTGAACGAACGGGCATAAATGTAGCGGTCAGTTCACCGCATTTGCCCGCATCGACATTGGTGGGAGGATCGGGGTACCGCGTCTGCTCCCGCCCGTTGATGAGAAAGAGGATAAAGCTACTATGCAAAAGCATCCTGCTCTCAAACAAGCATTGATCTGGGGTATTAGTTTGGGCATCATTCAAATCATTGTGACCGTGCTGGCCGGTATCCTGCGCGTCTCAAATCCAGGGATTGTCCTGCTGCTAGAACTGTTCGCGTTCCTTATTGCGCTGGCTTTCTACCTGCTGGCGGGCCTCTTTGCCGCGCGCCAAACGCATAGGGTCAGCACGGGCACCTTCGCGGGCCTGCTGACCGGCGTGTTTCAGGGCATCCTGGGCTTCATCGCTACCATTGTTGTGGATATCGCCACGATTAACAGGGTGCGGCATGCAGCGCAGGGCTTTGTGAATGCGGCCAATATCCCTTTTCATTACACGAATGGCTTCATTATAGCCGCTGCCATCATCGGCGGCTTGATCGGTCTGGTCTTCGCCATTGGCCTGGGGGCCGGTCTGGGCGCACTCGGCGGGCTGATCGGCAGAGGCAACGTGCAGCAACAGCCACCCTCTATGCCCTATCCAGGCCAGCCATACCCGCCCTATGGTGCCTATCCTTACCCCTATTCATATCCACCACAACCCGGCCAACCCCCCTATCAGGGTATGCCGCCCTACCCTGGGCAGCAGGCCACACCCGCCAATGAACAGGCTTCAACCGTCCCACCGACCACACCGCTCCCCCCACAGGAGTAGTAGGGGCGTGATTCATCACGCCCTGCTCGCCCCCCGCTCCGCGCTCAGGGCGTGATTCATCACGCCCCTACGACATGGGGCCAATGCCGCTTGCCGCGCTCAGGGCGTGATTCATCACGCCCCTACGACATGGGGCCAATGCCGCTTGCCGCGCTCAGGGCGTGATTCATCACGCCCCTACGACATGGGGCCAATGCCGCTTGCCGCGCTCAGGGCGTGATGAATCACGCCCCTACGGCATGGGGCCTGCCGCTTGCAGCGCTCAGGGCGTGATGAATCACGCCCCTACGGTACCCGACCAGAACGATAAAAGATTGTCGGTCTGGTTTCCCTTAGCCCATAGTAGAGTCCCTTGTTGCGTTCCTCTTAAAATTGCTTAAATTGTGTCCGTCAGTCGGCGTTGGGTTGCACTTCCAGGCCTTCGGCGCGGATGCTCTCGGCGAGGCGGGCGCGGGCTTTGGCCGGACTCCATTCACCGGTTTCGGTTAGAATCGTGGGCAGGAAGACTACCTGACCAGCGATACAGACCCACCACCAGGTACCCCAACCCTGACCGTTGCCGACCACGATGGGTAGCGCAAGTGTCGAGAGTACCACGATGATGCGCAACAGGAAGCCCCACACGGAGAGGCCTGTCGCCACCAGGGCGGGATTGAAGTCCTCTACCGTCTCTGTGTAGCCCGCCATCCAGGTGACATAGGAGATGGAGAGGCAGATGCCAATGAGCGAGAGCAATAGGGTCATTAGTCCGGCGCTCGTGGGTTGCCCGATACGACTAATGAAGAGGATAGTCACGATGATGAGAGCCACCGCACCGATGACCATAAACGGCTTACGCACCAGCAGCGCGTCCGAAATGAAGCCGACCACGATGGCCGAGAGGACGTTAATGGCCCAGAAGATGCTCACCATGCCATTGGCCTGCGCCAGCGGAAATTTGAAGATGGTGGCCAGGTAGATGACGAAGAAGCCGACGGCGGCATAGTAAATGAGCAGGAAGACACTGATGCCAAAAGAACTGATCAGCAGACGCGGACGCAGCATCTGCCGCCAGGGATGCTGCACGACCTTATCGACATCGATGCTATTGGCACGCGCCTCAACCAGCGCCTTCTCTTGTAGCGTGTTCATGATCTGATCGCGCAGGCCGGGCGAGAGTTCGCGCAGGCCAAAGAGACAGACCAGGAAGATGACCAGACCGACGATACCGGCAATGACATACTGCGACTGCCAGGTGTGGTAGGCGGGCAAGGTCTGGCTGGCCACAAAGGTTGCCAGCACACTGCCGCCAACCGGTCCGACCGTCCAGAAGCCCATCGCCGCCGCGCGGCCCAGGCGGGGCGAGAAGTCGCGCACCAGCGCCGGTGTGACTGTGAGGATGATGCCTTCAATGAAGCCAAGCACCCAGTATAAAATAAGGAAAGGCAATAACGAATTTGTCAGCGACAGTGCCAGCGTGACAATGCCTGTTACCAGCAGGCCATAGACGATAAGGTTGCCACGCCCAACGCGATCACCCATGCTGCCCAGGATCGCCGACACGGCCCCCAACAGGTTGCCAAGCACCAGGGCATAGACGTAATTTGCCAGTGAGAGATGGAACTGCGCCTGCACTAGCGGGGCCACCGAGGCCAGTGTGTATGATTCGTAATACAGGGTGATGGTAGCGATAACTGCCAGAGCGAGGTACCAGATACGTCGGGCATTACTGGGATACTGATCAAGACCACGATACCAGAGTCCTCTGAGGAGCGTACTCATCTCAGCCCTCCTGCGTTCATTTTCAGGTACAACAATGTACAGTCATGATGACCATGTGAGATAGAGAGAACGTGTCCAACAATGGACAATTCTGAGGCTCATAGGGCTAAGAAAAGCATAACATCCTGACGCTAAATATGCAAGGGGCCTGTTCAATATATTTAGAAACATATCATCCTATAGTGACGCGATGATGAAATTTTACCAACGCCCTCGGCGCTCTCGTAGGGGCGTGATTCATCACGCCCTGCGTGCCCGCCGCCCTGCGTGCCCGCCGCTCCGCGCTCAGGGCGTGATGAATCACGCCCCTACGAGATGAGGCCACTACCGCTTGCGGGGGCAAAATTTCTTTATCTGCCTTGCGAGCAGGACGGCGCTCCCTTCTCAGGGCGTGATGAATCACGCCCCTACGAGATGAGGCCACTACCGCTTGCGGGGCAAAATTTCTTTATCTGCCTTGCGAGCAGGACGGCGCTCCCTTCTCAGGGCGTGATGAATCACGCCCCTACGAGATGGGGCCAATGCCGCTTGCGGGGGAGAATTTCTTTATCTGCCTTGCTTGCCACCCGCTCCGCGCTCAGGGCGTGATTCATCACGCCCCTACGAGATGGGGCCAATGCCGCTTGCGGGGCAAAATTTCTTTATCTGCCTTGCGAGCAGGACGGCGCTCCCTTCTCAGGGCGTGATGAATCACGCCCCTACGAGATGGGGCCACTACCGCTTGTGGGGGCAAAATTTCTTTATCTGCCTTGCGAGCAGGACGGCGCTCCCTTCTCAGGGCGTGATGAATCACGCCCCTATGAGATGGGGCCACTACCGCTTGTGGGGGCAAAATTTCTTTATCTGCCCTGCGAGCAGGACGGCGCTCCCTTCTCAGGGCGTGATTCATCACGCCCCTACGAGATGGGGCCACTACCGCTTGTGGGGGCAAAATTTCTTTATCTGCCTTGCTCGCCCGTCGCTCCGCGCTCAGGGCGTGATGAATCACGCCCCTACGAGATGGGGCCAGTACTGCTTGCGGGGGCAAAATTTCATGATCGCGTCCACCGGACGCGGTGAACCCCCACTCTCAGCTTTCTCCTGCCATTGGAGAAAGCCAATTTTTGGCAACCATTGACAAGGATCGATTGTGGAGATTATACTTACTACAACGTAGTTCCACATTGTAGATAGGATTCCACATATTGGAATCTCCCGATGACAGGCAACAAACAATGGATGGCTTAGAGTTCCGCGAAACACAGGTAGGGGTACTCGACAAGGCAATGGCCATCTTGCAGGTCTTCCGGCACGGGGATGTTTCCCTGTCCCCGATGGAAATTGCGCGCCGGACGCAGCTTTCGCTCCCAACGGTCTACCGTTTGGCGCAGGCAATGAGCGAGCATGGATTGCTCATGAAAGATGGACAACGCTTTCGCCTGGGATTGACCCTGCTGCGCCTGGGATCGCTGGTATCCGAAAGTATTGATGTACGCAGTACAGCACTCTCCCACCTGCGCTGGCTCCGAGAACGAACGGGAGAGAATGTTGAATTGCAGATTTGCCATGATGGGGTACGAGTGACGATTGAGTTCTTGGCCGGAACACATAATGTGCGCCCATCAGGTGAAATCGGCGTCTCGTTGCCGTTACATGAGGGAGCAGGTGGCAAAGTGCTGTTAGCCTGGTGTTCGCCATCTGAGCGCGATGCCTTAATTGATGGTAGCCGCGCGCGCTTCGGCGATCATCAGCCTTTTGACCGCCAGACGTTGCACGCGCAACTGGATTATATACGCGCGGTCGGCTGGGCATTGAGCGAGGGCGAACGCATCAGCGATGTCTCCGGTGTTGCCGCTCCCATCTTCAACTTTGCCGGTCAGGTCAGTGCGGCAATTGTGTTAGCCGTTCCTACAATTCGTATGGGCGAGGCAGAGAAAGAGAGGTTTGTACCACTGGTATGCGCGGCGGCACGCTACGCATCATATGACATGGGATATAGCGAGGGCGCATAGTTCAGGTGCGAATATACAAAGTAACATACGGTCATTGTATCTATATGATGGGTAACTAAGCTGACGACACACGTTATGCTGCGGTTTGCGTGTGGCGAGAAAGGCAAGGTCTGGATGCAAACACTGAATCTTCTGCTCCTCTCAGCCGGTTTTGGAGTGATTACGGCCTCTATTCTGGCTATCGCGGCGGTGGGGCTATCGTTACAATTTGGTGTCACAAACTACATCAATTTCGCCTATGGTGACCTGCTCACTTTCGGCATTTATGTCGCCTTCGTCTGCAACCAGCGTCTCGGTTTGACTATCTGGGTCGGGCTTCTTGCTGCCATCATTCTTACCGCGCTGCTGGCCTGGCTTCTGAACCTGTTTATCTTACAGCCGTTCGCCGACCGGGGTAACTCGCCCATTATCATGCTGGTGGTTACGCTCGGTGTCTCATTGATCTTACAGAATGTCATTTTAGCTGTCTTCGGCTCGCAGTTTCAGAACTACGCTGTCAATACGGGCCGTCCACTGCATCTTGGCCCTTTCCTCTTTACGCCCTTACAGCTCAGCATTATCGGTCTGGCGATTGTAGCTATGGTCGGTGTGCATGTTCTACTGCGCTACACGCGCCTGGGCCGTGCCATGCGGGCCGTCTCTGATAGCCCTGAACTGGCGCGCGTATCCGGCATCAATACCCGCTTCATTATCAATGCAGTCTGGGTGCTGACCGGGGCGCTGGCCGGTTTAAGCGGCGTCGTGCTGGCACTCAATGTCGCCAGTTTCACGCCGACCGTCGGCTACGGCTTCCTGTTCGTGATTTTTGCCGCCGTCATCCTGGGTGGCATCGGACGCCCGTATGGAGCCATGGCGGGCGCGCTGATCGTCGGCATCGCTACCGAAATGAGCGCCGCCTTCATCAGTTCTGAATACAAGGATGCCATCGCCTTCGTCATCTTAATCATCGCGCTCTTAATTCGTCCGCAGGGTATCTTCGCCTCACGTGGACGCGCGTAAGGCGTAGAGAGGAGCGTCTTGTATGCCACCTATCATTTTCTACCTGCTAACCCTGGCCACCTTTGCCGCGATCTACGGCACGCTGGTGATCGGCCTGAACATTCAGTGGGGCTATGCGGGTATCCTGGATTTCATGTATATCGCCTTCGTTGCCGTCGGCGGCTACGTCACATCGCTTTTGATGATGCCCCCAGCTACACCTGGCATGGGGGAAACCTATATCCTCGGCCTCAACTGGCCCTTCATTCCAGCCATCATTGCAGGCGGCCTATGTGCTTCTCTGCTGGCCCTGCTGGTCGGCCTCGTTTCGCTCAATCGCTTACGCAGCGACTATTTCGCCATCGTGACCGTGGCCGCAGGTCTGATCCTCTGGACCATCGCCGGCAACGATACACCGCTGGTAAACGGTTGGGATGGTATCTCCGGCATTCCCCAGCCCTTCGCTAACGCGCTCAATCTGGACATTAACAGCTACGGTTTCTTCTTCCTCGGCCTGTGCCTTGTTATCCTCATCCTTGTCTACATCTTTGCCGAACGGCTCTATCGCTCACCGTTCGGACGCGCGCTACGCTGTGTACGTGAGGATGAAATGGTAGCGCAAGGATTGGGCAAAAATGTCTTCGTGTTACGCATGAAGGCTTTCGTGATCGGCGCTTTTATCGCCGGTATCGGCGGTGCCCTGCTCGTTACCTACGTCGATGCCTTTAACCCCAGTGCCTGGACATCGGGCGAAACTTTCTTCTTGTGGGCCGCGCTTCTACTGGGCGGCAGCGCAAACAATCGGGGAGCCATGCTCGGTGCGCTGCTGGTACCTGTCCTCTTTGCCGAGGCGACGCGCTTCTTGCCCACCTTTAATAGCTCGCCCCAACTGGTCGATGCCATTCGGTACATCGCTATCGGCATTCTGCTCCTGCTCACGATTCGCTTCCGCCCACAGGGCATCATTGCCGAACCTCGTTTCCGCGTTCCCCGTAGACTGTTCCATCGCATCGGAACTAATCTACCGGTGGCTGTCGCAGCAAATTCAACACGCCCAACCATTGTAGCGGAGGAGGAAAAAACCGATGGCAAGTGAAGCATCCATGCATTTTACCTCGGCCCAGACAGCTAGACAGCAGGCAACAGATAATCAATCGCGCAGTATCCTGCTGGACGTGCGCGACCTGGTACGCACTTTTGGCGGACTGCGCGCGGTTGATGGCTGCTCGTTTACTGTCGCACGTGGCAGCATCACCGGCCTGATCGGCCCCAACGGCGCGGGCAAAAGCACCGCCGCCAACCTGATTACCGGCTTTATACGTGCCGACTCCGGCTCCATCCTTTTCGATGGTCGTGACATCGTGTCCATGCCGCCACATCGCATCGCTCAGCTAGGTCTGACACGCACCTTCCAGATCACCCGCGAGTTGGAGCATATGACAGTGTTGGAAAACTTGCTGGCAGCGCCGCATAACCAGCTTGGCGAGAGCTTCTGGCTCGGTCTGTTTGCTCCCCCGGCGGTGCGCCGTCAGGAAGAGGAGTACTTACAGCGCGCGCTTCAGTTGCTACGCGACTTTGACCTGTACGCGCTACGCGACGAATACGCAGGCAATCTCAGTGGTGGTCAGCGCCGCCTGCTCGAACTGGCGCGCGTGGTCATGACGCAACCCAAACTCCTGCTCCTGGACGAGCCGTTCGCGGGCGTGAACCCTGTGCTGGCCGGTCGTTTGAGCGACTATATCGAGACACTGTGCCAGGAACAAGGGATCACTTTCCTTATTATTGAACACAACCTGTCCATCGTCGAGCGATTATGTAACACCGTGATTGTGATGGCACTGGGTCGTACCATTGCTGAAGGCACAATGGCCGAGTTGCGCGAGAACCAGGCTGTCGTAGATGCTTACCTGGGCGAGTCTTGAGCATCGCTGACCTGTACTCAGCCTGGATCGAGGAGATAAAATGACCACATCCAAACCGGATACGGCGGTCAATGACGCCGACCAGAAAAAAGGGCAGACACCGCTCTTAGAAGTACATGGTGTCAAAGCAGGCTACGGTCATGCGCAGATTCTCAATGGAGTCTCGCTGAAGCTGAAAGCGGGCCAGATTGTCGCGGTGGTTGGCCCTAACGGGGCCGGCAAAAGCACGCTCATGAAAGCCATCTTTGGCCTGCTGCGCGTCACTGAGGGCAGCGTGATCCTGGAAGGCAGGAATATCACCAATACTGCTCCCGAACAACTCGTCCGCCTCGGTATGGCCTACGTGCCACAGATTAATAACATCTTCCCCACGCTCACTGTCCTGGAAAACCTGCAAATGGGCGCGTATACCCGCCGCGACAATTATCAAAGACGCATCGAAGAGATTTTCGATCTTTTTCCAGACCTGCGCGCCAGTCGTAGCCGTCCCGCCGGACAGCTCAGCGGTGGACAACGTAATACCCTGGCAATGGCCCGTGCGCTCATGCTGGATACGCGCGTGCTGCTGCTGGACGAACCAACTGCTGGCCTGGCCCCAAAAGTCACGCTGGCCGTCTGGGATCGCATCCAGAGCATTCGCGACTCCGGCGTCGCCATTCTTGTTGTCGAACAGAACACGCGCATGGCGCTGGAACGCTCCAACTACGGCTACGTCCTGGTGACAGGACGCAACCGCTATGAAGGACCCAGTGCCGAATTACTGGCTAGTAAGGAGGTGGCCGATCTGTACCTGGGGCGCTAATGCGGCTCTCATGCTAACGCCCCATGCTTATTTGTCCTCGTGCATTGACCCTTGTAAATGCGTAGCCAGTATGCTGAACGTATTTCAGCACTGAACACGATGCAAAACACACTTGGCGGAGATCACACCTATCCTCAGTGTTCTTCGTACCCGGATTTCATCGCGTTCGTGCCATTTCCTCGGAAAGTGAGGAGCGAAATCATGCGAACACATACCACATCCTGGTGGCTCCATGCCTGCACTGGCATAGCGATCATCTGCACCTTGTTACTGGCAGCTTGCGGTGGCAGTAGTAGTAACAGCAGCGGCAGCAGTAGCGCGAACACCAGCCCGGTTAAGGTGGGAGTGATTGGCCCTTTCAGCGGCTTTGAAGCCTTCATCGGCCCCGATATCCTCAAAGGCGTGCAGGTGGCTGCCGATCAGATTAACGCGAATGGTGGCATTCTTGGGCGCAAGGTGCAGATCATCACCGCCGATACCGGCGGCGACGCCGTTGACGCCGTTCCCGCCTTGCGCAAGCTTATCAACGTCGATCAGGTCAACCTGATTATCGGCCCATCCTCTATTGAGGCTGAGGCGGTCCTACCCATTTTGCAGCAGAGCAAGATACCGGATGTCATCGTCGGTGGCACCACACAGCTTGACAACCTGGTTAGTACGTATGTCTGGCGCAGCTCTCCCTCCGACAACCTGCTCGGCGTCGCAATGGCCTACTATGCGATTAAGAAGGGCTATACCAGGGCAGCGATGGTCTTTGGCACCAATGAGTCAGCGCAGACGCTCAAGGCACCAGTTGAGGATGCCTTCAAGCGTCACGGTGGCACTATTGTCGCCGACATCAATCTCGTACCTGATCAGTCCTCCTACCGTTCCGAGATCGAACAGCTCTACGCGGTCAACCCACAAGTCGTCTTCACGCAGGTTGACGCCCAGACCGGCGCGACGCTCTTCAGCGAGATCAAGGAACTTAAAGGGTTGGGCTTGCCCTTCATCGGCACCGATGTAACCGGCTCCTCCGATTTCATCAAGGCTATCACACCCGCTGTGGCACACCAGGTACTGACCTCACTGGAAGGTAGCTCCAGCGGTGGACAGGCCACCACCGAGTTTGATCAGTTCTATCAAGCCAAGTTTAACACCGCACCGGTAGAACTGGCCGACTACGGCTACGATGGCCTGAACGTGCTGGCCCTGGCCGCCGATGCCGCCGGTTCCCTCAATGGCGACGCGGTCGGTGCCAAGATGAGAACGGTCGCCAATCCGCCCGGCACCGCCGTCTATGACTACGCCACCGGCTATAAAGACCTTAAAGCCGGTATGAAGATTAACTACGAGGGGGCCAGCGGCCCGATGGACTTCAACGACCACAACAACGTCTTTGGCCCATTCGATGCCGTCCAGTCCGATGCCTCTGGCAATATACAACCCGTTATGACGATTACCGCTCAGGAGTTAGAAACCTTCTAGCCAGCGCGGTTGCCCTGCGCGTGAGGGATAACCGCCCACTACGCGCAGGGCAACTACGAGGATTGCCTTGCGCCTTTGCTCTGTTCCTTTGCCCTTCTATCCCTTCACATATGATCCAATCTGCTGCATAAACCAGGATTGCGAGGCAGCAATGAGTTTGGTCTGTAGCGGCACGCTGGCCCGTTTGGTAAAGACGTTGTAGTTGTTGAGGCGAATGCGATCAAGAATATGTCGATAGAGCGTGCTGCTGAGGCTCACGGCTAAGCGGCAATCCGCATTGAGCATGGCAATACCTGGCTGCGCACGCTGATAGTACTCCTCGGCCCGCGCCATCTGAAAGCGTAGCAGCTCACAAAAGGCATCGTTAATTACTCCATGCATGAGATCGCACTCGCTATAGCCGAAGTGGCGCATTTCATCCAGAGGAAGGTAAATACGATCACGGCGCGCATCCTCTCCAATATCGCGCAGCACATTGGTCAACTGCAAGGCCACACCCAGTTCGACCGCGTGCTGAAGCGCAGCTTCATCCTGGTAGCCAAAGATAGGTGTTGTTAGCAGACCTACTGTCCCGGCAACCCGATAACAGTACAGATACAGATCGCTAAAAGTGGCGTAGCGCCTGGGTGTCAGATCCATCTCGACGCCATCGATTAGCTCCAACGCCGGTTGCAACGGAACAGGGTAGTGTTGCAGCAGATCACTCCAGGCCAGTTGAATTGGCCCCTCATCGCTCCCGCCGCGTGCATAGAGCGTCGTCAGCATCTGACGCCAGCGATCCAGCGCCCTCTGCGGCTCGACCGCGCCGCGCAGGTGGCCTTCACGGGTAACATCGGTGGCCTCATCGACAATATCGTCCACAACGCGACAAAACGCATAGATGGCCCAGATGGCCTGTCGCCTGGGGGGTGGTAAAAAAATAGAACCCCAGTAAAATGTCTTTGAAGCATGTTGTGTCACCCGACGACAATAGTCGTAGGCCGCACTTACCTTTTCCTGCTGCATGAATCGTCTCCATCTATATCTACGAGAGTCATGACACCTCAGACCACCCGCGCCTTTTTTTATCGTAATAGGGAGACGCGCGGCACAACAAATCCTGGTAAAATAGAAATATCAAACCTGAACGGAGCCGTATACGTACATACCTATGACAGAAAGGCAAGCGGTTCCCGTTCCAGTTCCAGGCATGCTTGTTCAGCAAGCCGCTTGACATCATAGAACATCACTATCATTAAGGATCACTATGCGTATAATTCTCTATCTCGGCAAAGGCGGCGTCGGCAAAACGACCATCTCAGCGGCCACAGCGGTGCGCTCCGCCGCTCTGGGCAAACGCACGCTCGTGGTCAGCACCGACCTGGCACACAGCCTTGCCGACTGTTTCCACACAACTCTCACGTCAGAGCCAACAGAGTTGAGGACAAACCTGTGGGCGCAGGAAGTGAATGTGCTGGATGAGATGCGCCGCAGTTGGAGCAAGCTTCAAGAATCGATGAGCAAAGTGCTGCGCAAACGCGGTATGGATGCTGTCATGGCCGAAGAACTGGCCCTCATTCCCGGCATGGACGAGATTGTCAGCCTTATCAACATCTACCGCAACGCACGCGACGGCGACTTCGAGGTCGTCGTGATCGACGCCGCCCCCACCGGTGAGACGGTACGCCTGCTCAGTATGCCCGATACATTCCAGTGGTACGCCAGCCGCCTGACCGGCAACGGCTCGCTCAGTCTGGCGCGTCCGCTCATCAAGGCCGTCATGCCCAATAACGCGGAGATCCTGCAAGCCATCAACACACTCAGTGAGCGCGTCAAGACGCTACGCGAGGTACTGAGCGATCCACAGACCAGTTCCTACCGCCCGGTCGTCAATCCTGAACGCATGGTCATCAAAGAGGCTCTGCGCGCCGAAACCTACCTGGCCCTCTTCGGCTATCCTATCGACAGCGTGATCTGCAATCGCGTCATCCAGCCCGACAACTACCGCGACACCTTTATGCAGGAACTCTATCGCAACCAGGAGAAGTTGCGCCAGCAGATACACGACACCTTCGCGCCCCTACCGATCTGGGAAGTGCCCTACCGCTCACGCGAGATTCTCGGCATCGACGCGCTCGGCGAACTGGCACAGGCCGTCTTTGGCGAGCAAGACCCCACCCAGGTCTTCTATCGCGGGGCCATCCAGGAGATCAAACGCGAGGGAGATAGCTACATTCTACGCCTGCCTTTGCCCCACGTGGAGATGAACAAGGTGCAGATGACCAAGCGCGGCGACGAGATGATTGTGGAAATCGGCAATTTCAAACGCGACATCACGCTGCCCACCATCCTCGCCAACCAGGAAGCCACCGTAGCCCGCTTCGTCAACAAAGCCCTCGAAATCCACTTCACCGCCCCCAGCGAAGAGGTGGATAAATCAGCATAAAGTTTGTTTTGCGATAAAGGAGTAGAACGAGGCCTTGCATTCGTTCTGCGCCTTTATCGCATCAGACAGCAACCTTCGGTTCAGGAACAGGTCGTCCCAACTCACGCGCCACCTGAATCCAGCTCTCGATTGCGTCTATGCCCTGTTTAACGGCCTCTTCATACGTTTTACCGTGCGTCATACAACCCGGCAACTCAGGTACAGTCACCACAAAAATGTGGTCTTCGTCATCCCATTGAATATTCATTGAATAATGAAGCTCGCTCATTGTATGCTCCTTAGCTTCTTAATAATATCCTGTACCTGTTTAATTTGATAATGTTGAGCATCATCGCCATCGTGACCAGAAAGCGTTATCTCATCCACAGGTAACAACGGATGAAACCAGACTGTATGACTACCCTTTCCAGGACGAGAGATGAAGCCTGCTCTACGTAAATCTGCTTTCAACTGCCTTATCTTGGGTGGCATCTCATATTCCTACTATAACATAAATATCTTCAAAGCTTCAACAGCTAAACTATACAGTTATATATCATAGCAGCATTAGAAATGCCCGTCAATATTTTAAATGTTATACAAGTATCACTCTCTTATCCTTTTGATATTGACAGAGGTGCCAAAAGGTGTGGAGAGACCATGCCAATCTGATTTTTTGGTATAAATATTGTTATCAAGGAGATTTTTGTTATGCCCGATCTTACATTTACGAGCATCCTGGCAATTATCACGGGTATTGTACTGATCGCTCTGCTGCTCATCGTCTATGTACGCAGTCGGCAGGGGGATCAGCGCATCATCAATGTGACCAATCAGATGCTGTTCTTTATGCTCAGCGCCATCCTTGTGACGCTGGGCATTGCCTTCGCCAATCATCGCGCCACGTCGGTCTGCAGCCAGCTTTTTGTGGCTATTCGCTACGCGACCGGCGCGCTACTGCTGTTGCTTACCGTCATTGGCGTAATACGCTATATTACCAGTGTGAGCCGTGATAAGCGGCTCATCACGCACCCCGTCATCTTCGGCATCATCATCGCGGTCGTAGCCTTCCTCGTCGAATATCTCAACGGCTGCCTGTAATACAGGCTTGACACTCGCTCTATTGAACCTCTATCATGGGGAGGAAGAAATTAAGCAGAGTAAACAGGTGGCGTAGAGCGTTTTCATGGTCAATCAACACAAAGTCTCACGAGCGGAATATATCACACGCGCACGTAAAGTGCTTCAGTTTGAACAGCAAACGCAGCACCGCGATCAGGCTATTCGTCCCGGTGGCCTGGAAAGCTTTGTGGCGCGCTGGGCCAGCGAGATGACCACCCTCTATCAGGCGGAAGGGCTGGATACACGCCCCATCTACCGTTTCACAGAATACTTAGAGGGCTACCGCCAGCAAGACCCGCTCCAGCGTGCCAGCAACATTCGTGCCGCCCTGGCCCTTCTGGAAGATTTGGAGCATCCAGTCCCGGTCAACGGACGTGATACCTCTGCCCCTACACTTGATGACAGGGGCGGACGCGATACATCTGTCCCTACGGGGGAAAATGCCATGCCACATAGGGACACGATGAACCACGCTCAACCGGTGCCAGCGCCGAATACACCGAAGACGGGCATTCACCTGGACGCGGGCATGTCGCAAGGGCATACGACGATGGCGCTGCTCAATGCCGATATTACGGCGGTACCGGGGATCGGTGCCTCTGTGGCGGCTAAATTACATAATCTGGGTATACGCACGGTGCGCGATCTGCTCTTCTATTTTCCACGCGAACACCGCGACTATAGCAAGCTCACCAAAATCAGTCACATTCCTTTTAATGAGGTCACGACGACAATGGGATTGATCTGGGATGTCGAGCAGAAGCGCACCAGCAATGGGCGCACACGCACTATTGCCACCATCTCCGACGACACCGGTAAGCTGAGCGTGACCTGGTTCAATCAGTCGTATCTCTATAAGCAACTAAAAGAGGCTAAAGACTCGTATATCGTGGTCACGGGCATCAAGCAACGTTTCGGCAACAAGGTCGAGTTCTCTGTGCGCAGCCATGAATTTCCCGACCAGGGCGACCTGCTTCACACCGGACGGCTTGTGCCCATCTACCCGCTCACCGAGGGACTGCACGCGAAAGCGCTGCGCCGCTATACCAAGTGGGTCGTTGACCGCTATGCCGCGATGGTGCCCGACCATCTGCCACCCATGATTCGCTCCGCCGGACACCTGCTGACGCTGCCCGAAGCCATCGCGCAGATTCACTATCCCGAAAATGACGAACTGCTCCAGGCTGCGCGCCGCCGTCTGGCCTTCGACGAATTCTTCCTTATCCAGCTTGGCATGCAGGAGCGGCGCACGCGCTGGCAACACGAGGCCCCACAGGGCACCGCCTTCAATATCGATTACCGGCGCATCTTCGTCCATCCACCGGAAGATATGGTGCTACCGACACAAACAACGCATGATACGTCGGTAGGGGGGGATACACCAGTTGGGCCGGATGCACAGATTGGGCGTGATAAATCACGCCCCTACGGCACGCTCTGGTCGATGGTCGCTAGCGAGCAGCCGTTTGAGGAGACATTGCCTTTCGCCTTTACCCCGGCCCAGCGCCGCGTCATCTGCGAGATTTGCAACGATCTGGCGCAGAACAAGCCGATGTGCCGCTTGCTACAGGGCGATGTAGGCGCAGGCAAAACGGCGGTCGCGGCTGCGGCGCTCTTCATGGCCGCCAGCAACGGTTTCCAGAGCGCGCTGATGGCTCCCACCGAACTGCTGGCCGAGCAGCACTACCGCAGTGTCAGTAAGATGCTGGAACCGTTCGGCATCAGCACGGTGCTATTGAGCGGTAGCCTGCGACAACGCGAACGCCAGCAGGCGCGCGCCGCGTTGGAGAGTGGGCAGGCCAGTGTAGCCATCGGCACGCACGCGCTGATTCAAGAGGATGTCGCTTTCCAGAAACTGGGCCTGGTGATTGTAGACGAACAGCACCGCTTCGGTGTGGAACAACGCGAGGCCCTGCGCCAGAAAGGCTATCATCCCCATATGCTGGTCATGACGGCCACGCCCATCCCACGCACACTTGCGCTGACGCTTTATGGCGACCTGGATATCTCGATCATCGACCAGTTGCCGCCAGGTCGCCAGAAGATCATCACGCGCTGGCGCACCGGCACTCGACGCAACGAGGCGATGGCAACCATCGTTCATGAGGTCGCTGCCGGTCGGCAAGCTTTTATTATCTGTCCACTGATTGAAGAGTCCGATTCGCTGGCGGCGAAGGCGGCGACGACGGAGTACGAGCGGTTGCAGCGCGAGGTCTTCCCGAATCTGCGCCTGGGCCTGCTCCATGGAGCGATGAAAGCGGCGGAAAAAGACCAGGTTATGCGTCAGTTCCGCGATGGGGAACTGGACATCTTAGTGGCAACCTCAGTGATCGAAGTCGGCATCGACATCCCCAACGCAACGGTAATGGTGATTGAGGACGCCGACCGCTTTGGCCTCTCGCAACTGCACCAGTTCCGGGGCCGCGTCGGGCGCGGCAAGCATCAATCCTTCTGCTACGTGCTGAGCGCGGATGCGGGCCAGCAGGCACAGGAGCGGTTGGGCGTTTTTCAGGAGATCGACGACGGCTTCCGACTGGCCGAGGAAGACCTGCGCCTGCGCGGCCCCGGCGACTTTATCGGCGTGCGCCAGAGCGGCATGCCCGAACTGCGCGTGGCCGACCTCAGCGATACCGCTTTAATAGAGCTATCACGCAGGCTGGCCGCGCGCCTGTGGGAGAGCGACCCCTACCTGCGCAAGCCGGAACACGCTGCGTTGCGCGAGCGTATGCATCTCTTCTGGCAAAATTATATGGGACATTAATGCTCGCGTAATCCCGTACGGACAGTTTCGGCCCGTCAATACGCTGGGCGCGTCCGTCCTGGCGTTCGCTGGGCACACACCGCACCACGGGTGTGCTAAAGCTGTCCCTCCACCGGATTCCCAGGTTCATTTGTTACACCCGATAACCTGTCCCTCCACCGCGATTGCCAGATACACGGATTACTTGCCAACCCGCACATCGATGATAGTACTTTTTGGTAATTAAAAAATCACGTAATTTTTTAATATCTCTGACACAAAATGAGTCAAAAAAAATAATTTAGTATATTTTGAAGTTATGCAGTGTATTAAGAAATCATAAAAATTGTTCATGCCTATTGATAACCCCGACTATTGCATGCTATAACTGCTGGTGTCAAGTCCACATGCAACCTTGACGATTGGGTGTCATCGCCATTCTAGCGGCTATCTTGCCGGGCAAGAAAGGAGATCAGCAAACAAGAACCGAGATACTATCTTACTTACATACTGTTGTCGTTATGTATCGTCGCTTTTGTAATCTGTGATGCTTTGTGATACCGTGAGAAAAATCAATGTTTAGAGATCCAAGACCTTTTCCTGAAGATTCTTCACCGCTTCCGCCATCACCACGCAAGCCTTTTGGGCGGCTCCATCTGACGAAACGCCGTCTCTTCTCTATTGTCTGCCTGAGTATCTTGTTGCTCTCCGGCGTGATCGGCGGCTGGAGTGCGATGCATGGCATCTTTGGCTCGCAAGCCGCCAGCCCGCCACCTCAAATGACGCTGGCACAGTTCTTGCAGCAGGGCAGTCCGTATCATGCCTCCACTGGCCCCCATGTCCTGCCGCACGGTTCACAGGCCCTCCCGTTCTGGCACACGTCCTCTCAGACCACGCCGCCGTTGCCCAGTGCCGAGCCACCCGGCATCGCCACGGTGAGCCAGACACTTTCCAGCTCCTTTTTGAATGCGCCCGCAGGCAGCACCAGCGTGGCTCCCGTTCACCTGGTCGGCACCGATACGCAAGGAACGCGCTTCGAGGTCATTGTCCCTCCTGGGGCACTCAACCTCGCCAAAGCCA
>Ga0080006_1179575_pt1 | contig 108039 bp, 96 predicted proteins | sample RS3BMetagenome_FD_69209 | JGI IMG/M metagenome (GOLD analysis project Ga0080006, IMG submission 69209) | Ferric oxide microbial mat and aquatic microbial communities from Rainbow Spring, Yellowstone National Park, USA - RS3B (SPADES... ...
CGAGCGCAACCACGCTTCCAGTTCCTTCCGATCCGCCCGGCTTACGTCCACGCGCCACTTCATTACTCCCATGCCGCTTGGACGACCAAACCCTAACGTTAATTCAGATGTGTGACACTAGCAGCGGCCAGAAACACAAATGCGACATTGGTGGCGTGGACCAGCCGGCGCAGGGTCTCAGCCGCGCCCAGGCCGAAACCGGGATACAATCCGGCGGCGGCGTAGCTGGCCGGAAAAACCGCCAGAAGCGGCGTCAGCTTCAGATAAAGAGAAGCGGGCTGATGAAGGATCACGCGGCCCCAAGACAGGTAAGCGACCGCGCCGGCGGCGCTCACGCCCGCCAGGTCGGCTGCCGCCAGCAGGCTCAGATCGGCCACCCGGGACCATCCGGGAGCACGCAGCAGCCGCTCGGTGTGGCTTGGGCAGCCGCGCGGCCACAAGCCGTTTTCCGAAAACGCGACATAACGCAGCATGAGCGATGCCCCTCACTCTCCGCGATTAGCGCTCGAAAGCGGTTTGCCCCGCACTGCCCGCAGGGCCAGCAAGAGCAGGAAGAAGGGGTTGTTGAGCAGGTAGCGCGGCCCCAAACGGCGAGGCTCGCAGGCCAGCCGGAATAGCCATTCCAGGCCGCAGGTCATCATCCAACGCGGCGCCTGTGGTTTGACTCCGGCCAGGAAATCGAAAGCCGCGCCTACCCCCAGCAGGACCGGGGCCCGCACTCGGCCCACGTGCGAGGCCATCCAACGTTCCTGCTTGGGCGTGCTCAAGCCCACCCACACCAGATCGGGTTGGCTGGCGTTGATCAGCTCGACCTCGCGGGCGTCCTGATCGGGGCCGAGCGGCGAGAAGGGAGGTGCGTAGGCGCCCACGATGTTAAGGCCGCGGAAATGGCGGTGCAAAGCGGCTTGCAGCCGTTGCAAAGTTTCAGGGGTGCTTCCGTACAGGAAGTGGCGATAGCCTCTGGCGCGCGAGCGCTCGCACATCGCCGCCATCAGGTCCGGGCCGTAGACTCTCGAGACATGGCGGAAGGCGCGCCGCGCCAACCAGGCCAGCGGCATTCCGTCGGGGGCGACCAGGCCGGCGGTGTTGTGCACCGCGCGAAGCTCGCGCGCGCGCCAGCTCTCCATCACCCCGTGGACCCCGGTCAGGCAGACATAATTGGGGGTGCGCTGTTGAATCCATTGCTCGACGATGTCCAGCGCCATCGGCAGGTTGACGGCGCTGACGCCCACGCCCAAAACATCCACTTTCGGCGGCGCCGGCATATTATCAGTGCGCCTCCGAAGTCAGCGGCTGGGCCATCCCCAGGCGAGCGGCTACCTGCTGCTCGATCCAGCGGTAGGTGCGCTCAAGCCCTTGCTCCAGGCTGATGCGCGGCTCCCAATCGAGGACCGCGCGCAAGCGGGTGTTATCGGAATTGCGCCCGCGCACGCCCTGGGGTCCAGGCACGTGCCGTTTGATCAGCCTGACGCCGGCGATTTCGCCGATCAGATCGGCCAGTTGATCGATTGAAATCAACCGATCCTGTCCGAGGTTGAGGGGTTTGGGATAGTTGCTGCGGGCCAGGCGATAGATACCTTCCACGCAGTCGTCGATATAGCAAAACGACCGGGTTTGTTCGCCGTCGCCCCAGATTTCCAAGCGGCTATCGCCAGTGAGCTTGGCAATCGCGATTTTTCGGGACAAAGCCGCCGGAGCCTTCTCGCGCCCGCCGTCCCAGGTGCCGAGCGGGCCAAAAATATTATGAAAACGCACTATCCGAACCTCCAGCCCATACTCCTCTTGGTAATGAGTACAGAGACGCTCGGTCAGGAGTTTCTCCCATCCGTAAGCGTCCTGCGGCTGGGCGGGATACGCCTCCTCCTCGCGCAAAGGAGTGACGTTGGCTTCAGTCTGCCGGTACTCGGGATATACGCAGGCTGACGAGGTGAAGAGATAGCGCCGGACCGCGGCTTGGCGAGCAGCCTCCAGGGTATGGATGTTTATCAGGCTGTTGTCGCGAAGAATGGTGGCGTGATTGGCAGAAATAAATCCCATTCCTCCCATGTTGGCCGCCAGCGCGTAGACCTCGTCCATCCCTTCGACCGCTCTTTGGCAGCACTCGGGAGAGCGCAGGTCGACGAGTATAAACTCATCGGCGGCGGATGACGCATACTCGGGCCGCTTGAGATCCGCTCCTCGAACCCAGTAGCCGCGCGCGTGCAAATAGGCGGATAAATGATGACCGATAAACCCGCCCGCGCCAGTGACTAAAACCCTGGAAGCCATCGTGCGTCTCCTGATGTCGCGAATAGGATCGCGAAGTTGCGCTCCTCGCAATCATTCGGCCAGTTCCCAAAACACCCTGTCTGAAATCAGGACAGTTGTTTGGAAATGAAACATATGAACCAAGCATTCTACGATTACGAGTGAGTATTTAGACCACATTGCCGAAGAGGACATGAGATGTCCAAAACTTCCGCGATGGAGTCGGCCGAATTGGTCGAATTGTCAACAGGCGGCGGTCGTCCGTTCGCGTACTACTCGGTCACAATAGCGAGTCGAAGCTGTAGCATGCGCTCGCCGTCTTGATCGTGAGAACAATAAACTATCGTCATGACTAAACTATATTTCACGATCGGATATTAACTCTTGATTGATCGCGCGTTGGGTCTGTTGCAATGCTGGTTCGAACCTCGGTCGTTTTTCAGGAGTCTGATGCCAGGGGCGCGTGCGGTCGTCCGTCTGGAGGCGAAAGCATGGATGGCAAGGTCAAGGTTCTGTTTGTTCTGCCGGCGCTCTACGGGGGTGGCGGCGAGCGCTTCGTGTTGAATCTGGCCCGAGCCCTGGATCGCGATCGTTTCACGGTCGGACTTTTTCTGATGAAGCGGACGGGAGTCTACTGGAAGGAAGTTCCCTCCGACGTTTGCGTCGGATGGGCGATCGAGGGTGAAAAGCGGCTGCGGTATCGCTTGGGCACGGTGGTGACGCGGTTGGCGCAGACCGCGCGAAAGTTCGATGTCGTGGTGGCCGGACTGGAGATGGAAACCACCTACCTGGTTTACTTGGCGAGCAGGCTGGCACGCCGGCATGCCATCGGCTGGGTTCAAATCGCCTTGAGTAGCTATTTGGAGCGGCTGCCGAGATGGCATCGAGCAGCGGTCGGCTTCGTCTATCCACGCTTGGAAGCAGTGGTCTGCTCGACCGATCGGGCCAAGCAGGTGTTGTGCGACGTGGCCTCGCTTCGCGCCGATTGTGTGCGGGTGATTCAGGGGCCGTGGGATCCGGGGCTGTCCGCCCAGGCCAGTATGACTCAGCCGGCGGTTTGGGCCGGGCGAACCAACGCCAGGCCTCGTCTGGTTGCCGCCGGCCGCCTGCATTACCAAAAAGGCTTCGATCTGCTTTTGCAAGCCCATCGCGTCGCGCGGGATCGGGGGCTGGACCATGAGTTGTGGATTTTGGGCGAAGGTGCCTTGCGCGCCCAGTTGCAAGCTTTAGCCGGCGCGCTTGGGCTTGCGGACAGCGTCTTTATGCCGGGGTTCGTCCAGCAACCTTATTCGACGCTGCGCCAGAGCACGGCGCTAATCCTGTCCTCCCGCTTTGAAGGATTACCGATGGTGCTGCTGGAAGCGCTCGGATTGGGCGTGCCGATCGTGGCTACGGATTGTCCCACTGGTCCCGCCGAACTGCTGGACGACGGCCGCTATGGCTTGTTGGTGCCAGCCGGCGACGTGCAGGCGCTGGCCGACGCCATCTGTCGAATCCTGCAGGACGGCGAGTTGCGCGAGCGCCTGCGTCAAGAAGGCCCGGGCCGAGCCGCCTTGTACGGTCCGCAGCGCAGTACCGCGCAATGGGCGGCATTGCTCAATGACGTGGCGAACCGCGCGGAGGCGGCAAGGTGAGGGCGATGAGGAAGCAGGCAGTCAAACATCGCGCCCCGTCGTGCGGTCGCGCCAGGCTGGGCGCGCTTGTACTACTGGCCGAATTGTTGATGGGATGCGCCACTATCGCGACTGCGCCGAGCTCCTCGCCGGGTGCGAGACAAGGCGCGGAGGCGCACTCGGCGGACAGCAACGAGGCGCGCCTTTCGGCGCTACGGCAAGCCCGTGAGCACGCCGGCAAGAAATCGGATTTTACTCTTGGTCCCGGAGACGTCCTGGAAATTTCGGTCCCGGATATGGCCGAGCTCAGAGATGCCCAGGTGCGTATTTCCGGCGACAACACTATCGCCTTACCGCTGCTGGGGACTATTCCAGTGGCCGGCTTGACTCAGGATCAGGTGCGCGAGCGGCTGCGCGAGCATTTGAGGACTTATTTGCACGATCCGCAGGTGGGGGTATTCGTGCGTGAGTTTCGCAGCCGCGAAGTCGCGGTGGTGGGAATGGTTCAGAAGCCGGGCCTTTATACCATGACCAGCTTCAACGACAGCGTGCTGCAGATGGTCAGCCTCGCGGGCGGACCGACCGCCCAGGCCGCCAGCTACGTCATCCTGATTCCCGCCGGTGCGGGCCAGCCCGGCCTGGCGCCGTTTCTCGCCGCCGCGGCCACCCAAAGCGCCGAGCCGCGGGTTACCGCGGTGCGAGCGACGCGGGAGGAAGCCAGCCAACGGATCGAGCCTGGCGAGACCGGTCCAGGTGCGCCGCCATCGGTCGCAACCCTGAACAAGCTGGATCCCTCGATCCAGCCGCGGGCGCTCCGGATCGACAGTGGATCAGCCGCGGCACGACTCGATCTGCCCGCCCGTCCCGGTGATGTGATCATCGTGCCGGTTGCCGGCGAAGTCATGGTGCAGGGATGGGTGGCCAATCCGGGCGCCTTTCACGTTGTTCCCGGCATGACGGTGCTCAGCGCGGTGGCGGCCGCGGGCGGCCCGATGTTCAGTTCTTCGGCGCAAGTCCTGCGTCCGCTGGACAACGGCAGCAAGCGCGAATTCGACTTGGATCTTTCGCATATCCAGAGCGGCGAGACACCCGACCTGGAGCTTCAATCGGGAGATTTGGTCATCGTCAACCGCTCGCTGACCGGGGCGGTGCCTTATCTGGTTTACGAGGTATTCAGCAAACTGGGCGCCGGCGTGTATGCCACGCCCTTTTAATCCGCCAGGGCGCCGCCTCAGCGCTTTCGGATCAGTTCAACCTGTGGAGTTTTAGCGATGCCATCTTCGGTGCCAGCAGCTCTCGCGGAACACTCCGCTTCGCCCTGGATCGAAACTTCCTGGACGCCGCGAGTGGAGGAGTCCGCCGGCAGCTTGCACGATTATCTGCGAATCGTGCGCCGTTACCGTCTCCTGATTGTCGCTTTGGTGGGTGGTGCGTTGATACTCGCCGCGCTGGTGGGATGGATAATGCCGCGTGGATATACCGCTTACGGCATGATTCTGATCGAAGCCCCCGCCCCGCAGGCCTTGTCGCTGAAGGACTTGGAGGCCGAGCCGCCCCAGGTGGAAGACGACTATTACTATGAGACGCAATATCAGGTGCTCAAAAGCCGCAGCTTGGCGCAGCAGGTTATTCAAGAGCTGGGGCTTCGCAACTCCCCCTCTTTTGCGGCCGCCGTTACGGCCGGGGACCGCGCGGGGACGGCGGCGCGGGTGGTCGCCCTTGGCCAATACTGGCCGATAGCAAAGGCACAGCGCTGGATTAGCCGCCATCTCGGCTACACCTGGCGTGTCGCAGCGCCGGCGGCAACCCCGCCCGCTCGCTCTTCGCCGGCCTCGATCCAATCGCGCCTGATCGATCTTTATCTGGCGCGCTTGCAGGTCGCGCCGCAACAACGCAGCCACATGGTCGCGGTCAGTTTCAGCGACCCCGATGCGGTCCTGGCCGCGGCCATCGTCAATGCGCACATCCGAGCTTATGTCCGACGCGGCTTCGAGTTGCACGCCCAGATGAGTAAAGAGGCGCGGAAGTTTTTAGCCGGCAAATTGGTCGAATTGAAGGACCGCCTGGCCAACTCGGAACAGGCGCTCAACAACTTTCGACGCGCTTCGGGCACGGTCGCCTTTTCCCTGGACGACCGCGAGAAGTCGGTGATGCAACGCTTCAACAACATCAATGCCGAGCTCAATCAGGTAGCCAACCGGAGGATCGCGCTGGAGGCGCAAAACGAGCTGATCCGGCGGGGCCAGGAGCAGGAGTTGCCCGAGGTCATCGGCAATCCCGTGGTGCAGCAGTTGCAGGAGCATAATGCCGTCCTCAGCGAGCGCTATGCGCAAATGGCCAGCCGCTTCAACCTGGCCTACCATCCGCTGTTCGATCTTGCCGTGGAGTTGGCCGAGGCGCGGCGCCGCTTGCGTCAGGAGATCCACTTCGTCACCGCCAGCGTTCAAGCCGCCTACTTGGCGGAGTTGGCCAAGGAGCGCGGGCTGGACCGTGAGCTGGCCGATCTTCGCGGCCAGGTGGTGGCGCTCAACGACGCGGCCCTGCAGGACGCGGTGTTGGCGCGCGAGGTCGATATCAATAATCAGCTCTACAAAAGCGTGCTGGAGCGAATCAAAGAAATTGGGGTGGCCGCGGAAGTTCCGCTCAGCAACGTGTCGGTAGTCGATTGGGCGGAGGTTCCGCTCAAGCCGACCACGCCCAGAATCAAACTGATTCTGGCGATCAGCGCATTCCTGAGTCTGTTCGGCGGGCTGGGGCTGGCCTTTATACTCAATCACTTGAGCGATCGCTTCGATTCCCCTCACGACGTAGAGCGCTATCTGCGCCTGCCGCGGCTGGGAATGGTTCCCGATTTTCGCCAACTGGGGAGCCGTTCCTACGTCTATAGCAAGACTCGGCCCAGGGCGTCGGCGGATGGACCGGCCGCCGGCGCGCAGCTTGACCCCAACGAAGGGGAAGAGGCCAGGGCCGAAACGATGGTAGCCAGGGGCTCCTCGCTGGCCGCCGAAGTCTACCGTAGCATCCGCACCGCTTTGCTGCTCTCGCGCCCGGGCGAGACCCCGCCCAGGAATCTGATGATAACCAGCGCGGGACAGGGGGAAGGCAAAACCGTAACCGCGATCAACCTGGGGCTGGCCTTTGCCCAGATGGGTTCACGCGCCTTGCTGGTGGATTCCGACTTGCGCGCTTCGCGCTGCCACCAGGTTCTGGGCGTGGACCATTGTCCGGGGCTGAGCGAGGTATTGCGCGACAATCTGGATCCGGCGCGGGCCATTCACGCCACCGTCGGAGGGCTGGCGCTGATGCCGGCCGGAGCCCCACCGCCTGACCCCAGTGCCCTGCTGGGATCGCGCGCGATGCGCGAGGTGCTGGCCGTCCTCGCGCAGCGCTACGACTATATCCTGCTGGACTGCGCCCCCACGATCGCGGTCAGCGACGCCGCCATTCTCTCCACCCTGGTGGATGGCGTGGTGATGGTGGTGGGGCGAAAGATTTCCCGCCGCCTGGCCGTCGAAAGCTGCTCGCGCCTGGGCTACGTCCGCGCCCGGATGCTGGGAGTGGTCATGAACCAGGTCGAACCCACCGGCCTGTTCCAAGGCGTGGGTTGAGGCGCGCGGTTTGGCGAAACCACAGCTAGCCGCGCTCAGCGCGAGCCGTGTGCTGGCCTCCAACGCCGGCATCAATCTGGCGACCGCGGCAGCCTCGGCGCTGGCCGCTGCCCTGGCTTTGCCGGTGCTGGTTCACCATCTGGGACTGGCGCGCTTTGGTGCCTTGACCTTGATCTGGGCGGTGGCGCGCTACTCCAGCTTCTGCGACCTGGGGATCGGCGCGGCGCTCACCACGATGATCGCCGAAAATCTGGCTGGCGACCGCGAAACCCGTTCGCTCGCCCTGATCTGGACCGGGTTGGCGCTAATGGCGGGGGTGGGCGCCCTGCTGGGGTTGGTCTTGTTTGCGCTGAGCCCCAGCCTCATCCGGCTGCTCAAGCTAGCGCCGGAGCTGCAAGGGGAAGTCGCGATGGCGCTTCATCTGCTTGCTGCCACGCTGCCCTTTTTGTTAAGCGCCGGGGCCTGGCGTGGCGTGCTGGCCGCCTTCCAACGCTTCGACCTAATCAATGCCGTACGCGGGCCGCTCGATCTGATCTGCTACCTGGGGCTGACGGTACTGGCGCTGTTTTCCCATAATCTGGCCTTGATGGTCGGCATCCTGATGGCGGCTCGGGTGGTGAGCTGGACCTTCTATTGGCTGATCGTGATGCGCCTGCTGCCCGAGCTGCGGCGCTCTCCGCGCCTGCCCGACCGCTTCAGCTTGCGCGCGCTGTGCAGCTTTGGCGGTTGGATGACGATCGCACAAGTAATAAATCCGTTGATGGCCGACCTCGATCGCTTTCTTATCGGTAGCTGGTTATCTCTTGACGCGGTGGCGTATTACTCGACCCCGGCCGAAGTGGTGCAGAAACTGTGGCAACTGCCGCTCATGCTGGAGGGGACCTGGTTCGCCGCTTTTGCCCATCGCCTGGCCCAACCAGATCGGGCCGTCGCCCGACTGTTCGCGGCCGGGGACAAACTGATTTTCTGTGCCCTGCTTCCCCCCACCGTGATTTTGGCGCTGTTCGCCCGCGAGATCCTTGGTATCTGGATAGGCGAGCACTTCGCAGTCGCGGCGGCGCCGGTTCTGTCGTGGCTCAGCCTGATGGTATTGATTTGTGGCTTTTCGGAGATGCCGCTGCTTATCATCCAGGCGGCCCAAAGGCCCGATCTGGTGGCCAAGGTCAGGCTTGTGCAGCTACCCATCTATCCGCTCCTGATGTGGCAATTGATAAGGCATCAGGGGGTGGCCGGTGCGGCCCTGGCCCAAGTCATCCGTCTTGGATTCGAAACTGTGGTTTTATCGCTGTTGGCACACCACCTGGTACCGAATCTGACCTCGCCGCGCTATCGCATGGCTTGGCTGAGCGGAGCGCTTGCGACAGTTCTGATCATCAGCCACCTGGAGTTGACCATGCCGGCCAAGCTGGCTGTCGTGACCTGCGCGCTGGCGCTTTTCCTCCCGCTGGCGTGGGTTGGATTGCTCGATTCCGCCGAGCGGGCGCAACTGCGACGGTGGCGCAGCCAGGCTGCTCGACGTTTGCCCGGCTTGAGGCCCGCCGCCGGCTGATGGAGCAAAGTTCGGGCGATGGCTTGCTCATAGCGGAGGAGTTTTCCACGCGTGAGGGTCGGGAACCGCGGTATTGGGGCCGCGCGCGGGGCTGCCACCCAGGACGCCGGTACCCCATTGGTCGGCGTTCTGCGGGCACATCAACAAGCTTTTGCATTGATAGCTGGCGTCGACCTGCTGGATTTCGGAGGTATATTCCAGGACATTGCCGGCGGGAGAGGTGAAATAAGAGAATGTGTTGTTGCCCAGGACGTGACGGCCGGGGCCCCAGTGAAGCGTAATTTGCGCTTTGAGCAGCCGCCCGGTGCCTCGCATCATTTCATCGATGTCGCGCATCTCAAACGCGACATGGTTAAGCGATGGGGCGGCTCCGGCCACGAAAGCCAGACTGTGATGATCTGCGCTGCAACGCAAAAATCCAAAGCATTTCTGGCCGGCGTCGTTTACAAACCAGTCCGAGACCGTGAAGCCGAGCTGGCCGGTATAAAATTCGGCGATTTTGCCGACATCGGCCGAATGCATGACTACGTGCGAGAGCTTGGCCGGAATGCTTTCGCCGCGCTCAAGCGCGCGCGCCGGGCGCTCCCGCACCCCGCTTGAGATTTCCACCGCGCGCCCTTCCGGATCGAAGAAGCGGAAGCCGTAGCCGCCGCCCGGCGTTTGCAATTGCTTGGGCTCCGCGATAAGCCTCGCTCCGGCTTGCGCGACTTTGGCTGCCAGCCGGTCCACGGCCTGGGCGCTCGCGGCGGCCAAGGCGATCAGGTCGATGCCGCGCTCGGTACCGGCGCGCAAGCGAAAAATGTAGGCCTCGGGGGAGCCTTCAGCGGCAAAAAAGGAAAGTTTGTTGCCGTCATGCTCGGCCTCGGTCAGGCCCCAATGATCTTTGATGAAGTTTCGTTCCCGCTCGAAATCGGGAACTTCCAAGGCGACGTAACGGACCGAGACAATACCATCGGCTGGCATGGAAGCATCCTTTCGCCGTGATGAGCGAGTTAAACGCTTGTCCCCCCGCAACGCCACCTCAGTAACTCCGGCTAGCAAGACCATTTCGGGCTGTCAAGGCAAGCCAGATTTCAAGACCGTGGGACGCGGGCCGGCAGGCGCAGCCATAACGGACAGGCTGTGTGCCGGAACTGCTTAGCCTTGAGTTGCGCCGGCGGCGAGCGTTGTCAGGTCGTCCATCTCCAGGTTATGGACCAGATGGGGCGCGCCGTAGTCATTGATCAAGCGGACGGGATCGCGAGTCTGTTCGGCTTCGTCGCGCTGATGAGCCGGCTTGAGCTGTCCCTGCAGATAGGCGCCGAGATAGCGGCCGTGAGCGACCATTTTCTCGCCGAATTCGCGCTGGCGACGCTCGTAGCGCTCGAGCGCCACGTCGATGTCGTCGCTTTCCGCCAGCAAGTCAACTAGACAAGCCGCATCCAAGGCCGCCTTGGTGGCGCCCGCGGCTACGTGTGGGCGCGCAACCGAGCCGGCATCGCCCACCAGCGCCACCCGACCGATTACCAGCCGCGGCGCCAGGAGATCCGTGATGGGCTGCAGGAAGGGCTGAGTGGTGCGCGCGATAACCGCCGCGAGGTCAGGCGCGAACAGTTCCGCGGCGCGGGCCTTGAGCTCGGTCACGAAGTGGGCGCGAATGAGCGGAGGCGGAATGGAGATGCCGTACTCGCGCCCGTCGGCATCGGTGCACAACTCTTTGACCAGCGCCCATGGGGTAGGTCGATACCAGATGAAGTAGTAACGGCGGTAGCCCGGCCGTGTATCGTCGCCCGGACCTGGAACCGGCATGGCCAATGCCATCTCTCCCTCGGGGAAGGAAAAGGTCAGCTTGTCGAAGAATGCGCGCTGCAGGGTTAGGGGGATCTCGCGCTCCTCCAAAGTGCCGCGCCAAGCCACGTAACCGGCGTATTGGGCAGCGATTTCGGGCATGTACTGGCGACGCACGGTAGATTGATTGCCGTCGGCGGCAATCAGCAGGTCGCCTCTGACCCTGCTGCCGTCGGCAAACAGAGCGCTTACGCTGGCGCCCTCCTGCTCGACGCCGAGCAGCGTCATGCCGGGATGATAGATGGTATCGGCAAGCGCGGCTCGCAGCGGCAGATAGACCCGCGACCAGGCGCTGGCGGTGCTATGCCGCCGATGTTCGTAAACGATCTGGCCGTGGGAATCCAGCCAAACCGAACCGCTGATCGCCACTGCCAGCGAAGGCTCGAAGCGGGCTTGAGCGCGGCATAAGGCCTCGACCAATTCACGGGTGACGCCCAGGCCGGCGCCACGGAAAGCCAGATTTTCGCGCGAGCGTTCGTACAGGTCGACCTGCCAACCGGCGCGACGCAAAAAACAAGCCGCGAACAGCCCGCCCAAAGAGCCTCCGATTACGATCGCGCGCTTGCCGCCGGACATTGAAACTACGGCGGCGCTATTTCTGGGCTCCCTGAAACTCCCAGGTGTGCCCTTCGGGATCCTGAACGAAGAGCTGGGCTGCGCCCACCAGGTTGGAAACTTCCTCGTAATGCACGCCCAAGGCGCGCAGGTGGGTGCGGAAGGCGTCGAGATCACGTACCAGCCAGGCGGTATGGCGCCCGGCAGGCGCCAGCCGAGCACCGGGGCCCGGGCTGTACTCGTCATCCTTGGCGATCAGGTGGAACTGCACACGGTTTTGGGCGTCGCTCAGCCAGGCCCCCGGTCCGATATCGTCCAGCGCCTTGGGCCGTGGCAGCAGCCTTAGCCCGAGCACGTCGGTATAGAAACGGATGCAAGGCTGGAGATTTCTAACCTTGCAAGGCACGCCTTCATGGATGACGCCAACAAATCCTACCGCGGACTGTGTCATGGCAGTGTCCATAACTTCCTCGTGGCCGGCGCAATGCCGGTGGGCGTTCGCGCCTGCGCGGTGGCGCCACTGGGGATTGGTTGCATACTGCGCCACCGAGTCGAATGCCACGTTAGTCAATTGGATTTCGAGGGGCAAGTTCGCCCTTCACGGCTATGGTCGCGAATTCAGGGCGATCCTGGAGGCGATCTTAAGACGAACCAGGTCTTTTTGAGGCCATAACGCGAATCAAAGCCGAAATCGTCTCCTTGAAGATTGGGAAATCTCCGGTTAGACTCTGTCGTCCGATCCTGCGCGAGCTGGCTGGTTTTGGAAGCTCTAAGGACTCCAAGAAATCGGCGCTGGCGACCGCGCAGCCGGGACTGCGCCGGTGGGCGGAGCAGACGCGAGACCAGCAAGTTCGCGCAGCGCTTCCACCGGCGGAAGTCACTGGAAGCTCTTGGTTGAGGAAGGAATGGCGAGAACCGCATGATACTGACCAGCACACCGTTCCGAGTAACCTTAGGCGGCGGTGGTACCGATTTACCGTCATACTATCGCGAGCACGGCGGGTTCATTTTCGCGATGGGTATCGACAAGCACATGTACATCATGATCAACCCGCCCACCATAGACCGCAAAATCCGACTCCATTACAGCCACAGCGAGACTACCGACCATGTCAGCGGTGTGCGCCATGAACTGGCGCGCGAGGCGCTGCGGCTGCATGGAATCGACGATAAGATGGAAATCTCCTCGATGGCGGACCTGCCGGCGGGTACCGGGTTGGGATCGTCGAGTTGTTACCTGGTCGGACTACTCAATGCCCTTCATCACTATCGGCGTGACTATGTAAGCCTGGACAAGCTGGCCGAAGAAGCCTGCTTCATCGAGCTTGAAGTCCTGGGAAAGCCGATCGGCAAGCAGGATCAGTACATGGCAGCCTTCGGCGGACTGACGGTCTTGGAGATCAGCCCGGGCGGCGAGGTTGGCGTGCGCTCGATCGAGCTGGGCAGCAGCTCTGTGGCGGCGCTGATTGCCAATACCCACATTTATTACACCGGCATCCAGCGCGACGCGTTGGGAGTTCTGGCCGAGCAGAATTCGGCAGTAGAGAACAAGCAGCGGTTGGATCACGGGCGGGTCACCGACAGCCTCCACCAAATCAAGGAACTGGGCCGACGAATCCTGCGAGCGATCGAAGCCGAGGACTTCGACCACTGGGGCCGGCTCCTCGACGAACATTGGCGCAACAAGAAACGGTTATCCGCCAAGATCAGCGTGTCCAAGGTGGATCAGATCTACGAACACGTCAAAGCCGAGTATTCCGTGCTGGGGGGCAAGGTGATTGGAGCGGGCGGCGGGGGTTTCCTGATGCTCTACTGTCCGACCCAGCACAAACGGCTGGAGAGCTTCATGGCCGCCTACGGCATGCCACGGCTGCATTACAATATCGAGCGCGAAGGCAGCAAACTGCTGGCCAACTTCAACAACGGCCAGGCCGCCAATAGCCATCCCCAGGTCATCTTCGGGCTCCAGCCCCAAGCCGCCGGCGCCGGCGAGAGGTGAGCAGGTTTACGCGATATGAAGTTCAAGCGATCATTGATTGCTGCATTGATCTTGGCCACGATGCTTGTCCTGCCCGCGGGAGCGTTTGCCCAATCCACCGGCGGTGGCGTTAACTGGGGCAACGTTGGCTACGGCGCTGGTTCGGTGGTTTGCAGCCTGATCTATTTTCCCTTCAAAGCAGCCTATGCGATTTTGGGCGGAGTAGTCGGTGGAGGGGCTTACCTCGCGACCGCGGGTAACTCACAGGTAGCCAACCAGATCTGGCGGCCATCGGTCGGCGGCGATTACTTCATAACCCCGGGGATGCTCAGGGGAACGCAACCGCTGCACTTCTCCGGCCCGCAATGAGGAAGCATCCTCGACCCTAGCCGGCGCCGCGGGAGACCGCTACGCTGGTGGGTGTCACTTTAATGATCCATAGCCCCATATACTCTGGCTGTGCCGCCCTTGTTCGTCCGGCTCGCAGGCGGCTGGTGGCGCAACCTTGCGGGAGGATGTCGCGGTGAAAGTCTGTTTAGCCGGCGAAGGCGGAATGGGGCTGACTCACATGCAGGTGCTCTCCAAGCTGGAGGGGGTCGAGGTCGTGAGCCTGGCCGGTGGTATCGAGCAGGATGCGCGGGCCTTTGCCGAGCAGTGGAAAATTCCCCATTGGTCGCTCGATTTGCAAGCCTGCCTGCGCCAGCCCGGAGTGGAAGCGGTGATCCTGGCCACGCCCACCGGATTGCATGCCGAGCAGGCGATTGTCGCCATGGAGATGGGCAAGCACGTGCTGCTGGAGATTCCGATGGCGCTGTCGCTGGCCGACGCCGAGCGCGTGGTGCAGACCCAGCGCAAGACCGGAATGACCTGCATGGTCTGCCATTCGCGCCGCTTCTCGCCGGCCCATCGCGAGCTGCACCGGCAAATCCGCGAGGGGCGATTCCGGCTGTATCATCTAGTGGTGGAAACCTATTTCATGCGCCGCACTGATTTGAACATGTTCGGCAAGCCGCGCACTTGGCGCGACCATCTACTTTGGCACCATGCCTGCCATTCGGTCGACCTGGCGGCCTGGATGCTCGGCTTTCCGCGTTTCGAGGTCTGGGGTCAACGCGGCCCGGACCATCCCAAGCTGGCTATTCCGATGGATATGTCGGTTGCCATGCGCTCCCAGGACGGAGTCTTGGTGACGATGGCGCTGTCGTTCAACAACCGCGGGCCTTTCGGCGCCTTCTATCGCTATATCGGCGAGGAAGAGACCTACCACGTCTTTCGCGACGAGCTGGCGGATGGCGATCGCAAGGTGGTGGCGTTGCAGCAGCCGGGGGCTTTCGAAGCCCAGGATCGCGAATTCTTTGCCGCCCTTAAGGGTGCTCGTGAACCCGAGGCCAGCGTGGCCTCATGCCTGCCGGCGATGGCGCTGCTGGACCGGATCGAGGCCTGCTTTGCGCCTGGCTGATTGACGCGAGCGCCACTAGCAAAAACCAGCACGCCGGTCGCTCTAAATTGAGTACCGCCAATATCAATAGTCATCAGGTCAGGCCCGCCGCATGCGAGTCTAACCTTGGACTTTATCTATTATCACTTCACGCTCGATTCGCGTGCAGGATGATGCCTGTCCGGCAGAGCCGCTAGGCCGTAAAAATCTGGCCGATGAATTCAACATAATCGCTATGCTCAATCTCGCGAAGTGGTGGAAATTGGCCGCCACTTTCGCGGTGAGCGTGCCCGGCGAGACCGAACAGCAGATCTCCGACGGCTCACAAACCTGGTGTCAAACCGGGCTGTGGTCAGGCTAAATCAGGCCATCAAAGTTTGGGTCGTGCGTTTAGCTCTGCAGGTGCCATTCCTCGCTGACCTGATCGCCGTTGGTATTGACCATCACAATCAGGGAACCCGCCTGCCCAATAGCGAAAGTCTGGGTATAGCTGCCCGAGGTACATCCGGTCCCGCTATCCGTGTATTTCACCGCGTCGCTGCCGCTGCCGTCCGCGTTGACCTGGTAGGTGCCCTGGACGGTGGCGGAGCAGGGCGCTCCGTTGACGGTGTAGGTTTCGTCCCCGCTCAGATTGCCGGCGCCGTCGGCGGTAAATACACCGGTTCCCAGGAAAGGGAGCAAGCCGCCGCTGGTTTGAATCTTGCCGGTAAACAGTCCGGCGTAGCTGCCCTTGACGCTGGCCAGCGAAAAGCCGCCCTGCGCGTTGGCTTTGCTGCTGCCGCCGCAAGCGCTCGCCAGGGTTAGTAGTAAAGCAGACAACAGCAAAGTCGTTTTCATTCCGGGACCTCCTTGGGTGTCGTGCTGTTTTGCAAAGATCGTCCGAAAACCGATAACCACAGGGCTCGCCACGCGGCCATGGCGGGAGCCAAGAGGCGAATAATTACGCGGAGCACCGGGCAAGATGTTTCGACACGGCTCAACATGACAGGAGACTTTTGGGATGACAAACAGATGGCCGCTGTTAAATGGTAGAGCCGTTCCAGTTATGTGGCTCGGTTATTCACTGAACATGACACGTTTGGACGTGGCAATTCCGATCAGGACGCCGGCTGTAAGATGGCCGACCGTTTCAAGCTCCTTCCAAACGAGCAGGCGATGATGTCTTCGCGGACATTTTGACTGGTTTCGCCGATCCGATCGCGGCCTTGCTGGATAGCTTACGACAGACCCCAGGGCGCGGCACTGGCCCGGTATCTCTCGGCACTGGTTGAGCGTACAAGCGCCGCCGAAGCCTCTTTCATGAACAGGAGACAAGTCGTTTCGCAGCTTGTCAGGGCTGGATTGGGGCCGCGGCGCCGATATCCGGGGTTGGGATCGAATGGCCGGCCGGATAGCGATACGGCCCCAGGGGCGCAAACAGGGCGACTGCCACCAGCAGAGCGGCCTGAAACCAGACAAAAGCCGGGCCGTAGGAGTGATACCAGTTGTAGGAATGGGTCGCCAGAAAAGGACCGACTCCATTGGCGCCGGCAAAGAACCCGAACATCACTCCGTAGATCGTACCGTAGGCCTTGAGGCCGAAGTAGCGCGTAACCAGAAAAGCCATCAGGTTGACCTCGGCGCCCACTGCCAGACCGCACAGCAGGGTCCCCGCGATCGGCACCAATCCGCCGCGGCCACCGCCGAGCAGCGCGATGCCGGCGATCGGGAACAGGTAGAAGCAGATCGAAACGTAGGGGCCGAAGAATCGGTCCAGGCACCAGCCCGAAATCACCCGGCCGACAATCAAGGCCAGTCCAGCCAGCCCCAAGATCGAGGCCGCGGCCTGCATGCTCATCCCCCGGTCGGTGAGCAACGGCACCAGTTGCGACAGGGTTCCGTTGATCGCCGCCACACCCAGGAAGAAAGCCACGGTCAAAGCCCAAAAGCGCCAGGAATGCAGGGCCTGGCGGGCGCTGATCCCGGGCAGATCGGGGCCCCCGCTTTTAGCCGCGCGTGCGCGGCCATGGGAGGGGGGTTCGCGCACGAAGACCGCGACCGGAACCCAGGCGATAAGCAGCATGCACGCTGCCAGCCAGACAAAGGCCGCGCGCCAGCCGTAATGGCGGATCAGCAGGGCCGTCAGTTGAGGAACCACCGCCGCACCCACGCCGACCCCGCCCATCGCGATGCCAAGGGCCAGGCCGCGTTCGCGATCGAACCATTTGGAGACCACCGCCGAGTATGCCACCGGCGATTGCACTCCGCCGAAAAGACCGGAGAGCGCGAAGAGCAAATAAACGAGCGCGGCCGAAGAGGTCATCAGCGAATAGGAGGCCACGCCCATCGCGTACAGCGCGATTCCCGGCAGCAGCACCCAGCGCGGTCCCCAGCGGTCGACCAGCGCGCCAACCACCGGATTGGCGAGAGTGCCGACCGCGGTGGTAATCAGCAGCGCCGATCCCAACAGGCCACGGCTGACCCCCAGCGCCTGCGAGACCGGCTTGAGAAAGACCCCAAAAGCGAAGATGTTGATCGGCCCGGCGCTGACGATCAGTCCCAAAGCCGAAGCGACGACCACCCACCAGCGATTGGCGAGCAGGCCGCCGCGCTTTGGCGCGAGGCCGGCGCCGCTCACAGGTTTAGCACGCGCTCGGCGTTGCGATGCGCCACCTTCTCCAGGTCGGGCGCGCTAATTGGCAGTTGGCGCAACCAATCGGTGCCGGCGCGATTGGATTCGTAGGGCCAATCCACCGAAAACATGATGTTGTCGGCGCCCAAGGCCATCAAGGTGCACAAGAACGCGGGAGTGAAGAAGTTGCCGCTGGTGGTGACCAACAGGTTATCGCGCAGATACTGTGCCGGCCGCTTTTTCAGCCCCCGCCGCTTGGCCTGGAAGCGGGTGTGGTCGTCGAAGCGATGGAGCCAAAACGGCAGCCCTTCGCCGAGATGGCCCAGAATGATCTTGAGATCGGGGAAAGTGTCGAACAGCCCCGAGAAAATCAGGCGCATGAAATGGGTGCAGGTGTCCATCGCAAAGCCCCACGCCGCCAGCGCTAATTCATCATAGCCCGCGAAGTAGCTCTTCATCACCATGGGATGGGGGAAAGTCGGATGGAGATAGATCGGTACCCCATGGGCCTGGGCGCACTCGAAGATCGGCCAGAACTTCCTATCGTCCAGATACTCGCCGCGCACGTGGCCGTTGATCATCGCGCCTTTGAAACCCAGGCGGGCAACCGCGCGCTCCAATTCCTTGACCGCGGCTCGCGGCTCGGCGGTGGGCAGCGCGGCGAAGGCCGCCAAGCGGCTGGGATGCGCGCTGACCGCGGCGGCCATCCGATCGTTGGCGTCGGTAGCCATCGCAATCGCGGTCTCGCCGATGAAGCCTTCACAGCCGGGCACCGACAGCGACATTACCTGAAGATCGATGCCGGCGGCGTCCATCGCGGCTACCCGCCGGTCCCCCAGTTCGTCGAGTTCGGCGAAAATGTCGATCCCCAATTCGCGTCCGCGTTCCTCCAGGCTGCCCGTGCGCTGGCCGCGCGGCGGCAGCGACTGGTTATGCATCGGCGTGCTGATATGGTCTTCGAGAGTAACAATCCTCATGCCGGCTTCCTCCCAGGGTGAGGCGATTTGGCGGTCTTGTGGATGCGAATCGCGGTGTCGCGCAGAACGCTACTGCGAGTGTGGGGGAAATGCCAGTGGTAGCCGCAGCTCACGCACTGCTCTTGCTCGCTATGCGACAGAGCGCGATGCATTGTTGACTTGAGGAGGGCGCGGTATGATCGCCGCGGCGGGTCGTTGAACGGGAAATATATGATCAACGATTGGACAAGCAAGCGCTGATGGCGAAGGCCGAGCAATCAGTCATGCCGATGCTCTTTATTTCGCACGGCGCCGCCGCCGAGGCGTTGTCTGAAGATCCATTTATCGATTCCCTCCGCCAGAGCGCGGCGCGCATTCCCGTGCCGGCCGCGATCGTGGTCATCTCGGGCCATTGGTGGGAGCCCGGGCCCAGCCAGCTCACCGCCAGTTCCAAGCCGCCGACCATCCACGACTTCTCCGGCTACCCGCCGCCGTTCTATCGCCTGCGCTACCCGGCGCCCGGCGACCCCGCGCTGGCCGCCCGGATCGCGACTGTGCTGGAGGCGGCTGGCGAGGCGGCTAGCCTGGAGCCTGAGCGCGGCCTGGATCATGGGGCTTGGATTCCGCTGCGCGCGCTCTATCCCCAGGCGGATATTCCGGTCCTCCAGCTTTCCATTCCTGCCGGCCGCCAACCCCACCAATTGGCCCATATCGGCGCCCTGCTGGCGCCCTTGCGCGAGCAAGGAGTGCTCTTAATCGGCAGCGGCGGCAGCGCCCACAATCTCTTTTTGCGGCGCCAGGAAAAAGAAGTGCCGGCGATGGCGTGGGCGGCGCAATTCGATTCCTGGCTGGCCCAGCGGCTGCTGGCCGCCGACACCGAGGCGATCCTGAATTTCGCACAGCGGGCTCCCCACGCGGCGCTGGCGGTGCCGACCCCCGATCATTTCGATCCGCTCTTCTATGTCCTGGGTGCGATGGCCCCGGGTGAGCGGGTAAGCACGCTTTACCAGGGAATTTTCTACGGCTGTCTCTCCAACCAGAGCTTTCTCTTCGAGCCCGCGAGCCAGTTGCCATCCTAAAACCGCTGCTATTTCAGCATCGCGGCAATTTCCCATCGCCGTCGCGAGGAGGCGTTAAGCCGCGTCAGGCGTCAGGCTCGCCGTCGAAGTAAGGAACCTTCGCGTTGGCGCGGAAGGATCCCTCGAAGGTGCGGCGTGATTTTTCGCCACCCGGCGGTGATCCGACCATCACTCCGAATTTTCCCGAATCGGGATAGAAGCTCACCTCGGGTTCGACCATCGTGGACAAGCAGAGATAAACCAGCGGCTTGTCGGAAGTGTTCAAGAGCCGATGAGCGTGCTCGGGTCCGGTCGGCAGGGCGATATAGTCGCCCTTCTGCACCAGGTGCTCGCCGTCGCCCAGGCGCAGCGTGCCGGCGCCCTCCAGGATGAAGATCGCCTCCTCGTTGGCGCTGTGGTAATGGAACGGCCAGGCAGACGCGCCGGGCGCCACCTCGTAGAGGCTTGCCCCCAGCATCCGGGCACCGCTGGCAGCACCAAGCGCCTTGCGTCGGAAGCGGAAGGTGTCACCCGAGGACGATTCGCTCCACGCTATCGCGGCTTCGTTAACAATCGCACGCGGCCTGCCCATCAGGATTCCTCCCTCGTGTTTTTCAGCGGCACGGATTTGGCTCGCCCTTTTGTGCTGCAGACTTGGGCGATTCTATCTCCTCTTGCCGTATTTGTGGCACCCTCCGGCGCCCATAAGGCGCTTAGAGCAGGTTGCTTTGGATGATATCCACGCCGCGCAGCCGATCGACCACGTAAATCAGGCCGCGACCGTCGATCGTCACGTCGTTGGCGCAGACCCGGTCGCAACCGGATTGCAGGTCGGGTAGATAATGGCCCACTTCCTTGGGGCTGTAGGGGTCGGAGATGTCCATCAGGCGCAAGCCCTGGGCAAACCAGGCGAAAGGGATCACGTCTCCCGCCAGCCGTTCGGTGGGTTGGTGGCAGCCGGTCATATCGGGCTGCGGCGAGCCGTCCAGATCGACCCCGGGGACGTGAATCGAGCTTATCGGGAAAGGTTGGCTCTCGTGGGTGATATCGAACACCCAGGCGAAGGAGGGGGCGGCCGGCCGCAGCTTGAGCACGTCCTCGTTGGCGACTACCGCCACGCGGCGGCCTTTGAGCGGATGGGGAACAGGCAGCACGGTATGAGTGGGCCAGGGGAAGGCCGGCTCGACATTGAACTGACCGACCAGCCGCGGCCGACTCATGTCCTCGATGTCCAGAATAAATAGGCCGTGATGCCAATAGCTGACGAAGAGCCGGTTACCCAGCCGTAGCGGATGATGGCAGCGCGGCGGCACGCCATCGCCCCAAAGATATTCTTCGCCACCTGCTTTCCATTGTCCCGTAATCCACCAGCGCCCGACTTCCTGGGGTTTGCCGGGATCGGCCAGGTCCAGAATCATCATGATGTTGCCGATGTAGCCCTCGACCGTGGGCGAGATATAGGCGTAGCGACCGTCGAAGGAATAGCGATGGACCCCGGCGCCGGCCGTCTTCCACTTGGTGATCAGCTTGGGCGTGCTTGGTCGGCTGACGTCGTAGATCCCCAATCCGCCCCCAAACTCGGGGTTGGCTTTGCCGGCCCGCTCATGGTTGACGACCATTACGCCGCCTTCGGCGCGCACCTTGTGCGAATGCCAGCCTTCGGGAATTTCCACGCTGGCCAGCAGGCTTGGTTTGGCAGGATCGGAGATATCGACGATCGAGGTGCCATGGGGACTGCCCATGTGCCCGACGAACATGGTCGTGCCGTCGATCCAGACCTGGCCCCCACCCGGACAATCGAAATGCCCCACCAAGCGGCAGTTAACGCTGTCAGCCATCGCCAGACCTCCTTGCACGCGCGCTCGCCGGGTCGAGCCGGTGCGCAGAACTTTTCATAGCATGGAAGTCAGCCTGCGTGGGAGCGGGGGCGGCGTAACAGCGCGCAAATGAGAGTGAGGTGAATGCACTTCTGCGAAAGGGCGGTTTGCCTTGGCCTTTTGCGAAAGGCCAGACAACAGGCCTCAAAACTGAAGTTTGTTGGGAAGGCAACTGCATGCGGGTGTTGCACATTAGCAACGAGCGGCGCGCTCCTCGCGCGCCCTCTTGGGCAAATTTGTGCTGACGGTTTCGGTATAAAATTTGCGTTGTGACGCGATGCGCTGTTCCCCCAGACAGCGCCATCCCCCAAGCGGAATGGCTGGGCTGCTGCTGCTGACGGTATCCCCCAAACCGGCAGCGCCAAAGGGCGCAGCCCAGCCATTCGCACTAATCCCGCAAGCCCGATAAGCGCCCGCTTCGCCAAGCCGCGATGCTCGAAACGGTCAGGGCAAAGCCGCGCGAGCGCGATCGAAACCGGGCAGGATCGCCCGGTAAAAAGCGTTACTGAGCAAGTTGAGGATCGCTTGCCAAGTACTGGTACGAGGCTGACCGATGGGTCCTGACAGGCTGGTTTGAGTAGCTACCTTGCCCTGTCCGTTCTTGAGCAGGTCGGCAACTCCCTGGACCACATCTTTGTAGAGATGATGGACAATCCCTTTCTTTGGCGGGGGATTCTGGCCGACCTCGATATCGCTGAAAAGCGGCTTGACGTAGCCGTTGACGTAACCGTTTTTAGCCGAGGCTTCGGCGAAGACCGAAAACGTGCCTCCCTTGGTACCCACCTTCAGGTAGGAGCGAAACAAATCACTCAAGCTGGCCAGATCGGTACGTACCATCGCCAGCCGCAGCGAAAAGTCAGGCCCGTTCAGTTGTGGCCGCAGCACCAGGCTGGCCTGCGTCGGTCCGCTATCCATGAACAGCCCGTGCACATCGATGCGGGCGGTGCCTTGGTCCTGATGGTTGGAGAGATTGTCGATGGTAAGGTCGGCATCGCTCAGGTACAGCCGGTAGGGTACCGTTGCCGCCCGGTCGAAATAGGCTACATTGCTATGCCGGATACGTAAGGTTCCCACCCGATAGAGCAGGGTCGGTTTGGCGACCGCCGAATGGGCCAGTTGCTTGGCCTCGCTCAGATGGCGACGTTCTTGAGGCGCGGTGGCGGCGCTGTGGATATACTCCATCCGTAGGTTGTCGATCAGTCCGTTGGTCAGCTCCATCACTTCCTGACGCGGCGAGTACTCGAAAAAGCCGTTGCTCGTCATGATTCCGCCCCGCACCGTCAGATTGGCGCCAGCCACGATCGGGTCGAAATAGTTCAGCGGCGTATGCTCCAGGGTGTAGAAGCCGCGCAGGCCGGGAAACGGATTATCCAGAAAATTGGCATGACCGCTAAGCTTAAGGCGCCCGACGCCGAAGACGACGCTGCGCAACTCATAGCTGGAGGGATAGACTTGATGGGAAGAATAGACGTTACGGATGTTATCTGCTGTCAGATAAAGATGGCTCAGCACCAAGGGCTGGCTGGCGGAATTCTGTACGTATTCGATGTTGCTGTCGTGAATCCGCAGGCGATCGATTTTAAAGGGGTAAGCGGCTTCCAGCGCATTCTGCCATCCTTCTGAATGCAGCGGTACGTGGCTTTGCCGCTGCGCCTGCAATTGCTCCAGGTTGACGTGCAGCTCCGGGCGCTCCAACAAGCAGTCTCCGGTCACATGGCCGTGAAAGAGATCGCGCCATAAGAGGTGGAAGCTCAGCACCGGCAGCACCATCACCGGCGGTTGGGGGTGGGTCTTTTGGGTTATGACCAGGTCGTTGAGGGTCATCACCAGGCCGTAGGGCTGAAAGTGCGCATGTTTGAGGTTTACCTGGTAGCCGACCAGGCGCTGGTTCATGGTGCGTTGCAGGTAGCCGGTCAGATAATTGTCGGCGGCGAAAGAACCACCGTAAATCGCCAACAGCACTACCACCACGACCACAATGGCCCAGAGCAAGGCGCGCGGAAGCCTGCATAGCGCCGCCCACTTGCGCCGGCACCACGAATTCCAGCGCTCGCTCAACTCGTTGCGCATCGTCATTCCCGTCAGCACGAATCGCATACTTATGCAGACTTACAATGGTAGCGCGTGGGTCGGGGCGGCGCGGAAAAGTTTATTTAAACGAACAGCCGGGGCAATATCGGAGAGACTCAATAAGGTCGGTCAGCGAACCAATAACCTATCAAGCGCGAGCTTGCCCGCTCGCGTGTCACGGTACCGGGGACGCCACGTACCGCAACCAGCCGAGACTCGAATCCGATAAATGGCGGCTTGCTGGTCTACGATTTTTCAATGCGAGGAAACAGCGCCACCGGCGGCTGGATTCGATGGCTCACGCGCAAACCCTGGCCGTAGGGCGCGTCGGCGCCGGCTTGCTCCAGTCCGAGCAATTGGCCGATCCGCGCCGCGGTCACCGGCATGAAGGGTTCCAGTGCCACTGCTATAAGCCGTAGGCTTTCGCATAAGTTGGCCAGAATCTGTCCGACTCGAGGCCGATTGGCGGGATCGCGCGCCAAAGTGAAGGGTGCTGTCTGCACCACATACTTGTTGGCTGCATCCAGCGCCTGCCAAATCGCTTCGAGCGCCCGATTGAAGGCCAACTGCTCGACCAACTCGCCGCTCTTCTGGACCACCGCGCCGATCGCAGCCGCCAGCGCCTGGTCCTCGCTATCGCCGGTCAGGACCGGCGTCTGGTTGAGTTCGCCGTCGAAATAGCGAGCCGCCATCGACAGCACCCGGCTTATGAGGTTGCCCAGGTTGTTGGCCAAATCGCCGTTGTAGCGCTCGATCATCCGCGCTTCGGAGAAATCGCCGTCCAACCCGTAAGTGATTTCCCTCATCAGGAAGTAGCGCAGCACGTCGGGGCCGAAGGCCCGCTCGTAACTGACCGGGTCGGCGACATTGCCCGAGCTTTTGGACATCCGCTGGCCACCGAAGTTGACCCATCCGTGCACGTTCAGATGGCGGAATAGCGGCAATCCAGCCGACAGTAGCATCGGCGGCCAATAGACGGCATGAGTTTTGAGGATATCCTTGCCGATAAAATGCTGGGTGGTTGGCCAGGTCGTGGCGATGAAATCAGGATCGGCGCTCGCCATCGTGCTCAGGTAAGCCCAAAACGCGTCGTACCAGACGTACGTCACATAGTTGGGATCGAAGGGCAGCTCGATGCCCCAGCTCAGCCGGCTTTTGGGCCGCGAGATGCACAGGTCGGCCAGCGGCTCGCTGAGCATGTTGAGCGCCTCGTTGCGATAGCGCTCGGGGCGAATGAAATCGGAATGGGCGGCACAATGCTCCAGGAGCTGGGCCCGATAGCGCTCCAGACGCAGGAAGTAATTACCCTCGCTGATCGCTTCCACCGGAGAATTGTGGGAGGGGCAGAGCTGGCCCGGGAGCAACTCTTTTTCGGTGTAGAAACGCTCGCAGCCTACGCAGTAAAGCCCTTCGTAATTGGTGAAATAGATGTCACCACGGGCCTGGCTGCGCCGCAGCATCTCCTGCACGAACCGTTCGTGGACCGGATCGGTAGTGCGCACGAAATAGTCGTAAGAGACGTTCAGCCCGTCCCAGGCCTGCTTGAAGACCGCGCTGGTCCGATCGGTGAATTCCTTGGGAGCCACCGCGGCCGCCGCCGCGGCGCGTTGGATCTTATCGCCATGCTCGTCGGTGCCGCTTAGAAAGGTTACCCGGTCGCGTCCCAGGCGCCGGCGCGCGGCCCGGGCAAAGACATCGGCCGCCAGCGCCTCGTAGGCGCTGCCCACGTGAGGGGCGGCGTTGCAATAGAAGATCGCGGTGGTGATATGGAGTCGTTCGCTCATGGATTAATGTCGGAGCGGCCCGCTCAGTGCGCGCGTTTATCGACCAGATCGGCGGGACCTACTTCAACCACGCCGCCGTCGGCCTCCAACTGAATCAAAACCGTCTGCTTCAAGATATTCTGGCGCAATACCTTACCGTCGCCTTTGACCGATTGTACCCGTTTGCCCGCCGCGGGCAGCTCGCGCTTGAGATCGAGGTAAGTGGCATATTCATAGCGCAGGCAGCATTTCAAGCGCCCGCACATCCCGGCCAGGCGCGAGGGATTGAGGGCCAACCCCTGCTCGCGTGCCATCTTGACCGTGACGGCGTCGAAGTCGCGCAGCCAGGAGGAGCAGCATAACTCACGGCCGCACGGTCCCAGCCCGCCTACCGCCTTGGTCTCGTCGCGCGCACCGATTTGCTGCATTTCGATCCGCATGCGCAATGCGCTGGCCAGATCGCGCACCAGCAGGCGAAAATCGACCCGGGTTTCGGCGATGAAATAGATCACCGCCTTGCGGCCGTCGGCGCTGACGCTTACGTTGACCAACTTCATCGGGAGTTGGCGCTGCTGGATCCCTTCCAGGCATAGCCGGCGAGCCTGCCGCTCGCGTCCCCGATTGTCCGCCAGCGCCGCGAGATCGCCCTCATGAGCGCGGCGCAAAACCGGCCGCAGCGCGGCCAGGTCCAAGCTCAGCGCGGCCGGATGGGGCTCGACCTCCACGGTGGCGAAAGTGGGGCCGTGGTCGGTGTCGACCACGACTCGCTCACCCCGTTTAAGGTCCAGCTCACCGGCCAGATAGTTGCCGATATGCCCCACCGGCTGCAGGCTGACGCCCACGATCTGCGGTGGCGGCGGCAAATTGTCAAAGGGATCTCGCTGGTTCACGTTGCTCCCTGTCTGAGCGCGTCGCCGGCGGCCAGCCATAAACCTTCGGCTTGCAGCCGCGAGTTGGCCATTGCTCCTACCGCGGTGGCCGCTGCGAGCGCCAAGTTCAGAATTATAAGAATCTGATCCCGGCTTAAAGTACGGGCCAGTTCCGCCAGCGCGCTTTCAATTTCCGCGGACGCGCCGGAACCGACCTCCAGGAGCTGGCGCGCCAGCAATTCCTCAAGCAGCCGGGCCAGCAGTTCGAAATTTTCGATCGCCTCCTCGCGGCTGCCGAAAAATCGCTCGGCCAAGGCGCGGATAGCGACAAAATCCAGCTTGGGCAAATCGCGTAGCGCCGCCAGCAGCTCGGCCACCGGCGGCGCTTTCTCGATCAGTTCCAGGGCGCGAGCCGCGCTCCCGCGTGCCAGACGGGCCAGCGCAGCCGCGCGAGTCGAATCCAGGCCGGCTTTTTGCTGCAGCAGCGTGCTTAACGCTTCGACCGACAACGGAGCAAAGCGTACCGAGCGCAAGCGCGAGCGCACGGTATCGAGCAGCGCAGCCTGGCTTTCGGAGACCAGGATCAGCAGGCTCTGACCGGGAGGTTCCTCCAGCGTCTTAAGCAGCGCGTTCTGGGCGGCCAGGTTAAGCGCCTGAGCATCGTCGATGATCGCGATCCGGCCCCGGCCGCGCACCGCTTTGCCGCCCAGGTGTGCGATCAACTCGCGCACCTGCTCGATCAGAACGAAGCTGCGATTTTCCGCGCGCGCCAGGTAATCGAAATCCGGGTGAACCCGGCGCGCGACCTGCACACAGCCGCTACAGCATCGGCATTGGGCCATTGCCGCGCGCCCGCGCCGCGGCGTAGCCGGTGCGCCGCGATTGGGACAGCTCGACAACTGACAACAAAAATCGCCCCCCTGGGTGCGCTCGCACAAACGAGACAGGGCCAACCCTTCGGCGACCATTGCTTTGCCGATCCCGCGCGGGCCCCAGAAGAGGTAGGCGTGAGCGGGGCGGCGATTGAGTTCCTGGCACAGGCGCTGAAAGCGCTCTTGATGGCCCGCGAGATCGGTGAGCGGCATCAGCCTGTCAACGCCTCGCGCGCCACCGCCATGATCTGGGCGTGCACCTGCGCGCGATCACCGCTGGAATCGATCAGCCGGATGCGCTGGGGGTTGAGCCGGGCCAATTGGCAAAAGCCCTCGCGTACGCGCCGATGGAATTCCAGCGCGGCGGCCTCGAAGCGATCGGGCGCCCCAACGCCGGCGCTGCGCCGGCGCGCCCTTGCCAGTCCCAACTCCACCGGACAATCCAGCACGATGGTCCGATCGGGCATCAGCCCGTCGCTGGCGAAGGCGTTGAGCTTTTGCACGCGCGCCAGATCCAAGCCACGTCCGTAACCCTGGTAGGCGATGGTGGAATCGCTGTAGCGATCGGAAATGACGACCTCGCCGCGCTCCAGCGCCGGCTTAAGCAGCAGGTTGACGTGCTGAGCTCGATCCGCCAGCACCAGCAGCAATTCGGCGGACGCCGCTAACTGAATCGTGGGGTCAAGGAAAATGGCGCGCAAAGCCTCGCCCACGCTGGTCCCGCCCGGCTCGTGGGTCAGCTGCACGCTGCGACCTTCGTCGCGCAAGGCCTGGGCCAGGGCACTAGCCTGGCTCGTTTTGCCCGAGCCCTCGATCCCTTCGATCGTGATGAACCGGCCGCGTTCCATCGCTTCAGTTAAGGAGGTACCAACTTACCAGTTGCGGTTGGAAGAGGGCGAACGCGCCGGCGGCAAGCGAGAGAAAGGGGCCGAAGGGCACCACGGTCTGAAGCAGGCCGCCGCCCGCATCTGTCGCGGCAGGTTCCTGGTCGGCTTGCACGACCTTGCCATCATCGGAAGGGCCGCCCTGAATCAGCATCCCGGAGACTATGCCTCCGGCCGCGCCCAAGGCCGAGCCGACAAAGAGCGTGAACAGAACCCCCTGCCAACCAAGGAAGGCGCCGATCATCGCCAGCAGTTTGACGTCACCCATCCCCATCCCTTCATGGCCGCGCAGCAGCCGATACGCCTCGCCCACACCGAACAGCACGCCGCCCCCAAGCACGACCCCCACCAGAGCATCGGTGAGTCCGACTTCAGGTATCGCCCAAGCGGCCGCCGCGACCCCAAGCGGAATGCCGGGCAGCGTGATGGCGTCAGGAATTATGTGCCAGTCGAAATCGATCCAACTTACCGCAAACAGGGCTGCGCACAGCGCGAAGCGAGCTGCGGCATCGAGCGGCGGGAAGCTGAAGGCGACATAGAGCGCAATCAGGCCCAGGCCTAACTCGGTGACCGGATAGCGCAGCGCGATAGGACCGGCGCACTTGTAGCATCGCCCGCGCAGCGCCACGTAGGATAGAACAGGTATGTTGGCCCAGTAGGGGATTGGTTCCACGCAGTGAGGGCAGAACGAGCGCGGCCGAATCAGCGAAATTTCGTGCGGCAGCCGATAGGCGACCACGTTGACGAAACTTCCCAGCGAGGCGCCGGCAAAAAAAATCAAGATATTGAGCGGCGCTCCCAGTCCCACCATGGTGCGATTGTAGCAGGGAGCGCCCAGGCCTGCTGCCCTCCCGGCCGCGGCGGTTTGGGGAGATAGGCCTCTGCTGGGGTTAAGCGTGGAGAGTGTGGCTCAATGGGCCGCCAGCCCTTGGCTGCTGGTGCTGGTTTTCGCGGCGGTCTGTCTGGAGTCGGCCGCCTTCCTGGGGCTGTTTGTGCCAGGCGAGAGCGTGGTGCTTTTGGCCGGCGCCGCCGCCGGGGCCGGTCTGCTCAACCCTATCTTGACCGCCGCAATCGTGCTGTCGGCCGCGATCGTCGGAGATATTGCCGGCTATCTCATAGGTCGATGGTGGGGTCCGGCGTTGCTGGCTCGCTGGCCTTTCGCCGCTCGTCAATACGCGTACTATCGCCCCTATCTGACCGATTATTTCGAGCGCTGGGGCTCGATGACCGTGCTCTTTGGGCGTTTTCTGGCGGTGGGCCGCGCCTTCACTCCTTTCGCCGCCGGGCTTTCCGAGATGCCTGCACGGCGATTTGTCCCGATGGCGGTTATTTCGGGCCTGCTGTGGGGCAGCTTCTTCACCGCCGCGGGTTTTCTGCTCGGCGATAATTTTCGTTTAATCGAAAGATGGCTCCGGCCGCTGGGTGCCGGCATGCTGGGCTTGGTGGTGTTGACCCTGGCGATGGTCTGGCTGTGGCGCTGGCTGCAAGCTCATCACGACAAAGTCGCCGCGCTGGGATGGCGCCTGCTGGAGAGCGCGCCGGCGCGTCGCCTGGCGGCGCCGTTGGGAGCCCTCAGCCGCTGGGCGCTGGAGCGCTTTTCTCCCTCCGGCTACCTCGGCCTGCATCTCAGCGTCGGCTTGCTCCTGATTGCGCTGTTGGCAACCAGCTTCGGTCTGATCGTGCACAGCATCCTGTTCCAACGCCCCCTGGTTTATGTGGACCAGTCCGTAACTCTCTTTTTGGCCCAGCGGCACACGCCGGCCCTCGATCACCTGATGGCAATGCTCTTCTGGCTGGCCGCTCCGCGCTTCCTGTTACTGGTGGTTGGGGTGGCCGCCTTGAGCCTGCTTTTGGCCGGACAGACGCTCGAGGCGATGGTCGCGATGATCGCAATCGTGGGCGCCTATCTCGCCGGGTTCGCCCTGCGCGAGCTGTTCGAAGGAATTTCTCCGCATGTGAGCGCGGCAGCGACGGTCCATGGTTTTGCCGATTTTCCCGATATCAACGCCACGGCTGTGGCGGCCGGATATGGAGTGCTGGGATATAACGTCGCCCGCTGGCTGCGCAGTTGGCGCGCCAGCACGATGGCGGCAGTGGCTTCGCTTTATCTGATCGTGCTGGCCGCGCTCGCCTGCCTGTATCGCACCAGCGTGCTCAGCGCGGTGGTGGCCGGGTTGGCAGTGGGCGGCTGCTGGCTGGCGATCTGCCTGACCGGGATGGTCGCCTGGCGCCGTCTGACCGGCGAGAGCACCTTCACTCCGGCTGCGCCCTCGCGTCAATCAGGCTGACCTTGACTTGACGTTGCCTGGGGCCGTCGAACTCCCCCAGCATCACGCCTTGCCATCGCCCCAAGGCCAGTTGCCCTTGGCTTACGGGAAGGTTGAGCGAGCAGCCCAGCATCACCGACAGGATGTGGGCCTGCGAATTGCCTTCGCCATGTCGATAGCCGGCCTGTTGCGGGACCAGCACCTGCAGGCGCTGGAGCAGATCGTGAATGACGTCGGGGTCCCAGTTTTCGCACACAATCAACGCGGCGGTCGTATGAGGCAGGAAAACATTGCACAAGCCCGCGCTGGTCGCGGTGCGGGCGATTGCCTGGTTGACCTCGCCGGTGATGTCGATCATCTGGAACTGCTGCGTGCTGCGGACGCTGAATTGCTGGATGGTGGCCGTTGTTCCCATGGCGTCATCCTCAAGGCCGTGCGCAGATCCGGGTGGCGTAGTCGTAAGTGGTGCGGACTCCCATGCTGAGATTGCTCACCGACAGTCGCTCGTCGACCCCGTGAATCCGGCTGGACTCCGAGGCCGGCAGGACCACCGGAATAAAACCATAGGCGGCTACTCCGCGGGCGCGTAGAAAGCGTGAATCGGTTGCGCTCGCATCGAGCATCGGAACCACCAGGGCGCCAGCGAAATCCTGGGTTACAACTTCCTGGAAAGCGTCCCAGAACGGCCCCTGGCTGGGACTGCCACGGCCGCCAGAATCGGGTTTCTGCAGAAATTCTACCACCACGCGGGAATCGTTGATGCGATTATGGAGATGGTCCAGAAACGATTGCTCGTCGGTACCGGGCAAGAGCCGGCAATCCAAGGTGGCGTCGGCGTAGGAGGGGATGACGTTGGCCTTGATGCCAGCGTCAAGCATGGTCGGCGCGATCGTGTCGCGCAGCAGGGCCTGAACCGCATATCCCGACAGCGGACCGCGCATCGCCAAGTCAAGCATCATGGGCCATCCCAGATGCGCCAGCGCGGTCGAATAAGGGTCCGGGAAGCGATGGGCCAGTGCGGCGAAGGTCTCTTCGACGGTTGAGGTCAAGTGGATCGGGGGCTGGGTCGCCAGCAGCCGGGCCAGCGCGCGCACCAGGATCAAGTTGGGATTCTGATCGTTGGGCTCCGAGCCGTGGCCGGCACGACCGTGAGCGATCAGTCGCAACCACATCGCGCGTTTCTCCGCCACCGCGACCTTGAAGGTGATACCCCGGCTACCCAACCAGTTGGAGCTGCCCTCTCCGCCTTCGTTGAGTGCCAGCGCCGGGTCGATCGCCTCCCAATGTTCCTGCGCCATCCACTGGGCGCCCAGTTCGCCGCCTACTTCCTCGTCCGAGTTGACCATCATCTCGATTCCGCGCCGCAATGGCACCTGCTGGCGCTTGAGAATGAGCAGGGTCATCAGGGCCATGATGCCGTGGGCTTTGTCGTCCAGTGCGCCGCGGCCCCACACATAGCCCTTGGCGATATCGGCGCGGAAAGGTGGATGAGACCAATCGCTCGCTACCGCCGGCACCACATCAGCGTGCGACATCAAAAGCAGCGGCTTGACGTTGGGCGGACCTGGCAGCCGAGCCACCAGATTGGGTTTGTCCGCCTGTGCGCTATAAATTTCGACCGAGATCCCGTTTTTCTCCAGAATACCCTTGAGCCAATTGATTGCGGCTGCGGTGTTCCCAGGCGGATTGGAGGTGTTGAACCGCAGGTAGGTACGGAAATAGCCCAGCGCCTCTGCATCGACCTGATTCCAATCCAGGGGCAGCACGGGCTTGGCTGCGCTTACTGCTTTGGCCAGATGGGCCGGCGCCGGGGTTGCGACCGCGGCCGATACCGTGGCCCCGGGAAGGGGCACGCTGAGGGGAACCGGCCGGGAGGCGGCCAAGCCAGCCGGGGCCGGTTGGGCGTTTAGCCCCTGGCCCAGCAAGGCTATCGGCAAGGCCGCGGCCAGGCTCAGGATGGCGCGCAGGCCGGGGGATTTAATATCCATCGGATCAAATCGTTTGCTGCTTAGCGCTGGCAACGTGGACAGTAAAAGCTGGAGCGTTGTCCCACTATCCGGTTTAGCACCGTTGCGCCGCAGATATAACAGCGCTCGCCCGCCCGCCCATAAACTTTCAACAGGGGGGCAAACCGGCCGGGTTGGCCACGGGAGTCCCGATAGTTGCGGAAGGTGGTGCCGCCGTTGCCGATAGCGGCCCGCAGGATGGCAGGGGTGAATGCCGCGATCCGCGCCAATTCGGCGCGGCTCAAGCGCCCGGCGCGGCGCTGAGGGCGGATGCCAGCGGCGAACAGGATCTCGGCCGCATAAATGTTGCCAATCCCCGCCACGATCCGCTGATCCAGCAGTAGCGCCTTGATCGAAGTCTGTCGCCCGCGCGCGGCTTGCGCCAGATAGCGAGCGTCGAAACCCGCGTCCAGCGGTTCGGGGCCCAATCCACGCAGCTCCACGGCCTGATCCAAATCCGCGGTGGGGATAGCAAGCAGCAGTCCGAAGCGGCGGGGGTCGTTGTAAACCAGCGCGCTGCCATCATCCAGCGCCATCCGCACGTGGTCGTGGGCGGGATTGAACTCGTTGTCGAAATCGGTGCCTCGATGGGTCAGGCTGCCGCTCATCCCCAGATGTACGAGCAAGGTCAGCTCGCCGAGATCCAAAAGCAGATACTTTGCTCGCCGCGATACCGCCCTGATCGCTAAACCGCTCAAGCGTTGGGGCAGATCGGCGGCCAAAGTACGGCGCAGGCGGGGTTCGCTGATGGTGACGCTGACGATTCGCCGGCCCACTACCGAGCCAGCCAGAAGTTGGCGCAACGATTCGACTTCGGGCAACTCAGGCATCGCAGTCCGGCGCAGGCGCCAGCTCCACGATCGCGGTAGTCAGCCGAACGAAGTCCGCTATCGCCAATTGCTCGGCCCGGGTGTCCGGGCTAATCGCGGCGCCGTTGAGCGCGGCGCGCGCCTGCTGGTCGGACAGACCCAAACCATCGAGCAAAGCATGCCGGAGGTTTTTGCGCCGGCTGGCGAAGCCCGCCCGGATGAGGGCGCGCAGCCGCTGCTCGAACGATGGCGCCAGGGAGCAGACCCGAGGGCGAAAACAGAGGACCTCGGCGTCAACTTTGGGGCGGGGGTGGAAACTACCGGCATGGACTCGAAAATGCTCTGTGATTTCCCAATCCAGCCCGGCCAGCAGAGTGAGCGCGCCGTAAGCGGCAGTCGCCGGTGAGGCGCGCAGGCGTTGGGCTACCTCGCGCTGAAACATCAAGACCATCGCCTCGATCTGGTCGCGATAGTGGCCCAGCCTGCGTAACATCGCGGCGGCCGCGTTGAAAGGGAGGTTGCCCACCACCTTAAGCTTGGGCGCGGGGCTCAGCCGGCTCAGGTCGAGGTGCAGAAAATCTTCGCGTAGCAACTCGAAATTGCCTTGCAACTGACGCTCCAGGCGGGCCGCCAGGTCGAGGTCCAGTTCGACCAACCATAATTTTGCGATCGGATAGCGCAGCAGCCGTTGGCTGAGGATGCCCAATCCGGGGCCGATTTCCAGGACCCACTCACCGGCCTGGAGGTCGGCCAGCGCCACGATCCGATCGGCAATCGCGCCCTGGGCCAGAAAATTTTGGCCGCGCCGGCGATCGGGCCGCAGGCCCGCGGCTTGCAAGGCGCGTCCGGGTGCTTCCCCGCCGGCTTCAATGGTTGGGCGCGGTGGTTTCATCGCGGCGTCCCGCGGGTCGAACCCAATCACAGTGGCAGGTTGGCCTCGGCGTCGATTGACAGCGAATCGGATTCACCGCGCAGTAGCCGATAGCTACCTGCCATCGCGATCATGGCGGCGTTGTCGGTGCAGTATTGAAAAGCGGGCGCGATCAGCCGGCGCCCCTCGGCCTGCGCCGCATCGCTCAGGCGCTGGCGCAAGCGGCGATTGGCAGCCACCCCGCCCGAAAGCGCAATCACCGGCACTTCCAGCGCGCGGGCCGCCGCCATGGTAGGGGTAACCAGCATATCCACTACCGCCTCCTGAAAGCTGGCGGCCAAATCCTCGCGTCGGGTCCGGGCTCCATCGGGGGATTCAAGAAACAGGGCGACCGCGGTTTTGATCCCGCTGAAGCTGAAATCCAGCGGCGCCTGTTTGACCCGGGCACGCGGCAGTTTGATTTTGCGCTGGTCGCCCCGCGCGCTCATCTCGTCAATCAGCTTGCCTCCCGGATAACCTAGCGCCATCAGCTTGGCGACCTTGTCGAAGGCCTCGCCGGCCGCGTCATCGCGGGTGCGTCCCAGCGTGCGGTAACAGCCAAAATCCTCCACCGCGAACAACGCGGTGTGCCCGCCCGAGGCGACCAGGGCTAGAAACGGCATCGCCACCTCGTGCTCGAGCAGGGGCGCGAGCAAGTGGCCCTCCAGATGATTGACCCCGACCAATGGCCGCCGCAAGCGTTGCGCCAGGCCTTTGGCACACATCAAGCCCACCAGCAGCGAGCCGACCAGGCCAGGACCGCGGGTGACCGCGATCGCGTCGATCTCATCCAAGCCCACTTCGGCCTGCCGGATGGCGCGCTCGATCACCGGCGCCATCACCATCACGTGGTTGCGCGAGGCCAATTCGGGCACCACCCCGCCGTAGGCGGCGTGCACGTCGTCCTGATTGGCGACCACACTGGAGCGGATGCGGGCGCGGCCGGGCTGGTAGGTTTCCAACACCGCCGCGGCGGCATCATCGCAGGAGCTTTCGATTCCTAAAATCAGCATTCCAACCTCTCACGGTGCCGGCGCCGGCGGTGCCTCGACCGGGGGTGGCGCCGGGGTAGCTTCGAGCGGCGGCGCCAGACCGTTGTCCGTCCCGGTGCTGGAGGGGCTGGGTTGAGGCGGGGGCCCCAGGCGGGCCAGTCCCAATTGCGCCATCTGATTGTCCGGCGCAACCGCCAACGCGCGCTGATAGTCATGGCGGGCCTGATCGAGATTGCCAAGCCCCTCGCTCGCCGCACCTTCGAAGCTGTAAGTTTCACCCAGCCATTGCGGGTTATTGGCAACAAACCCGATCGCCGCCCGCTGCCAGAAGGTGAGGGCCTCGGCGTAATCGCGTTTGGCCAGGTAGGCGCGCCCTAAATAGAAATAAATGTAAGGATCGCCCGGATCGATCGACAAGCCTCGACCCAGCGACCGGATCGCGCCGTCGGGGTCGTGGTTTAGAATCGCACCGCGCGCCTGCTCCACAATCCCCAACCCGATGCGCTGGGTCGGACTGGCGCTCTGCAACAGGGCTGGCGGCAAGGGTTGGTCGCTAATCAATCCCGACGGCATCACCGCGCCCGTTACGATACTGGGGCTGGGAGTGGGGCCAGGTGTAGGCGGCAAGCCCGGTGAGGGCGCTTGCCCGGGCGAGACGCCGGGGCTTGAGCTCGCGGTTAAGCCGGCCGGGGTAGGGCTGGGCGGTGGTGGCGTGAGGTTTTCCTCGCTGAAGGCGATGGGGCCGCTGCCCTGATCGGGGGCTTCCGAGTCCCCCTCGCCGGCTTGATCCTGCAAACCGCTAGGGGCGCTGCTGGCTGAAGAGTCTTGCCACTGAGCCGGCGCGGACGCTTGCAGTTGCTGGCTTGCGTCGGGCGGTTCAACCCAGCAAGCGCTGAAGCTCACACCAGCTATCGTGGCCACTCCCAACAGCCCACCCAGGGCGCCGGCCCACGCTCTCATCAGTGGTTGGGATCGCTTTCCGGCACGGCTGGCAGCGGCGCCCGATCGACTGCCGGTGTGCCGCCGCCAGCGCTTACAGGTGGGCAGGGCTGGGTCGGCTGCATCCCGATCGGAAAGACTCCCGGTATCAACGGCCCGCAATAGGGACTGGGGACATCGCCGCTGGCGCGATCGACTTTTTCCACGACCAAGCCGGGCGGCACGGGAAAATCGCTGACCGGATGGCCCGCGGTGGCGGCGCTCATGAAGCTGGTCCAGATTGGCAGCGCGGCCTGAGCCCCCGTCAGATTCAGATCCTCCTTCTTATCGAAGCCGGTCCAGACCACCGCCAGCAGGTCGGGAGTAAAGCCGGAAAACCAGGCATCGTAGGAGTCGTTGGTGGTGCCGGTCTTGCCGGCGGCGGGACGGGTGAAACCTGCCAGCCGCGCGCCATGTCCGGTGCCGTGCTCGATCACCTGTTGCAGCATGAAGTCGATGGCGTAGGCCAACTCCGGCGAGAGCACTTGCTCGCCCTTGATCTCATGCCCCTCGATAACTTTGCCGTTTTCATCAACCACCGCGGTCACCGCATAAGGCGGGACCAGCAGCCCCTCGTTAGCCATGATCGCGTAGGCGTGCGCTACTTGCATCGGCGAGACCTCGACCCCGCCCAGCACGATTGAGGGATAGGGCGGCAGCTCGCCGAAGCCCAGAGCCTGCGCCATCGCGCGAATATGGTCCAATCCCACCGCGTATGCCAGGCGCGCGGTGGCGCAATTGAGCGACTCGGAGAGGGCGAATTCCAAGGGCACCGTGCCGAAGTAGCGGTCTTTGTAATTTTTCGGCGACCAGCTCATGTTGCCGTACTGCCAGGTGAAAGGCGCATCCTCGATCAGGGTCGTGGGCAGGAAGCGGGCCGAACCCTCCAAGGTTTCCTTAAGAGCCGCCAGATAGGTAACGGGCTTGAATAGCGAGCCGGGTTGGCGCTTTGACTGAGTGACCCGATTGAATTGGCTGTCGCGATAATTGCGCCCGCCCACCATCGCGCGGATCTTGCCGCTCTGCGGCTCCAGCGCGATCAACGCCCCCTGCAGTCGATCGGTGGCGCTTTCTCGCCGGCGCAGTCGCGGATAGCGGGCTTCCAGGATTTCCAGATTGTGCTCCACCGCGCGCTCGGCCACCTTTTGCGTATGTACATCCAAGGTGGTGAAGATTCGCAGACCTTCGCCGGTCAGAACCTCGGGCGGGTAGCGTTCGGCCAACTCGCGTTTGACATAATCGACGAAGTAGGGCGCGTCATTGTTTTCGACGAAGACCTCGCGCGCCCGCATCGGTTCCGCCAAAGCCTGATCGCGGGCCGCGGCGCTGATGTAACCATCGCGATACATCTGTTGCAACACCTCGTCGCGGCGCTGGCGGGCGGCGGCAGGGTGGTGCAAGGGATTGTAATGATTGGGCGAGCGAATCATCCCCCCGATAGTCGCCATTTCGCCCAAGGTCAGGTCGCGTGGCTCGCTGGAGAAATAGTATTCGGAGGCTTCCCACACCCCGTAGATCCCTTCCTGCCCGCGCTGGCCCAGGTAAATGTCGTTGATATAGTTCTCCAGAATCTCGTCCTTGCTGTAGAGCCGCTCGGCGATATAGGCCATCACCGCCTCTTTGATCTTGCGATGCCAGTCCCGGCGTTGGGTGAGGAAGAAGTTCTTCATCAACTGCTGGGTCAGGGTCGAACCGCCTTGCACGATCCGATGGGAGACCAGATCGACCCAGCCCGCCTTGACGATTCGTACCAGGTCCAGTCCGTGATGCTGGTAGAAGCGATGGTCTTCGGCGGCCATGATCGCGTCGCTGAGTGCGGGCGGGAGCTGCGACAGCCGCACCAGCCGGCGCTGCTCCCACGAGCCCTGGTAGATGCCGCTGATCAGCTCGGGCTCCAGCTCGAAGGAATCCAGCGCTTTGCCACTGAGCGGGTCGAGGATCGCCAGGATCGTACCCTTGGGATCCAAGACTATTTGCACCGGTTCGCCCCCGAAACGCTGATAGGGATAGGAAAAGGCATGCAGGAACACGGTCAGCCGCCGGCGCGCGGGCTGGTAGCCGTATTCGCCGCGCACCGTGACGTTTTCACCGGGACCCACGCGATGGTAATTCAGCCGCGCCAGCCGCTGAAAGAACCCCAGGTCGTCGAGATTTTCACCGGGATAGACCAGGAGCGAGTCCGAATAGATTCGCGAGGGGATGTTCCAGCGCTTGCCTGAAAAGCGGCTGATTACTTCCTGTTCCAGGGCGTGGTAATAGCGGATGGCGAAAAAAATTGTCGGCGGGACCACGAACAGAACAACCGCCGCCAGGCAAAAGAGCGCGATTTTGCAAACTTTTCGCATCCTGAGCCGGTTAACGGGCGCGGCTTGGCTATTCTTGACGCGCCAGTGGCACGAACAGCGTGCTATCGGCTCGCTGGATTAGCAATAGCAGGGAGTTGGAACCAGCCGCCGCCAGCGCTTGCTGGTAACTGCTCAGGCTGTTCATGGGCCGGCGATTAATCTCCAAGATTAGATCGTGTCGCTGTAAACCGGCGTCATCCGCCACGCTACCCGCGCGCACCCCGGATACAACCACCCCTTGGGTGGACGACACGCCCAGCTCACGCGCCAACTTGGGAGTAAGTTCCTCGACTTTCAGGCCCAGGCCGATCGGGTCATGGGGCGGCGGCGGCGCGGAAGCGCGAGTCTTGATGAGCGCCGCCTCGCGCGAAGCCGTAATCGTTACCGTGATGCGGCGCTCGTGGCCGTCGCGCCAGACTTCTAAAGCCACCGAGTGGCTAAGCGGAGTGCGCGCCACCAGCAACGGTAGTTCCTGCGAATCGCGCACCGGCTGATGAGCGTAGGCGGTGATCACGTCGCCGCGCTGGATGCCGGCGATTTGCGCGGGTGAATCGGGCAGTACCTCGGAGACCAGCGCCCCCTCGGGCACCGCCAGCCCCAGCGGCTGCGCCAGCGGTGGCGTTACCTGTTGGATATAAACCCCCAGCCAACCCCGGGTAACCTTGCCGCTGTCGCGCAGTTGCCCCAACTCCGGTTTGACCAAATTGACCGGGATGGCGAACCCGATCCCCATGCTGGCTCCGGTACGCGTATAGATCGCGGAATTGATTCCAACCACCTCGCCGCGCAGATCGATCAGAGGACCGCCGGAGTTGCCGGGATTGATCGAAGCGTCAGTCTGAATGAAATCGTCGTAGTTGCCGGGAATAAACCGCCCCTTCGCGCTGACGATTCCGGCGGTCACCGAATGGTCGAAGCCAAACGGATTGCCGATCGCCATCACCCACTGCCCCACTCGCAGGCTATCCGAATTGCCCAAGGGAGCGACCGGCAGGGGCATGCCGGCATCGATTTTGAGCAGTGCGATGTCGGTTTTCGGATCGCGTCCCACCACTCGCGCGGTGAAGCTGCGCCGGTTGCTCAGGGTGACCGTTATTTGGCGAGCGCCGGCGATCACATGCTCATTGGTCAGGATGTAGCCGTCGGAAGTCAGGATAAAGCCGGAACCCACGCTCTCGGCGCGATGGGGTATGAATTGATCGAAGGGCGGCGATAGATCCTGTGGCAGGTCGGGATCCGGGATGGATCGGGCTTCGGCCGAGACATTGACTACGGTGGGGCTCAGACGGTTGGCCAGGCTGATGAAGTCGGGCAGGGTTTGCCCGCTGGGCTGCGGACCCGCCGCCATCTCGCTCCACCATGGCCGCGCCCAACTCGGAGCGCAGCACGCCAGCAACAACCCTATCACTAGGGCGCCGGCCGATGCTGATGGCCTACCTCGGCGCATGATTCCGGACCCTCAGCGCGCGAGGTGGCGAGTAGCCTCGACGTACTTCATCCGCAAATCGAACAAAATCGAGCGCAACAGCGCGTCCTCTTCATTATCCAGATTACCGCGAGTCTTCTCCGCCAGCATCCCCAGAATATCGATCAGATGGCGTGCCGCCGGTAGATCGCGTGTCTCGCGGTTGGTCAACGGATCTTCCATTTCGCCCAGATGGACCAGGATCTGGGTGGAAAGGCTGACGACGAAGGCGGTGAAATTGATCTCTTCCCCAGGTTCGGCGCCATGGGCAGGGCTGGGCTCCGTCGCCGGCGCGCTGGCTGGTGCGGCGGCCGGCTGAGGCGCAGCCTCGGCCTCGGGCCGGGCCTCGCCCTCGGCCGAGAAGCGGCGCCGATCCTGAACCTTGAAGCCGCGGTTTTTCTCTTCTTCGCGCTCGTTCATCGGCATGCTCCCCGGGCCTTACGCCCTGAGCCCGCCGCCGCGCGCCATTTCCTCCAGGCGGCGGATGCGTTCTTCGATCGGTGGATGGGTGGAGAACAGACGGGTCAAACCCTGCGCGCTGAGCGGATTGACGATAAACAGATGGGCGGTGTTAGGGCTGGCCGCAAGCGGCATGCGCTCGTTGGCGGCCTCCAGCTTGCGCAGGGCGTTGGCCAGCAGCAACGGGTTGTGAGTCAACTTGGCTCCGCTACGATCGGCCTGGTACTCGCGCGTGCGCGAGATCGCCAACTGAATCAAGCTGGCCGCCAGGGGCGCGACGATCGCCATGATCAGCAGCCCCACCATCCCGCCTTCGCCCTCCTCGCGATCGCCTCCGAAGCCGCCCAGCAGGGCGCCCCAGCGCACCCAGGTGGCGATCATCATGATGGCGCCGGCCAAGGTAGCCGCAATCGAGCTGGTCAAAATATCGCGATTGTTGACATGGGACAGCTCGTGCCCCAGCACCCCCTTGAGTTCGTCCCAGGTGCAGATGCGCAGGATGCCACTGGTGACGGCTACCGCCGCGTGGTGTGGATTGCGGCCGGTGGCAAAGGCGTTGGGCGTGTCGCTATCTATCAGATAAAGCCGCGGCATCGGCGTTCCCGATGCGGTGGTCAGCTCGCGCACAATACCGTACAGCTCGGGAGCTTCGGCCTGACTCAACTCTTTGGCCTGATAAGCCCGCAAGACGATCTTATCGGAGAACCAGTAGCTGAAGAAATTCATCGCCATGGCGACTATGAAGGCCAGCTCGACGCCCCGGCTACCACCCATCAAGCCGCCGATAAGTAAAATTATGCCGGTCAACAGTCCCAGCAACAGGGTTGTCTTTACGGTATTGCTCACCTCGATGCCTCGCTTAAATCCGAGCCCGCCTCTTCACCTGCTTGCGGAGCCCAGTCTATCAAACTCGCGTAGCGCTTTCCGCACCTATCCAAATGACAACGCAAAACTTGCGCCACTTCCTGCCAGGAGACGTCCAGCCATCTCGTGCGCACTATGGCGACTTCGCCTAGCGGACGCCAACGAGCCGGCGACGTTGGTCCAAATATAACCACTCCGGGTGCTCCTGCCGCGGCTGCCAAGTGGGAAACCCCCGAATCGTTGGCAACAAAGCCCAGCGCCTGTTGGGCCAAGCCAGCCAAGCATCCCAGGGTCGGTTCGATCAAGCAGGGAAAGTCGGTGACCGCCGCGCGTAGATGGCGCTCGGCCGGCCCCAGGACGATCAGTACGGGGGTCGGCGCGAGGTCCCGAGCCAGGGCAGTAAAGTTTTGCAACGGCCAATTTTTGCTGGGGCTGCCGCTACCGGGAAAGATCAGGACGGGTCTTTTGATTCCCAGTCGCTCCAGCTCGCCCTGCGCATCGGCAATATCCTGGGGATGCAGCGCCAGGCGATAGCCAAAAGGCGACTTTTTAAAGCCAAGCTCCCGTAAATAGGCTGCGGCAACGTGGCCGCGTCGCCGCGGCCGAAACGGATGGAAATGGACCTGGCCGGGACAGGCGCGGCTCAACGCCTGGCGGAAATCGGCCTGATCGAAGCCAAAAAAACAGTGGATTTGTTGGAAAGCGCCAAAGAACTCAACCGCTTCCTGGGGCGGCTGGGAAGTGAAGAGTTGGGCGACTTCGCGCCGATCGATCGAAAGAGCGCGATGCGGCCCCATGCGGCCGCAGGCGAACTGGGCCAACTCGCCGCGCGCCATCAGCTCCAGCTCGCGATGACGGCGGGCCAGCTCGCTCAACCCCGGCCCCAGGCAAATCAGGTCGCCCAGGGCCCCAGGGAAAATCACCAATGCTCTCGATTCGGTCGTGGTCATTTGGAACGGGCCAGCACTCGAGGCCATCTATATTCAAAGATAATCCAGCCGGCGGAGACACAAAACCGCTCCGCACGTCAGCGAGAAGAGGGCGCAGGGCAGCCTGAATCCGGGTCGTGGCATGGAGTTTTTGCAAGCCTCCTCATGGCGCTGGGCTGCATCGCGTACACTCGAAAACATTCTACAGATCAACAAGCAAAGGATGAGCGCCGGGTGAGTAGAGGTTCAAAGGTGAGGTGGCGTTGATGCCTTGGGCCAGTTCCTTCCTAAAGCATCGGGGCTGTCGCAAAACAGGTGGCGCTGCGGCTAAAATGGCGGCATGCCACTCACCGTAGCGCGCTCGCCCTTGGATTTGATCGGCCATACCCCGGTGGTGCGGCTCAATCGCTTGCCCGGAGCCGAGGATGCCGAGGTCTGGGCCAAATTGGAAAATTACAACCCTGGCGGCAGCGTCAAGGATCGGATCTGTTTGGCGATGATCGAACAAGCCGAGCGCGAGGGCCGGCTCAAACCGGGCGATACCATCGTTGAACCGACCTCGGGTAACACCGGGATCGGCTTGGCCTTGGTGGCCGCGGTCAAGGGCTACAAACTGATCCTGACCATGCCGGATACGATGAGCGAGGAACGTCGTTCCCTGCTAGCGGCTTATGGCGCCCAGTTGGTGCTCACCCCCGACACCCGGGGAATGCATGGCGCCATCGCCAAGGCCGAGGAGTTGATCGCGCGCCATCCCGATTACTATATGCCCCAGCAATTTTCCAATCCGGCCAATCCCCAGATGCATCACGATTGTACCGGACCCGAACTGATCGAACAGTTGGAGCAAATCGACGCCTTGGTCGCGGGAGTGGGCACCGGCGGCACCATTACCGGGGTGGGGGGCTATTTGCGCGAGAAGCTGGGTGCGAGCGTGCGGATCGTCGCTGTCGAACCCAAGAGCTCGCCGGTGCTCTCGGGTGGCCAGCCCGGATTTCACAAAATTCAAGGCCTCGGCGCAGGTTTCATCCCAGCCATTCTCGATACCGCCATTTACGACGAGATAGTCGCCGTCAGCGATGAAGAAGCGACTCAGTACACCCGCCGTCTGGCGCGCGACGAAGGGCTGCTGGTGGGGATTTCCTCGGGGGCGGCCTGCTGCGCCGCGCTCAGCCTGGCGCGCCGATTGGGCAAAGGTAAGCGGGTGGCGGTAATTTTTGCCGACACCGGCGAACGCTATCTGACCACCGACCTGTTTCAGGCCGAAGGGATTTAAGGAAACCAACCGTGATGGATCTGACCCAAAAATTGACCCGGTTAAAAGAGATCCTGCGCCCGATGCCCTCCGTGATGGTGGCCTTTTCGGGTGGCGTGGATTCCAGCTTCCTGCTCCAGGTGGCCTGCGAAGTGGCCGGCCAGCGGGTACTGGCCCTGACCACCACCTCGCCTACCATGCCCGCGGAAGATTTCCGATCCGCGACCGAAATCGCCCAGCGCATCGGCGCCCGCCATCTAGTAGTCCATTCCAACGAACTGGAAATTCCCGGCTACGCCCAAAACCCGATCAACCGATGCTACCTGTGCAAGAGCAACCTGTTTGAGGTCTGTGAAGCCAAAGCTGCCGAGTTGGGAATCACCCAGATCGTTGACGGGCTCAACCTCGATGACCTGCACGATTACCGGCCCGGGATGAAGGCTGCCACCGAGCGTCGCGTGCGCCATCCGCTGGTCGAGGCCGAGATGACCAAGGACGACATCCGCCAGCTCTCGCGTGCGATGGGACTGCCGACCTGGGATCGGCCGGCCTCGCCCTGCCTGTCGTCGCGCTTCCCTTACGGCACTCGCATTACTCCCGAAGGGCTGCGCCAAGTCGAGCGCGGGGAGCAATTACTGCGCGAGCTGGGTTTTGCGGTAGTGCGCGTGCGCTATCATGGCGAGGTCGCCCGCCTGGAGGTGGGACGCGATCAGATGGCTCGTCTGCTGGAGCCGGCACTGAGTCAGCAAATCACGCGGGAATTTCGCCAACTGGGTTTCCGCTTCGTGACCCTCGACCTCAACGGCTTCCGCTCGGGTTCGCTCAACGAAGGGCTAGGATTGCAGGTCGGCGGCTGAGAAGCGGGCGGCCAACTCCGAATCCCCTGCCAGGATAGCCCGCGCCAAGCGCAGATCTTCGGCTGTGGTAATCTTGAAGTTGAGCGCCGAGCCTGCGACGATTTCCACCCGCTGCCCGAGCTGTTCGGCCAAAAACGCGTCGTCGGTAGCGCTGCCGGCGCCGGCGCGGGCGTGTGCCGCCAGCAGCACCGGGCGAGCGAAGACCTGCGGAGTCTGGGCCTGGTACAAGGCTTGGCGCGAACGGGTGGCGACCACGAAGCTGCTCTCGGCCTGCTTGAGGGTGTCGGCTACCGGAACGCAGGCCAAACTGGCGCCGGTGCGTGCCGCCGCGTCCAAACAAGCCTCAAACAGTGCCGCGCTGGCGAACGGTCGCGCTGCGTCATGGATAATCACCAACTCCGCATCCGGGCTCAGGCGCTCGAGCGCGCAGCGCACCGAATCCTGCCGCTCGGCCCCTCCGCCGACGACGACCGGGTTGAGTCTGGCCGCCGTCTGCTGCGCCAATGCACGAGTAGTCGCGAGGTGGGTGGGCGGCGCGCTGATTATCAGCTCACTGAGTTGGGCCACTTGAGCCAGCGTACACAAACAGTAATAGAGGATAGGATACCTGCCGAGCTGGACAAAAGCCTTGGGTTGGGCCATCCCCAAACGCACTCCGCTTCCCGCGGCGACAACGATGGCCGAAGCTTTCACCGTGGCTCAGCGGCTACCATATAAGGAATTCTGCCCGTGGTTCGTTCGCCACCGACCAGCAACTCGGGAACGCAGCCCATATTTGTGCCGGCCGGACTGCGAGGGGCGGGCGAGCTCAGGTCGCGAAAATCGTATTGAGTTCTTCGATGATTTTCTCTTCGGGATGGGCCCGCGCAATCGACAGCTCCTTGACCAAAAGGCTGCGCGCGGTGTCCAGCATCTTGCGCTCGCCGAAAGAGAGTTCCTTGTCGCTCTTGAGCACGAGCAAATCGCGCAATACCTTGGCGATTTCCAGCGGCGATCCGGTTTTGATTTTTTCCGTGTACTCTCGATAGCGCCGGTTCCAGGTCTGACTGTCCACCTCCACCTTGCGCTCGCGTAGAATCTTGTAGATCTTGGTCACCATGTCCTTGCCGATCACCCGACGCAACCCCACTGCATCGACGTTTTCGGTCGGAATCATGATGGTCATTTCGCTGTCCAGGATGCGCAACATGTAGAACTTGCGCTCGGTTCCCGAGATGACCTTGCTTTGGATGTCATTTATTACTCCGACCCCATGAGCCGGATAGACAACTTTTTCGCCTTTTTTAAATGCTAGGGGCATGTTGCGCAGTTTCTCATCCGAAAGGTTTTAAGGATCGAGCGTTTTTTGCCTGCGGCCGTCCCCCAGCCCGCTACGCCTGATCGCTAGGCTTGATTATTGCACAAAAAGGCGAAATCGTTAAGTATCCCCGGCAAAACGTTTGGGAGATCCCGAAAAAGCCCTGGAAATTCAACTACTTTGTTTGAAAATCACCGAGCACAAGGAAAGCGCAAAGGAGTATCAACCTGCTGAATTGGTCCGGCGCGTGGGCTGTGCGGGCACCAGCTCCATCACCAGCGCGTCCTCGCCCACCCCATAGTAATTGCGGCGCAAACGGCGCTGCACGAAGCCAAACTGGCGGTATAGCTGTCGCGCCGGCAAATTGGAGCGGCGGACCTCTAAAATAATCAGTTCGGCCTGTTCGCGAATCGCTTCCCTGACCGTTTCCGCCAGTAGGGCGCTGGCGACGCCCTGACGGCGGATGGTCGGATGGACCGCGACGTTGAGGATATGGACCTCGCCGGCGACCAACCAGCGACATAAGTAACCCGCAATCTCCCCATCGGTTATTGCCAGATAAGTTCGGGAAAAAGAAAGCGAAAGTTCGCGACGGAAAGAATTGAGACTCCAAGGCTGGGGAAATGACAGCCGCTCGATCTCGAGAATTCGAGGGAGGTCGTTAAATTTCGCTATGCGCAGTTCCACGGGGTAACATGACCGGCATCGTCCCGGATCTCTCCCATCCGGAAAACATGTTGATCGCCAACTCTATCATGTAGCCTTAAAAATGATGAGACGGGGCGAAGACAAACTGGCAAAATTCGTATTGTTCGATGGGGCGCCAGCCAAGGAACTGAAGCTCGCAGATGATGCGCGCATCTACTAGGCATAACGTAAGCTTCCGTAAGCTCTTTTTGCTCGAATCTTGCTTTGAGTATTCCGATTTGTAAGGATCGACGCGACTCGACGGAAGATCTATCCGGTCTTGGGATTGTGCCGACACAGGAGGTATTTTCGAATGAAGACTTTGGCGGGAATACTGGGAGTCCTTGCGCTGGTCAGCTTTATGGCGGCTTGCGGTCCCGACATGAAGACCATTAATGATGCAACTAGTCGAGCGCAGGCCGACGCGACCAAGGCGGATGCAAATGCGACCGCGGCCGAGCATTCGGCGGCCGACGCCCAAGCTGCGGCGCAACAGGCATCTGACAACGCCACTGGGGCCCAGGATTCCGTCCGTCGCGCCAACGACGCCGCTTCGCGTCTGGAAGCGGCCTTCGCGACCTCGGTCACCAAGTAGCGGGCCGGAGAACAATTTTCTTCCCGACAGGGTTCTCCCTTGCGCGGCGGGGGTGCCGAAAAATTCAGTCGGGATCACTACGGCGGAAGCGTTCCGCGGACGGCACGCCTCCCGGCTCAGAGCCTGGCACCTGACGGGGTGTGGCTTAAGCCGCGGGCAGGGGCCGCGGGACGTCTTTTCCGCGATAAGGTCAGGGCGCGGGCGAAGGGGCGAGCGACTGGCTACGCTGCTTGGCGGACTTCAGAAGCTGGGTGCGAACCCGCTCGCGCAGTACGCCATCGCGCTCGACCTGCCCCTCGATCTGGCGAAATTCGGCCACGCTCATATGTTGCTGTGCGGTGGCCTGAACGATAGTTAGGGCGCGGTTGCGCTGCATCGCTTGGTAAACTTTGATGTACTTTTCCACATCTTCGGGCCTGACCGGAGAGCTGCCTTGGCCGGCGGCCTGTTGGGCGCTCAGCCAGGGTGGCGGCGATGCGGCGCTGGTGGCGGGTCCCGGCAAGTGGCTACAACCGGCCAACCAGCTTCCCAAAAGCAGGCTTGTGGCCAGCGCGAAGTTGATTCCAGCAACGGGCTTCATCCCGTCCATCTTCGCACGTCTGGCTTGGCTTCGCCAACTCGCGCTCGTGCCCTGGCGCTCTTGCGTCCTCTTGCATCGGATGGTTCGATGCTTAAATTGGGGCCGAGCCAGTTTGGGGAATTGTATGGCCTTGTCTTGGACAAATGATTGAACTCACTTGCATAAGTGATTGCAGCCAGAGGATGGAGTAACTGAGCGATGCCCGCCAAAATCATTGAGTTGCACGAGAAGGCGCGTGCCGGAATCATCAAAGGGGCCACCTTGGTGGCCCAAGCCGCCCGAGTCACGCTGGGCCCTCGGGGGCGCAACGTACTGATACAAAAAAGCTTCGGCGCGCCCCAAGTGACCAAAGACGGGGTCACGGTGGTCAAGGAGCTGGAGTTCGAGGACCGCTTTGAGAATCTCGGTGCCTCTCTGCTACGCGAGGTCGCGCAAAAGACCGCCGACGTGGCCGGTGACGGCACTACCACGGCGACCGTCCTGGCACGCGCGATTGTCGCCGAGGCGGTCAAACTGCTCGCCGCCGGCGTCCATCCCATGGCACTCAAACGGGGGATCGATGCGGCGGTGGAAAGCGCGGCGGCCGCGATCAAAGAGTTGGCGCGGCCGGTCAAGGATCAAGCTCGGATGACTCAGGTCGCCACCATCGCCTCCAACGGCGATAGCCAGATTGGCGAGATTGTCGCGGAAGCGATGAGCAAGGTGGGTAAGGAAGGAGTCATCACGGTCGAGGAGGCGCGTGGGCTGGAGACCGTGCTGGAGCTGGTGGAGGGTCTGCAATTCGACAAGGGGTATCTCTCGCCATACTTCGCCACCAACCAGGCCAAGATGACCGCGGAGTTGGACGAGCCGTTGATCCTGCTGCATGAGAAGAAAATCTCGGCAATGCGTGACCTGCTGCCATTGCTGGAGAAGGTGCTGCACGAAGGCCGCCCACTCCTGATCATCGCCGACGACGTCGACGGCGAGGCCCTCGCCACCCTGGTCCTCAATCGCCTGCGGGGCACCCTGAAGGTGGCCGCGGTCAAGGCTCCGGCCTATAGCGATCGGCGCAAAGCGATGCTCGAAGACATCGCGATTTTGACTGGCGGCCAAGTGATTGCGGAAGAGACTGGGCTCAAGTTGGAGAGCGCGACGCTGGCGATGCTGGGGCGCGCCAAGCGCGTCATCATCGATAAGGATAACACCACTATCGTGGGAGGGGCGGGCAAGAAGAGCGAGATCCAGGCCCGCATGGCTCAGTTGCGCGCCCAGATCGCTCAGACCACCTCCGACTACGAACGCGAGCAGCTCAACGAGCGCTTGGCCAAGCTCGCGGGCGGTGTTGCGGTCATCAAGGTCGGTGCAGCCACCGAACTCGAGATGCGGGAGAAGAAAGATCGAGTCGACGATGCGGTCAGCGCTCTGCGCGCGGCGGTCGAGGAAGGAATGGTGCCGGGCGGTGGCGTGGCCTTGGTTCGAGCGCAAAAAGCCATCGAAAAGCTCACTTTCGGCGATGACGCCGTGCGTGCTGGAGCGCAAATGATAACCCGCGCCATGGCTGAGCCGCTGCGCCAAATCGCGATTAACGCCGGGCGCGAGGCGCCGCTGGTTTACGACCGCGTGCGCGAAGGCAAAAGCGACTTTGGCTATAACGCCGCCACTGACGAATTCGAGGACTTGGTCAAAGCCGGGGTGATCGATCCCGCCAAGGTGGTTCGGATCGCCTTGGAGAATGCCGCCAGCGTGGCCTCGATGCTGATCACCACGGAAGCCGCCGTGGCCGAAAAGCCCAAAAAGGCTCAGCCGCAGCCTCACGCCCATGGTGGCGAGGGGATGGGCGGAATGGGTGGGATGGGTGGCATGGGCATGGGGGGCATGGGCGGAATGGGTGGCATGGGTGGTATGGGCATGGGGGGGATGGGCGGCATGGATGACATGGGCGACGATTTCTAGGTTTCGAGTTTTCATGCGGTCCACGGAGGAGATGGCTCCGGTTTTGAGCGAAGTCGCAGGGATGACAAGGCCAATATCAAGTCCACGCTTGGTCTTGTGCTTACTCGAGGACTTCCGAGGGCGCGAAGCCTTTGGTGAATAAAGCAAACTAATATAGGAGCTTGATTTGTAGTAGAGTCTTCTATGGAACAAGCTTGATTTTATTAGCGCGGTCTGACAACAATAAACCAGGTCGCCGTTTATGGACTGGTAAGGATCTCCAAGGAGGTATGTAATGCAGGGCTTTTACTCAGGAACTTCGAAACTGGTCGGTCTGGCGGGTGCCGTGGCCTTGTTGGCCGTGGTCTCTACAGGCTGCTCCTCCAACCAGCCCGATCCAGCTCAGCAAGCGGTGAACGCGGCTAATCAGGCAGACCAGTCCGCTTCGCGCGCCGAGGCGGCGGCGCAAAAGGCTCAGGCGGCAGCCTCCCAGGCGCAGTCGGCGGCCAGCCAAGTGCAGCAAGCGGCCTCCGATGCCAAGGCGGCGGCAGATCGCGCTGAAGCGATCGCCGAAAAGACCATGAGCAGCGCGCGGCCGCGCCGGCGGGCGATGCGTCGCCATCACGCCAAGGCGGCTTCGCATGCGAAGGCAGCGAGCAGCACTACCCCGTAACTGAGCCCAGCTAGCCAAACTCAGAGGGCGGTTTTGCCCGAGATTCCGCCCTCTATTTTTCCCGGCCCGAGCGCCTGCGGCGCTAGTGAATGCCCCCGGCTTGGCCAACAGCCAAGGCCGATCGCGGCGAGACTCCACGACACAAAAGATCCCGCGTTCTCATTGTTGCCTTTCTGCGCATCGAGGGAACGCTTGTGCCGGATCTAAATCGCGCCCAGGCTGATTGAGGCGCCGACATCGGCTGTCGATCTGGACGACTCCTTGTCCTATTCAACATGGTGTCGCTGTGCCATCCGAGCTGGTGACACCGCTGGGTTCGAACTCGAACTTTCCGCGGCAGCGGATAATTGGTGCACTGCGCAACCTCATCCATCTCCGCCGCCGCAATCGTCAAGGCGTATTCAACGGCTTGCGTTGGATAGCGTACGTTGGATCTCCTGCTCCCATTGATCGCCATGGCGGAGGATTAAGGAGGGGGTGCTGCTACTCCTCTCTTCCCGGCCTGTTGGGGGTAAGGGAATCGGAATTGCCAAAACCCGGCCGTTGTCACGGCTGAGGGCGCAACTGGGTCTGGAGCGCTTGAGGATTAATCGCCGAAGGTGACTACCACTTTGAGCGCCTCTTCGCGTTGGGCGGTGGCGAAGGCTTCGGCAAAGCGGGCCAACGGAAAGCTGTGGGTGACCAGGTCGCGCGCGCTGAGGACCCCGCTTTGCACCAGGGCCAAGGCCTCGCGGGTGTCGTCGGGACCGCAGGAGTAGCTGGCTACCAGGCGGAGATCGTTGAAGTAGAAGTCGTGCATGTCGAGGCTTAGCTTCTCCTCGGGTGGGGTGGTGGTGAATTGCACCACGGTGGCCGCGCGCCCGGCCAGCTTCAAGCCGGTACGCAGGGCGGCAGTGGAGCCCGGTCCGACAATCACCACGTCCGCCATCGCTCCGGCGGTCACCTCGCGCACCTGATCCTCGATTCGATCATCGGCCAGCAGTCCGTAATCGGCGCCCATCTGGCGGGCGCGCGCGGCCCGGGAGGCCAGCAGGTCGATTCCGATGATCGGGCTGGCGCCTAGCTTGCGCGCCAGCAAAACGTGCATCATGCCCATGATGCCCAAGCCGATGATCGCCACGCTCTCGCCCGGCTTGAGGCCCGCGCGCTGCAGCGATTTGACCACGCATGCACCCGGCTCGATCAGCACGCCGTCGTGATCGCTGACGGTCTGGGGCAGGGGCAAGGTATCGCGTTGATTGACCGCCGCGGCGACAAAATATTCGGCCATCCCACCCGGAATCAACTTGCTCGCACGCCAGGTCGGGCACTGCACATATTGACCGCGGCGGCAGGCAGCGCATTGGAAACAGGGAGCGTGATGATGGACGAAGACGCGCTGGCCGGGCTGGAAATCGCGCACGGCGCTACCTACCTCTTCCACCACTCCCACCGGTTCGTGTCCGAGCACGAGCGGGGCCTTGCGCCGCATGTACCAAGGCATGATGTCGCCCGAGCAGATGCCGCAGGCGGCGGTTTTGACCAGAATCTGATCGGCAGCGAGCTCCGGCCGAGCCGCGTCCTCGATCCGGATATCGTCGAAATCGTAAAGCCGCGCGACTTTCATCCTAGGGTAAAACTTTCATGATGGGCGCAGTTTTTGTCAACTCCATGCGCGGATCGCCAGTGCGCGATTCGGTTGGCCTGATGCTATCATGACGGCATGCCGCGCCCTAGCACGCCTCCCGTCGCCGCCGATGTCATTATCGAAATCGGCGAACGAATCGTTCTGATCGAACGCCTCAACGAGCCCCACGGCTGGGCTTTGCCCGGTGGCTTCGTCGATTACGGCGAAACCGTCGAGCAGGCGGCGATCCGCGAGATGCGCGAGGAGACCTCGTTGGAGGTCGAGCTGACCGATCTGCTGGGAATCTATTCGGACCCCACGCGCGATCCACGCGGCCAAACTATCAGCGTGGTCTACATCGGGCGCGGCCGCGGTGCGCTGCGCGCCGCTGACGACGCCAAGAACGCCGCCCTTTTCCTACCCCATCAGCCACCCGCGCCGCTGGCTTTCGACCATGCCACTATTGTCCGCGATTACCTGCGCTTCAAGCAAAGCGGGCAGCGGCCTGGTCCGTGGAGGGAAAATCCGAACGCCAAGCGCTAATCCAGGCCTTTTATCGCTGCGGTCTTCGAAAGTCGCCTGACTGCCGAACCCGACAAAAAAACTGGTGGCACGTCGGACCTCAGGTATTCCGCTGGCTGCCCGCGACAAGTGCGAACGTTCTAGCCGCGCGGAACGTAATGCTGGACCCCGGGACCGGCATGTTCGATCTCGCGCAGGAGTTTGGCGAACGCCTCGGGGTCGGAAAGAAAATCAATCTCCGAGCTATCGACCACCAGCAAGGGGGTTTCCTCGTAATAAAAGAAGAAGTCGCGATAGGCGGTCGCTACCCGCTCCAGATACTCCACGCTGACCCAGCGCTCGAAGTCGCGATTGCGTTGGCGCAGCCGGCGCACCAGCACCTCGACCCGCGCGTTGAGAAACACCACCAGATCAGGTTTGGTTACGGTCAGTTGCAGCAATCGATAGACCTGTTCGTACAGCGCGAGTTGATCGGGGGCTAGATTCAGAGTGGCGAAAATCCGGTCCTTGGCAAGCAAGTAGTCGGCTACGGTGCGTTGAGCGAAAAGTTCCTGCTGCGCCAATTCCCGTTGCTGAGTACAGCGGGTAAGCAGGAAATACAACTGGGCGGGAAAGGCATAACGTTCGGGGTCGCGGTAAAAGCGGGCCACGAAGGGGTTGTCATCCTCTTCCAGTACCAGTCGAGCACCCATCACCCGGGCCAGTTCGCGAGCCAAGCTGGTTTTGCCCACCCCAATGGGGCCCTCGATGGCGACGTAGCGGACAGCCTTGGGCGAGGACAAGCTCATGCGCTAAGGGCTGGCTCAGTGGCTGCCCAGGCCTTGGTCCTGGGGCGCCGGCCAGCCGCGATGGGCCAATTTCCGGTTCCCGGGTAATGTGCAAATTAACATCAGGCACGATAATGCCAAGGTGGGCGCTTGGTGCACAAGGGCGATTCAGGCGTAAAATCGCGCCAATCGCCTATCATTCGGCTTTGGCTTGCGGCTGGGTCCCAAGCTCGGAATCGCTCTCCGCCGACGCCGCGCTCACCTGGATGTTGGGTGGCGCGCTGGGCACGAAGCGCAGATTGGGCTGGCGAGCCAGAGCGTCGAGCAGGCGGCGTGAAATCTCGTCGGTTACCTGGGCCTCGTAGGAGGCCTCTACCGGATAGCGCAAGGTGATTTCCAGTCCGTCGGCGCGCAGGCGCAGGCGGCTTTGCGGCTTGGGCGCTTCCACGCTGGTATCGAGGGTGCGCTCCATCGCGAGCAATTGGCGACGGGCCCGATCGCGGTAGCGGGCAAACACCTCATCGACCACTTCGAGCAGCAGTTTCTCGATCACTCGATAGTCGCACTCGGGTGCGACCGTGAAGTTAAGCTCGTTCCAGATGAGCCGGGTGTCGGGTGGATGATTGACGAATTTGTCGTGAAAGATCGAAGAGTTGGGTATCACCACCAGGCGGCCGGTGGGACTGGAATTGGAGGATTCGCTCCCCAGCTCGATAAGAGTCAGCTTGGTCAAGCCGATTTCCAACACTTCGCCGCGCACGCCGAGCAATTCCACCCGGTCGCCGCGTTTCATTCCATAGCGTCCGCTCAAGCGGAAATAGCCGGCCACCGACAGGATGACGTCCTGGAGCGCGACCGCGATGCCGGCGGCGGCGAAACCCAGGATGGTCGCCAGCGCCGCCAACTCGGTGGTGAAATTGAAAATCAGGACCAAAGCGATCAGGCACAGGACGGTAACATCGCGGATCTTGAGCAGTTGACGCCGGCGGTAGCCGTCACTCACATAGCGCATGGTGAGATGGCGCCAGATCAGGGACAACGCGACGATGAGCGCGATCAAAAACAGCAACCCGGCCAGTCTGGCTATCAGCGCGTGCAGATTCTGGCTGATGTGCCGGACCACGGCGGCGTGCCACTGTTCCAGGTTGATGCCGTAGCGGTCGATGGCCACACCCAGCTCGCCCAGCGGCAACAGCACCTGGGCAATCAGCTTGCGTTGCTCGATCAGGCTGGCGAAATCCCGACTGCGCTGCTCCAGACTGGCTGGATCGGTTCCCAGCGGCTGATGACTGAGCGTAACCGCCCGTTGATCGAGATCCATGAGCTGCTGGTGCAGTGGCGCAGCCAAGGCCTGGCTTTGCGCGGCGAGCGCCCGGGTTGCGGCCAAACGACCATCCAGAAGCTGAAGCCTGCGCTGATCTTCGAGCATATGTTGAGCCAGGCCTATGACTCCGGTCGGCTCGGGGGGAGGGTTGAAAGTGGGGGCCGGGAGCTTGGACTGCGCGGCCGAGACGGCGCGCTGAAGCTCATCGATGCGCTCGTCCAAATCGCTCTGCCCAAGGGCTGCGCTTGGTCCGCCACGCTCGAAGGCCTGCATCGCGCCGATGTAGCCCACGCGCGCCTGTTGCCATTGCAAATCAGCCTGCAGCGCGACCAGGCGGCTGGCCAGCTTGGCGCGATTGGGCCCAGTGGCGCGTGCCATCGCGGCGCGAGTGCGCTCGAGCGCGGCCTGGTCGGAGGCAATGGTGGTTTGGGCCTGTGCGGCCAGTGCTTCCAGACCGGGCGTGCTCTGGGGCGCGGGTACGGCCAACTTGCCGGGGTTGGCCGCCGGCGCGCTTTTCTTCAGTAGTTCGGCTTCCGCGCGCGCGTACTGGAAGGCTACCTGGAGTAGGCTGTCGGCCAGGTTGCGATCGTCGTTGACATAGAGCATCTCGGTGGGCTGCTCGGCCAGCGCCACCTCGGTGTTGAGGTTGTGGTACCAGGTGATGACGCGGTCCAAAAACGAGATCACCCGCTCACGCCGGGTCAGCGTCGGAGTAGGGGTGGCAGTGGGGGGGCGGGAGGCCGAGGCGACCGGCCGTGGGGTTGCGGCAAAAACCGGGGTCAGGGTCAAAAAAACCGCGAGCGCCGCGGTGGCGCTCAGTCGCGCTCGCCCTAATGCCGAAGCCATCATCGGACCCGATGATACCCGAGCGCCGCAAGCCCACAAAGCGGCTGAGTGTCGCAGACGAATTACGCTGGGCGTAATCGGCAGTCCAATTTCATTCCGCGAGCGGAGCGGCGAAATGGACCTTTTCGGTGGCTACCTGCAGCAGCTCGATTCGCGCACCCTGGTTGGCAAACGCCCCGATAATCTCCTCCACCAGCCACTCCGGCGAGGAGGCGCTCGCGCTCAACCCCAACGTGCGCGAGCCCGCCACCATCGCGGGGGCGAGATCGCGCAGCGAATCGACCAGATAGGCGGGGGTGCCGCAGGTCTGGGCCACTTCGACCAGGCGGTTGGCATTGGAGCTTTGTTTGGAACCCACCACCAGGATCGTGTCCGACACCGCGCTGAGCGCCTTGACCGCGTTCTGCCGATTCTGGGTGGCATAGCAGATATCGTCGGTCTTGGGGGTGATCATGCTGGGAAAGCGCTCGCGCAGCGCCAGCATGATCTCGCGCGTGTCATCCACGCTCAGCGTGGTCTGGGTTACCACCGCGACTCGCGAGCAATCGGGTATCGTGACCGTGCGCGCCTCTTCGACCGTCGCCACCAAGATGACCTTGCCTGGCGCCACCCCCAAGGTGCCGTTGACCTCTTCATGACCGGCGTGACCGATCAGGATGATGGTCTTGCCCTCGTGGGCGTAGCGCTCGACTTCGAGATGAACCTTGGTGACCAGCGGACAGGTGGCGTCGATCACCCGCAAGCCGCGCTGTTGGGCCCGCTTCCATTCGCTGGGTGCGACCCCGTGGGCGCTGAAAATCACGCGTTGGCCATTGGGGATGCGATCCAGGCTCTCGACAAAAATCGCCCCCTCGCGCTCCAGGGCCTCCAGGACGAAACGATTGTGGACAATCTGATGGCGCACGTAGAGTGGACGTCCATACACCTGCAGCGCGTTGCGCACCGCCTCGACCGCTCGTTCGACCCCGGCGCAGAAACCACGCGGCTGGGCCAGAATCACCTTCTCCACCGTACTCTGTTCGATCGCCATCCGATTGCTCCGTGTTACCCCCCGGGAGGGCACTCAGCTCGCCTCGCCGTGAGGCGGATGGGAGGTTTGACAACCTACCCAGACCTCGCCGCCCTCGAAGAATTCTTTTTTCCAGATGGGCACGCTTTCCTTGATCCGATCGATCAGGAATCGGCAAGCCTCGAAGGCTTCCGCACGATGGGCCGCGGCCACCGCGATCGCTACCGAAGCCTCTCCAATCTCAAGTCGGCCGATGCGATGGATCACGGCGGCGCGCAGCAGGCCAAAGCGGCTGTGGGCTTGGGCCACCAGTTTTTCCATCTCGCGCAGCGCCATCGGCTCGTAGGCCTCGTATTCCAGCCCAACTACCCGGCGGCCGGCGCTGTTATCGCGCGTAGTTCCCACGAAAGTAACGATCGCGCCCGCCGCCGGCTCGGTCACTGAGCCCTCCAACGCGGCGACGTCGATGGGTTGGTGCACGATGCGGGCCGCGGCTATTGGCGCGCCGCCACTGACTGGAGGAATGAAAGCCAGCTCGTCGCCCTCGCGCGGACGAAAATCGGTCGCGACATACTCGCAGTTGACCGCGAACGACAAGGCCTCGCCTTGTCCCTGCAGGGCCGGATATTCCTGGCGCAGGAGCCGCCAGATCTCGCCCACGCTAATGCCGTCGGCGAAGTGGCGACTAAGCTCGCCCTGGCCAACCCGCTCGCGCAGGGCGGCAAAGAATCTCAGCCGCAAGGTCATCCCAACTCCAGCAGCTCGGCGATATGGTCGAGCGCGGGCAGGAGCAATTTTTCGAGGCCCAGACGGCTGGCCGCCGGGGCCCCAGGCAGAGAAACCACGAGCTTGCCGGCGCTGATCCCGGCGGTCGCGCGACTGAGAAAGGCGGCTGCGCCTATCTCCTGGTAGGAGAGCATGCGGAATAACTCGCCGAAGCCGGTCAACTCCTTATCCAAAAGCCCCGCCAGCGCCTCGTAGCTGTTATCCCGTGCGCCGATCCCGGTGCCTCCGCTGATAATTACCAGGTCCGACGCGGTCCGCGCAGCCTCGATCGCCTGAGCGATCTGCGCCTGCTCGTCGGGCAGCACCTGGTAGGAGTTCACTTCCACGCCGGCGGCGCCCAGCAACTCGGCAATAAGCTTGCCGCTAAGGTCGCTGCTGGTGGTCCGGCTGTCGCTGGCAACGACGACGGCGGCGCGCAGGCTGCGTCGTCCAGACCGCTGAGGGTGGTGATGGTGGTGGTGATGCTCCGACACGGCGGCTCAGTATACCATTCCCGCTTCGGCTTACGAAGGCTCCGCCCGGGCGCAGGGCTTGGACGGCTTAGCGCAGGCGCAGATTGAAAGCCTGCGGTCCTTTTTCCCCGGGGCGAACCTCGAACTGGACCTCGCTGCCCTCACGCAAGTCCTCGAAGTAAACCTTGGGCGACAGACGCGAGCGATGGAAAAAGACTTCATCGCCGCCGTCGTCGGGAGTGATGAAACCGAAGCCCTTGTCCTTGACGACTTTCTTGATAGTACCGTACACAGGACCCTCGCTAAGCGGTATTTTCGAAGCCGCGCGTCCCTTGAGCGCCCGCTTTCACGCCCCGCGGCTGCTCTCCTATATGATAAATCAGCCGCGCGGCCGCGCACAGGGCTTTGCGGCGAGGTAAAAAATGCTCAAAGTGGTGACGATTGCGGAAATCGAGCGGATCTTCGAAATCCTCGACCGGCTCGGGATCTCGCGCGAGGCGGTGGAAATTCCACTGCGGCCCGACCATCCCGGGCAGGTCCGGCGGCTGGCCAGCGGCAAGCTGCGGATCGTAGTCGAGAGCGAGGGCGAACTGGAGGCGTGGTTGAGCGGCCTGGAGCAGCAGCTACGGACGGTCGCAGCGGGCGGCTGAGGGCGAGGAAAAATTTTTCCTCCAGGGTGGAAAATTATTGACCCTCGTGAGCAATCGTTTAATTTTAGTGTGCGGTCAGTAACTGGCGCGGCCACCGCCTGCGGACTGCTCACCTTAGGCCGCGCAACCCGAGGACAAATTTTGCATGAGGGAGCCCCCGAGTTAGATGGAGCAACAAGGTTTTGCGGTTCGGACGGTGTATGATTTTCCGGTTGCCGCCCACCTTTGCGATGGCAGCGTGCGCTACACCAAGTTGATCAAGCGTGCTGGGGTTGAACAACCTCAGGGCGTGTGCGCTCATTGCCAGACTGTCTTTCAATACCGTAAGCCCAAGCCGTCGCTGGTCAGGCACCAGCCCGGCGAGGGCGCGACTCACTTTTAATTCCGAGCCCGCCGCGGCGGGTCGTTTTCATAAACCAGGGGAGGTGCGGCCAAGCTCGGCGCGCGCTCAACTGCCTTGGTGTTTGGCTGGCTGGCGTACCAGCAGTTCGCGCCGCCCCCGGTAGTAGCGCTCTTTGAGCGTGCCGACATAGCCCCAGTCGGCGTGCGGGTTGAGCCACACCGAGGCTTTGGGCAGGAAGGGACTGGCCAGCGCGGTCAGCCAACCAAGGTCAGGCTGCAGTTCCAACTGGGCTGCTCCGGGAGCGAACTGGGCCTGGTTTTTAGGCGTCAGCTTGGCATCGACGTCGACGATCTCGGGCGCCGGTGCGCATTCGAACAGGTGCAGTTCGGTGGAGCGCTCGCCGTGGCTGAAGGCCTGTTCCAGGGGCAACACCGCCAGCGCGCCGGCCGAAGCGTCGCTGGGAAAGTGCAGCCGTGCCTGGTAGTCAGCGCTGCGCCAGCGGTTGGACCACTGGCAGGAGGCTTTGCCCGAGCTGAAGTTGGCCTTCTCGGCAAGTTGCAGCTTGCCGTGGGAGTTGAAGAAGTCAGCCTCGAAATGGCGTAGCATCGGCTCGCTGTTGGGCGGCTCGGCGATGACGGCATGCTCCAGGTCGCGCGATCCGTCCAAATAGCGAATCTCACCGTCCAGCACGATCCGCGTGCCCCGCCGGGAGAAGTTGTAACGGCCATGGCCGGTGATTCGCGAGCCGCTGGGGTCGTAAACGTTGACCTCGGTGGGTGCGGCCAGAAACGACTGTACATCCGAGGCCCGGCTCGAGGTGGTTGGCCCCAGGCTCAAAAGCAGTCCCGCGGCCACCCAAAGCGCCAAGCTTTTCCTGGGTCTTAGTTGGTTCAAGATCGCGCCCGTTTCGGACCCATGATGCCACTGTGGCGGCAACCACGAAACAGCGCGGGTCGCGCTCCGCGGCCCGTTATTTTGGGCCTGGGGAAAGTTGATTTACCTGCCCTCGGAGCGATGCTAGCGTGAAAGCCTAACCGCATGGGACCCGGGTCAAGGTTCCTAAACCTCGGAAATAAATCGCGCCGTCAAAGTCTGGCTTGTCTGCATGACGTTGGTGGCTCGTTGTTCGATTGGTGTTCGATGATCAGTGCGGAAAAACGAGTGCTCGTGGCCGACAATAATGCGGCCTCGCGCCAGAGTTGGCGCGAATTGTTAGGCGCCTGGGGTTTTACCGTCCTGCTGGCAGCAGACGGCCAGGAGGCGCTGGAGCTGGCAACTTCCCAGGAGCCGCACATCTTGATTTCGGAAGTGGCGATGCCCGGGCTGGACGGGTTGGGGCTGCTGCGCGAGATCCGCGAGCGCGGCTTGGCGCTGGTACCCATTATCGTTTCGGCTCAAGGCGAGATCCACGACGCAGTGGCGGCGATCAAGCTGGGGGCGCGTGAATACCTGTGCCAGCCGATCGATCACGACCGGTTGTGCCACTTGCTCGAACATCTCAGCGAGCATCTGGAGGTGGGGCTGGAGAACGCTCGTTTGCGCAGCCAACTGCTGGGAATAGGCGAGCTGGGACCGATTATCGGCCAGTCGCTGGCGATGCGCCGGGTGATGAGTCTGATCGAGCAGGTGGCGCCCTCCCGCGCTTCGATCGTAATCAGCGGGGAAAGTGGCACGGGCAAGGATCTGGCGGCGCACTGCATTCACGAGCTTTCGCCCCGCCGCCAAGCGCCCTACCTGGCGATCAATTGCGCAGCGCTGCCCGAGGCCTTGGTGGAAAGCGAGCTGTTCGGCCACGAAAAGGGCGCCTTCACCGGGGCCGAGCGCCGGCGCGAGGGCTGCTTCGAGCTGGCCAACGGCGGCACTTTGTTGCTGGACGAGATCACCGAGATGAAACCGGAGCTGCAAGCCAAGCTGCTGCGAGCGATCGAGGAAAGGCGCGTGCGTCGGGTTGGTGGCAGCACCGAGCTGAGCCTGGACGTGCGGGTACTGGCGGCTTCCAATCGACCGTTGGAGAGGGCGCTGCGCGAAGGGCGCCTGCGCGAGGATCTGTACTATCGGCTAAGTGTCTTTTCCCTGGAACTGCCGCCTTTGCGCGAGCGGCCCGAGGATATCGACGCGCTCGTGGAGGTCACCCTGCGTGAGTTCCAGGCCCAGGCCCACCATCCCATCCGCGGGGTAAGTCACGAATGCCTGCAAGCCTTGCGCGCTTATACCTGGCCGGGCAACGTGCGCCAGTTGCGCAACGTCATCGAGCGCGCGGTCATCGTCAGCCGCGCCCCAGTGCTCGAAGTAGCCGATCTGCCGCCCGAGCTGCAGCCGGCGGCGGCGCCAAATTCCCATCTGCAGGTTACTTTGGGCAGTTCGCTGGCCGAGGTCGAACGACAGCTCATCACGCGCACTATCGAGTTTGTGGGTGGCAATAAAACGCGTGCGGCCGAGGTTCTGGGTGTGAGCCTCAAGACGCTTTACAATCGGCTTGACCGCCGCGAACGGCGCGAAGGGCCGGAAGCGGGTGGTGGGTCGACCAGTTGAAAATCGTGATTGAGCTTGAACCGACAAAAATTTGCGGCCCAACTGTGGATAATCCCTAGCACAGTCGAGCAGCACGTGGTTGCTGTTGACCGCCGGCATGTTTTAAGATGCGGATTGGGTGGTGGGGCCTCTGGAGTCTTAGAATTTCCTATCCTTCCTTCATCTCCTCTGCCGACTAAATCCTAGCAGTAGGTGTTCGTATGGCCAGCGCTGAGCTTCGGGGTCGCAAATCGGAACTTGCGCCGGACATCTGCCTGCTGGAGTACGCAGCCAGGATGGCAGCCCTCGGTGCGGAGGCGACCGGCGAACAAAGTGTAGCTGAAATTCAACGGCTACTGGGTCACGCACTAGAGGCGCGGGTAATCGTCCTGATGCTTGCCGAAGAGGATAGACGGCAACTGCGCGGGCGGGCCCCGGGACTTGGTCTATCGCCCGCCACCATCCACGACTTGCGCCTGAGCCTCGAGGAAGGGAGCTGGGCCGCGGGGCTGCTGCGCGCGGGTCAGCCCTGCACTATTGAAAACCCATGCCAAATCGCCGCGCTGCAGCCCGTGCTGGGGCCAGGACGTGTGTTAGCGGTTCCAGTGACGGCCAATGAAGTCGTTGGTTTGTTATTGGTAGTGGGTCGTCCCCAGCGTGCTTTCGGCCCAGCTGCCCGTGAACTTGCCAAGGTAGCGGCCGCAGTCATTGGCAACGCGCTCGCGATGGCCTCGCGGCTCCAATTGGTCGATGAACTGCGCCATGCCAATCGCGGTTGGCGCGAGCTGTTGGCTCAGCTCTCACACGAATTACGCGCGACCTTGACCCCGATTCTGACCTGGACCCAGATCCTCGGCCGTCAAGCGCGCCTGGAACGGCGCTGGCAGAAGGCGATCGGAGTGATCGAACGCAACACTCGCGAACAGGTTCGCCTGGTCGACGATTTGCTAGGCATCGCCGGTTATCCGCCCGCCGCGGGCCGTCCCTACCGTATCGACGTGGGCGAGCAGCTTCAGGCCGCCGCCGACGCGGTGCGCGGCCAAGCCCAAGCCCGGCAGGTGGAGTTGAGAGTCGAGCAGCCGGCGGAAGGGGTGGCAATCGAGGCGGAGCCGCGCCAATTGCAACAGGTCATCGCCAACCTGTTACGCAATGCGGTGCGCAGCGCCCCGCGGGGCGGGTTCATCGCGCTCAGTACCACCATCGAAAACGAGGCCGTGGTGCTCAAGGTCAGCGACCCCCACGGCAGGTTTGAACCCGCTCCCTTCAAGCGTGCGGTGGAGTTGGTCGAGGAGGCACCCGAGGAGCCGGTCAGCGCGGCGGGGTTGAGCGTTGGGCTGGCCCTGCTCCGCCAGATGATCGAGCGTCAAGGGGGCCAGCTGCGTGCGGGGAGCGCGGGGCCCGGGACCGGAGTCTCCTTCGAGGTGCGCTTGCCGGGCAGTGCCGGAGTCAGCCCTCCCACGACTCGCACGCGCGATCTGGAAGGGGTGCGAGTCCTTTTGATCGAGGACCATCAAGATTCGCGCGAAGCGGTGGCGGCGTTGCTCGAAGCCCAAGGGGCGCAGGTAGCCACCGCGGCCTGTGGCGAAGAAGGTATCCAGCGCGTTCACGCCGAGCGGCCCGACGTCGTGGTCTGCGATCTGGCGATGCCCGGGATGAATGGGTATGAGGTGGCGCGCCATCTGCGTGCGGGAGCCCAGGGCCGCTCGCTGACCCTGCTGGCGCTGTCCGCTCATGGCGCGCCAGCCGATGTCGAGCGTGCTCGTCAAGCGGGTTTCTCGGCGCATCTGCTCAAGCCCATCGAAGCGCTCAGCCTGGTCAGAGTGATCGCCGCCAGCGCCCATTCCTGAGCAGGCCGGCTTATTGCCAGCGTAACGCCGCGATTCCTACCCCGGTCCCTGCCGCGGTGCGATAGACCGGAATATACTCGCTCCATCCCAGCGAGCGTCCTTCCATCGCTCCGGCCGCCATGATCAAATCGCGGATCTGGCCGTTATTGCCGGCCAGCAGTTTGGTCGGAATGGTGCGCAAGGTCTCGCTGTCATGGTCCTGGATCGCGCGCAGGACTTTGCGGTCCAGTTCTTCGTTGACCACGAAATGACACATGCCTACCGAGGTCAGCAGCGCGACCCGCGCTCCGGGTGCGGTGTCGGCGATGGCCGCGCGCAGAGCCCGCCCCAAGTCGTAGCATCGGCGAGGGGTGGGTTGATTGGGCGCCAGTAGTGCATTGAGGATCACCGGTACCACCGGGAGCGCGCCCACCAAGCGCACCAGCGGAAAGGAAAAAGTGTAGCCGAAGGCCTGTTCGTCGGGCTGAGGAATCTCGTCGGCGGAAGCGGTGTCGCACTGATGCGCCATCAGCTTGACAATCAGTTCGCGGGCAAATTCCGCCGCGACCGGAAACTCGTGATGCTCGTCCTGGCCCTGCGCCTTGGCCAGTTGACGCTGCCAGTTGGGAGCGTCCGCCGCCAGCTTGGCTTTTTGGGTGATCAGCTTGTCGCCGTAGTAAACACACATCACCGGTTGGTTTTCCGGAGTGAACAGATCGCGGTTGTCGTGGCTTAGCAGGACCACCAGATCCGGCTTGGCCTCGCGCAACTCAGCCGCCAGCCGATCGAGCGCGGCTTGGGCGGCGGCGTTGTGCTGCTTGAAGTTGGCGGGCGTGGCCTGCTGGGCGTAGCGATTGCCCGTGCGCTGAGCCAGTTGCTCGTAGTCACAGACTCGGCCGTCGATATCCACCAGATTGGTGTTGCGCCGATCCGCGGCGGCTCGCTCCTCCCAGATTTCCGGTGCCATCGCCAGCATCGGCGTGTTGGGGGATGCCATCCCGATAACTATCTCAGCCATGTGCGACTCCTCGCGCCCAGCTTTCGGCCGCGCCATCCAGCTTCCGGGCGGTGCCTGTATTGGCGCTACTATGCGCCTGCTACGTGGTCAAATAAATCCCGTCCCGCCTTCTTGCCCTCAGTTGGCAAAGGCCTTGATGACCGCGCGCGTGGCAGCGGCCATGTCGTTTTGCACTGGGCGCGGACTGAGCACGACGATTTCGGCGCCGGTTGCTTGATAGTGTGCCAGCCGATCGCCGCAGCGGGCGGCGGATCCCACCAGCGCCACCGAGTCGATCAAACGGCGCGAGACCGCCGCGCGCTGCCCGGCGGCATCACCGCGCTGCGCAGCTTCCTGCGCCGCCTTGGCTTCGGCCTCGAACCCGATGCGCACCCATTGACGCTGATAGAAGGGCAACATCAGATAGGGCGCCAGATTTTCCTGGGCCGCTTGATAAGCGCGATCGAGATCGTCGCTGAGATAGACCGGGGTCCCCACCGTGACCTTGAACGCCTGAGGATCGCGCCCTTTGGCGCGTGCTCCCTCCAAGGCGACCTCGGCCTGCCGGCGCGCACGCTCGGGCGAGCACATCAGCAATTCCATCCCGTCGGCCATCTCGCCCGCCAGCCGGGCGGTCTCCAAGGAAAGGGCGGAGAAGTAAATCGGGATGGGATGGGAGGGTTTGGTCGCCGGTCGGCCGCGTCCGCCGGGCGCCTCGCCATTGAAGATACGGCGCAAATCGCTGGCATAGGCGCGCAGTTTGTCGCGGTTGTTTTCCACTCGCACGCCCAGCGCTTCCATCGCCGGCCGATGGCTGACGCCCAGGCCCAGGACGAAGCGGCCTCCCGCCGCCTCCTGCACCATCATGGCCGAACCGGCGCAAAGCACTGGCAGGCGAAAATGGATGTTGGTGATCCAGGTATAGATTCCGATCCGCGAGGTGGCGCGTGCGATGGTGAAACAGGTCATCAGCCCGTCGCTGGTCCCGCCCTCGGGAGTAAAGGTGCCCACAAAACCGGCCGCTTCGGCCTCGCGCGCCAGCTCCGCGGCCAAATTGATATTGCCCGGCGTGGAGGCGATGGAAATTCCCAGCTTGCTCATTTGGAAACGCTCCTCAGGAGGATTGGCTTCATCTATACCGCAATCGCCCGCTCATGGGTTAGCGGGCACTGGTGGTTAGTGGCCCAGTCGATTATCATTAAAGGAACGGCTTGTTGGGAGGCCGAACAATGAGACCAGCTCGTGGAGCGGCGCATCTGTTTGGATCGATGGGCGTGGCCTTGGCCCTGGGCCTCGTGCCGGCCTTCCTTGCCTACGCGCAAAGTGCCAAACCGGCCGCGCCAAGCTGTTGCCTCCGGAGCAGCGGGCCGAGCGATAACCGCCCTGTGCTCAATCCATCGCAGTTCCAGGGGCCCATTCGCCAAGCCTATCAGATAGCCCAGGACCATCCCGACCTGCTCATCCAACTACATTGCTATTGCGGTTGCGACAAGAGCGCCGGTCACAAGAGTCTGCTCGATTGTTATCGCGATCTCCACGGCGCTACCTGCGGGATTTGCACCGGCGAGGCGTTGGAGGCGGCGCGGATGTTCAATCAAGGTGCGAGCATCGAGGCGATTCGAGCCGCGTTAAAGGACCGCTTCGGCAACAGCTAACCTGGGCTCCGACCAATCTTAAGTCGGGCGCTTCGGCCGACAAGCGGGTAATCCCGTCGCAGTTATTCGACTTGGAGGGTTTTCGCTGGAGTTGGCGCCGGGCTAGGAGCCGGCCGGTTTAAACAGCTTCATATAGGCTTGTTGTTCCGACGGCGGCGTCGTCAGCGCTTCCAGATTATCCAGGACGTGGCGTGGCGACTTCATCCCGACCAGCGCGACGTCGATACCAGGGGTGGAGCGGACGAATTGCAGCGCCCGCTGAGCGTCCGTGCGCAACCCAGCCATGGCGTCGCGTACCAGTGGCGGCAGGTTGACGGCCAGCCGTCCTTGCATCAGTGAGGCGCTGGCCCACACCACCACTCCCAGTTCACCAGCCGCTTCCAACAGCGTCACCGGCTGTGAATGGCCAGGCAGCGACTGGTTGGCCAAAGTCAGGGCTTCGGGCGCGGCCAGCGAGAAGGGCAACTGGATGACCTTGAAGTGATGCGCCTGGCCGGCCACCTCGCGAGCCAGACCGACCAACTCGGCCAGAGAGAGGTAGTCCCGGTTGCGCGAGGCGGTGCGATAGCCGCTCCAGGTCGCGGTACCGTACACGCTTAAACGGCCGGCGCTCACCTGCTGCTCCAGCATTTCGAAGGCCGCTCTCATCCGGCGCAAAAACTCAGGCCGAGGGACTTCATTGAGCTGGGTCTCGGGATTGTGCAGGAAGTAGACGTCCACCGTCTCCAAGCCCAAGTTGGTTCGACTCCAGTCCATCATCGCGGCCAGATAGGCAGGATTGAGACAATGGGAATTGTCGACCAGCTCGGCGGGCGGGATCAGACCATTGGCGATGTAATGCTGCTCGAACCAGGCACTGGGGTCGGCCGGCATCTGTCCATCAAAGGTGATGTACCCGCCCTTGGTTGCGACGATTATCGCCTCGCGTTCCACCTTCCCCTCGCCCACGAGCTGTGCGATTGCCGCTCCCAGCGCTCGTTCGCTGCGCTGAAAGCGATAGTTGACGGCAGTGTCCAAGACATTGATCCCGCGGCTGAGCGCCAGTTGGGCGGACTGGCGGTACAGCTCATCGGTGGCGCTATCCATCTCGCCCAGGTAAGTGCCCAGCCCCACGGAGCTGGCTTGCAGCCCGAGCATTGGGCGGAAATTGCCCGGTAAATTGGCAAAACGCGCCGCGTAGTCGGCGGTGCCTTGCGCAGTCGCTCTTCCGCTAATCATTTGCATATCCCTATCCGGGAGCGGTCTTTGAAACCGCGGCCAGTAAAGTTGACTCAGCGCTCGCCTACGCCACGTGCCGAGCCGGGCGCCGGTTTGAGGCTCGGATCGTACAGGACCTGAATCACCACGCCGTCGGGGTCGCGCAGATAGAACGAGGAGGTCCCGTCGCGATGGTGGCGCAGGGGATGGACGATGGGAAGCCCTTGGTTCTGAGCCCAGGCAAAATCAGCTTCCAGGCGAGCCAGATCGAGCACAAAAAAACCGATGTGATCGAGCTGGGGCTGCGCTGTATCCGCGGCGGTCGGCGCGCGATGGAGCGCCAGGATGTCGCATCCCGAGCTCAAATAAGCGTTATCGGGGTCGGGCTGCCAAGTCACGCTCATACCGAAAGTTTCGCAATAAAACTGTTTGCTGCGTGCCAAGTCCGCAACTTGCAGCGCGACGTGACGCAAACCCAAGGTCTCGATCATGTTACCTGCTCCGCGTGGCGATGCCGCCGAGATAGACCACGATGCCAACTATTTTTTACCGAGGCTGGGCCGCGCATGCCAGCCACGCCTGTCAGCCGATTCAAAAGGGCCGCCCGCACAAGCCGGTCCACGTTGACAGGGTACCCCAGCCCGCATAGAATAAAACGGTATCCCAAAATTGCGAGTGACCGGCCTTGAGTAGAGCTGCCGTAGGGGTTTTGCGTCCCGATGGAACAAGATGAGAGAGCGCCCGATGATGCGCCGAGATAAAACCAATTATGTCATCCAATCGGTGGCTCATTCTCTGGACGTGTTGGAACAGTTTTCCAACGAAGTCGACGAGCTGGGAGTGACCGAGCTGTCCAAGCGGCTGAAGTTGCATAAGAACAACGTGTTTCGGTTGTTGGCGACCTTGGAGGCGCGCGGCTATATCGAGCAGAATAAGGCGACGGAAAACTATCGTCTCGGTATCCGCTGTTTGAACCTCGGTCGCTGGTATATCAACCACATGGGATTGGTACGGCAGGCCCGTCCGATCCTGGCCGAGCTTTCGAGAAAATGTCGGGAGAGCGCCTTCGTCGGTATCATCCGGCGCGAGGGGGTGGTGCCCTTGGAAGCGGCCGAACCCGAGGATCGTCACGTCAAGATTACCTTGCCCATTGGTGAGTGTCTGCCCCTGTATTGCACCGCCGCGGGGAAGGTTTACCTGGCCTTTGCCCCCGAGGACGAGCTGACCGCCACGATGCCGGCGCAATTGCCCAGCCATACGGCGCGCACGCTTCGTGACCGCCAAACGCTGATCGAGCAACTTCAGACCATGGCCGCCCAGGGCTATGCCGTCGATTGGGGGGAATACATGGAGGATGTCTGCTCGGTAGCAGTTCCGATTCGGGACTACACCCGTTCGGTGGTTGGTTCGCTGGCCGTGGCCGGCCCGGCCTACCGCTTGTCCGAGGAGCGTATAAGCGCCGAAATCGTGCCGGCGATTGTGGGCGCGGGCGGGGAGCTGTCCGAACGGCTGGGTTATAAGGAGTGAGGGTGGGCGGGGCTATGCTCCGCGGGCGCTTTCGCGAAAAGCGCGCGCCCGCTAACTTGATTGGCGATTGGAAGAGGCTCGAAGCAAGGGTGAAACGGTGAAAATCCTGGTGCCGCTCAAGCGGGTTCCCGATCCCGCAACGACCATTAGTGTGCGACCCGACGGCTCGGGGATTGTCACCGAAAACATCAAGTGGGTGGTCAATCCGTTCGACGAAATCGCGATCGAGGAAGGGTTGCGAATCAAGGAGCGTGCGGGGAATGGCGAGGTGCTTCTGCTGGCTATCGGAACCAGCGCCTGGCAGGAGCAACTGCGCACCGGCCTGGCGATGGGCGCCGACCGTGCCAAGCTTATCCTCACCGACCAGGCCCTGGAGCCGCTCACCATCGCTCGGTTGATCGCGGCGGTAGTCGAGCAAGAGCATCCTGACCTCGTCATTACCGGCAAACAGGCGATCGACGACGACGCCAACCAGACCGGTCAGATGTTGGCCGAACTGCTGGGTTGGCCACAGGCTACTTTTGCGTCCAAGATCGAACTGATGGACGGGCGCTGCACGGTGACGCGTGAAGTAGATGGCGGCCTGGAGCAGGTCGGTTTTTCCCTGCCCGCAGTGATCACGACCGATCTGCGACTCAATACGCCGCGCTACGCTTCCCTGCCAGGAATCATGAAGGCGCGGCGCAAGGAGCTGCAGGAGGTCGCGGCGAGCACTTTAGGAGTGGATCTGACGCCGCGCCTTCGGATCAAACGCCTGAGCGCTCCGGCCAAACGCCAAGCCGGCCGCAAAGTTGAGTCGGTCCAGGAATTGGTCAGGCTACTGCACGGCGAAGCCAAGCTTATCTGATTAAAACGCTTCTGATTGGTTTTCCACAGGAAGTTACTCCTATGGGCAATGTCGTAGTTTTTGCCGAGCATCATCAAGGCCAATTTCCCAAATCGACTTTGGTAGCGTTGCGGGCGGGAGCGATTCTTGCCGAGCGCACCGGTAGCCAATGCCTGGCCGCGGTTTTAGGCGAGGATAGCACGGCGCTGGCCGCGGCCCTGACTGACTACGGCTGCGCCAAGGTGCTGGTGGTGGAACATCCCGCGCTCAAAAATTATCTTGCCGATGCCTATGCGCAAGCCCTTGCCGCGCTGGCCGAGCAGGTCGAAGCCGAGTACCTGCTGGCGACCGCGACCGCGCGCGGCAAGGATCTGATGCCGCGGCTAGCGGCGCGCCTGAATGCGCCGATGGCCTCCGAAATCGTGACGATTGAAGCTGACGGCAGCTTGGTTCGCCCGATGTATGCCGGCAATGTCTTGGCCGCGATCGAGCTGGATGGCCCGCGCAAAGTGGCCACCGTGCGCGCGACCGCCTTCGATCCGGCGCAGCCGGACGCGGCTGCCGCGCCGATCGAAAACGTGGCGGTGGAACTCAAGGCCGAGCAATTGAAGATGGAGTTTATCGGCTTCAACCCGACCAAAAACGATCGCCCGCAACTCACCGAGGCGCGGATCGTCGTGTCGGGCGGGCGCGGCTTGCGCTCGGGCGAGAATTTCAAGTTGGTGTTGGAGCCGCTGGTTGACGCCCTGGGCGCCGCGATGGGGGCCAGCCGCGCGGCGGTGGATGCCGGGTTCGTGCCTAACGATCTTCAAGTCGGACAGACCGGCAAAGTGGTGGCACCCGATCTCTATCTGGCGGTAGGCATCTCCGGCGCTATCCAGCATTTGGCCGGAATGAAGGATTCCAAGGTAATCGCGGCGATCAACAAGGATCCCGAGGCTCCTATTTTCAACGTCGCGGATTACGGACTGGTCGCCGACCTGTTTACCGCGGTGCCCGAGCTGACCCAGGAAGTGAGCAAGCTCAAGCAGGGTTGATGCTCTCCGCCCCGCCGGCCCGCAATACGTTTCGCCCTACGGGGCGAGCTTGAATTCATTCAATATCAGCACACTCATGAAGGGTAGCTCGGTCAGGTGATCGACCGGTGAAGCGCCCGAGGTCAGGCCCGAGCTGAGATAGTCCACGCCCAATCCGCTCGCCACCAGAAAGTTATCGTTGGTGACCAGCTCTTCCTTGTAAGGTCCCGAGGGATTCTGCTGTGTGAAATAGGTGAAGGCGACGTCGGAATTCTTGCGGGTCACGACCGAGTCTTCCTGCAGCGAGGCCAGGGTAATCGGCGTGGTCGGGGTGAACTGATAGGTGTCAGCGCTCACCACCTGCCGGTAAAGCGGGTTGCCAGGGTCTCGATTTTGCAGCGCCGTGGCATAGGCCTTGGTCAGCAGCGGGGTAATCGCGTTGGCGCTCGTGCTCCAGCCGGTCTGGGTTGCCAGAGCGTAGCTGAGCAGAGCCACCGTCTGATTGTAGCCGGAAGTTTGTGGGGCGGTGAAATAAAGCCCGTCCAGGTTATTGCTGGCGCCGCAGGCGCTGGTACTCCCAGGGCAGTTGTAAAAATTGCTGGCGAGAATCGCGGCGGGCGAAATCCCCGAATAGGCGGAGAAGCTCAGCACCAGGTATGCGCTGAGATAAGGCTTGCTCAGGGCCGAGACCGTGGGATTTAGCGAGTACCAGTTGTTGTTGGTCGTGCTGATGTTATCGAACAGATAGGGCAGACCAGTGCCCGAAAGATCGAAGAAACCCGACAACGGTACCGTTTTGCGCAGGGTTACGTTCAGCGCCGAAGCATATAGCGGATTGTTCTGCATCATATGCTCGGCTTGCAGCGCATAAGCCCCACCCTCCGAATAGCCGCTGAGGTAAAACGGCAGGGTGCCGCTTACGTCGAAGGCGTGGCTCAGGTAGGCCCGTGCCGCCTTGACCATCGCCAACCCGCTCTGCGCGTTGGTTTGCGGGTAGGTCACGTAGGGATGGACGTGCGCGGTATCGTCGCCCAACCCGATATAATCGGGCATCACCACCACGTATCCCTGCGAGGCCCAAGTCGCGGCCAGCATCGCGCCATCGGTGTAATTGCTGGTGTTACTAAGCGCAGTGAAGTTGGAAGGCACGGCGCTGCGATCCACGGTGGTGCCGTGGAAATAGAGGATCAGCCCCTTGAGCGAGGAGGGGTTGACGTTGGGCACCAGGACTCCGCCCGACACTTGCAACGCGGTCTGATCGACGTTGATCGCGATGTAATCGATCTTGGCGGCAGTAATGGTGCTGATCCCGAGCGAGTTCTTGCCGATCGGATCGGCCGCCAAATCAAAATTGCCGAACTGCGCGGTATTGAGATTGTTCTCGTTGGTCGTGCAATCCTGCCCATCCAGCCCGCCGCAAATAACTCCCGTATAGAAGCTGTCCAGGCCAGTCGTGGTTCCGGCGGTCAGCGTCGGATAGTTGACCACGACTTGCGTGCCCAGCAGCAAGCCTTCGTTCTTGCTGGTATTGAAGGGGGCGGGCGGTGCTGGCGGGGGCGGGGGCGGCGGCGCCGAGCTGCTGCTGCCGCCGCAGCCGGCCGCTAGCACCAGCAAGCAGGCCAGCGGCAACCACCCCAATCCAGGCAAACTCCGACGGCGAGTGACAACCCCATCTGTCTTCATCGAAAAACCACAACTCCGAGGTCCGATTAGATGGGGAATATATACAGCTCTAAATCGGGCAGGGCAAATTGTGAGCTAAATAAGATTATATTGGGAAGCAACGGTTCACGGTTGAGCAGCAATCCGAGGCCCCGCGTCCGCTGGGGCCCTTGCTTGTCCGGGTGCCAGCTTGATAGGGCAATGCGATGCATCAGGTGACCCGCCAGATTTTATGGAATGTTCCCGTTTCCTTCATCGTCGCGATGTACCTCCTCTTGGCCGCGTTGATGGTGGCCTTCGTCTACGCCGGCGCTTACTGGTATCGCCGTATCAGCCTGGGGACCAGCGTCGCACCGCGCACCGATCAACCAAGCCGGCGACTGTGGCTGGCCTTGCGCGAGGGTGTCGGGCAAGGCGCGGTGGTACGCGAGTCCTGGGGCTGGATCCATTATGGGATGATCGTTGGCTTCGTGGGGCTGGCCTGTGGCACCACGATTGTTCTGATCAACAGCGACGTGCGGCTGTTTTTCGGCCTTTTTGGTCTGTCTTTCTATTTCTATTACGGCGAGTTCTACCTGGTGTTCAAGGCCTTCATGGACACCTTCTTTCTGATGGTGCTTGGGGCCGTGTTAGCCGCTGGTGCGCGCCGATTTTTGATTCGTCCCCGTTTGCTCGATCAGCCGCCCGCCGATCGCATGCTGGATAATCTGGAAAACCGCCTGGGCTACTGGTATCCGCTCTTGATGCTGGGGCTGGTGATCGTTACCGGCCTGATGCTGGAAGGGGCGCGCATCAACGCCACCCATCCGCGCTTTACCGAATGGGCTTATCTGGGGCGGAATATCGGCGCGCTCGAAGGCAGGCTGGGCGCGGGCGCGGGATTTCATCGCTGGCTGTGGCTGATTCACATGCTGCTGGTGTATGGACTGCTGTTCGCCTTTCCCTTCTCCAAGCTGCGCCACTTCGTCTTCGGCCCGATCAATATCTATTTGCGCAATCTGGGACCGCGCGGCCGCCTGGCGCCAATTGTCGATTTCGAGAGTGTCGACAGTTTCGGGGTCTCGCGCGTCGAGCAGTATTCCAAGAAGCAGTTGCTCGACATGGCCGCCTGCCTGGAATGCGGCCGCTGCACAATCAATTGTCCTACCGCGACCACCGGCAAAGCGCTCAATCCCAAAAATCTGGTGATCGCCCAACGCGAGCATTTGCTGGCGGTCGCGCCGGCGCTGCTCGGCGGCGCTGCCCCGGACAGCGTGCCGCGGGCCGATCTGATCACGCAAGTAGCCACCGAGCCGGCGATTTGGGATTGCACCAACTGCGGCTGGTGCGAAGAGGGCTGTCCGGTGGGGATCGAGCACATTCAGCGCATTGTCGATATGCGCCGCCATCTAGTGCTGATGGAAAGCCGCTTTCCCAGCGAAGCCACCGGCGCTTTTCGCGGGATCGAAGTGCAAGGCAACCCTTGGGGCCTGGCTCAGGAAAAGCGCGCCGATTGGGCGGCCGACCTGGAAGTGCCGCAGATGGCCGAGGTCAGCGATCCGGCGGCGCTGGAAGTGTTGTACTGGGTCGGCTGCGCGGGCTCCTATGACGAGCGCAACCAGCGCGTCTCGCGCGCTTTCGCCAGCGTGATGAAACAAGCGGGGGTGCGCTTCGCGATCCTGGGCAGCGAGGAGTCCTGCACCGGCGATCCGGCGCGTCGCCTGGGTAACGAATACCTTTACGCCACCATCGCTCGGCAAAACCTGGAGACCATCAATCGCTACCGTCCGGCGCGCATCGTGACTCAATGCCCGCATTGCTATCACAACCTCAAAAAGGAATATCCCGACTTCGGGCCGGTAAGCTATGAAGTCGTGCACGAGGCCGAGTTCATCGCCGAACTAGTCGCGGCCCAGCGGCTTAAGCCCACGCGGGCAACGACCGGGCGCGTCACCTACCACGATCCATGTTTCATGGCCCGCCACGATCGCAAATGGACCGGGGCGCGGGCGGTGCTGGCTTCGCTTCCCGGCAGCGAGCAGGCCGAAGTCGCAAACTCCCGCAATCGTACTTATTGCTGCGGTGCGGGGGGCGGTTGTTTTTGGAAGGAAGAATCAGGCCCCCATCGCATCAATGCGGCCCGCTTGCAACAACTGCAGGCCGGCCAGCCCGAGACCATCGCCACCGGCTGCCCGTTTTGCATGACAATGCTGACCGATGCCGTCAAAGCGCAGGGTTTGGAGGAAAAACTGCACGTGCGGGATCTAGCGGAATTGGTCGCCCAGGCCAGCGAATCGACGGACCCGCGCTAAGGTCCGCCGACCGCGCTCCCCACAGCGCGTGCGTTGACCATGCCCGCGCTTGCGCGGCAGGAGCGGGTTCAATCGCTCCTGCCGGCCTTGCGGTTCAGAGCTGAGCGGCCACGCCATCATTGCTCCAGCCCGGGGTATTATGCTCGCGAGAAGCGGCCTCGCGCCGGGGCGATAAGGGCGCGCGCAGGCTGCCGCTTTGGCGGCGAACCCGCCGCCGCTCCAGGGCTCGGCGCAGGGCTCCGGCGTCGATGTTAAGGGCTTCGCATAAAGTCTCGTATGCGAACAGGCCGACCTTGTTCCGGGCGTTAATCCAGCTCTGCGCTTCATAGAAGAGCACCCGCTGTTTGCGTGAGCGGGCATTCATGTTCTTGAGGTAACACTCGACCGCGTCTTCGAGCACCGCGAACATCAGCTTGCGCTCCCCCTCCAGCAGGTAGCGCCGTTTGAGCATTTCATAAAACTGCGCGGGCAGCAGGGTGTCGGGCTCAAACCTGCCGGGCAGCGATTCTTCCAATCGATCGATGATCTCCATCTCGTCCTCCCGCTCCGGCACTCGCAGGCCGGTTCACTGATGCGATCCACGCTAGCCCCAACCGGCCGCGTGACGAACACCAAGCGGCTAGGAATTTGCGGAGAAAAAACGAGTAACCAAGGGTATCCGAAAGCGAGTACGCTGGCGTGCGATCAACGACGGGGAGGCGTGGCGACCGGCAGCACGCCCGAGCGAATCGCGTACAGGGTCAGGCTGGCGGCGTTGTGCACATCGAGCTTGCGCATGATGCGGCGGCGATGGGTCTCCACTGTGCTGGGCGCCAGATGCAGTTCGTTGGCCAGCTCCTTGGTGGTCTTGCCGCGCGCGATGCCATGCAGAACCTGGCGCTCGCGCGGTGTGAGCGGATCGGGTTGGCGCGTGCTGGGGTCGCGATAGCCGGCGGCCAGCATCGAAGCGATGCGCGGACTGAAAAAGCTTTCTCCCGCCGCAACTTCGTGCACGCCGCGCACCAGGTCTTCCTCGATCGCGTCTTTGAGCAGATAGCCCGAGGCGCCCGCCTCCAGGGCGCGTCGCACGAATTCCGCCTCGGTATGGATGCTCAGCATCAGGATGCGGGTGCGCGGCGCCAAGCGGCGCACTTCGCGCGCCACTTCCACTCCGCTTGCGTCGGGCAAAGCCACATCGATGATAGCGACGTCAGGCTGAGTGGCCTGAATTACCGCAAGCGCCTCGGCCCCAGTGCCAGCCTCGCCCGCGACCTCGATCTCGTGGCTATGCAGAATGTGGCCGAGGCCCTGCCGGATCAGGGTGTGGTCATCGACCAATACGACTCGGATCGCCATTGCTTCCTTAAATCCGCCGGCCGCGCGTGTCGGTAAATCGCAGCCTCCAAGCAATGCGCGAGCCTCCCGCGCGGTCTCCGATGCAAGGCCCGTTAAGTCGCTCAAGCTGCGATCGGTCGTGGCACCATACCATTGTTGGTAATCGAGCCCAAACGCTCGGTGCGCGCAGGCTCAAGTTTTTGAATAGGCGTCGCTGCCCATCTCCAGCGCGTCCAGTCCCGACCATTCCACCTCAGCCGCGACCCGGTTGCCGATGGTACGTTCGACTATCAAAAAAAACAGGAGGGCCAATGGGAATATGACCAGCGCATTGGTCGCCACTCCGATCGCTTGAGCCAGTAACTGGCCGCCATCGCCAAAGAGCAGTCCGCGCACCGGCCCGGCCACCCCGTTCCAACCCAGGCCGTAACTGCCGTCGGCGAAAAGCCCCAGGGCCAGCGCGCCCCACAACCCGCAACCGCCGTGCACGGCGATCGCGCCCACCGGATCGTCGACTCCCAGATGCAACTCCAGCGCGACTACCGTGCCCACCACGACCAAGCCCGCGATCAAGCCCACCAACAGCGCCGCCGGCGGCGAGACAAAGGCACAGGACGCGGTAATCGCAACCAGGCCGCCCAGCAGTCCGTTGCAGGCCAGGGCGACGTCGGGTTTGTGGAAACGATGCCAGGCAAACAACAGCGCCGTCAGTGCGCCGGCGGCACTGGCCAGCAAAGTGTTGACCGCGATAAGGGCGATGCGCGGGTCGCTGGCGGCCAAGGTCGATCCGCAATTGAAGCCGAACCAGCCGAAGGCCAGGACCAGGGTCCCCACCAGCGCCATCGGCAGGTTATGCCCGGGCATCGCTCCCACCACCCGATCGCGCTTGAAGCGCCCGATGCGCGGGCCCAGGACCAAGGTTCCGGCCAACGCGGTTACGCCGCCGGTCATGTGGACCACGGCCGAGCCGGCGAAATCCACTTGGCCGTGCCCCAGGCCGAAGTTGGTGCCCAACTGTGCCAGCCAGCCGCCGCCCCACACCCAGTTGCCATACAGCGGGTAAAGAAACATCGACATGTACAGGCCGTAAATGGCGAAGGCGGAAAACTTCCAGCGCTCGGCCATCGCCCCGGTGGGAATAGTGGCGGCAGTATCCATGAATACCACCGCGAATAGAAACATCGCCAGGCAGCCGGGGTCGCCCGCTACCCCCATCAAGGCAAACTTGCTCAGTCCCAGGAGGCCAAAGGGATGCGCAAGCAGGCTCAGGGTAAGCTCGCGATGGGGCAGGAGGCCGGTTTCCAGTGAAGGAAACCGGCTCACGCCGCCCATCAGCACGGCATAGCCGGTGAAGAAGAAGCCGACGATCCCGATCGGATAGATGATCAGGTTCATCGCCATGGTGTGGAGCGCGTTTTTGGCCCGCGTGAAGCCGGTCTCCAGCATCGCGAAACCCACCTGCATGAACATCACCAGGAAGCCGGCGATCAGCACCCAGGCCATGTTCATGCCGAGCGCCGGATTAGGCGGCGTGCCGGGGGCGGCGTGCGCCGGCGCCGCCCAGATCAGGAGGACAGCGGTCAATCCCAATCCGACAGCGCGCGCGCTCATCGGGTTTGCCCCCGAAAGGAACTTTGGGGATGGAGCGGGGCGGCCGGATAGCGCCGCGCCAGCCACACCAGCAAGCCCAAAACGGCGGCCAGGGAAACAAAAAACAGGGTGGTCATAAGATAGCTCTTCAGGCGCCGCCAATCGGCGCGGGGATGCAGTCGGGTGGCCCTTCCGGTAACGCCAACCTGCTCGGGATGTGCCAGTTCCGCCAGCATTTGGGCGGCGCTGGAATAGCGGTTGCGCGGCAGGCGTTCGATCGCATGCAAAACGATCTCTTCCAGCTTGGGATCGAGCTCGGGGTTCCAACGGCTGGGCGGCTGTGGATCCTCGCCGCTCTTGGCCTTCATCACCGCGTACACGTTGGGGCCGCTGTACGGCAAATGGCCGGTGAGCATCTCATACAGAATGGTGCCCAGGGCGTACAGATCGGTGCGGGCGTCGCCCCGCCGCCCGCTGATCTGCTCCGGGGCCATGTAATCCGGAGTCCCGATTGTGCTGGACAAGCCGGCCCAGGTAAGCCGGCGCGCGCTTTCATCCAAGGCGATGCCGAAGTCCATGATCTTTATTCGCCCCTGCTCGTCGATCAGCAGATTTTCGGGCTTCAGATCGCGATGCACCACGCCCTGGCTATGCATGTAGACCAACGCCTCGGCTAGCTGGCGCGCGTAGTCCAAGGCCCGCTCGATCGCCAGCGGCCGGCCGCCTCGCAAGAGCGCGCGCAGGGCCTGTCCCTCGACGTACTCCATCGCGATGTACATCCGGCTTTGATGCCTGGGCGTGAGGACCCGAATGATATTGGGATGATGCAAGCGCTGGCCGATCGCTTCCTCGCGGCGGAAACGCTCGTAGAAGACCACGTCGGATTCGAACTGGGGATAGGGAACTTTGAGCGCGACCGTCTCGCCGCTGTCCACGTCGATCGCCTTCAGGATCGATGCCATCCCGCTGCGGGCGATAAGCTCGGTTATCCGATACTGGTCCAGTTGCTGACCAACGCTGACCTCGCGCACCACTGGTCGGCCTAAACCTCAATCCGCGCGCACGCTACCATCGGCCCGCCGCCGCGGTCAACCGGGCCGCTCCCACAGCCCTCGCAGGCGCGCCCAAAAGCCGGTCGGTGCCGTGTTGGCGCATCCCTTATGGACGGCCAGCACGGCGGCGGTGACGTTGTCGGCCGCGCCACGCAGATTGGCCTGCTCGATCAGACGGCGGCAGGCCGGTAGCGGCGCCAGGCCGCGGATGAGCTGGCTCAAGTCGCGCTCGGACAAGGTGCCGTGCAAGCCGTCGCTGCACAGCAGCACCTGATCGCCGCCGGCCAGCGGGATTGTCAGCCGATCGATGGAGACAATCAGCTCGTGCCCCAGGCATCGGCTGAGCGCGTTGCGCTCGGGATGCAGGCGCGCTTCCTGCGCGCTGATCAGCCCCAGCCGCACCCGCTCGCCGATCATGGTGTGGTCCTTGGTCAGTTGGCGGATTTTGCCGCCGCGAACCAGATAGAGCCGGCAGTCACCCACGTGGGCTGCGTAGAGCATGCCCTCGCAGAACACGGCGGCGGTCACGGTGGTGGCCATGCGGCCCAGTTCTGGCACAGTCAGGCGGCGGTTGTAGATTTCGATATTGGCGCGCTGCACCGCGCGCAGCAGGCGCTTGGGCACCGCCACCCGCGGATCGCTTTCGCGATAAGCCGCCAAGCTGATTTCCACCGCCATCTGGCTGGCGATCTCACCGCCTTCGTAACCGCCTACTCCGTCGGCCACTATTATCAAACACTCCGCCGCTCCCGCCTGCCATACCCCGCAGGCATCTTCGTTGTTCGGCCGATCGGTGCCGATATCGGTAAGCGCGGCCAGCTCGAAGTGGGCTGGGTCTGCTTGCGGGTTCAGCGCTTTTCCTCCCTCCCCGACCATCGCCTAGGCGAGCGAGGCGGGCCGCGTCAAGCGCGGTCCGCCCCATGAAATGCGGCCAAGCCGCGCTTAGGCGGATTTCGCCATCACCAGGGTCGATCGCCCTTTCTTCTTGGAATTGCGCAGGAAATAGAAGGCGCCATAGATGCCCCAGATTAACGCAATTGCCACCGCCATCAACGGCTCCTTGACGCTGCCCAGCCCCTCGATCGGGCCGATGATGTAGAAGGCCATGCAGGCAAAGTTGGCCAGGGCACCGAAGATCGGAATGACCATGTGTTTGAGCCCGTTGAACTCGTGATGCTCGCGGAAGGCGACAATACAGATCACGTTGGTCAGGCCATAGAGGACGAACGTGCCGAAGTTGGAGACCAAAGTGACGAGCGCCAGGCCGTTGGGGAGCGAGGAGAGCGAGGCGTTGGAACTCATCCCTATCGCGTACCACAAGTTGTGGGGCAGAGTCGCGATGGTCTTATCGTCGGGCGCCGAGCCCCCGGCGAAGTAATACAGCGCGGCATAAGCGCCCAGCACCGCCGAGATCGTAGCCAGAGTCCAGATCGCGCGATGGGGGGTGAGGTTTTCGCCATGCAGCAGCCCAAAGTGTTCGGGTACTTCTTCGTCCCGGCCCATCGCATAGGTCACGCGGGCACCGGTGTTGATGCAGCTCAGCGTGGTGCCGATCAAGGCCAGGAACACGGTGATCGCCTCGATGAACATGAAGGCCTGCCCGTGGCCGCCCAGCAGGGTGTTGCCTATGATCGTCATCATGTCGCCGATTGGCGCGGCCGAACCCTTGGCGTCGTTGAGGCTGTAAAGGCTGTTCATGAAATAGTTGGCGGCAAAGTACTCGATCAGGTAGCAGAACAGTCCCTGAATGGTAAGTGACAGCAATACGCCGCGCGGGATGTCGCGCTTAGGGTTGACCGCTTCTTCGCCCAGCGAGGTCACCGATTCGAAACCGACCAGCAAAAATATCGCAATCGTCGCCTGCAGCATCACCCAATTGAAGTTATGCGGGGCGATAACCGACAACGCGCTGGGATGGGCCGGCGCATTTCCGCTCAAGGCGTAATGCAGCACCTTGGTGCTACCGTCCAACGCCATCCCGGTTGCGCCGTCGGGATGGCCGACCCTGTAAGCGATGGCCAAGGCCGAGAAGATCAGTAGGGCGGTGATTTGGATCGCGTTGATCGCGATCGCTACGTTGGTCGAGCCCGACACTCCACGATAGGCGATATAGGCGACCACGTAGGCGAAGATGATCGCAATCAGGGCCATGAACACCGGGCCCGGAATCGCCGCGTTGATCGAGCTGGGTATAACATTGCCGACGATATATCCGGCCATGATACCCATCGTGGCGACCATCGCTCCCGGATAGACCCAATAGTAGAGATGAGAGGCCCACCCGATCACGAATTTAGCGATGCGCGCGAACTTGTAGGCGTGAGTCTTGTTAAGGAACGCCTGTTCGGCGAACAGATAGGAACTGCCCGCGCCAGGATAGAGCTTGGCCAACTCCGAATAGGAGATCGCCGTTGCGTATGCCAGGAGCAGGGCCGCGAAGATACCGGCCCACATCGCCATGCCCGAGGGAAACGAATAGCCCGCCTGGACCACGAACGTGATCCACAGGAAGGCCCCCGGTGCGATCAAGGCCATGGCGTTGACCGTGACCCCGGTTAACCCCAGCGTGGGTACCATCTTAGCGTCGGACTTGTCGGCCATCCCTAACCTCCCTGTTGGCACGCCCTGTCGAGCGGCGGCATCAGGAAGGCATTGGCAAGAAGGATGCCCGCCATTGCAGCTTGCAATGGCGTTCGTGCGCCCGGAGGCTCTGCCCACGGCGCAAGCACACGCCCGCGGGATAATCACACCCCAATCGGTCTGTGCGTTTGTAGCGACGGCTCGCGAGCCGCCCGTTTCCCGGCCGAGGGCGGCCGAGACGTTCACCAACGGTCCCCTGTGAGTTGCCGATTACGGCTTGGGGGGCAATCTTTCACCGCGATCGTTTCGCTTGGCGTTTTGAATTTTCGCGCGCGGGCCCGGGCCCGACGCGCCCGCCTCAGATCGCGGCTGTTACTTCCTGGGACTTGTCGATGGGAGTAATCACGCCGGGGACCGCACGAGATGTTTGGACACGGCTCGCGATCCTCGCCGGCTCATCGTGACAGGAAAGGACGATGGACCACCGGAAAGATTCGCAGGGCTTTAGGATGACGCGCGGCTCGCTGTGAAGCTATTCACGGCAGCCCACGCTAGCGTCGCTTGTTGATGATCAGGCGTAGATTGCGTCGATCGCTCGCGCGCCTTGGCGCGACGGGCCGCTTGGGCGGATTCTTTCCTCGACCGTGGCCGCCATCGCGCCGCCAGCGTGCGTAAAGCTGGCCGCCGATCAGCAGCAGGACCAAGACTACGGTGGCTTCCAGTCCCATCACCACCTCCCGCGCGCGCATCGGAACCAGCGGCTGAGGACTGACCGCTCGCGTTGTCGGGGTTGCTGAGCTCGCCGAATTCATCGGCGACACTACCAAGCCGCTGCGTGCCACTTCGCTGACCGAGGGCCCCGGCGACGGTACTGCCTCACTCACGCCGGTACTCCTACCGCTAACGTCAACAAGGCTATTTTGCCTGCCGCATGCGGACTTAGAAAGGCGGTAGTATCGTCATCGTAAAAGGTCAGGCCGCTGGCCCCGCGGCCCAAGCCGTAGGCAGCCAAATAGGCCCGTCCGGCGGCGATTCCAGCTCCGAGTTGGGCCGCGCGGTATCCGCGGTCGCCCAGTTGGGCGATTTTCCCCCAGGATCCCATCCAGATCAGCAACGCGGCGGCATCACCGCCTAAAGCCTGTTCCAAGCATAAATAGCGCGCTTGGTCGCGAAAGTCGCCGGCTTTGAGCAATTCAAGCTCGCCGCTCGAGGCTTCGTAATAATAGGCCCCCGGAGCTATCCCATCGACCTCATTGACGATCAGGTAGCTGGAACTTAGCGGCGGAAAATCGCTTCCAAGGTGGGCCGCGCCGGCGGCTAGAATCGCCCGTAACTCGGCCTGCGGCAGCCCCTCCAGTGAGAACACTCGGGTCGAGCCGCGGGCCGCGATGGTGGCGCCCAAACCGAGGCTAGGGAGATCGAAACGGGGTTGTGGCGACGTCGGTGCGATGGCACCGTTCACGGCCACCGCGCTTACCTCCTCCCGGGTCGCCAACTTCGACGCCTTGTGCATCGCAACCAAATCAGGATAGGTAACCTCTTGCAGCGACAGGGGCACGGTTTCCAATTCCAGCGGCTCGAGCGGTGGCGAGACCGGGGCCGCTTCGCCCATGCCTAGCCCGATCAGCGCCAACACCCCTTCGCGTTCGCCATCCACGCCCAGGAGTTGCTCCAGGTCGCGATCGACAAAATGGACCGAAAGCTGAACCGAAACCTCCTCGGCGGTAGCCGCGGCCTGTAGATTTGCGATTATCGTGCCGGCATCCCAGTAACAATAGCGATAGGCACGGGCGCGATACTTCCAGGTGCTGCGCCAGAACATCGCATTCAGAATGATTATGGCCTCAGCCTGTGCCAATCCCGGATGCATCGCGGCGGCGCGTGCGATGTATTGGCGCCAGTCGCCCCGGCGCAGCCCGCGCAGGGCCAGATCGGCGGGCGCGAAATGGTAAAGACCCGGCTCCAATTCTTCCTTCAGAGCACTGCCGCTGGCCAGATAAAGTTCTGTCGGGTAAAGCGCCCCGGCCGAAGCCGCCGCGCGGAAATGATAGACTTCCATCCCGACCCTGCGATAGTGGGTCAAGCCCGCGGCGCAATAAAGTATTCTGGTCAGCGCGGCGAGGTCCAGGTGATGGCCCGATTCAAGTTCGCGCTGCGCCAGAGTGGCCAGGACCGGACGGGTGGAAAGTCGTAAATCGCGCGGCAACGCCAGTCCGGCTTGGGGATAAATTTTGAAAGGAAAGGGCTTGTTTTCCCAATCCAAAACATGCCCGTCACCGCGTACGCTGGTGTACGAATGCGCGGTCAGTTCGTGATAGGCGCGCGCCGCGGCCGCCATCCGATCGGATGCCATCTGATCCCTCGCCCCCGTAGCATAGCACCAGCGCCGACCGGTGTACCGACCGCGGCTTGGGATAGGTCTCGCAATCAGCGGCCGCGCGGGGCGAGCTTGATGCCGATGGCGCGGAAGAAGCTGACCGGTAGCTCGGCCCCGAGCATGGCAAAAATCACATCGTTTTCCAGTTCGATCGGCTCCGCGCCGCCCGTTCCTACCCGCTCCAATACCACTCGCGCGGGCTCGATGGCCGCCACAGTCGTAGCCGGATAAAGCTTCACGCGGCCGCTGGCACGCAGTGCGGCTATCCGATCGGCATTGAGCGGAGTGACGTTGCTTAAGGCCGGCGAACGGAAGGAGTAGCTCACGGTGTTGCCAAATTTGGGGTCGGCCAGCGCCTGCGTCACTTCGGCTCCGCCGTTGCCGCCGCCCACCACCAGGATACGTTGACGGGTAAACTCGGCCGGCTCGATTAGATTGTAATGCACTCGCCCTGGGTTCTCCTCGCCCGGCAAGTTGAGGCGGCGCGGATTGCCTCTCACGCCGATCGCCAAAACCAGGAAGCGCGCCTGATAGTTGTTGCCACGGCGCGTACGCAGGCGGAAATAATCAGGCTCGGCCCGCACTTCCACCACTTCTTCGCGCTCGTTGATCAGCAACCCCATTTGTCCGATGATCTTTTCCCATTCCAGGATCAGTTGCTCGCGCGAATTGTCACCCTCCAGGAAGAAGGAGCCATACTCTTCCACCTCGATCGGGGTGGCTTGCACGAACTTGGCCCGCGGATAGGAGCGCAAGGTCGCCGCCGGGGTGAGCTTCTCTAAATTCAAGTATTTCAGCCCCACGCTCTTGGCGGTTGCCGTAGCGGCCAGCCCCGAGGGGCCGCAGCCGACAATCGCTACGTCATAAAGGTCGGGCTTGGGCGGTGGATTGAGATGGCGCAGGCGGGTTGCGATCGCTTGCACCACTTGCCGTCCCGAGCGCATCGCCAGATTGATCGAGGCGGTGCCGGCGGCCTCACCTACCACATAGAGGCGAGCCAGGTTGGTCTCGAAGGTATCGTCGATGACCGGAAACTGATGGCCGCGCTGGGGTGCGACACCGCTCTTCGCCGCCGCCTCGGGTGGGGTGGGCAGCGTGGCGATGTAACCTGCCAGCAGCAATGCGACCCCCAGTCCCGCCACCGCGCCCAGCCACCAGGGTTGCAGATGATGAGGATGCCAGACCAGCTTGATCAGCGGTGCCTGCGCCATCGCCAAAGTGGGCAGATTGACCGTGATTATGGCGCGCGGATGGAGGGGGAAGCGCGGCGCCGGCTTGGGAAAATCCCGCAGTGGCACCATCCCGTAGGTATGAAACAGGTGGCATTGGCCGCAGGCCACCACCCGCCGTTCCACAGGCGGCGCGCCCCACGCCATCGCATCCCAGGAATGAGCGGCCCGCGCCTGGTTCGCGCCACCGGGTGGCGCTTGATGGGCGTGGCAGCTAAAGCACTGGCTGACCGTCAGCGCCGCGCTGTCCTCGGGCTCTTTGCTGTTGCCCATCTGGGTGTGACAACCCTCGCAGGCGGTTTGCAAATGGCCGGCGGAATGGACAAAGACGGCGTTGAGATGGGCGGCCCTGACCTTGAAGGGCAGGGTGCGTGGCGCTACTCCCAAGGCGGCCGGCAAATCAAGGTCGCCGCCTTGCGGCTGGACGTGGCACTGCGAGCCCGCGCATCCGCTCCAGCGCAAGCTCATCTGCTCCGCCGCGCCTGGCGCTACCGGCTCGACCAAATGGCAGGATGTGCAGCTAAAGGGGCGTGGCGGCTGGGACGAGGCCAGCAGGACGCGATGCTCGATGTGGCTGAAGGGGTGGGCAAACATGTGATCGAAGCTCACCGGCCGAGTCAGGGTCGCGCTGCGATGCTGCGGGACGGCCTGGATGTCGTAGTGCTGATGGCAGAAGGTGCAGGCGAAGGCGGCGGTCGCCGCCACGTCTACCACGGCGCCCTGATGCTCGCTGTGGCAACTGAGGCAACTGAGCTGAGCCTCGAACAGCTTCAGCGGGTGGCCGGCGATCAGGCCGGTATCCTTATCGGTGGGATCGATCCGGGTGTGCTTGTTGGTGCTGCGTAGTTTGCCATGGCAGGCGATGCAACCGCTGTTGGTGGGACCGTGCCAGGGCTGATGGCAACTGCTGCAATCGCTATCCAACTGCGCGTGGTCGGCCAGTAACGCGCCGGGCTGGTAGCTGCGATGGGAAGCCAGCAGCATCGCTGCCAGCACGGTCAGCGCAAGGCCGCCGACTATCCATGACAAGCTGCGTTTCACAGGCCGTTGAAATACAGCACGCCGATCACGTGAAAGACGATCAGAACGAAGGTGGCAAGCGCCAACACAATATGAATGGCCAGCCAGCCACGGCTCAATCCAAGCTCGAAGCCATTTTGCTCCAAAGCCAGTTTGCGCTGGGCGATTTCCAGCAATTTGCCATAGACTTCCGCCTCCTTCGCCTGCTCCAGGCGTACCTGGCGCGCCCGCCGGTAGGCCGGTGGCTGGGCCGTGATACCGCGTGCGGTCGCCCACAACATCCGGCCCCAGCCCAGGTTGAAATTGAGCAGGGGACGGACATTGCGCAGATAGGCCTGGACCAGGGCCTCGGAATGGCCCAGCACGCTCTCTTCGGCCTCGACATACAATTGGTGCAGCCCTTTTTCGACATCCTCCAAGCGCACCTCGAATCCGGGCCGTTGCCGCATCCGGCCAGGCAAAAACTCCTGGATCAGCAGGCCGACGAAGCCGCTTGCCAGCAACAGCACAACCGTGAGCTCCAAAGAAAGTTCCAAAGGACTAGCGGGGCCGGACTCCAGATGCCACCAGAAGGGAAGGATCGCGCCCACGCCCACAGTCAAATGGCCTAGCCGCCAGGTCTCGAGCCGATCCATCAGATCCAGGCGGCGCGCCAGCGAGGGGGGCAAACGCGCGACCAGGCGCATGATTCGCACCGACAAACGCAAGCCGCGCTTGCGCAAACTGTAGAGCGCGGCGGCGGCGAACAGCAGCAGGGTGAGCAGGCCACTGCGATAGCTGCCCAGGTGCGCCGCTACCGCCGGGGTCAAAAAGTGAAGGACAACTACCACGAGCGCGCAGCCCAGGGTCCAGGTGGTGACCGAGGTTACCGTTACATGCCGCCGGCCGGCGCTTTGACCGATTCTCACGGCAAACGATTAATCGCGCCCGCCCCAGGCCTTGCGCACGCGCGCCCCCTCGCGCACCGCTCCGGTCCCCTCGAACAGCTCGGCCGGATCGATGCGCATCGCCGCGCCGGTAGGGCAGTTGTGCACGCACCCCATGAAGGGCAGGCCGTCGCACAGGTCGCACTTTATCGGAAAGCTGGCGGGGACGTGCGCCGGCGCTTGGGCCTGAGGCGCGGGCCCAGCCACCGCCCCCAGCATGCGACTCAACAGCCCCGGCTGACCGGCGCCGTGAGCGACCACCGGATAGGGTCTGAAGAAGGCCGGATCCTTCATGATTTTGGCCTTGCGGCCTTGTGCCCGATCGAAGGTGGGCGTATCCACCATCGCGATGTTGTCATAGGGACAGGCGATCGCACAGTTGCCGCAGCCGATACACTTCTCATACTCGAAGTAGATCTCGCCCTCGGGCCGCCGTTGGATGGTGCCGGTGGGACAACTGTTCATGCATTTGGGGTCGTCGCAATGACGGCAGGCGGCAGGGATCAGGTACTTGCCCAGTTGGATGCCAGTGCGGATGAGACGGCTCTTGCCGTGCAGCGCCTCGCACGCCTTGACGCAGTTGTCGCACTCCACGCACAAATCCAGATCCATCACCAGCAGCGCGTCGGACTGGATTACCCCGAGCTGGCCGCTTTTGGCCAGCAGCTCCGAGGTTTGCGGGGTGAGGCGGGCCTCCTGCTCGCGCCGGCTTGCGATTACCGCGCGGGCCTGCGTTTCGACCTGGGGAAAGCGCTGGCACAGTTCGAGGAAGTCCTCGCGCGCGACCTTGATCAGCTCGCATTTCCCGGCGGTCAAAACGCTGGCCGAGCGCGGGCCGTTGTCGAACAGAGCCATCTCGCCGAAAAAATCGCCGGAGCGCAGATAGGCGAGCACCCGCTTGCTGCCGTCGGGCTGCTCGCGCACCACCTGAACGAAACCGTCGCGCACGATATAAAGCGCATCGGCGGCCTCGCCTTGCATCAGCAGGGGCAGGCCGCGCAGTTCGTGGCGCGCGATCTCGCAGCGCGCCACCAGATGGTCGATCGCCTCGGGAGTGACCCCGGCGAACAAGTCCATCTCCGCCACCGTGGCCCGCACCGCCCGATCGCGATAGCGCTGCGCCAGGCGGGCGCGCGCCTGCGCGTTAACCTCCACATACTTAAGCTCATAGCGGGAGATTTCGAACAGGGTGCCGTCCTGTCTGCCGACGATATCCAGGGTCCGCGGTAGCCCGCCCATCGCGCCCAGCTCGCCGAAGAATTCACCCGCGCCCACGCTGCCGACCAGGACAGGTTGGCTATGGGGAACAGGATCGAGCAGGTCGACCACGCCGCTGAGCACGCAGCACAGGGTCAGTTCATACTCGCCCTTGCGGCCGATGACTTCACCGGCCCCAAAGCGGCGCAAGCGCAAGCCCGAATCGGGTTCGCTGCTGGCACGCAGCAAGGCCGCGCGTTGTTCGGCGCTGAAATCGGCGAACAGCGGATGACCTTGCAACTGCGCCCACAAGGCCAGCGAATCGGTGTTGTCCTGCGGCGCTTCAGACACAGCACCGGACTTAGCCTCAGCTTCGCCGCCCTGTCAACCGCGCTCAGAAGACGCCGCCGGAGGCGGCTTTGACCACCGCGATCTCCGCTGACGAAGCGGGCGCGGGCTTGCGCGCCAGGGCCGCGTCGATAATCGGCGCCAGTCGCGCCTGCCTGCTCGCGGCGCCTTCCAATTCGCGCTGCTTGAACTCGGGCATCACCTGGGCCGCAAACAGTTGCAGCGAGCGACAGATGTCTTGATGGCGGTTGTTACCGGCCTGCGAAACAAATGCCACTTGGTCCACACCGGCGGCTTCGTAGGCGCGCAGAGTGGCGCCGATTTCGTCAGGCGTACCGATGCAGGTGAAGCCCGGGGGCGTGGCCGCGGCCATGTTGGCGGCCTGCTTGAACTCGGCATATATGTCGGTGCGGCCGGGCTGATGCTGACCGAAGACATAGTAATGACCTAGGGCGTAGGCGAAGAAGCGAAAGCCCTCGCCGCCCATCATCCAGGCCTGACGCTGACTGTGGGCGCACATCATCGGCACCACGATCGCGATTTGAGGATTGACGGTGTAGCCGATGGGCTCGCATTCTCGCTCCAAAATTCGGTGATACTCATCTACCCACTGGCGCGCTTCTTCGGGGCTGATAAAGGCGAAGCTGAGCGCGCCCAGCCCCAGCCGCGCGGCACGCTTGATAGTCTCGCGCTCGGAGCAGGCCACCCATAACGGCGGATGAGGTTTTTGCAGCGGCTTGGGCACCAGGTTGCGCGCCGGCATCCGCAGATAAGCGCCCTGATGGCCGCTGAAGGGTTCCTCCACCATCAGGCGGCAGGCAACCCCCAGCCCTTCCTGCCACAGCGCCCGCTTATCGGCGCGTGCCAGGTTGAAGCCGCCCAGCTCTATCTCGGAGCTGGACTCGCCGCTGCCGAACTCCACCCGGCCGTGACTTATCAAGTCCAGCATCGCGATCCGCTCGGCCACCCGCGCGGGATGGTTATAAGCGGGGGCGGTCAGCACGACCCCGTGGCCCAGGCGAATGGTATGGGTGCGCTGGCTGCAGGCGGCCAAAAAAACCTCGGGCGCCGAACTGTGGGCATACTCCTCCAGGAAGTGATGCTCGACGGTCCAGACGTAATCGAAGCCGCAGCGGTCGGCCAGCTCGACCTGTTCCAAAGCCTGATCGAGCAGTTCCAGTTCGCCGTTGGCGCGCCACGGTCGAGGGTATTGCAACTCATAGAACAAGCCGAACTTCATCGCTTCCTCCGCGCGCTCGCGCGCCAAACTCCGAGTTTACGCCCGACGTCGTGATTGCCGCCAGCCTCTCTGCCAGAGATGGCCGCGGTGCTATCTTTGAGACCGGGCTTGTCGTAAATCTGCTTGAATACGGCATCCCCGACGCTCATGGCTGGCCATTGGGGGCTTGCCATCCCGAGTTATTTTCACGAGAGGAGCTGCGAGTGAGATCGTCCCATGATTCCGCTCTCGGAGCGGACAGGCTTAGAGTGAGAAAGTACCTGGGCCTGTTACAGCAAGACTTGAGCGCCGTCTATTCGCGCGATGTCCTGAAATGGCTGCTGATCGCGCCCATCATCGGAATCTTCACGGGAGTGGTGATAACCGGAGTGGCGGTGGCGATCCTCGATCGCGCCTGGGGCTTCTTTCTGCCCCGTCTGTATGCCCACCATTGGCTGATTATTCCGGTGGTGGCCGCGGGCTTCGTGGTCGCGGGCCTCATCATGCAGTATCTCACCGACAATCCCGACCTCCATTCCACCGAGGAGATCATCCGCTCCTATCACGAGCACCAAGGCGATATTAACCCGCGTCCGTTCTGGTTCAAGTTGGTCGCCGCCTTGTTCACCGTCGGTTTCGGTGGCAGCGCGGCACTGGAAGGACCGAGCATCTACGGCGGCGGTGCGATCGGCTCCTGGTTGTGGACCAGGTTGGGCCGGCTGGGACTGCGGCCCGAGGACCGCCGCATCATGCTGATTAGCGGCGCGGCCGCCGGGATGGCGGCGGTCTTTCGCGCCCCGCTGACCGGGCTGGTGTTTGCGTTGGAGATGCCCTTTCGCGACGACCTCGCGCATGAAGCCTTGCTGCCGGCCTTTATCGCCGCAGTGGTGGCTTACGCCACTTTGGTCGCGATGCTGGGTTCCCACCCGCTGTTCTACTTTGTCGGCACGATCCACTTCGCGGCGATGGATCTGGTCTGGGCGGCGCTGCTGGGCCTGATTTGCGGTCTGCTCGCGATGTGCTTCGCGATCCTCTTCCGCCGGGTGCGTAGTGCCGCCGTGCGCAGCCGCCTGCCCCACGCGCTCAAGATGCTGGCGGGTGGCCTGGCCACCGGCCTATGCGGCCTCATCTTCGTGTCGTTCTTCAGCCAACCGCTCATTCCGCTGGGGCCCGATTACGAGGTGGTGCGCGAGATGCTGGCCCGTCCCCACAGTTCCACCTGCCTGTTGGCCTTCTTCGTGCTCAAGGCCGCCGCGACCATCTTTACTCTGGGGGTGGGCGGGGTGAGCGCGGCCTTCGTACCGCTGCTGCTGTTAGGGGGAGCGGTGGGCAATATCTTCGGCCAAACCGTGCTCCACGCCGCCACGATCGATCTATTTGCCGCGGTTGGGATGGCCTCCTTCATCGCCGCCGCTTACAAAACCCCACTGGCGGCGGTGCTGTTCGTGGCCGAGACCACCGGCGGGATCGCCTTTCTCATTCCCAGCCTGATTGGCGCCGCCGTCGCCTACGCGGTCTCGGGGGAAGCCTCAGTCTCGGGCGATCAGCGGCTTCATCAGATGCCTCGACTGAGCGGTCCGACCGGGATCAAGGTCCGCGAGATCATGCAGCCGCAGGTCATCGGCGTCGAAGCCACCAGCACGGTGCGCGATTTCGTCGCTGGCATCGGCAGCGCCCAGCGCCATCCGGTTTATCCGGTCTTCGATCACGGGCGCGCGGTGGCGATCGTCTCCTGGTGGGAAGTCAGCCAGCTTCCGCCCGAGCGCTGGGATCGGACCGCGGTGGGCGAGGTGGCCCGCCACGAAATTTCAACCATCAATAAGGAAGCGGACTTGGGCGAGGCGGTCCGGATGCTGGCCCTGGAACGGCGCGATCGCCTGCTGCTGGTGCTCGATGGCAACGGTGCGCCGGTGGGTATCCTCACCAATGGCGACGTGTTGAACGCCCTGCACACCGGCGGTCTCAATCATCATTGAGCCGCGGAGCCGCGCCGCTTTAGCCGCCGCATCCCGGCGCACCCGGCTGGCGTTCCATCTGAAGCAGCGCGGTGAGGGCGGGTCCGCCCCAATGCCCCTGGTTGCGCAACTGCTCGCTGTTGCACAGATAGCCAGGTGCCAGCGCCGCCGCTTGCCGGTAACTGTCTCGCGCCCGATCGGGCATCCCCAGCCGCGCATAGCCGATGCTCATTCCGGCCAGGGAGTCGGGATTGTGCGGATCCAGCTTGGCCGCGGTTTGCCATTGATTCATCGCGCCGTTGATATTGCCGGTGTCGAACAGCACGTATCCCAGCACGTTGTGCACCACCACATTGTTCGGCCTGACTTGAGCCGCGTATTGCAATTCCTTGGCGGCGGCGTTGACCTCGCCGCTCTGATAATAGGCGATACCCAGGTTGACGTGGGCCGCGAAGTCGCGCGGGTCCAGCGCCAGCGCTTGTCGATACTGGTAGATGGCCTCGCGTAGGTCCCCCTGCCCGCGCAAGGCGACACCCAGATCGTTATGCGCCCCCGGATCGTTGGGAGCCAGCTTGAGCGCGGCGCGATATTCGTCGATCGCGCCGTTGAAGTCGCCGTTGGAGTCGAGCGCCCGGGCCAGCAGCCGATGGGTACGCGCCAAAGTCGGATCGATCGCCAGCGCCTGCCGATACTGGTCGATTGCGCCCAGCAGGTCGCCCTTGCGCTCCAGCAATACGCCCAGGTTGTTGTGCGCCTTGGCGTCGCGCGGGTTGTCCTGCAAGGCCAGGCGAAACTCGCTGGCGGCGGCATCCCAAGCGCCTTGCTGGGCGAGCAACACGCCGCGGTTGTAATGGGACTGGCTCACCGCCACCGTCCCCGGCGCGGCAGGCACTCCCCCGGGCGGTTGGCCCAGCCCCGAATTAGCGCCGGCCGGCGCCTGACCCAGGTTGGAGCCCTGGTCGGGGGGCAACATGGTGATTACCTCGCGCGGGCTGTTGCGAGCGCAACCGGCGGCGATAGTCAGCAGCAAGAGCAGGCTCGCGCCCGCGCTAATCTTCCAGATGGTAGCCGTTTTTTTGCAGCGCCTCCCTGAGCTCCGCGACATGGTTAGGACCGCGGGTTTCCACTTCTACCTGCACCCGGGCCGCGCCCAAAGCTACGTCGCGTTGATTGCGCTCATGATCGATCGCATGGATGTTGGCGCCCCGGCTGCCGATCAACGCCAGCACTCGGCTTAGTTCGCCGGGCCGATCGGCCAGCTTCAGGCTGAAGCGCCACAGCCGACCGCTTTTGACCAGCCCGTGGCCGATCATGCGGTCGAGCAGGTTGATATCGATATTGCCGCCGCTGACCACGATCACCACCCGTTTGCCGCGCAGCGCGGCGCCCAGCTTAAGCGCTCCGGCTAGCGCCGCGGCACCTGCCCCCTCGGCCAGCAGCTTCATCCGCTCAAGCAGCAGCAGGACCGCTTCGCCGATAGCGAAGTCGTCCACGCTGACGACTTCGCGCAGGCGTTCGCGCAATAACGCGTAGGGCAGCTCACCCAGCGTGCCGGTGGCCAAGCCGTCGGCGATGGTCTCCACCGGGCCGGGTACGCGGCTGGCGGCATGTCGCGCCAGGCTCAGCGATAGCTGAGGTGAGCCGGTGGCTTCCACCCCGATCACCTCGGCCGCCGGCGCCCGCGCGGCCAGCGCTTGCACGATCCCGGCGATAAGCCCGCCGCCGCCCACCGGCACCATCACCACGTCGGGAGCGATTTCGGCCGCGATTTCCAAGCCGATGCTGCCCTGGCCGGCGATCACCCAAGGGTCGTCATAAGCATCGATAAAGCTCGCCCCGCTGCTAGCCGCTATCGCTGCGGCTCGTTGGCGCGCGGCCTGATAATCAACCCCGTACAGCACCACTTCCTGGCCGTAACCGCGGGTCGCTTGGACCTTGGCAATCGAAGCGCTCTCGGGCATCACGATGGTGGCCTTGATTCCAGCTCGCGTGGCGGCGAAGGCAAGCGCTTGGCCATGGTTGCCGGCGGAAGCCGCGATTACTCCACGCTCAACTTGTTCCGGCTTCAGCGCGCGAAGCCGGTTATAGGCGCCACGAATTTTGAAGGAGCCGGTGGTTTGCAAATTTTCGGGCTTGATCCAGACCTCGGCCGCCAACATGCGTGACAGCGTCGTGCTCGGGATCAACGCGGTGGGTTTGATGATCTGACGCAGGCGCGCGGCTGCCGCCTCGATCGCCGCGATATCTACCTCCATCGCCATGCATCCGAAGGATGGGTTACAGGCTGGACGGCCCCGGTGCCCGATCTGCGATACATCCCAGGTCTCGACAACCTCAATGGCTGGGACGCTGGAAACGAAAAGGGGCGCATGGACCAAAACCGTCGTGCTCGAACTCGTAGCGTACGCAACTGCCGTCGGCGTAGTTCAAATCCAGCAGCAGGTAGCGAATTCCTTTGGGTTTGACTTGGTTGATTATCGCGCTCAGGCTGGCCTCGTCGCTGGTGGCGACGGCCACGATTTCCGCTTCTTGGGCGCCACTGGCCCGACAAAACTGGCGCGCGCGCTCGTCGCTGCTGAAGGCCAGCAGGCCCGCCCAAGGTGCCAGATTTTCCCGAAAGGCGACCAGCCCGCCGTTGCGATCGAGCAAAAAATAGAGTTCCGGCGATGCCGGTGCGCCCTTCATTCTCCCTCCACCTCGATCTGGCCAGCGCGAATCGCCTGCGCGCGCTGCCTGACCAGCGCCGGATAGGAATAATAAGCGGCGCCGTCGAGCCGCAAGAACGATTCCAAATCGATCCCCTCGAGATCCAACCGTCCGATCGCCGCGCGCGCCGTGGCGCCGTCCCCGGCCTGGCTGATGGCGTCATAGAGCTGGCGGCCGGCGGCGGATTGGAAATCCTCGCGCGCCAGCAGCCCGACTCCCTCCCGCCGGCCCTGCTCCAGGCATTTCAGCATGAAACGCAACGCCTTCAACTCGTGACGAAGCAAATCGACTTGCTTGAGCGGCTGAGCCATAGCCTCAAGCTTATCGTCGCGCCCTCGCCCTCTCAACCGGCTCGGGCCAGGGATAGCAGGGAGTAAGTTGCGGCGCTGCCCTCGGCAAAGCTGGCAGCCGATCAGCCGCGGCGTGCCCTTATGGATCGCTGGCGTGCAACCGATCCCGGGCGATCGCGCGGTTATGGCAGCGGGGGCGGCGGGGCGTCGGCGTCCAGAGTGCGCCAATCGGTGGTTGCCGGATAGCGAATCGCCAGCCCGCGCAACCGGCTCAAGTTGCAACTCTGCTCGCTTCCCACGCTCTTCTCGCCGCGCTGATGGCGGCGCACGGCTTCGAGCAGCGTGCGGCGCACCCGGATAATCACCACGTCGCTTGAGCCCAGGTATTCGCGCGTACGGTCGACAATCGGACCCATCGCTTCCTGCACCACGAAGTCTTCGTAGGCGAAGTTGCCGGGGATGCCGCTGAAATTGCCCTCTTTCATCGCGCGCCGGTCCTGGCGCCAGAGGTTATCCCACCCGCCCATGTCGGAGCAGAAATTATTCAGATCGCCCGAGCTGCCTTGAAGCACCCAGGGCAATTCCAGAAATTCCCGGCTGATGGGCTGCTTGGCGTCCCAATGGAAATACCACTGCGCGCTCCATTCGTCGTCGATCGGCACCGAACAGATCATATAGCTGGGATTGATCGGCAGGGTGGGGATGAAAGAGTAAAAGGGAAACACGAACTCGCGAATGCGCGCGTAGTTGGTGCCGTCGCCCAGGGTGCGTAGCGCTCCTTCGCGAAAGCCGTAGGGCCGCGGCGCGAATTCGAACACCGGCACCGCCGCCTTGGACCAGCGATAATCGGCGCGATCGGCGGTGGTTACCGCGCTGAGCGAACTGCGATGCAGGATTCCATGATGCGCCGAGTCGAGCACCCCCTCCAGACCCTGGAGCCATCCGCAATGCAGAATCGCCACCCGCGCCAGGATATGGCTGGCGGGCAAGCTGTTGAATTCGAAATTCCAAAACGGAGGCGGCGATTCCTGATGGCCCAAGTAGACCCAGATGACGGTCCCGGCCTCGCGCACCGGATAATGGCGCACCCGCACCTTGGCCGCGAATTCGGCGCGCCGCTCGGGCGGTTCCGAGGGGACGTCGACCACTTTGCCCGAGACGTCGATCTTCCAGCCGTGAAAGATGCAGGTCAGGGCGTTGTCTTCGTTGCGGGCCAGCGCCAGCGAGGTGCATCGATGGGGACAGCCCTCGTCGAAGAAGCCCACCCGCCCGTCGGTTGCGCGGAAGGCCACGAAGTTCTCGCCGAAGAGGCGCACGCGTGCCGGAGCCCCGTCGGCTTCCAGCTTTTGCGCGCGCAGCGCCGGAGTCCAAAATTCGCGGAGGTAAGCGCCCATTGGGCTTGACGGCCCGACCTGGCATAACAGCTGATTTTCTTCCCTGGTCAGCATAAGCTACGCTTCCTTGGCGCTTTCACGCGGGGTGCGCAAACGGGCGCGGTGGGTTGAAGGAATCCAGTTCGGTCCAATTCTGCTCTTTGGGATAACGGATCGCCAAGGCACGCACTGCGCCGTAATCGATTTCCTCGCCCTGCCAGGGCACTACCCCGACGCGCTGATAGGCGCGCGCCGCTTCCGCCATGATGCGGCGGGCGCGGATGATTACGGTGTCGCTTTTGCCCAGGTATTCGCGCGTGCGGTCGACGATCGGCCCCATCGATTCCTCGACCACGAAGTCTTCGTAGGGGACCACGTGCATGATCCCGGTCCAATGCCCCTCCTTCATCGCGCGGCGATCCTGATGCCATAAATTATCGATATTGCCCATGTCGGAACAGAAGTTGTCGGGGTCGCCCGAGGTCCCCTTGATGCGTGAGTCCAGATAGGCCGGGGTCAGCGGTTTCTGGGGGTCATAACGGACATACCATTGTGCGGTCCATTCGTCGTCGATTGGGATGGCGCAGATCAGGCTACAGGGCGAATCGGGGTTGGTGGGAATGAAGGAATAGAAAGGAAAAACCAGCTCGCGGATGCGCGCATAATTGGAGCCGTCGGGCAGCGCTCGCAACGCCCCCTCCCGAAAGCCATAGGGCCGCTCGAGCATTTCGAACACCGGCCCGGTGTCGGCATTGGCGTAAGCCAGGTCTTCGATCGAGTTGGCGCGATAGGCCGAGATGAAACCTTTATGGAGGATGCCCAGATGGGCGGAATCGAGCACCGCTTCCAAGCCCTGAAACCAGTTGCAATGCATCACCGCGCGCTGAACATAGACCTGCGGCTGGGGCAGATGATTGAACTCGAAATTGTAAAACCGGGGCGCCGGAGAGCGCCGGCCCAGGTAGACCCAGATCATCCCACCAGCCTCGCGCACCGGATAATGGCGCACGCGCACCTTGGCCGCGAACTCGGCCCGCCGCTCGGGCGGCTCGGAGGGCACCTCGACCACTTTGCCCGAGACGTCGATTTTCCAGCCGTGAAAGATGCAGGTCAGCGCGTTGTCCTCATTGCGCGCCAGGGCCAGCGAAGTACATCGATGGGGACAGCCCTCGTCGAAGAAACCCACTCGCCCGTCGGTTGCACGAAAGGCGACAAAATTTTCGCCCAGCAGGCGCACCCGCGCCGGAGCGCCGTCGGGCTCCAGCTTTTGCGCCCGTAGCGCCGGCATCCAGTACTCGCGTAGCAGCGATCCCATCGGCGTGCCCGACCCCACCCGAGCCAGCAATTCGTTCTCTTCGCGAGTCAGCATGATAAACCTCCTGGCCTACAAGCAGGACACGCACGGCACGCGCCGACAAGGGTCACTTCGCACAGGCCGATTGCGGCTGTCAAACCGGCTAATCGATCCCACGCAACACTCTTCCCAGGATATCAAACATCTGGTCGATCTGTCCCCGTTCCACGATCAGCGGTGGTGACAGCGCGATGATATCGCCGGTGATGCGAATCAGCAGTCCGGCCTCGAAGCAGCGCACCAGAGCCTGGTAGCCGCGCGTGCCCGGGCTTTCTCCGGGTGCCAGCTCGATGCCGGCGACCAAACCCAGATTTCGAATATCGACAATATTGGGCACCCGGCTCAGGCTGTGCGCGCCATCCTCGAAATACGGGGCGAGTTCGCGGGCACGGGCAAATAGACCCTCCTCGGCGTAGGTTTGCAGCGTCGCCACGCAAGCGGCCGAAGCCACCGGATGGCCGGAATAGGTATAGCCATGGGGGAGTTCAATCCCGCCCTTGACGCTTTGCACGATAGCGTCGTGAAGCTCGCGGCGCACCGCCACCGCGCCCATCGGAATCATCCCGTTGGTCAGCCCTTTGGCCAGGGTAATCATGTCGGGCACCACGCCGAAATACTCGCTGGCCAGGCTGGCGCCCAATCGGCCGAACCCGGTGATTACCTCGTCGAAGATCAGCAGTATGCCGTGGCGGGTACACAATTCGCGCAAGCGCTCCAGATAGCCCCGCGGCGGTACCAAAACGCCGGTCGACCCCGCCAGGGGCTCGACGATTACGGCGGCGATGGTCGAAGCGTCGTGCAGCGCCACGATTCGTTCCAGAGCGTCGGCCAGATGCTCACCCCAGGCGGGTTGGCCGCGAGTGAAGGCGTTGTGAGCCAGGTCATGGGTATGCGGGAGATAATCGGCGCCGGGTAGCAACGGCCCGTACAGCTTGCGATTGCCGCCGATTCCGCCCACCGTCAAGCCGCCAAAGCCGACCCCGTGATAAGCCCGTTCGCGGCCAATCAACCGCTGGCGCTGCCCCTCGCCACGAACGCGATGGTATGCCAGCGCGATCTTGAGCGCACTGTCGACCGACTCGGAGCCGGAATTGGTGAAGAAAATCCGGTCCAGCCCGGGGGGCATCAATTCCGCCACCGCCGTCGCGGCCTGGAAAGCGAGCGGATGGCCCATTTGAAAAGAGGGAGCGAAATCCAGCCGCGCCACCTGCTCCTGCACCGCGGCCACGATTTTGGGGCGTGAATGGCCGGCATTGACGCACCATAAACCGGAGGTGGCATCGAGCACGCGCCGGCCGTCGGCGGCGATGTAATGCATGTCCTGCGCCGCCACCAGCATCCGCGGCGCGCCTTTGAAGTCGCGGTTGGCGGTAAAAGGCATCCAGAAGTGGTCAAGCGTGGGTGTCGCGGTCCAACCGCGACCGGCAGCATCAGCCATTCGCCTGCCCTCGTCGAGTAGATTGGGACGCCGCTGGGCGTGCTCCTCGTCTTGCATAACTCCCCACCGCTAGCGCTGTGTCAACCGCGGTGGTGCAGGCCTGTCGGCTATTCTGCGACCACATCGCCGCCGCCCAGGGGCGGACGCTTGGGCAGGAGAAAAATCAGCGGCAGCACCGTCGCCGCCATCAGCAGCGAGATCCAGTTCGCGTCGTTATAGGCCATCATCGTGGCCTGCTGATTGAGCGTGCGGTTGACCATCGCCACCGCGCGCGTGGCTGCGTCGGGCGCACTGTAGCCGCCGGCCAGCAAATGCGCGGCCAAGCCCTGGCGCATCAGCAGGTAGCTGTGGCTGGAATTGGTCAGATTGGGGATTAGGGCGGCGCGATGAAACTGCTCGCGTCTTGCGATTACGGTGGCGAGCAAGGCGTAAGCCAGGTTGCCGGCGATCCGCCGAGTCAAAGTGAACAGGCCCGAGGCGTCGGTCATATTGGTGCGAGGAATGGTGCTGAGCGAGAGCGTGCTGAGCGGCACCATCGACAGGCCCATGCCCGCGCCCATCAGCAGCAGTGGCAGGACGAGGCTGTAGAAACCAATACTTAGCGACAAGTGCGAGAGCTGCCATTGGCTTGCCGCCAGGACGAAGAAGCCCAGCAGGGTAAGCAGGCGGGGGCTGGTAAAATTATAGATTGAGCCCAGGATCGGCATCAGGACAAGCATCGCCAGCGCGCGCGGCATCAGCGAGATACCTGCCTGGTAGGCGGAATAACCCAACTGGTCCTGGGTCAACTGCGGGATCAGAAAAGTCGAGCCGTACAGCACAAAGCCCAACAAACCGCCCAGGGCCGAGCCGACTGCCAACTCGCGATTGGCGAGCAGGCGAAAATTGATGATCGGCTCGTCGGTCGACAGCTCGCGCGCCACCAGTACGCTGAGAGCCAGCACTGCCACGATGGTGCCTCCGAGCACCCAGCGCGATGCGAACCAGTCGACCTCCTGGCCGCGTTCGAGCACCACCTGCATCGCGGTCAGTCCCAGGCTGAGCAAGGCTATCCCGTACCAATCCACCCGTTGCAAGCCACGCTTGAGATAGGGCGGGTCGTGCACGAAGGCGAGCACCATCAGGATGCCGGCCAGGCAAAACGGCACGTTGACGTAAAAGACCCAGCGCCAACCGTAATTATCCACCAGCAGGCCGCCAATCACGGGGCCTGCCGCCGGCGCCAACAGTACCCCCATGCCATAAATTGCCATCGCCATCCCCTGCTCGGCCGGGGGGAAGGTTTCCCTGAGGATGGCCTGGGCGCAGGGAATCAAACTGCCGCCGCCGGTGCCCTGAACCACCCGCCATAGCAGCATCTGGGCGAAGGTCTGCGAGGTTCCGGCCAGCACCGAGCCGGTGGTAAACAGGATCATCGAGGCCAGGAACAGCCGCTTGCGCCCAAACAGCGCGCTCCACCACGCCGCCATCGTGATCATGATCATTTCGGCGATACTGTAGGCGGTCGAAACCCAGGTGATGGTCAGCAGGTCCTGGCTGAAGCTGCCCATCATGTGCGGCATCGCCACGTTGACGATACTCACGTCCATCACCGACAGCACGGTGCCAAACATGATCGATGCGGTAATCAGCCATTTGCTGGCGGCGGGCGCGGGAGACGGGCTGTGGCGAGGGGCGGTGGCCATTGAAGGACTCAGCGCGAGCCGGCGACCCGCGCGATTGCGTGGACGCGGACATCGGCGACGGTGCGCGGTAGACTTAACGTAGCCACACTTTGACTTCCACCGAGAGCCCCGGCCGCAGATTGGGAGGGGCATCGTTCTGACTCAGGCCGACTCTGACCGGGACTCGTTGTACAACCTTGATCCAGTTGCCGGTGGCATTTTCGGGTGGCAACAGGCTGTAAAGCGAGCCCGTGGCGCCACCCAAACCTTCGACGTAACCCGGCAAGTCCACGCCCAGAGCATCGACATGCACGGTGGCGGGCTGGCCGGGATGGATCTTGCCGAGCGCCCCCTCCTTGAAGTTGGCGGTGACCCACAAATGGCTGAGTTGGGTGATTGACAACAGCCCCTGGCCGGGTTGCACCCGCTCGCCGACTTGAACCGTGCGATCGCCAACTACCCCATCCACCGGTGCGCTGATCTGGGTGTAGCTGAGCTCCAGCAAGGCGTGATCGAGCGCGGCTTGAGAGGCCAGCACCGCCGCCTGGCGCGAGAGCACGGTTTTGAGGGCGGCGTTGGCGGCCGCACGATCGGCCGCGATATTCGCCCGGGCCACTGCCGCGGCGCGTACTCCTTCCAGATAGTTCTCGCGCGGCATCGCCCCGCGCTGCGAGAGCACGCGCAAGCGTGGTACGTCCTGCGCCGCCTTGGCGTAATTGGCCTGGTCGGCCTCGATCCGGCTGGAGGCCGTGAGCTGATCGGCTTTCGCGGTAGCCACCATGGCCTGGGCTTGCGCCAGGTTTGCGCGCGCCTGCTCGACCGCCACCTGGTAGTCGCGCGGATCGATGCGCACCAACAGTTGTCCGGCCTTGACGGATTGGGTGTTATGAACCAGGACGGCGACCACCGTGCCGTCTATCCGCGAGCTGACTGGACTGATGTAGCCGCTGATCTGGGCGTCTTCGGTAGAAACGTAGGAGCTTAGATAACGCCACAGCTTGAGCCCGCCCACTACGCCCGCGCCCAAAATCAGGACCACCAGCAAGCCGCGCAGCAACCGTCCACGCCATGAGCGCCGGACCATCGGATCGATCGCGGCTTTGTCCGTGAAGTTGTCTTCATTCATCGTTGAGCTTCGCGTTATCCCTGCGCCGGACTCCAGCCTCCGCCCAACGCCTTGAAGAGCGCAATCAGGTCAAGCGCCATCAGTTGATGGCTTTGCGCCAACTGATCCTGGGCTTGATAGAGGGACCTTTGCGCCTCCAGTACGTCCAGGTAGCTGCCAATTCCATGGGTGTAGCGATCCTCCGCCAAATCGGTGGTGCGTTGGGCGGCGGCGACGTTCTGGGCCAGCAGGAGGTGGCGCGCCCGCTCTTGAGCGGACGCGCTCAGCGCGTCCTCGACTTCTTCCAAGGCCTGAAGCACGGTCTTCTTATAGATGAGCAATGCTTGATCCTGCTCCGCGTTGGCCGCGGCCAATTGCGCCTTCAGCCGACCGCCCTCGAAGATCGGCAGGGTCAGGGTAGGACCCACGGTCCAGAAGCGACTGGCCCCTTCGATAAAATTGCTAAGCGCGATCGATTCCAGGCCGACGGTTCCAGTCAGCGAGAAATCGGGAAAGAAGGCCGCCGTTGCCACTCCCACTCGCGCGCTGGCCGCCGCCATCTCGCGCTCGGCCGCGCGAATATCGGGGCGCCGGCGCAGCAGTTCGGAGGGCAGGCCGGGAGGTATGCGCTGCTTGAGGACATCGAGCTGAGAAACGGGCAGCAAGGGACGCGTCGCCGACAGCGAGGAGCTGAGCGCTTCCGGGGGGCGGCCCAGTAAGACGCCCAGTTGATGGATGGTCTGAACCAGTTGCGTTTTCAAGGTAGGGATCGTGGTTTGCGTGGCCAACATCAAAGAGCGCGCCTGCGCCACGTCGAGCTCAGCCGCGAAGCCCATCTGAAACCGCTCTTGGGTCAGCTCCAGCGAAGCGCGCTGGGCCGCGGTATTGCTTTGTGCGATCGCAATCCGCCGCTGCAGCGAACGCACGTTGACGTAGTCCTGGCCGATTTCGGCCAGCACCGCGACTCGCACGTCGCGTTCGTTTTCAGCGGCACGTTCCAGCTCGGCCTGTTGCGCCTGAATGCCGCGGCGGATGCCGCCAAACAGATCGAGATCCCAACTCGAATTGAAGCCGCCTTCGAACAGGTTGTATTCGACGGGAAAGATCTGGGGAAAGGAGCCAAAGGGAGTGGTTTCGCTATAACGGATGCGGCTGTACGACCAGCCGTTGCTCAGCGAAGGGTACAACGCCGCGCTGGCTTCGTTCTGCAACGCGCGGGCCTCGCGCACCCGCGCCACCGCATCCATGAGATCCAGGTTGGAACTGAGCGCTTGCGCCACCAGGCGGTCGAGCACCGGATCGTCGAATCCGCGCCACCACTGCGCCAAGTCGCTCTGCGCGCTCTGCGGCGCGGGTTTGGAACCGGCTTCGTAACGGGCGGGCAATTCAAGATTGGGAGGCTTGTAATTCGGCCCGACCATGCAGCCGAATTCCACCAAGGCCAGGACCATCAACGCGATCCGCTGGCTACGACGCCGGCCGGTCGTGTTAGCGCAGCTACCCACCTTCATTCTCGCGCCTGCAAAGGTTCGTGTTTGAGCCCGCGCGGTCGGATCGGAGCGGGAGTGACCAGCCGCGCCGCCAGCCAGTCGAGAAAATTGTTCTGAGCCTGCTGAAAGCGCTTGCTCTCTGGGCGCACGCCGGTAATCAGCCGGGCGAACTGGGGAAAAGCGGCCGGAAACAGAATCAGCGCCGTAATCGCCAGCATCACTTGCGCGGGATCGATTTCGGGCGGCAGCCGCCCTTCATCCTGCCAGCGCTGAAAACGCTCCAGGACCCGCAAGAACAGCGCTCGCCGAGGTCGCCCCGCCGCCAGCGTCCCGCCCTGCTCCAGTGCTTCCCACTGCAGAAAGCGCACCCATTGACGATCGGCCCCTGCGGTAAGCGACCAATGGCGCAGCGCGCTGGGGAGATCTTCGGGCGTACGCTCGACCAGCACCGTCCGTTCGGCCAGCTTGGCTTGCAATACTTCCCGATACAATTGGGCCTTGGAACCGAAGCAGTAGAACAGCATCCGCTTGTTCACGCCGGCGCGCCGCGCAATCAAGTCGGTGCGCGCGCCGGCAAAGCCGTGGGCCGCGAATTCGGCCAGAGCCGCCGTGCGCAGCCGCTCGCGGGTCCGGCCCAAGTCTCGTCTGGGGGTCACCACGCTATTATCCAGCCGGTGAATTATTTACACAACCGTTTGATTGATTTACCCCTCCCCTTCCAGCCGTTATCCCGGTTGCTTTGCGCTTTCCGAAGGGGCGGCATGATTGCACTCGCGGCGGTGCCACGCCGTCCTTGACGAGGTTGGCAGGACGTGCCCAGGTTGCCGCACGCGCCCAAGCAGATCCCGAGAACATCATCCAATGTGCCGCCTCGGCATCTGCCATTTTTCCTTGCCTCGCGATGTGCCAAAATAGGATTTGATCAAGCACCTCCTGGAAGCGGTTGTCGCGCTGCCTGACAGCCGGTGCGTATTTAACGTCTTTATCGCCGCGGTAACCCAAAGGCAGGCGGCCATGACTACAAAGAGTATTCGCAGTGTATTGGGCGACGGAGTGGTGGCCGGATTGCTTGGCGGTCTAGCCGTCGCGATATGGTTTTTAATTTTTGATGCCGCCCGGGGCCATCCTTTTCAGACCCCCGCAATGCTGGGCGCGGCTTTGCTGCACGCCTCGCCCGTGCCCACAGACCCGATCCTGTTCGCCTTGCATGCGCTGGAATACAGCGTCTTTCACTTTACCGTTTTTGCTCTTATTGGCTTGGCCGTCGCCTGCCTGATGCTGGCTGCTCGACCCACCCCGCGCTACCTTTTTGCAATTGTGGCGCTGCTCGCGATCTTTGAGATCTTTTTCGTGGGCTTGGTGACGCTCTTGCGCCCCGAGCTGCGCCCCTGGATTAGCGGCTTCAGCGTACTGGTGGCCAATTTGTTGGCCACCGCGGTCATTACCACTTACTTCTTTACGCGCAACCCCACCCTGGGTGGCAATCTGCTGGGCGCAGCCCACCTGAGCGTGGTTACCGAAGGGATTTTGTCAGGGGTGATTGGTGGCGCTATCGTCTCGTCGTGGTTCTTGTTGCTCGATTTGCGAGTGGGTGCCCCTTTACGCACTCCGGCGGCGCTGGGTGCGGCTTTCTTAGGCAACCACTCGATGGCCACTCAAACCGTGACTCCTTTCGTCATCGGTTACACCGTCCTTCATTTTTCGGCTTTTATCGCGCTCGGAGTGATTGTCGCCGCAATGCTGGCGGCCTCGGAGCGTCAGCCGCTATTTCGAGTCGGACTGGTCCTGGCCTTCGTGCTGCTGGAATTTTGCTTTTTGGGCGTGATTAGCGTGATCGACGACTCTCTCTTCGAGGTTGTCGGTTCGTTGGCCATCACCGCGGGTAATTTGCTGGCCTGTGCGGGAATGCTGGGATTCTTCTTTTTTCGCCACCGCGACCTCGACGTCTGGCGTTACCTGCTCTTCTGGCAGAGTCGGGAGGCCTGAGGAACCGCTTCGCAACTATCGATCGTAAGCCGCAACCGGAATCATTCACCGCGCCGGTGCGCCGCATTTTCAACTACGCAGCCCTGTGGCGCGCCGCGCGAGCGATCAGCCGGGTGCGAGCAGGCCGCCGGGCAGCGGCTCGGGTGGATCGCGCGGGTCGATTTCGAGCCAATTGCGCTCAGCCGAATAGCGCAGCGCCAAGGCGCGGATCGAACTATAATCCACTGCCTGCTCCTGGCCCGGAGCCGGCCTGCCCGCGGCAAAAGCGCGCGCCGCCTCCAGCAGCATCCGGCGCGTCCGAATAATCACCGAGTCGCTCTGGCCCAGGTACTCGCGACTGCGATCGACAATGGGGCCCATCGATTCCTGAACGATAAAGTCCTCGAAATTGACGCTGCGCAATCCGGTCCAATGCCCCTCCTTCATCTTGCGCCGGTCCTGATGCCACATGTTGTCCCAGCCGCCCATGTCCGAGCAGAAATTGTCGAAGTCGCCCGACGTGTCGCGCATCATCCCTTCGCGATATTCGGGTGTGATGGGTTGACGGGGGTTGTAGGTGACGTACCACTGCGCGGTCCATTCGTCGTCGACCGGGACCGCGCAGATCATCAGGCAATTGACCTCGGCGGCGAACGGAATGAAGGAAAAGTAGGGCAGGACCAATTCCCGGATGCGAGCATAAATGGTGCCGTCGCTGAGTGTGCGCAAAGCGCCCTCGCGAAAGCCGTAAGCACGCGGCGATAGCTCGAAGACCGGTCCACTATTGGCGGTGGCAGGCATCAGATTTTCCTGCCCGGCCTTGGGCCCGCGCCCTTCCTTGCGGGCCTCCTGGACCCAGCCCGAGTGCAGCACGCTGAGATGGGCGGAATCCAGCACACCCTCAAGGCCCTGGAACCAATTGCAATGCATCTGGGCGCGCCGGATCAGCAAATGGCTGGGCGGGAGCGAGTTGAATTCGAAATTGAAGAACGCCGGCGGTTGCTCGCGCTTGCCCAGATAGACCCAGACGATCCCGCCAGCCTCGCGCACCGGATAATGGCGCACGCGCACCTTGGCCGCGAACTCGGCTCGCCGCTCGGGTGGTTCCGAGGGGACGTCGACGACTTTACCCGAGACGTCGATCTTCCAGCCGTGAAAGATGCAGGTCAACGCATTGTCTTCGTTACGCGCCAGGGCCAGCGAGGTGCAGCGATGGGGACAACCCTCGTCGAAGAAGCCCACCCGCCCGTCGGTTGCGCGGAAGGCCACGAAGTTTTCGCCCAGCAGGCGCACGCGCGCCGGAGCGCCGTCGGGCTCCAGCTTTTGCGCGCGCAGCGCCGGGGTCCAGTATTCGCGCAGCATCTCGCCCATCGCGGTGCCGGGGCCAACGTGAGTCAACAGTTCATTTTCTTCGCGAGTCAGCATCGCGTTACTTCTCCCATCCCGTGCTCGAAGGTCAGGGCCGAGGCGGATTGAGGGTATCGATGCCGCGCCAATCCAGGTTCCCGGGATACTTGATCGCCAAGGCCCGGACTTTGCGAAAATCGATGCTTTCATCCAGCCAGGGCGGGGGTTGCCCCTGTTGGTAGGCGCGCGCCGCCTCCAGCATCATGCGGCGGGCGCGAATTATTACCGTGTCGCTGCTGCCCAGATACTCGCGGCTGCGATCGACGATCGCCCCCATCGATTCTTCCACCACGAAATCCTCGTAGGGGATCGACTTGATGCCGGTCCAGTGTCCTTCCTTCATCCAGGCGCGATCCTGATGCCAGAGGTTGTCGACGCTGCCCAGGGTAGCAGAAAAATTATCGGGATCACCCGACCCGCCGTCCAAGAACCATTGCCGCTCGTCCGCGGTGAAATCCCGATCGTTATACCAGTAGAGCATCCACTGCTTGGTCCATTCGTCGTCGAGCGGGACCGAGATGAAAATCGAACCCGGGCGATCGGGCGGATAGGGGATGAAGGAGAAGAAGGGGGCGACATACTCGCGGATACGAGCGTAAATCTGACCGTCGGGCAGGGCGCGCAGGGCGCCTTCGCGAAAGCCGTAGGGCTTGAACATGAACTCGAAGGTGGGGCTGCTGATCGACGACATCGACACGTTGTTGGAAAATGCTCCAGCCTGGCGCATGTGGCCCGAATGCAGGATTCCCAGATGGGCCGAGTCCAATACCGCCTCCAGTCCCTGGAACCAGTTTGCGTGCATCACCGCCGGCAGCGTGACCACCTGGCTGTCGGGAAGGAGGTTGAATTCGAAATCGTAAAAGCGGGGCGGTTGCGAGCGAGCGCCCAGGTATACCCAAACCATCGTGCCGGCCTCGCGTACCGGATAATGGCGCACCCGCACCTTGGCCGCGAATTCCGCGCGCCGCTCGGGCGGCTCGGAGGGAACTTCGACCACCTTGCCCGAGACGTCGATCTTCCAGCCGTGAAAAATGCAGGTCAGCGCGTTGTCTTCGTTGCGAGCCAGCGCCAGCGAAGTGCATCGATGGGGACAGCCTTCGTCGAAGAAACCCACCCGCCCGTCGGTTGAGCGGAAGGCGACGAAATTCTCGCCCATCAGCCGTACCCGCACTGGAGCGCCGTCGGCCTCCAGCGCCGCGCTGCGCAAGGCCGGCATCCAGTACTCGCGCAGCAGCGCCCCCATCGGGGTGCCCGGTCCAACCCGGCTCAGCAGCTCGTTGTCCGCGTGGGTCAACATCGGCGTGCCTCCGAATAACCATTGACTCGGCCCGCGCCTGGGCCGGTCTGAGGGTTAAAATCCAGGCTACCATAATAAATCACCGGAGGGATGAAAACCGCCGATTAACCGTAAGTTCGCGCTGGCACCCCGAGTCCGCGGGCGCTACGATTTCGCACATCCGAGCAAGGAGCGCGGCAGCGGTGGAAATTGCGATCATCGGCGGCGGCATTACCGGTCTGAGTCTGGCCCTGCATCTGCATCGGCGCGGCATCGCCTGCCGGGTCTTCGAACGTGTCCCCGAGGTCAAGGAGCTGGGGGTGGGTATCACCCTGCTGCCCCATGCGATGCGCGAGTTCACCGCCCTGGGGCTGGGCGAGGAGTTGCTGGCCCACGGGATCGAGAACCAGGAGAGCTGCTTCTTCAATCGCTTTGGCCAACTCATCTATAAGGAGGCGCGCGGCAAGTTCGGCGGCAATCCTTATCCCGAGGTGGGAATCCATCGTGGCCGCCTCCATTTGATTCTCTATCGCGCGGCGCTCAAACGGCTGGGGCCCGAGCGCATCCTGACCAACCATCAATGCGTGCGGGTGGAGCAGGAGGGCGCGCAGGCCGTGGCCTATTTCAAGGAGGGCGCCAGCGGCCGCGCCCTGGGCGCGCATCGGGCCGACGCCGTGATCGATTGCGAAGGCATCAACTCGGCGGTGCGCAAGCAATTCTATCCCGATGATCGGCTCGCCTTCGGCGGGATCAACACCTGGCGCGGCGTCAGCCGCCACGCTCCGATCCTGACCGGTCGCAGCTACATGCGCATCGGCTCGATTCTGACCGGCAAGCTGGTGGTCTATCCGATCATCGACAACTATGACGGTGCCGGCAATCAACTGATCAACTGGATGGCCGAGATCCAGGGCGACAGCTTCACCCAGAACGATTGGAATGCGCCGGGGCGGCTGGAAGACTTTTATCCGATTTACGAGAGCTGGCGCTTCGATTGGCTGGACGTGGCCGCGATGATCCGTCAGGCCGAGTTTATTCTGGAATATCCGATGGTGGATAAGGACCCGATCGAGCAATGGGTTTTCGGGCGGGTCGCGCTGGCCGGCGACGCCGCCCATCCGATGTATCCGCGCGGCTCGAACGGGGCCGCGCAGGGCGCGATCGACGCTCGCACCCTGGCTCAATGCCTGGCGCAATACGAAGACGTGCCGCGCGCGTTGAAGGAATACGAAAGCCGCCGCCTGCCGGCGGCCAACCGCGTGGTGCGCACCAACCGCAGCAATCCGCCCGACATCATCAATATCCGGGTGGAGGAACTGGTCGGCGACCGCCCCTTCGACAATCTCGATCGCTACATCACCCAGGACCAGTTGCGCGCGCTCTCCAACCAGTACAAGCAGATCGCCGGCTTTGCGATGGAAGACCTGAGCGATCAGTCCTGATTCCAGGTGGTTGGAAACTGCGGAATCTCCGTCCGCCAGCCGCATGATTCCGTACTTGTTCAGCGACTGGCGGAGAAACTGCGCAGCTCAATCCTCGTGCCGAAGGCGATGTCTGGCCGTGGCCGCGCACGGCGGCCCGCCCCACTGACAGGCGCGGGGGGGGGGGGGGGGCGCAGGGGAGTCGGGAAAGGCCAGGTCCCCCGCGGGTGTTCCGCCGGGCCCCCCCTCTTCACCGCCCCCCGCCGCCGCGTC